>Ga0247834_1000696_pt1 | contig 63041 bp, 58 predicted proteins | sample LaCruzMarch2015__8_FD_187118 | JGI IMG/M metagenome (GOLD analysis project Ga0247834, IMG submission 187118) | Freshwater microbial communities from meromictic Lake La Cruz, Castile-La Mancha, Spain - LaCruzMarch2015_12m | ecosystem: Environmental > Aquatic > Freshwater > Lake | place: Spain...
CTCAGAACCAGCCGCAAGCAAAGCACTGCACGCCCACCCTGTAGCCCCCTTGGCCGTCAAGAACCCAGTCACGGGGCCTCGTTTGACGGATACAGATGATCTGTCGCTGATGAGCTAAGATCGGAGGCGGATTAAAGGGAACCTCTTTGGGGGTCGAGTTAATGCGGTAAGAAAATAAGCCACTTTTTACTTGCGCTTTTCTTATTTTTTCCATTACATTTTACAATCTCCATAAATTTGGAGTTTAATAACACTAGAAAAACAATGAGCTATTGAAGCGACAACCCACATGTAAAACCTATGAAAACGAAAAAGAACACGATTCAGTCTCCAAAGCCTGCCGCTGCCAAGAAGATGAAGGCGGGTCCGAAAAAAGCGCGGGCGGTGATCCGGGTGGCACTGAGGCCGGTGGAGCGTGTGAGCAAGGCGGGGGCGAAGAAGTCGGCCCTGAAGGCGAGGGGGGCGCGCTATGACCGGGCGGTGCAATTTGCGGTGGCTGATCCGGTGGGCACACGGCTTTCCCCGCACCGTGGCCGACGCCGGCGGTGTTTGACGCGGCACTGGCGGAGCTGGAGGCGCTGAATGAGGAGTATGAGCAGATGCGGCTGGCGCTGAAGGCCCTGGGCGAGCGGCGGAACCAGGCGCGGGCGGCTTTTGACGCGATCTTTACCCAGCGGGGCACCTATGTGGAGCTGCAAAGCGGGGGTGATCCGGTGCTGATCCAGCAGGTGGCGCTGCCGGTGAAGAATCCATCGGCGAAGCTGCCGCCATTGCCTGCGCCCTACGGTCTGCGCACGGATTTGGGCGAGGTGGCCGGGCAGATGACGCTGCGCTGGGATACGGTATCGGGCGCACGGAGCTACCTGCTGGAGAAGAGCGCGGTGCTGCCGGACGGCGGGCGGGAGTGGTCGCTGACGAAGGTGGGGCCGAGCCTGGCGAAGCTGACCGACCTGGTGGTGGGGACGCGTTATGCCTTCCGCGTGGCGGCGGTGGGCGGGGCCGGGGGCCGCAGTCCGTGGTCGCCTGAGGTGGAGCGGGTGGCGGGCTGAGGGATGGCTGACTCCATGGGACTCCTGAGTTTTTGAACCACGGATGAGTCGGATGGATCGGATTCAGAAGGATTAGATTCCCTCTGTTGAATATCTGTGCTGTCCGTGGTTTTGAACTCTTTGATTCAAACCGTGACTCTCTAAAGTGACGTCGTCATTGGGCTGCGGGAGAACCCTTTGCCGCGAGACCCCTTCTCCCAGTAGGTCCTCAATGTTTTGATGCACTTGAGGTCTTGTCGCTCGTTACTAAAACGTTGGGCTTAGCGCTAGGCAGATTTCAAACATCACACACCATGCAGGCATGCCGCAGCGCCAGAACCGGATCGTCCCAAGTCGGGATGAATTCGTGGGCGACGTAGTCGTGGTAGCCGATCTCCAGGGCTGTGCGCATGATGGCGGGGTAGTTGATCTCCTGGTTTTCGTCCAGTTCACAACGCCCAGGGTTTCCGGCAGTGTGCAGGTGGCCGATGTAGTCCTTGTGCAGACGCATCCGGCGCATGACATCGCCGTTCATGATGCTGACGTGGTAGATGTCGAAAAGCAGTTTGAAGTTCGGGCTGCCGATCTGCTTGATCAGGTCCACGCAGAAGTCCACGTCATCGCCAAAGTAGCCCGGATGGCCTTTCATGGGATGGGTGTCGTCCCGGCTGTTCAGGTGCTCCAGCACGAGGGTGATGCCCTTCTTTTCAGCGTGGGGCAACACGACCTTCCAGGTGTCCAGGCAGTCCTTGATGGCCTTGTCACGGTCCATGCCTTCAAACTTCATGCCGGTGAAGGTGATGACCTTTTTGCAGCCGACATCCGCTGCCACGTCGATACTCTCCGTCAACGCCTTGATGACCTCGTCACGGTATTGAGGATTGCACGGGCCCTTCGCAAAACCGTGGGAGCCGACCAGGCTGATACCCAGGCCCAGTTTCTTCACGTCGGGATACAGTTTTTTGTCGATGCCTTCGATCCCCACCAGGCCGATGTCCTTGGCGTGCTGTGCCAGAACCAGCATGTCCATTGGCTTCCAGCACCAGCCCATGAGGGTGTGTTTGATGCCGCTGTTCTTGATCTTGTAGGCGGGATCGGCTGCGGCCTTGTCGATGGACACGGCGGAGGCGCGCTGGGTCAGGGCCACACCTGCGGTGGTGGCGGCCAGGGCGGTGGAGGAGCGGAAAAAGGAACGACGGTTCATGAAGCAATGGGAACGTTTCTAGAAACAGGAAACCATCACCCGGTTGCAAGCCTGGAATCCACCACGCCCCAAAAAGACGGCTCTTTTATCGAGGCTTATTTCATCTCCACCGCTTTTTTCTTCACCATCAGACGCCTTACCGGTTCCCAAAGTTGTCCAGGCAGATGCTGGGGAAAAGGTTCCGTGATGCCGAAATCCTCCGGCACTTTCCCTCGCGGCATGTAAAACGTGCCAAAGACCAAATCCCAAAAGGGAAACAATCCCGCGAAGTTTTTGTCCCAGGCCTCCCGCTGACGACTGTGATGCCAGCGATGAAAAACCGGCGTGGCGATGACATATCGCAGCGGGCCAAAGTCCCAGTTCACACGGGCATGGAGAAAGATGGCGTAGAGAGTAAACAAAGGCGCGGTGGACAGGGTGACCCAGGGATTGAACCCCAGTAGGAGCAGCGGCGTGACCTGAATGAATTTGTTCACCAGATCATTCACCGGATGCACACGGATACTGCTGAGCCAGTCCAAATCCTCGGAACTGTGATGCACGGCGTGGAATGGCCACCAGCGACCGCGATGAAACAGGCGATGACTCCAGTAGGCCAGCAAATCCGCCAGCAGATAAATCTGAATCCCCTGTAGCCACAACGGCTGCCGGGCGATGGGGCCAAAGCCCGCATACGACTGCGAGCGAAAATCCTCCACACTGGCCACGCCGCACCAGACAAGCAAGGCAGCGGGCAGCACCAGCCCCATTTTGGAAAGCACACGAGTGAAAAAGGGAGTGAAAAAAAAGTAAGTCACATCCGTGAACCAGCCTCGCCGCAATAACGGTCCCTTGGCACTTCCAAGCACCCGCTCAATGATCAGAAACAGGACCGACAGCAGAATGAGGCCGATCAAGGTGTTTTGTAGAGAAGTTGACATACGCTGCGGCCTAACGGGAACCGTATGCACCTGGTAACGGAAAAAGACTTGATCCCTCTTTGCCACCACCCCTGCCCTGCACCACTCTACCTGACGATGCCCCTCAACGCCCGCCTTTTTATCTGGTTCCGGCTGCTCTTCAATTGCCGCCTTTATTACCCCATCTTCACCGTCCTGTTTCTGGACCTGGGACTGAGCATTGGCGAGTTCGCCGCGCTCAATGTCGTCTGGGCCATCACCATCGTCCTGCTGGAGGTGCCGTCCGGGGCCCTGGCGGATCAGTTTGGCCGCCGCCCTCTGGTCATCGCGGCAGGCTGGCTGATGGTGGCGGAGATGGCCGTGCTCTGCCTCATGCCCGTGGGCAATCACGATGTCGTCCTCTGGCTCTTCGTTTTAAACCGCATTCTCAGTGGTGCTGCCGAGGCTGCGGCCAGCGGGGCGGATGAAGCCCTGACCTATGACTCCCTGCCCGAGGCCGAGCGGACCACGATGTGGCCGAAGGTCATGGCCAAACTCAGCCGTGCCTCCGCCATCGGTTTCATCATCACCTCCATCAGCGGCGGTCTGCTTTATGACCATGGTCAGGTCACGTCCGCCCTCACATGGCTGGGCTTCGCCGCCCCGGATCGTGCCTGGACGATGAAGATCCCGCTCGTCCTGAACCTCCTCACCGGCATCGCCTGCCTGCTGGTCACCCTGCGATTCACCGAACCCGTCTCCACGGAAACACCGCCCGCACGCGGAGGCTGGCTGCATGAGGCCCGGCTGGCCTGGGGACGCATCCTGGAGACGGGAAATTGGATTTGGAAAACCGACGCCGCCTTCACGCTCATTCTCCTCGGTGTGCTGTTTGACAGCATCATCCGCCTCTTCCTCACCGTCTCGAGCAACTTCTACCGCCTCGTCGGCATCGAGGAGGCCTGGTATGGCGTCATCGGAACCGCCGCCTCCCTGCTGGCCCTGGCCACCTCCGGGCTGATGGAGCGCATGACGGTCAAAAACACCCTGCGCACCAATTTCACCTGGCTCGCCATCATGACCTTTGCCGGGCTCTGGTTCGCCGCCTATCCGCAGCCCGGTTTCCTCGGCGTCGCGCTGGTCGTGCCGTTGATGCTCGGGATGCGCTTCCTGCAATTCTTCCTCTCCCATTACCTCAATGAAATCGTGGACTCCGGCCGCCGCGCCACCGCCCTGAGCTTTCGCGGCCTGACCATGAACCTCGCCTATGGCGTGATGACCCTGCTCTTCGGCTGGCAGACGCAGTGGCTGCAAAAGGACCTCGGCATCCCCTCCGATGACATCCGCGTCTTTGCCACCGGCCTCACCTGGTGGCCCTGGTGGTTCACCGGCACCCTCGCCATCTCGTTGGTCTGGCTACGGATGCGCCGCCGGTAACGGAGCGCCGACGCCCACCGTCGGCATTAATAAACGGAGAGCCGACGCCCCCGTCGGCTTTGAAAAAATCCGATGCCGACGACTCGTCGGCGCTCCATGGTATCCCCCCAGTCATGCCCCGAATCCCGGAAGAAACCCTTCAGCAAGTGCTCGCCGCCACGGACATCGTGGACCTCGTCGGGCGCTCGGTGAAGCTGCGCCGGGCAGGCACGAACTGGGTGGGCCTCTGCCCCTTTCACAATGAAAAGTCGCCGTCGTTCAACGTGCGGCCTTCCACGAATTCCTACCACTGCTTTGGCTGCGGAGCCGGCGGCAATGCCTTCCGCTTCGTCATGGAGCACGACGGCCTGACCTTCATGGAAGCCGTGAAGCGTCTCGCCGACAGCGCGGGCATCCGCATTGAGGAGGAAGTCTGGGATGCGAATGCCGAAGCCATCGCCAAACAGCGCAGCGCCATGATCCGAGTGCATCAGGAAATCTCCGCCTGGTATCACCAGCTCCTCATGAAGCACCCCATGGCCGATGCCGCCCGGCAGTATCTGAAAAACCGGGGCATCAATGCCGAAGTGGCCAAACGCTGGCAGCTCGGCTACGCGCCGCCCAACACTCCGCCCCTGCGCGAATGGGCCATGAAGCACAAGTTCGGCTCCGGCCTCCTCATCGAGGCCGGCATCCTGGCTACCCGCGAGGAACGCGGCGATGCCTACCCGCGCTTCCGACACCGCCTCATGTTCCCCATCCGCAACGACAACGGCGAAGTCATCGCCTTCAGCGGACGCGTGTTGGAGGCCGATGCCAAAGCCGCCAAATACCTGAACTCCCCCGAGACCCTCCTCTTCAACAAAAGCAAGGTCCTATTCGGCTTCGACAAATCCAAGCGCGCCATTTCCAAAGCCGGCCAGGCCATCGTCTGCGAGGGCCAGATCGATACCCTCATGGTCTATGAGGCCGGGTTCCAAAACGTCGTCGCCGGACAGGGCACCGCCTTCACCGAATACCACGCCAAGGCCCTCAAGCGCCAGGCCGATGAAGTCGTCCTCTGCTACGACTCCGACAACGCCGGTTACAAGGCCGCCGAGCGCGCCTTCCAGGCCCTCGCCCCCTTCGGCCTCATCGTCAAAGTCGCCACCCTGCCCACAGGCGAAGACCCCGACTCCTACATCCGCAAACAGGGCACCGAAGCCTTCGCCGTCCTGGTCAAGGAGGCGCTCGACTTCGTGGACTACCAGCTCGCCAGCGTCGGCTCCCGCCGCGACCTCACCGAGATGCGCGAGCGCACCAAATTCGCCGAAGAGATGGCCGAAAACGTCAAGCTCTTCGACACCCCCCTGGCTCGGGAGACCACCATCCAGCGCGTCGCCAACAAGCTCGGCATCTCCGAGGAGGTCATGCGCAAGCTCGTCCTCCGCGCCCAGAAAGGCAGCAGCAGCAAAGGCAAAAAAGAAGCCGCCAACGAACGCCCTGGTGAAAAGCTCCTCGCCGCCCAGGACCCCATGGCGATGAAACTTTGTAAGATGGTCCTGACCAACCCAGAGGCCCTGCATTGGCTTCGTGAGAATGGTGATCAGAACATTCTTCACACCCTTTCCGGCATTGAACTTCTTTCACACATCTGGTTAGGCGGTTACGACCCATCAATTCCTGACGCTTTCAACAGCTTTACCATCACTTTGGCCCGCGATGAAGAAGCCGCCTTCAACCAAATTCAAAACATGGCACCGGTTCCAAGTGAACTGCCGGACGTCAAACACGCCGTCCATATCCTCTCCATTACCTATCTGCAGCAGCAAAAGCAGCGTCTGCAGACCCAACTCAAACAGCCCAATCTCGATCCCCAGGATGTCGAAGAACTCACCCGGGAGATCATGGAGCTACACAAAGAACTGACGGAGGCCCAGCGCCTCGTTAGCAACGCGACTAAAGGTTAAAAGCCCCTTGCAGGTGAGGGACCATGAAATGAACTGCGGGATTGCCACGCCCTCGCGACCTTGCTACGGATAGATCCGCATGACACCTGCCCGTTGGCTCATCGCTGGCTCCTGGCTCCTGCTGTTCTGGCTGATCGCCGGCGCGGTTTGGGTGCCCATGCTTGAGCGAAAGCTGGAGATCGAAGCCGTGAAGTTGCTCGACGGCTTCGACACAGGCTATGCCCGTGCCGAGATTCAATTCAGCGGGCAACAGGCACACTTGACCGGAAAAGTGCGGCATCAGGCTGAGCAGGTGGAAATCTTGCGCCGCATCTCCGACCAGGTTCGCGTGCCGGGGATTCTCAGCAGCGGCCTCAATCCGGTGACCCAGGTCACCGACGGACTCGAGATCGTTCCTTACACCTCAGGCTGGCTCATGATCGCCGCGCAGGGACAGCGGGGAATGCTGCTCGGAACTCTGGCCACAGAGTATGAGGCGCGTGATGTCGGGCGACTGATGGAAGAACGGTGGAGCAAATCTGGCGGGCGTTTGTCCAGCGCACTCAAAACCGATGCGACCCGATTCGATGAGGCCCCAGGCATCCAAACCACCTTGGATCAACTGCCTCAGCCTGATCTCCAAGGCGGAGGCGATTCCGCCCAGGTGCAAATCACGATTTTAGGCACAGGTTGGAAAAGACTCACGCTCGATGCAGCGGATGATTTTTTGCGTCAACAGCTTACAGACTATCCCATCACGGAAAGGAGTGGCAGACCTTGATCCAACCTGCCCTGGTCCAAACCCGGCGATATCAAGAAAACGAGCGCCTGCGCATCGCGGAAGCCGAAAGACAAAACAAACTACCGCCGCCGCATGTCTTCCTGGCTGCACGAGACGGACGCCTGCTCATGCGCGGAGAAGTGGCAACCCTGAAGATCAAACGAGAGCTTTTGAATGCCGTGATCGAGTCCTTCCCCGACTGGCGCGTGCTTGATGACTTGCGGGTCAATTCGCAGCGCCGAGCGGTGGCTGAATTTGGCCCCATCACAACTGCCTTGCTGCCATCCACCCAGGAGGCCTCCAGCGATAAAAGTCTTTCTTTGGGCATCTCAGGAACAGCCTGGCACCCCGTGGACTGGCAGGTCGGAGATGAAGCCCAACCTTGGCGTGACCTTCTGCCCCAAGATCTGCCACCCGAGGCCATCCGTGAAGACAGCCGCATGGTCACTCAATGGCTGCAAGGTCAGAATCAGGGCATCCCGCAATTGCCCATTCCTGCGCAGCCCAGCTTTTTGACCCTCACCCTGCTGCCGGACAAGGTCATCCTAGCCGGGCAGTTGCAGGAAGAGACCCTTCGCGCACGCTTGGTCGAGGCCGCCAAACGCGCCTATTCCGGCAAAGCGATTGTCTTCTCCGAAGCACTGCTCGCCCGTGGCACCTGTGCGGCGACGGCGGATGTGGAGCAAACCGTTCGTAGTTTTCCACCGCTGCCAGAAGGGGAAGCAGCACCTGTCATCGCCTTTGCACGTCCAGGTCAAGTTTGGAAAAGCATGCCTGCCACCGAGGAGATCCTGATACCTGGGGCCGTAGCTAAGAGCAGCATCATCCCCGCCGACTTCCCTGCGGCCATGGCTGAAGACACCTTTGCAGCCGAAGCCTACGATCACCTTCGCCACCACTGGCGTCAAAGCGCCAAGCCTTCGCCCACGGAACCCACCACTCGCTGACTCATCCCTTTACGATCATGGAAGGCTTTCTCTGGCTTTTGCTCCAAACCCTGCCGCTAATCACTGCCGCCGCCGTCGTCTTTTTCCTTCTGGGCTGGCGCTGGCGCGGTCAGGATAGCCAACGCACCCACCAGAACCAAAACCAACTCATCGACGCAGAAAACGTCGAGGCCGAAACCGCCCGCCAGGAGCGCGACACCGCCCGGAGCTTGGAGGAAAATTTGCGACTCAGACTCAGCCAAACACAAACCGAACTGCAAGAGTCACAAGATCGCCAAACCCAGCTCCAAAAAGAAATTCTGCGTCTTTCAGATGAGCTCAAAGCGATCAAACAAAACCTCCAATCCGAGCAGCATAGCAAGACCTCGGAACAAGACGTCATCCTGAGACTTCAACAAGAACTGGAAGCGGCCAAGACGCCTCCACCGCAGGCCCCCAAAAAACCGCGCTCATCCAAGACCGTCAAAGCCCAAACGACACCGGCAACGAAGCAGCCTGCCAAATCCAAAAAACCACGTCCCTCGAAATCGAAAGATTCAGAGAGCTAAAGTCCGCTCGATACGGCTCAGCGTGCGCTGTTTGCCGATGAGATGAGCGATCGTGCTCACGCCGGGGCCTCGGGATTGCCCACTGAGGGCAAAACGCAGCAGCGGCATCAGAGCCCCCGGTTTCACTCCTTGAGCCTTGGCAGCTTCTTCAATCGCGGTATGCACCGTCGCCTCAGTCCAATCCGTTTGCGCAGTGAATGAATCAGACGCGCCCTGCAACAGCGTCATGTTTTCCGGCTTGGCCTTCAGCTTGGTCACCACATCGGCCTCATAAGGATAGTCTTCGCGGAAGAAGTAATGAACCCAGGCAGGAATCTCAGAGAGCAGGCTGACCTTTTCTTTCACACTGTAAACTGCCGCCGCTGCCATCGCTTCATCGCCAATTGCGAGACCAGCTTTATCCAGGAATGGGCGGGTCACAGCGAAGAGTGCCTCGGGGCTGAGCGCGCGGAGGTATTGCGCATTGAACCAACAGCATTTGTGCATGTCAAAGCGCGCATTGGAACTGTGGATTTCACCGGGCTCGAACAGCGATGCCAAAGTTTCACGATTGAGCACTTCGGCCTCCGTGCGTGGGGTCCAGCCTAACAAACAAAGGTAGTTAAACACGGCATCCGGCAGGAAGCCTTCGTTCATGTAGCTTTTCTCAACGGCGCTGCCTTCATCCCGCTTGCTCATCTTGGTGCCGTCGTTGTTCAGGATCAGCGGAATGTGGGCGTAGGTCGGGGGAGTTGCTCCGAAGGCATTGAAGAGATCGATGTGCTTCCAGGTATTGGAGAGATGATCCTCACCACGGAAGACGTGGGTCATCTTCATCTCGATATCATCCACGACGTTGACGAAATGGAAGATGTAGCTGCCGTCCGGTCGGCGGACGGTCATGTCAGGCTCTTCTGTCGGAGCAAAGGTGACATCACCGCAGACCATGTCATGGACCGTGATGGCTGTGCGGCTAAACTTGAAACGCACCGCTCCGTTTTCCTCCACATAAGTGCGGCCTGCCGCCTCCAGCTTGGCCAGATAGGCATCGTAGATAACTTTGCGCTGACTCTGGTAATAAGGGCCGTAGTCGCCGCCCTTCTCCGGGCCTTCGTCCCAATCCAGGCCCAGCCACTTCAGCCCCTTCAGGATACCGGCAGAGGCTTCATCCGTATTGCGGGCACCGTCGGTGTCCTCAATGCGTAGGATGAAAGTGCCGCCGTTTTTGCGGGCGTAAAGCCAGTTGAACAAAGCCGTGCGGGCACCGCCGACATGCAGGTCACCAGTGGGGGAAGGAGCGAAGCGAACGCGAATCATGATTGGGGCCTAGGGCGTAAATCAGAAAGGCGCTTTTGGAAAGCGGCAGTTTCAAGGGATACAGGTCCTCCTACCGCATCACTTCATGAGGCGCCGGTAATGAGAGAGGGCGGTGGCGTTGTGCCGCTGGATGACCTCGGTCAATTTGGCCGCATCCTTTTGGCGAAAGGCGCGCATGATGCCGCGATGATCCTTATTGGCCTGATCTTGGCTAGGCGGCTGCGTGCCTTTGAAGGCCAGGCGATGCAACCTTTCCCATTCAGCCAGGGTGGATTGCAACCCCTGTTCCATTCGCGTGAATCCGGCAATGCGACATGGCAGAAGATGAAACTCACGATTGGCCTGTTCAAATCCCGCGCTATCGGCATTGGCGGCTGTGGACTCCAGCTTCTCCAACTTGATTTCCAACTCGTCAAAATGAGTCTCGGTCATGTGAGGCAGGGCATGAATGGCAGAGGACGTTTCCAAAGCCCCAAGGAGAGCAAAAATCTCCGTCAGAGCGGAAACATCTACCGGGGTGACACGCACCCCGGTATGGGCACGAATCTCCACCAACCTCTCCGATTGAAGCTGACGCAAGGCCTCGCGGACGGGAATGATGCTGACTTGGAAGCGCTTCGCCAGGGCATCAATGACCAAAACCTCGCCGGGCTGAAGTCGGCCTCCCATGATCTCCGCACGCAGCGCCGCATAGACGGCGCCCTGCTTGGTCGGAATGGACATCGGGCGCAGCTCCGCAGCGGCGGGCAAGGATTTGGTTTTCGGCATGGCGGACAGTCCAGTTTTAAAAATCTCTTGTCATATATCATATATGATTTAATTCTGCAACCGGCAATCCTGCCTGACCCCCAACCAGCATCACCATGAGCATCCAACGCATCGGCATCATCCTCAACGGCGTCACAGGACGCATGGGCACCAACCAGCACCTCGTTCGCTCCATCCTGGCCATCATTCGGCAAGGCGGCATCAAGGTTTCCGATGATCTAACTCTGATGCCCGACCCGATCCTGACCGGCCGCAGCGCCAGCAAGCTTCAGGCTCTTTCCATCAAGCATAGCTGTGAAAAAACCGGCCCGCTAAAGACCAGCACCGATCTGGAAGCCGTGCTGGCCGATCCCGCTTATCCAATCTTCTTTGATGCTTCCGGCACACTGCACCGCGCACGTTTTGTCGAGATGGCGGCTGCTGCCGGGAAAGCGATCTACTGTGAGAAACCGACTGCCGTGGAAACTGCCGAGGCACTGCGTCTCGCAGAGGTCTGTGAGAAAGCTGGCATCAAGAATGGTGTCGTTCAGGACAAGCTCTGGCTGCCAGGCCTGCGCAAGCTGGCGCTGCTGAAGGACCAGGGTTTCTTTGGCCGCATCCTCAGCGTGCGCGGCGAATTCGGCTACTGGGTCTTCACGGGTGAACATGATGGCCAGCCTGCACAGCGTCCCTCCTGGAATTACCGCAAGGTGGACGGCGGCGGAATCATCGTGGACATGCTTTGCCACTGGCGATACGTGATTGATAATTTGTTCGGCGAAGTGAAGGCTGTTTCCTGTCTCGGGGCCACCCATGTGCCGAATCGCGTAGATGAAAAGGGCCAGGCCTATGTCTGTGATACGGATGACAGTTGCTACGCCACTTTTGAAACCGCGGACAATGTCGTTTGCCAGTTCAACAGCTCGTGGACGGTGCGTGTTCGTCGTGATGACCTGCTGACCCTCCAAGTGGATGGCACGCATGGCTCCGCCCTCGTCGGCCTGCGCAAGTGCTGGTTCCAGTCCCTGGCCGGCACACCAAAACCCATTTGGAATCCAGACATCGACAGCCCGATCAACCATTATGATCACTGGCAGGAGGTGCCGGATATGATGGAGTATGACAACGCCTTCAAAATCCAGTGGGAGCTTTTCATCAAGCACGTCGTCCTGGACACGCCTTTCCGCTGGACTCTGCGTGAAGGGGCGAAGGGAGTGCAGCTCGCCGAACTGGGCCTGCAAAGCTGGGCGGAACGCAAGTGGCTGGAGGTGCCTAAGATTTAAACACCTCCGCTCACTGCACCCTCGCATTCAGCCAATTGGTCAGATCATTCGTTACCTCTGCACGTTGCACATCATGCAGCAGCAAATGGTAACTGCGGGTGTACCAGAGCAACCGTTTGCGTGGAGATTTCACCTGACCAAAAAGTGTTTGAACCTGATCGGGACTACACAAAACGTCATTTGGGCTGGCGAGGAACAAGACCGGCATGCGAAGACGCCTCACTGCACCGGCATTGGCATCCAACATCCTGCCGATTTCCGTGAGTAAGCGCAGGGTGAAACTATGAATGTGATGCTCTGTCACAGCCATTTGGCCGGCATGGGTCGTTTGGCTGGTAACCTGGATTTTCTTTTCATCCACACCCGCCAAATCGCCTAACGAATAACGTGACCTTGGCGATAACGTTGCTGCGGCTTCTAACAACCAACGCCGGAAACCGGATACGGTCGTGCGCAAACCCGCCACGGGCGATGCCAAAACGATGCCGTCAGGATCGCGTTTATCGTTAAGACGATTAGCCGCCGTGTGCAGACAGATCAGACTACCCAGGCTTTCCCCATACCAAAAGACAGGCACGCCCGGATGCTTACGCCGCACCAGCAGATGAAAGGTTTCCAGATCACGCTGCCATTGCCGGGCCGATTGAATGTCCCCTCGCTCCTCAATCACGGGGTCCTTTCCCTGACCTCGCAGATCATAAGCATACACGGTATATTCCTGCTTCGGCAGTTGATCCCCAATGAACCAAAAGTCTGAAGCGGCACCACTCAGACCATGCACGGCAATGACGATGCCACGCGGCTTGCCCCCTTCGGGCACAGGCCAAGTCTGCGTGGGCATGACCTTGCCATCATAGCTCACCCATTCATGGGCACGCAACTCCGGGCGCGACTGAGCCTTGGGCAGAGTCGAACAAGAACTCAGCAAGGCCAGCAGCAACAGCACCCAGAGGGCTGGCTTCCGGCAGACAGGGTTGGTCATGGATGAGTATTCCCCGCAATTCGGGGAGATGACAAGACCGCATTCAAAAACTCCACTTGAGCACGCACCCGATCCTCGAAGCTAAACTCAGAAGGCGTCTCGAAGGTCAGGGTTAAGCCACAGCCCAACTGATGCAGAACCACCGCCTCGGGCAGCCCCGGAAGATGAATAGGGATCTTGCTGCGCTGTATCACACCGGCCTTGGCCCTATTGCCATCCATGCTCCGCCGCGGATCAGGGGGAATGGCTTTCATGTTTGCCATGATCTCCTGCGTCACAGGCGGGCGATGCCGACTCAGTTCATACACATAGCAGCCCTGCCCATCGTAGTCTTCATGCAAACAAAGACCGATAGTGATGTCACGCCCGGCAATTAGCCGCCGCCAGGGTCCACAGATTTCATCCTCCTCCAGGTGAAACCGACGATTGATATCCAGACCACGATGATCGACACGCGTATTCAACATCAGGCCATGAGGGTTTAGACAAGGCAGAATCAAAAAGCGATGTTTGCTTAAAAGCGGCTCATTCTCCTCCGCCCAGATCAGCAATCCCCAGGCCGCGGCAGCCTCATCCCCATGAACGCCTGAGGACAGATAAATCGCCTGAGATTCCTCACCATTCGTCTCCAGCCAATGAATCTTCACGCCCTGCACCACGGTCAACGTATGGAACTTAACCTTCAGTCTCAGTGCCAAGGTACGCCAACGTGACATCAGAAAACGATAGTCATGAGCACGATGGAGTGGCAGCAAAGACATGAGCACTCGCTTTATTTCTGCGCCGCCTGCCAGGCAGGCCAGCCCCCCTTGAGGATATAACAGTTCTCGAGCGCCACCATCGGCAGCAACTTTTCACGGATGGTGCGGCTGGCCTCACACTTCTCCCCTCCGCAATAAATGATCACAGGCTGATCACTCGTTTGTAAAGTGTCTAAAAGATCAAGGAGCTGCTCATTGAAGCCCTGCTCATTCAACATCCGAGCACCGGGAATATGTCCCTTTTCAAAAGCATCCGCAGGGCGTGCATCCAGCCAAATCACCTGCCCTTGCCAGCGATCCTGAATCTGCTGCAAAGTGATCTCATCCTTTCGCAGTGGTGCCTCACTCAAGTATAAAGCAGGTGCCCGAGGATGCAGCCCATAGGTGATCACCGCAGATGCCGCAGCCATGACGGACAAAATCAATACTTGGATCAGCGAGGAGCTCATGGCTTTTCAGAAGAGGGCTTCCGATACACTGAGAAAAAAGCCATCTGACGCTGATACTTGGGGATGGCACTGTCAGTCTCGATCTTCAGCGCCCCTAGCATGACTTCCGTGGTATTTTTCGGCTTCACCGTCACTTCATACTCCCGGCCTGGAGTGATCTCCTTCCAGCTAAACTCCACATTTTCACGGGTGGAAGTGATGCCCTTGATGATCAGCGGCCGGTCGCCCAGCATCGTCACTTTCGTCGTCTTCGCCTGCGCCTCATCGCCTAACCACCATTGCAATGTCTTGGGCTCGATTTTAATCACCTCAGGAACCTCCAACACAAAGGTGATGACCCAATCGGACTGTGCGGGATCATCGGTCTGCACATGCACGGACTTCTCGTGCCGCCCGGTGAAGCTGGAGACCTTAAATTCCGCTGTCCCTGTTCCCTTTTCACCCGGCTCATAAACAGCCTTGTCCAGGGCGGCACTCAGACAACTGCACGCACTGTCGATGGACAACACCTTGACCGGTTTCGTGCCTTTGTTATGAAAAACAAAAGACGTGGTGACAGATTCATCCTCAGGCTTCGGCTTCAGTTCAATGATCGGCAACTCCGTCGCCATCTCAGCCGAGGTCAAGACAGGCATCAGAAAGACCGACAAAATTGACAGCAAGAGAAGTCTCATAAGCAAAGTTGCGTTGGCAGACCCGATTCGTCAATGGACACCTGATTTTAGGAAAGAAACCCTGAATTCGGCTAAACGCCGACCGCTTCGGCAGCCTTTGCCCTCGCGTCATTGTTTTCACGGGAAACTTTCCGCGCAGCCGAAACGATGTGATTGCAGGCCTCCATGCAAAGCAAGGGAATCGCATTCGTGTATCCCGGCAAATGCCCGGCATCATCACCCAACTTTCCAGAGGCGGGACCGGAAAGCTGCTGGGTCGCATCCAACGGATAAACGATACGCCTCAGACATTTCGTGCCGGTCTCACAGCACTTGCCAATGATCTCAGAAGCCTGGGCGTCGGTGATACCGTTTGCGAAACGATACATACCGGTCTGACGACCTAACAAGTCACGTATAGCAACAGGTTTCAGCGTGCCCTTCTCTTGAGCCAAAGCCATACCGATAGCCGCAGGATATAAGAACTCCAAGGCCAAATGCAAAGCCTCCAAGGCCGACAACTCTAATAACCAGCCACGCTTCAGGGTCGGCGCAGTCTTGATCGGGCGAAACTCCCCTTCCGCATCGTTGCGTGCGATCTCGCGTGCATCGCCGGCTTGCCTGTAGCGAGTCAGATTTTCTTCGGCCAAATCGGCATCGTCCACATGCCTCAGCACATACCCGCTTCCCCTTACCTGAATGCTCACCTGCCCGATCACATCTTTTCCATCGGCCAGCCATTTCGCCAAAGCTTGCTTCAGCTCGGCATTCGGCATCTTGGCATTTGGCGTTTGTACACCGTGCTTTGCATCAAAGTCATTCACTTGATCCAAGATCACATCCGCCATCAGCACTTCCGTCCCGATGGCGCTGCTGTAGTATAAGCTGCGTCCATGCATGGTGATTGGATTATGCCTGAAGACATCCATCTGACTCAGCGCCTTGCCAGGCTCAGACTCCATGCCGAGCAGCACCGGAATATCCTGAAAACTGTGCAGCCCGTCCGCGATGAAGAACGGCACCACGACCACATTCGGTGCCGTCGTGAGCTTATGCCAATCCGCCACAAAGGGTGCCTCCTCCATGTAGGTATCGATCACCTCCGCAAAACCATAACCGCCATCACGGATGAACCGAACCTGATCTTGAATCGCCTTGGTTGAGTTATCATTCAGATTGGTTCCATGCCCAACGATGATCAGGCTCGTCTGATCGCGCGGCACCCCGGGAGCCACTTCCTCGGCCCGCTGCAACAGCAGCCGCGTCATATTCGGGTGAACCCCCACAGGGTCACAGTAATGAATCGTCTTTCCATCACGATGCGTGACTGGCCCGTCCAGGCGCAGTTCCCTGGGCAGCACCTGCTGGCAAAAGTATCCCTCGCTGATGAAGTTCGGCACGATGTAAATCACCTCACTGTCCACCGATTCATACACCTCCCGCATTGATGGTTCCTCCTTCCAAAAACAACACACCACCTCGCGGAACAGACCCCGCTGGCGGATCGTGTCGGCATGCAAATGAGTCGGGGCACTGGAGTCTGGATTCAACGTGGAACCGTGACCGGCGATGATGAGGGCGGCGTGGGAGTGGGTGTTCAAAGCAAACTAAATACGAATCAAGTCTGTAACACGGCGCAGTGAGACAAGTCCACAGGAAGCTGGAAACACACTCTGGGGATGACTCCCCGTCTATTGACCGGCAGCCGCCCGGATAAACCTCGCCAGATCCTCTTTCTGCTTCTTCAGGTCTGGCAGATTCAGATACATCATGTGCCCGGCGGTGTAGTCATCCTCCGTGATGTTCTTCATCAGTTCCGGATGAATGCCCAGGTGGGAAAAGGTATAACGGGCCGCATAATAAGGCGTGGCCATGTCATAAAATCCATTGGACACATGCACCTTCAGAAAAGGGTTCGAGGTCATGCTTTCGGCCAAAATTTCGGACACATTGGTGAACTCATTTTCCGCGTCCCAGTTCCATTTGCCCACACTGGTCAGGATGTTGTAGGGCCGGTCTTCTTCGAACTTCAGATCGTTGCGCACGTAGTGATTGAAGGTGGAGCCAAAAGCGCTGAAAACCGCGTCCGCACTGGGATCGCGCTCGGCTTCGTTGTTCAGCGGATCGCGCATGTAGCTGGTGTAACGGCTGTCAAAGCGACCGATCACCAACTGCTGATCCCGCAGCAGCTCCGCATTGAAGCGGCTCAGCGACACCCGCAGGTTGGACGCCGAGATAAAACTTTCCGTTAGGCCGGTCAGGCGCGCCATCTGCTTCACCACCGCAGCACGACGATCCGCCGGCAAAGACGTTCCCATCAGCAGCGCCTGATTGTAGTCCCCGCTGGTAAAGGCCTCCGCCTCCTTCAGCAGCTCGGCCAGTGGCTTCTTTTGCAGATCCGCCGGAAGCTTTTTGTGATACCAGGCCGTCGCCGCATAGCTGGGCAGGTACAGCACGAACGGCAGGTCATTGCCTTCCGCGCCCCAGATCGTCTGAAAGTTCAGCACGGTGGACACCAGCATGATGCCATTCAGGTTCATCCTGTGCGCCCGCAGCAGTTCCCCGCTCAGGGCCGCAGCACGTGTGGTACCATAGCTCTCGCCGATCAGGAACTTCGGCGATAGCCAGCGCGATTGCCGGGTGATATAAAGTCGAATGAAGTCCCCGATGCTCTTCGCATCCTCATTCACGCCAAAGAAATTCTTCGCCTCCTCCGGCTTGCTCGCCCGGCTGTAACCCGTGCTCACAGGATCGATGAACACCAGGTCCGTCTCATCCAGCAGGGAGAACTCATTCTCCACCAGCTCATAGGGTGGCGGCACCGCAAAACCATCGTCACGCAGTTTCACCCGCTTCGGCCCCAGTAGGCCCAGATGCATCCACACCGATGACGATCCCGGCCCGCCATTGAAGGAAAACGTCAGCGGTCGCTTCGCCGCATCGGTCACGCCCTTCTTCGTGTAGGCCACATAAAAAATGTCCGCCGTCGTCTTGTCCTCCGCATTCTTCAGACTCAGGGTCCCCGCCGTCGCCGTAAAGTCCACCTTCACTCCGTTCAGCGTGATGCTGTGCTCCGTCACCGACTTCCTCTCTGCTTTGTCAGCCTTCTCCTCTTTCTCCGGCGGTGCGTCCTTGGCCGCCTCCTTTCCCTCCGGCTTCTTCTCCGCCTCCGCAGGGGCCGGGGATTGAGCCGGGCTGAAAGCAGCCGTCAAAAAAACACAGAAAACGATCCGCAGGAAATGGGTCATGGTGGACATCAGAGAAACATAAACGCGATCCCCCTGTCTATCATTGAAACCATCAAATGGATGAAAAAAGAACTGGCAAACCTTTCACAGCATGATTAACTCCACGTCCCACACAATGCGCGGTTAGCTCAGTGGTAGAGCATTGCCTTCACACGGCAAGGGTCGCAGGTTCGAACCCTGCACCGCGCACCATTTGTTTTTTTCGCCACGTCGCGAGAATCTGAGACAAACCTTGATCACGGTGTGGATTTTGGGGGACATTCCATAGATCTTTCCTTCTTATCCTAATTCATGGCCACGCAACGCTACACCGTCACCCCGCATCCTATTGAGACCCTGCTTACCTGGGTGAAGTCGGGTGAAATCGCCATTCCAGAAATCCAACGGCCCTTTGTGTGGGAGGCTACCAAGGTGCGTAACCTGCTGGACTCACTGTATCGTGGCTATCCGGTGGGTTATTTGATCGCATGGCGAAATCCTGCCGTGAAACTGAAGGATGGCTCGTCCTCCGCGGGCAAGCGGGTGCTGATTGATGGACAGCAACGCGTGACGGCGCTCATGGCAGCGCTGTTGGGACAGGAAGTGGTGACCAAGAACTACGAAAAGGTACGCATCCGCATCGCCTTCAATCCGCTCAACGAGAAGTTCGAGGTGGCGAATGCGGCGACGGTGAAAAACGCGGCATGGATCTCGGATGTGGCAGCAGTGTTCGCACCTGGGGCCAGTCTCTTCGCGCTGGTGAACGAATACTGCACGCGTAATCCCGAAACGAATCAGGATGCCGTCTTCCAAATCATCGAAAAGCTTCGGAAGATCACGAACAACCATGTGGGCGTGATCGAGTTGGATGGGGATCTCGACATCGAAACGGTGACAGAGATTTTCATCCGGGTGAACTCGGCGGGTGCGGAGCTGAGCCAGGCAGACTTCGCTATGTCAAAGATCGCGAGCAATGAGGACTTTGGTGGCAACACCTTGCGCAAGGCGATCGATTACTTCTGTCATCTGGCGGTGGCACCCGAATTTCATGGCATCATCAAGGAAAACGACAAGCCCTTCGCCAGCACGGATTACTTCCAGCAGATGTCATGGATTCGGAATGAGAACGATGACATCTACGATCCGTCCTACACGGACATGCTGCGCGTGGCCTTCACTTCGGAGTTTAAGCGCGGCAAGTTGGAGGACTTGGTGGCACTGCTTTCAGGCCGAAACTTTGAGACCAAACAGTTCGAAATAGCCATTGCCGAGGAGTCCTTTGTGAAGCTACGCAAGGGCGTGCTCAACTTCATTAACGAGACGCACTTCAAGCGCTTCATCATGATCATCCGTTCCGCTGGTTTCGTGGATGCGTCGATGATCGGCTCTCAGAACGCGCTGAACTTCGCTTACATTCTTTATTTGATGCTGCGCGGTCAGGGCAAGCCCGCTGCGGACATCGAATCTGCGGTGCGGCGCTGGTTTGTGATGTCGGTGCTGACCGGGCGCTATTCCGCATCGCCAGAGAGCGCGTTTGATTTCGACATCCGACAAATGCATGAGCAAGGGTTCGAGGTCTTCGGATCAGCGATGTTTGCGGGCGAACTTTCGGATGCTTTCTGGGATGCCTTGCTGCCGCAGGAGATGAATACCTCCAGCTCAACCAGTCCCTATTTTCGAGTCTTCCAAGCGGCTCAGGTCAAGCTGGGGGATCGGGGGTTCCTTTCCAAAGATATCAAGGTGCTCGACCTCATCCTGAACCGATGTGATGTGCATCACCTCTATCCCCGCAATCATCTCAAAGGTCAGGGCCTGACACGTGGTCGATACAATCAAATCGCCAATTTTGCGCTGGCCCAATCAGAGATTAATATTGCCATCGGCGACAAAGCTCCTGCCATCTACTTCAAGGAACTGATGGAGCAATGCAGTGGCGGAAAGCGAAAATACGGAGGCATCACTGATCTCGCCGAGCTAAAGGCCAATCTTGAAGAGAACTGCATTCCTGAAACGATGCTGGATGCAGCAGTGCCAGACTACGATGCATTTCTCGAAGAGCGCCGACGGCTGATGGCGTTGCACATCAAGAGGTTTTTCAAACTGTTGTAATCTCATGCTCAGTCTGGTAGGGCGCTTGGTCCTCCAAGTGGAAAATGGTAGGGCGCATTGTCCTCAACGCGCCGTCGTCGAAGGCCTCTCGGCTTCGTTGACTTCCTTTTATCCTGCGCAGTCTCCTGGCCTAACATGGCGGCTGGAGGACCAGCCGCCCTACCAAGATGCGCCAACGTGCGACAGGTAGGGCGCATTGTCCTCAATGCGCCGTCATCGAAGGCCTCTCGGCTTCGTTTAAATCCATTTATCCTGCGCAGTCTCTCGGCCCAACACGGCGGCTGGAGGACCAGCCGCCCTACCGAGCTGCCGAACGCATGACAGGTAGGGCGCATTGTCCTCAATGCGCCGTCATCGAAGGCCTATTGGCTTCGTTCACTCCCTTCATCCTGCGCAGTCTCTCGGCCCAGCGCGGCGGCTGGGGGACCAGCCGCCCTACCGAGATGCGTGAACGCATGACAGGTAGGGCGCATTGTCCTCAATGCGCCGTCGTTGAAGGCTCCTCGGCTTCGTTCACCTTCCTTCATCCTGCGCAGTCTCCCGGCCCAACACGGCGGCTGGAGGACCAGCCGCCCTACCGAGATGCCGCCATACCTTGTTGCCCCCTACCATCACGCGCTTCCAGGCCATCCGGCATTCACCAGGGACCGATGACCAGCCCCTGAGAGGTCCAGCGCATCTGATGCGGCCACTCTTCCGGCTTCGCACACAGTTGCCGTCTCACTGGATTTTGCCGGATGTAGTGATGCTTCGCCATCTCCTCTTGATCGTTGCGCAGGCGATGATCAAAAAAACCGTCCTGCCAGGCGATGCCCAGCGTCCGCGCCGTGTAGCGTTTCCAGCTTTTGAATAAATCCGCCATCACGGCCCCCCGGGGAAAGCTGAGGAGCGCATGGAAATGATCGGGCATCAGCAGCATCAACGTGATGTGCCACTGGTGCCGGTCCTCATAAAAACGTGCCGCCTCCAAAAGCGCTGTGGAAGTTGAGGGCAGAGTGAGCTGCTCCCGCCCACGCTCCGTACAATTCACCGTGATGAAGAACAACGACCCGTCCTCGACCCAATGAGGCACGTCATGATGCAGGCGCTTACGATTCGGCAAATCGTGGTTAGGCATGAATCCAAAGTGAGGCCCCTGCCATATCCCAGCAAGCGCAAAGTCGTGTGCGCTGGGTAGGGTGCTTGGTCCTTCAAGCGCCGCCCGGTAGGGCGCGTTGTCCCCAACGCGCCGTCGTCGAGGGCCTCTTGACTCCGTTCACCTCTTTTCATTCTGTGCAGTCTCCTGGCCCAACACGGCGGCTGGGGGACCAGCCGCCCTACCTTGCTATCGCGAACGCGCGACAGGTAGGGCGCATGGTCCTCAATGCGCCGTCGTCGAAGGTCTCTCGGCTACGTTCACCTCTTTTCATTCTGCGCAGTTTCCCGGCCCAACACGGCGGCTGGAGGACCAGCCGCCCTACCGGCAAAACGCCCTACCGACAAAACGCCCCTACCTGGAAATCTATCATTCGGAGAGCGATGGCTACTGCACAATCGGCTTGCATTCCCGGAGGTTAATCCACCCGATTTGAGCATGAGCATGAAACATCGATCTGTGGTTTATCGGCATCATTTGAAGGCCTGGGTGGACATGATGCGGGCGCGGCAGGCGGCGGAAGAGGGGGTTTCCAGCAGGGAGACCGGGGCTGAGGCTGGGCCGGGAGAACCAGGGAGAGCCGACGAGCTGTCGGCGTTGAATTCATTGAATGCCGACGAGTCGTCGGCGCTCCATAGCCGAGACGGGCTGAAGCCCGAACTACGAACTGTAGAGGCGACGATGAGCCGTTTTGAGCCAGGGATGAGCCATCCTGAAAGTGGCGCAATGGCTTTATCCTCAACAGGTTGCAGTCAAAATTTGACCGGAAACGGGCCAAAAATGCAAAAGCTCTACAAAAGGCATCAAATGGCTCATTTAATCCACGATGAACCTAGTCGAACGCTGGCAGGATCGCGCTGGGACTTTCTACTTCACAGGAGCGGCCTTCATGTCCGCCAGCATCTTCAACAGGGCGTCTGTGATCTTGACGCTCGCCTGCACTTCCAGCCGGTTGGTGCCGAGCCAGGTTTCATAACCGCCGAGTTCGTGATGTTCGGGAGTGGGCAGGTAGCCGAAGTAGCCGCCAGCGATGCTGTGGGTGAAGGTGGGTTTGAAGGGGCTCTTTTGTTTCAGTTCCAGGCCTGTTTCGACAAAGGTCTCGCAGGGAATCGCGCAGATGCCGACCTCACCAATGCGCAGGGTCTGGAGGGGCAGATCGATGTGGGCAGGAACGTCGCGAAGCTTGAGGGTGCGCTCGGCGTAAATGACGTCCAGGGCGGTCTTGCCGCCGATGATGCGCGGTTTGGAGACAAGTTCCTCAGCGCGTGCCAGTTGCTCAGGGGTAGGACGGCGGGCCTCCAGCTTGAGTTCGGCAAAGCGGGCATCAAGAGGCACCCAGGTCTGATAGGTGATGCCCTGCATGGCGTCGAAGGCCGCCTTTGCAACGTCATCGGCGACTTCGCGGATCTTGTTGTAGCTGCCTACGGACTTGGTGGCGGGCTTGGAATAGTCGTTGTTGTTGATGTTGCCGCTGGTGCCGTTGCTGAGCATGGCGACAAACGGCGGGTCCTGGCGGTCAGCGCCCAACAACTGCTGCAACCGGTCGCAGAAGACGGGGAAGTAATCCGCCGAGACGTGGCCAGGGCCGACATCGCCGACATAATGAAGGGAGTAATTGGCCAGAACGGCGAGGGGTTTGCCTTCTGCCGTCTGAAGGGAAATAAGGCTAACTTCAGGATCGGTAGGACCAGCGGGTTTGACCAGATTGGCACCGCGCGGAGGATTCATCTTCACCTTGTCAATGCCACCAAAGGGATTCGGCGGCACAGTGTCTTCTTTCATGAACCAGCGGCGGTTGAAGACCTGATCGGGCTCCTGTCCCACCGCCCAGCCGATGCGTGCGGGGGCCAGGTTGTTTACGGCGCGGGTCACGCCGTCGGCAATGCGACGGGCGACGAAGGTTTGATACTCATTGAGCGGTTCATCCAACGAATAGCGGTTTTCACTCAGGGCGCTGGAGGCGGAATGGGTGTGAGTGGCGGACATGAGCAGGCAGTCACGCCTGATGCCTGTCTGCGCTTCGACGAGGCGGGCGGCTTCATCGAACATCTGCCGGGCGGCCCCAAGAAGATCACAAACCACGATGGCAATCCGCTTTTCTCCATTGTCCAGCACGAGGCAGCGGGCGTGGAGTTCATCATGAATGTGAGTGGAGGGAAACGGAATGAACCCGCCCACGATGGCACCTCCGATGGCCGGAGTGATGTTGCTGGTTGCGGCTCCGGCCCGCAGTTGTTTCGCAGGTTCCTGGGCATGAACACTGACAATGGCCAAACCGATCCAGAGGGCGAGGTAACGCATTTGATCCATACGAGGAAGGGCACGAAGTTCATTCGTGCCCTTCATGGAAGCGTCTCTTTGATACCAGATTGCGGCGCAATCGGCTTACTTGAAATAGCCGCTGACCTTCAGCTTGCGGCTGAAGATTTTGTCGCCTGCCGCCACATAGAGGATGTCATGGTCTTTGCCCGCAAACTCGGCGCTGACGATTTTGCCATCCAGCACGGGCTTGGCAATGATGCCCGCCAGACGACCGGCCGGATCAAAGATCTGCACACCCAGGTCGGTGGTCACGAAGTAACGGCCTTTGGACTCCGTGGTGGCTCCATCACCCGAAGCCGTTTCCTTGCCCACAGGCAGCCACATCGTCATGAAGGGAGCGCCGCCAGACAGCGTGCCGTCCTCGTCGATGCGCCAGGTCCAGACATGCTTGCCGCCGTGTTCAGACACAGCCAGCGTGGCTTCATCTGGAGAGATGGTGATGCCGTTGGGCTTGGCCACATGGCCTTCATCGGCGATGATGTGCTTCTTGTCCGCCGTGATGAGATGGATGCGCTGGGTGGGCGTTTCCGTGAAGTAAACATGGCCCTTCTTGCTGACCACCAGGTCATTGCACTTCACTCCGGTCAGCAGGACTTCCACATCGCCTTTCATGGTGATGGCGATGATGCGCTGCTCGCGATTGTGGCAGGCATAAAAACGGCCATCGGGGCCGATCTGCAGCCCGCTGATGCCGGGCAGGTTGTCGAGAAAGAGGTCGGTTTTACCGGTGGCGACATCCAGCTTGTAGATCCCCTTCCCGGCCTTCACATCGGTGAAGAAGAGGTTGCCCGCCGCATCGGTGCAAAGCCCGTCAGTGAAGGTGTAACCGGAGACGGCTTCCTTCCAGGGTTGGTCATCGCTGAGGTATTCGTGCAGGGAGGTGTCCTGGGCATCGGACAGCAGCGGCATAAAAGCCAGGGACAAAAAGGCGAGGTGTTTCATGGATGGTATGACCAAAAGAGTGTTTTCAACAAAGGCGGCTTATTTTTTCCACAACCAGCGGAGCGTGTCCGGCAGCATGGCGGCCCCGTGCTTGCCGTTGTGGGTGCCTTCACCCAGGACAAACTGGTAGTCGTATCCGGCAAACTTCAGCGCCGCCGCCATGTCCTGGTTGGCCAGGGGCCAGTTGCCAAACTGGTTGTCGAGATCGTTTTTGCCGTCCTGGAGGAAGACCTTGAGGGGCTTCTTGTCCGTCTTCCGAATCAGGGCCGGATAGACATGGCCGCCACGGATATTGGTGAAGGAGCCGATGTGGCTGACGACCTTGCGGAAGGCGTCGGGACGTTCCCAGGCCACGGTGAAGGCGCAGATGCCGCCGCTGCTGTTGCCGCAGATAGCACGGTCATCGGGATTCGTGCTCAGGTTATAATCCTTGGCCACTGCCGGGAGGATTTCCTCCAGCAGGAAACGTGCGTAGAGATCGCCGAGGGAATCATACTCAAAGCTGCGGTTGCTACGCGCCTTCACCTTGGGGTCCGTGTTCGCAAAAGAACCGGGCTGGATGAAAATACCAATGGTGACAGGCATCTCCCCTTTGGCGATGAGGTTGTCGAACACCACCGGTGCGCGGAACTGGCCGTCCGGCTTGACGAACCCGCCACCATCGCAGAAGACCATCACAGAGGCAGGCTTGTCTTTGCTGTATTGAGTCGGCACATAGACCCACCAGTCGCGGGTGGTCCCTGGGAAGATTTTGGACTCTGTCCAGGCTGGCATCTGAGTTACCTTCCCCTGTGGCACACCGGGCTGCACCTGAGAATCTGGACCGAGGACGTATTGATCATCTTGCGGAGCTGCATGAAGATGGAGACAGAGGGCGAACGAAAGACAGGCAGTGGCAAACTTCATAGAGAGAGCCTAAACAAACGCCTCTCAGAGTCGCATATTACAATCGCCAGTGCTCAAAATGAACCAGGCCCTGAATCAATGAGCAACCACCGCGGCAGCCGTCGGAGCCAGAAGCTGCTGAAGCGGCTTTGGATACACACCGACCACGATGATCACGACCGCCAGGGCAATCGCTCCGGCCTTGGTGCCCATCGAGAGCGACAGGGGCGCAGGCGACTGGGCATCGTTGGAATACATGGCCAGGATGGCGCGGAAGTAGTAGTAAAAACCGGCGGCAGCACCGATGACGGCGCAGACCAGAGCACCCCAGGCCGCCTGATCCACCAAACCAAGGAAGACGAACAGTTTACCCATGAAACCAGCAGTGAGGGGCAGACCGGCCAGCGAGGCCAGAGCCAGTGTCATAACGAGTGCCAGCAGCGGACTGCGTTTGGCCAGGCCCCGAAAGTCGCGAAGGTCTTCACCGCCACCATTCGCACGGATAAGGGCCAGGACCAGGAAACCAAGCACGGTCATCGGAAGATAAGTGGCCAGATAGAAGGCAACGACACCGCCAGAATCGAGATCAAAACGTGCAGAACCTGCACCGAGGGCGAGCAGCAAATAACCGGCGTGGCTGATGCTAGAATAGGCCAGGAGACGTTTGACGCTGGTCTGGAAGATGGCGGGCAGACTGCCCAGCAGGATGGTCAGCGAACCTCCAACGATGAGCAGGCCTTGCACCTCAGGTGCAATGACCGAACCTTTGGCCATGAAACACTCCACGGTGCGGGTCAGCACTACAAAACCCGCAGCTTTGGAACCCACGGAAAGGAAAGCCGTGACGGGGATCGGCGCACCCTGATAGACATCCGGCACCCACATTTGAAAAGGAGCAGCGGCGACCTTGAAACCCAGCCCTGCCAGCAGGAAGGCGGCTCCCAGCAAAGCCGCCTGCTTGGTGGTGGCAGGATCAACCAGAGCAGCGGAGATACCTTCAAAAGTGAGGGCACCCGTAGCCCCATAAACCCAGGCGATCCCGTAAACCAGCACACCTGTGCTGAGAGCACCGAGAATGAGGTATTTCACCCCAGCTTCAAGCGCCAGATTGCTCTTGCGGGCAAATGCGACCAGAACGTAAAAAGACACCGTGACCAGTTCCAGGGAGACGAAGACCGTGACCAGATCTTTGGCGGAAGCCATCCACATCATGCCGACGCAGACGATGATCGGCAGGCTGAAAAGTTCGCTGTAATTGCCGCCGGGGGTGAACTTGGTCAGGTAGGCCGAGCTTTCAACGGTGAGCCAAAGGACCAGAAGCGTGATCACCAGTGCAAAGCCTTTGTAAAACACCGCCAGGGTGTCGAGTTGATGGTAAGCCTGGACAAAGGCAGGCAGGTCCGCTGTGGACTTCGAAGCAAAAAGGAAAAGCACGAAGGCCAGGGCCACCCCGCTGATGCTGATGGTCGAGAGGGTGCGGCGGGTAATGGTGGGCATCAGCGCCTCAAGGCTCAGAAGAGCCAGGCCAAACACGACCAGGAAGATTTCGACGGAGAAAACGGACATGGATCAGGAAAGATTCGGTTTCTACATCGCAGCCACTTTGGCGACGGACAGGGACTTCAGCAGGTCCAGCAGAAGCCAAGGACAGCAGCCGACTACCAACAGGGCTGCGGCGAGAATAATCAAAGGGATGCGCTGGCTGACCACCGGGTCATTCATGAAAAGGCCCGCATTGGCCGTTCCCTGGAAGATGTCGCGATAGGCACGCAGCATGTAAACGGCGGACATGACCACCCCCCAAAGAGCCAGAATTACGGTCCACTGAAGCGGGCCGAGTTTGGTTCCGCCATCCGCTCCAAAGGCACCGAGGAAGACCATCACTTCACCGGCGAAGTTGGCCAGACCAGGAAGACCGATGGAGGCAAAGGCCCCAAAGGCAAAAAGAATGGTGAAGACCGGAGCATGGGAAGCCAGGCCACCCAGCTTGGAAAGCTCCAGCGTGCCGAGTTGGTTCCTCATGCGGCCTGCCAGGGCGAACAAGAGAGCAATGGAAATGCCGTGAGCAAACATCAGCAGCACCGCCCCTTGCAGAGCCACTTCAGTCCCGGCAGCGATGCCGAGGAAGATGTAACCCATGTGCATCACGGAAGAGTTTCCGAGCACTCTGTCCAAAGACCGCTGGGAGATGGTGACAAAACCCATGATCAGGATATTGCCCAGCAGCATATAAAGCAGCGCCTGCTGGACCCACTCCACCTGCACCCCCTCGGGCAGCAAAGGCATCGCGATGCGGATCAGACCGTAAAGGCCGAATTTCTTCAACACACCGGCGTGCAGCATGGCCACCGGAGTCGGTGCTGTCGCATAGGCCGGAGCAGCCCAGCTATGCAGAGGAAAAAGACTGACGAGCGTGCCGAAACCGATCAGCAGGACAAAGAAGATCATCCCCTGCTTCTCCACCGGCAGTGGCGTGCTGGCCGCCTGGGCCCGGAGGGCATTGAGATCGAAGGTGAGCTTTTGGCCGCCGCTGTATTCCAGAACCAGCCAGGCAAGACCAGCCAGCAGAATCAAACTGCCTGCACCCAGATAGATCGTGGTTTTCCAGGCCACCGCTTTGCGATGGGAGTCGTCACCATGACCGTAAAGACCGATCATTAGAAAGGTGGGGATCAGTGCCAGTTCATGGAAGGCGTAGATGAAGAAAACATCCGTCGAGAGGAAGGCTCCCAGACCACCGCCTGCGATTAACAGGGAGGCAATGTGATAAATGGCAGGCTTGTCCGCAGCGATCTGCCAGACGGCAGCAAAGGTGACCAGCACCGTCAGCAACGCCATGATGAGCGCCACACCATCCGCACCCACGCCAAAAGTAATGGCCGGATTGTCCAGCACCACTCGGGCACTTTCAAAGGCCATGCCAGCGCCGCCGACGGAGACAGGCTTGAATTGAAAAACCAATCCTAAAACAATGAGCAGGTTGATGATGGCCGCGCCCACCGAGGTGGCACGGGCCGGTGCCCCCAGCCAGATGGCAAGGGCAGCGAGAATTGGCAGCAGGATGACGATTTCGAGAACGCTCATTCCATTCCTCCATCAATGGCCCGAGACGGGCAGTGCAAAAACAACAACATAAATGACCAGCAGAACTCCGAGACCCAGCAGAAAGGTATATCCCTGTAAGTGACCGCCCTGAAGAACACGCGCAGCAGAACCCACACGAGTGGCAAGATAAGCAGGAAGACGAGCCATGATGCCGTCAACGACGAGACGCTCCAGCCCTGCAACAATCCAGGCGACCGTATCTTGAAAAATCTTCACGATCACAGCATAGATCTCGTCAAAATAAAACTTATTGGCAAAGACCTTGATATTTAAAGGATCTTTGTCCTTGCCACTGTAGATGAAGAACCCAACTCCAGAACCGATAACAAGAGCGACAATCGAAGCAACCATCACCGTCATGTGAGTTTCAGCATGGTCGGGTTTCATCGCCTCAAAGATGCGCGCAAGGGGCACAGAGAAAAGGGTCAAGCCCGCCAAAATGATCAAAGGCAACACCATGACAATCGGGGCCTCCACTGCGTGATGAGCGGAATCAGTTCGTGGTTTTCCCAGAAAAGCGACGACGAACAGACGAGTCATGTAGAAAGCTGTCAGCATCGCGGTCATAACACCGATCCAGAAGAAAGGACTGCCCCCCTTCACCTCGAAGGCAAGCCCCAAAATAGCTTCCTTACTCCAGAAACCACTGGTGATAAATGGCACTCCCATCAATGAAGCCGTGCCAATGGCAAAGGTGACAAAGGTAACAGGCATATGCTTCATCAGACCGCCCATTTTCCACATGTCCTGCTCATGATGGCAGGCATATATTACAGCTCCTGAACCTAGGAAGAGCATGGCCTTAAAGAAAGCATGCGTGTAAAGATGAAACATGGCCGGATGCCCAGGACCTGCTTCATGCAAATGGCTTCCCACCTGCATAGCCAAGAGGCCCACGGCCATCACCATGTAACCGAGTTGTGAAAGCGTCGAGTAGGCGAGCACTCTTTTGATGTCATTTTGCTGTGTGGCCATCAAAGCCGCCATCAGTGCGGTGATACCGCCAATCCATGCAATGATCAAAGCGGCATCCGGAGAGGCCTCAATGACAAAGGCGCAACGAACTAGCATGAAGACACCGGCAGCAACCATTGTGGCCGCGTGAATCAGAGCTGAAACAGGAGTCGGGCCTTCCATTGCATCAGGAAGCCAGACATGTAGCGGAAATTGGGCCGATTTACCAACAGCCCCCATGAACAGGCAGATAGCCGCGAAAGCCATGAAAGTAGTCTGGGTCGCCGCCACCTGATGCAAGGGACCGGATGCAAAGCTTTCCTTCAGCCCCGCGAAACTAACATCACCGTGATTGGCAGCGAAGAGCATGAGAATCCCAATCATGAAACCAAAATCACCGATACGATTGGTGAGGAAAGCTTTCTTCGATGCCTCTGCGGCTGAAGCCTTGTGAAACCAGTGCCCGATCAGGAGGTAGGAACTCAAACCAACAAGCTCCCAGAAAATAAACATCATGATTAAGTTCCCTGCCAGCACAATGCCGGTCATCGAAAACATGAACAATGACAAGGCACCGAAAAACCGGACCTTCCCCTCATCTTCCTTCATGTAACCCAAAGAAAAAATATGCACCAGCAGGCCAATTGAGGTGACGATCAGCATCATGCCTCGGCTCTGCTGATCAATCAGCGCATCAATAGCGATCTTCAATTTATCCACACTCAAAAAAGGAAACAACATCGGTGCTGAGTCCTGAGAGTGCAGCAACATCACACTGATCACAAAACAGATGACGGCAGAGGCTACAGAGAGAAATACACTTGCGCCTTTCAGCAGCTTGTGGCCAAACAGAATCGTGAGTGCCGTGAAAAGCGGCAGTAGCAGCAGCAGTGAAGGGAGTGTGGGGGCGGCGTCCTGGGCGGGCATGGAGCGGGAAATTCGGTTGCGCTTAGCCTTGCAGCTTGGTGACGGATTCAGTTTCGACGCTCTGTTTGGCACGGTAGAGCGCCACAATAATGGCAAGACCAACAGCCACTTCAGCAGCGGCCACAGTAATAGTAAAGAACACAAGCGACTGCGCAGCATAATCAGGCAGTCCTTCACTCACACGGAATCGAGAAAAAGCGACCAGGGTAAGGTTCGCTGCACTGAGCATCATCTCCAGGCACATGTAGATGATGATGATGTTCCGGCGTGCAATGACTCCGGCAAGACCTAGTGCAAAAAGCATGCCGCTAACAATAAGGTAATGATTCAAAGTGATCATCAGGCGTCCTTGACTCCTTTCTCACGTCTGCTCAGCACCACCACGCCAACTGTGCCTACCAGGAGCAACAGGCCGACGGCTTGGAGGTGAAAGCCATATTTTTGGAAAAGGGTTAGGCCCATCAGCTTGGCATCCGGCAAAACACCCGCCTTCAGGTCGTTAGCGATGGTGGCCAATTTGGCAGATTCCCCCGCCTGCTGAAGATTCAGCGGCGCGTCTTTAATTTTCACGCCTCCCTTATCGAAACTGCTACACACGGTGGTGATCTGAAGCGCCATGATCACCGCGAGGATGACACCACCCGCAACAGCAGGAAGATTCGGGCTCTTTCCTTCCTCCGCTTTGATATCCAACAGCATGATGATGAAGAGAAACAGCACCATCACAGCACCTGCATAAACCAAAATTTGAATCGTCCCGATGAAGTAAGCGTCGAGACCCAAAAATAAGGCTGCTAGTCCGACGAAACTCATCGCCAAGGATAATGCGCTGGTAACCGGGTTACGCGCCGAAACGACCAGGACTCCAAAGCCCAAGGTGATCGCAGCGAAAAGATAAAAGAGGAGAGACGGCATGGACTACTTCAATTCATTCCATTTGTTCACGAGACCAACACGTTTACCACCGATCTCATAAAGCTTCTTTTTGTCATGCACCATCTCTGCGCGTGACTCACCCGTGATTGCGTAATCTTTGCGAAGATAAATGGCCTGCTCCGGACAAACCTCTTCACACATACCGCAATAAATGCAGCGAATCATGTCGATCTCAAATTCTTTGGGCCGCTTTTCCACCTTTGCCCAAGGATCATCACTTGGAATCTCCCCAGGTATGATTTTGATCGCCTTGGGTGGGCAAATAAATTCACAAAGCTGGCAACTGACACAACGCTCACGGTCCTGCTCATCGGTAACCAATGCGGGGGCTCCACGATAATAAGAAGGCAATTGAGCATCCCATTTTTGCTCAGGATACTCCATAGTCACCTTCTCTTTCCGACCCGCGATTTCGCGGAAGGTTTTCAAGGCATGACCCAGAGTGATCTTCAGACCTTTGAACAGCGTGGAGATGAACCATCTCTCATGCCAGGCTAACTTGGGGCGTTGGACGATAATTGTTGCCATCGGAGTGGGGATTTACTTCAACGGGAACCAAATCATGAGCATGGCGGTCAGGATGACATTCGCCAGCGCGAGCTCGAACATGAACAGCCAGCCGAGCTTCATGAGTTGGTCAAAACGGAACCGAGGCAGGGACCAGCGGATAAGGATAAAGAAGAGAATGAAAACGATGACTTTGGCGAAAAAGGTCGCTATGTGCAAAAGGCCCAGCCAAATCGGTGTCGCACCAGCCTCGAAGTCAAGACCCAACAAGGGAGCGAAAGGAATGCTCCAGCCACCCAAGAAGAGCGTTACCGCAATCCCAGAACCTATGATCATGGCTGCATACTCGCCCATGAAAAAGAGGGCAAACTTCATCGAGCTATACTCCGTGTGATAACCGGCAACGAGTTCTGTTTCGCACTCGGCAAGATCGAATGGCAAACGATTCGTCTCAGCAAACATCGCTACTGTGAAAATGCAGAATGAAATCAACATTGGCACCCATAGGACCCAACGACTGAAATCCCATCCGTTCGACCAAGGGGCACTGTCTCCCCAAAGTGGCAGCAGAAGCCAACCATTGGCATCCTGGGCAGCCGCCATTTTAGAAAGATTCAACTCACCAAAGACCATAAGCACGGGAATGACAGACAAGCCCAATGACAACTCATAGGAAATCATCTGTGCCGACGACCGCACACTACCAAGGAATGGATATTTAGAATTGGAGGACCATCCCGCCAAAACAATGCCGTAAACACCAAGTGAGGCGATGGCAAAGACGAACAGCGGCCCTACATTCAGGTCAGCAATGACCGATTTTATTGGGGTCGTGAAACCGGTGCCACCCAGGGAAACGATCAGAGGATTTAAGAAACTGAGATCCAACTCACTGCCAAACGGAAGCACCACGCAGGTCATTAGTGCCGGAACCATGGTCAGTGCCGGAGCAAGCCAGTAATAGAAAGTATTGACCGATTTGGGGGTAAAATCTTCCTTCAGCAGAAACTTCAAACCATCCGCCAAAGGCTGAATCAAACCGCCTATGCCAAAGATCTGAATATCCTTCTTGAAGCCAAACAAGGTCAGCGGAATCCCAGTCCGGTTAGGCCCGACTCGATCTTGGATGATGGCAGAAAAACGCCGCTCCGCATACACGGAATAAGCGACCAAAGGGAGGATAACCAGAAAGGTCAGGAAAACGATCTTCACCACAGATGTGATGAGGAAGGCGAGGTCAAAGCTGGCGAGAAGTGTTGCCATGGGGCATGTGCATTATCAGGATGGCTTTACGACGGGCAACCCGAATTTGTGAAAAATTTCACAAGCTCCTCAACAATTGACTCCGAAAGAAGGTTTGAAGCTGTTTCTGAAGGCCTTTGCCGCCTTCATTTCTTGAAATAACCGCGCTGCTTCTCGTTAATAGGCAAGCCCACCTTCTCCATGACCTGGAGCATGTCCTCCCAGACCTGGCGTTTGGCCACAAGTCCGCCTCCGGCCAGCTTTTCCTCACGCAAGATGTAGCTGGGGTGAAAGGTGACCATCGTGGGCAGGCTCTGAACTGTGTAAAATTGGCCCCGCAGTTTGCTGACAGGACCGCTGAGACCAAGGCCTTCAGCCGCTGTTTTACCCAGGGCGACGAGGATCTTGGGCTGAATGATGGCGATCTCAGTAAAGATGTAAGGCAGGCAGGTTTTCATCTCGACCACGGTCGGAGGACGATTCGAGAAACCTTGGTTCTCCATGGCAGGGCGGAACTTGCAGATGTTGCTGATGTAAACCTCGCTGCGGTCCAGACCCATCGCCTTGATGATACCGGTGAGCTTCTGCCCAGCAGGGCCGACGAAAGGCTCCCGCTGACGCTCCTCCTCGGAGCCAGGTGCTTCGCCGATGAACATGATCTCGGCATCCGGACTGCCCACAGCAAAGACCATTGTCTCCCGCAGCGTGCCCAGGGCACGGGCTTCGGGAGAGTTCTCAGCGATCTGCGCCAGGGCAGCCAGCTTCTCGGCTTTTGTCGTGCCTGGAACCTCAATCACCTCAGGTGTCGATGACGATGCAGGCGCAGAGGCAGCAGCCCGCAGAGGAGGCGGAGCCGCCGCCGTAACAGGAGCCGTTACGGCCTCGCGAAACAACGATGCCGCCAGGGAGGGTGCGGCGGGTTCTTCTTCCACACGACGCACGCTCGTGCCCCCTCGTGATGAAGCGGGTGGCAAGGTTCTGCCGGTGAGCTTTTCCATGACTCCGGGTCGCAGCCCCACATGGGTCTGTCCGGCCACCTGGCGCTGTTCCAGGTAGTGTTTGAGCAGTCCGGCGGCTTCTTTTGACATGGAAAGAAAGGGTAAGGCTAGCAGAATGCGGGCAGCAGGACGATCACTTTTTCCGTCCGGCCTTGGGCTCCGTGCCCGCGAGGATGCGCCCGATATTGGCTCGATGCCGCAAGATGACCAGCAGCATGATCAGCACGCCAAAGCCCAGCATGACAAAGTCCCAGCGCCCATCCCGGAGCATGACCGCGACCATGGTCGCCACCACACCCACGCCTGCCATCATGGAGGCGAGAGAGACATAGCGCAGGGTCCAGAAAAACAGCAGCCAGACGACCAGCCCGCCCAGCATGGCCAGAGGGGCAATGCCCAGCAACACCCCTGCCGTTGTCGCCACACCTTTGCCCCCTTTAAACCCGAGCCAAAAGGTGAACATGTGCCCCAACACCGCCGCCAGACCTGCCACCACCGCGCCTGCAGAAACGATTTCCATCGCGGCCCCCTGCCGGGTCAGCAGATAACCCGCCAGCCACGCCGGCAACCAACCCTTCAGAGCATCCAGGATGAAAACGGGAATGCCAATCCCCTTCCCCAGCACACGGATCACATTCGTGGCTCCGATGTTGCCGCTGCCATGCTGACGGATGTCCATGCCCTTGAGCTTGCCTGCCCAATAACCAAAAGGCAGGGAGCCACTGAGATAGCCACCGGCTGCCGAGATCAAAATTGCCACTGCGGGATTCATTGGCCGCTATGTATCCCGAGGCTGCACCGATGCGCCAAGCAAAAAGTCATCCCTTCCACGCACAACCCAATTCCACCGCCGCGTCGTGCAGGCGCTTGTCGTGCGTCCACAGCGGCACGCCATGGATCAGGCAACTGGCCAGAAGCTGGATGTCATTCCAACCGATGCCGCGCCCGTAGAGTTTGCGATTCTCGATCAGCACCAGCGATTCACGCTCCGTAGCGGGCTCCACGCGCTCCAGTTCACGCAGGTCACCGAGAAACTGGCTGCGGTTTGCGACACTGCCGACAGCCAGTTCCCCAATGACGATCCAATGAGTCACGATCTCCCCTGCCCAGAGCATCTGCCCCAGACGCTGGTCGTTGTTCTTCCCATTCAGGAAGTAAACCCAGACGTTCGTATCAGCGAGCACCATACGGAGTGGGGTCCTCAGCGGCCCGGCTAAAGGTCAGATGCGAAGCGTCAAGAGTCTCCTCCGCCGGACGAGTCCGGGGAGGAACGGTCAGTTCTGGCATGGAGCCACCCAGTGCCGCCAGACGCCGGGAGGATTCACGCGCGATCAATGCTTCAAGTCCCATATGCACGAGTTTGGTTTTTTCGGTGATGCCGGTCAGCCTTCCAGCTTTGGCGATGAGGTCTTCATCCAGAAGTAACGTTGTTCTCATGCACGATTTTATACTCATTCATATGCATCCACAAGTGCTTTGTCTCGTATTCTGCACTTTTCTGCTCGAAAAGGGTATTTTAGCGCGATTGCTTGGGCTCGCGTTTTTTCACCCATGTTCCGTTCCACTCTCCTCATCGCGTTTTTTGCTCTCTCCCTGTTCAGTCATGCGGAAACCCGGCCACTCAAAGCCCTCCTCGTAACTGGAGGCTGCTGCCATGACTACGCCACGCAGCATGAAATCCTGAGCAAAGGCATCCAGTCCCGGGCGAATGTGCAGGTGGATGTGGTGTGGACCGACGACAAATCCACGAATCCTCCTCTGCCCCTCTATGCCAATCCAGACTGGGCCAAGGGCTACGACATCGTGATCCATGACGAATGCGCCGCCGGTCTCAAAGACCTCGGGGCTATCAAACGCATCCTGGACGTGCACAAAACCATCCCAGCCGTGCATCTGCACTGTGCGATGCACAGCTTCCGTCCTGGCAACGATTCCTGGTTCAAGCACTTGGGCATTCAGTCGAACTCGCATGGCCCGCAGGAGCCCATCGCGATCACCTACGTGGATAAAGAGCATCCCATTACCAAGCCGCTGGCGGACTGGACCACGATCAAGGAGGAGCTGTATGATAACGTCAATATCTTCGACGCCCATCCACTGGCCATGGGCAGGCAGGTGGCGAAGCAAAAGGACGGCACCACCAAGGAAGTGGAATACATCGTCGCCTGGACCAATGAGAAACAAGGTGTCCGCAGTTTCAGCACCACAATCGGTCACAATAATGACACCGTCGCCGATGCCCGTTATCTGGACCTGCTGACACGCGGCCTGCTCTGGGCCTGTGACAAACTCAGTGCGGAATACCTCACCGCCTTCGAAGGCCAAAACAAAGTCACTTTTGTCAAAGGCAACCCCGTGCCGCCGAAACCTCAGCCCAAACCTGCGGCAGCCACTCCACCACCGACACCCAAGGATGCCATGCTGGTCACGATGACTGCCAGCAGTGAAGAAAGCGGCAAAAACAACTTCGCCTGGAGGGCCGTGGACGGCGATGAAAAGACCCGCTGGTGCGCCAGCAGCGCGGACTACCCCCAGTGGCTTCAGCTTGAACTGGAAAAGCCCCATTCCATCACCGGCATCTCCACCACCTGGGAAAACAACGGTGTCTATCGCTACAAGATCGAAGGCTCGGCCGATGGCAAGACCTGGACGGTGCTGGTGGATGCCACCAACAACAGCAAAGGCGCTCCCTACACCAATGACTTCGCCAAAGCGGATAACATCAAGTTCATCAAGATCGACATCCTCAGTAAAAACAGCGGTGGCTGGGCCAGCATACGTGAAGTGAAGCTAAAGGGTGAAGGCATCAAGGTGCTGGCACCGAAGATGAGTGCCGAGCAGAAAGCTACCGCCAACAAGGTGATCAAAACCGAGTCCGACCCCTACAAGAATGGAGGCAACGTGCCACCGAAGATTGTCAAGCTGAGCGCTGAAGAAGAAGCCGCCATCCTCAAGGATGTGAAGGTCGCCGATGGCTTTGAGGTAAGCCTTTTCGCCAATAGCGCCGCTGCCAACTATCCGGTCTATGTCGCCGCCGCTCCCGATGGCACGCTTTACGTCAGCAGCGATGGCAATGGCTCTCTGGGCCGCCAGCCTAAACGTGGCCGCATCATCCGTCTGCGGGATCTGGATGGCGATGGCCGCGCTGATGAAACCAAGGTCTTCTGCGAAGTGGACAGCCCACGCGGCCTCGTCTGGGACCACGACCGCCTTTACCTCGTGCATCCCCCGCACCTCAGCGAATTCATCGATGCCGATGGTGATGGCGTTGCCGAAAAGCAAAACATCCTGGTCAAAGACATCGCTTTTGGGTTCAAAGACCGCCCTGCGGACCACACCACCAACGGCCTCAGCCTGGGCATTGATGGCTGGCTTTACATCGCCGGGGGTGACTTCGGATTCATGAAGGCCACCGGCACCGATGGCAGGACGCTGCAGCATCGCGGCGGTGGAGTCATTCGCGTGCGCCCGGACGGCACGGGATTGGAGATCTACTCCACCGGCACACGCAACATCCTGGAGGTGGCCATCAGCCCGCTCATGGACATCTTCGCCCGTGACAACACCAACGACGGCGGCGGCTGGAACGTGCGCTTCCATCACTTCACCGGCCTGGATGACCACGGCTATCCGCGCCTCTACAAGAACTTCAACGACGAGTGCATCCAGCCCCTGGCCGACTACGGCGGCGGCTCCGGTTGCGGTGCTGTTTACATTGACGAGCCCGGCTTTGGCGAAGCCTGGAACAACGCCCCCTTCACTGCCGACTGGGGCACCGGAGCCATTTACAAACATTCGGTTAAACCCAAAGGTGCCACTTTTGAAGAAATCAAAGCCCCCGAGCCCTTCATTAAAATGACCCGCCCCACCGATGCGGATGTGGACGGCATGAGCCGCGTGTATGCAGCGAGCTGGAAAGGCGCCACCTTCAACTGGGAAGGGCCTGATGTCGGTTACATTGTGCAGGTAAGGCCGAAGGGATTTAAAGCTCCTGCCCTGCCGGATTATGCCAAGGCCAGTGATGCGGATCTGGTGAAAGAGCTGGAGTCCGCCAGCAACCGTCGCAGGATGGAGGCGCAGAGGGAGCTATGGAAAAGAGCTTTCGCAAAGAATGAGATCAGCAAGGCGACACAGTTAGCCATCGCTGGACTGGCAGCAAACTCGAACAAAGCACTGGCAACACGTGTAGCTGCGCTTTTGTCATTGCGTCCTGATTACGAGTCCGTGAATCCAAATGAGATTAAATCGAAGCAGCATCTGGCATTCAACCTTCCTTCTGACCCTGCTATTCGTGAGCATGTAATGAATCTTCTGGGCAACCAACCGATCATGGTTCGCCTACCAAAATCTGAAGCAAAGAAAAAGGCTGATGGAAATCGGTTTTTCGAACGCTCTACCATGAACTCTTGGCTTCTTGGCGAAGCTGAATCAACGTCATTGTTTAAAGGGCTTCGTGACCCAGATAAAGCAGTTCAATGCGTAGCTATTCAATCGTTCCTCAGAGAACCTCAAGAACGCTGGCTAAAAGATCGCAAGGCATTTCAACAACTGAAACCCCTGTTTAGTGATCCTGACGACATGGTGCGCCACACACTCAGCAGATCTTTGTCTCAGGCGTACCTTCAATGCCTCACCAACAAAGCAAAATACAATACAGCGCCGGATCAGGCTCCGCCTTTCCTTGCGGGTACTCTTGATTATCTACCAAAATCACAGGAAAAGATCGACTATTCTATGGTGACTGCGGAGATCGTTGAGTTGCCACTTTCATTACTCGATGCAGAGGGAGCATCCTCAATGACCATTCAAACGGCAACACGCGCCCTCGCGATGATGCACACCCCCGAAGTCGTCACCGGCCTCATCGACCGCCTTGGCAAAGCCACAGATCCTGCCCTCAGACAGGGCATCCTCGCCGCCCTCTGCCGCCTGCACTTCACGGAAGGTGAGTGGAAAGGCGATTCCTGGGGCACTCGGCCTGATACTCGTGGCCCGTATTACCTGCCGGAGCCATGGAGCGAGACCCCACGCATCGCGGCATCTCTCAAGGACGCGCTTGCCAAAGCTTCGCCTGAAGAGGCTGCCTTCCTGGTCAAAGAGATGAACCGCAACCGCATCCAGTCGAGCGACGCCCTTCAGCGCATCCTGACTCTGGCCAAGCAAGACCCCAAAGTCATCCCTGATGCCGTCTCCCAGCTCGCCGTGGCTGAGGATGTGCCTGCGGATGCTGTGCCGCTGCTGGTGCAGGTGGTGAAATCTGCGGGAGATAAAACCTCCACCACTTCGTCGGCCACGCTCTCCCAGGCCATCATCGCCCTCACCAAAACCGACAGCGCCGAAGGGGTGAGCACCACCCTTGCCGCTCTTGACCCGCTCAAAAAAATGGAAGGCGCTTACAAGGATCACGAAGCCGCCGCCACGGCCTTCTTCACCTCCCCCAAGCTCGAAAACCATCACCAACTCATCGAAGAGATCGCCGGAAAACTGGATGGACAAACTTCCGGTTATGCCGATGCGGCCCTCCTCCACCTCGCTGCCCGCACCACGGGTAGCCCTGAAAGCCGCGAGCTCTCTCAAAAGGCTCTCGACCATGGCTGGCAGGATGCCAAGCGCCGCATCCAGATCATCGACGCCATCAGAGCAGTCAAACACACCGCCTCCGCGCCCCGTGTGCTTTTGGCGCTGGATGATCCAGATCCCAAAGTCAAAGCCGCTGCCCAACACGCGGCCAAGGTCATGCGCATCACCAAGGTCGAAGACAAGACCCCGAAGATCGCCACGCTGAAGCCAGAGGATGCCATCTCCGCCGTGCTAAAGACCAAAGGCGACATCGTCCTCGGCGAGCAGGTCTTCACCCGCGCCACCTGCGTGGCCTGCCACACCGTGAAGGAATCGGAGGCGCAAAAGGGACCGTATCTCGGCAACATCGCCCAGACCTACAAGCGTGCCGAGTTGGCCCAAAACATCCTCGACCCGAACAAGACCATCGCCCAGGGCTTTGCCAGTGAACTGATCACGATGAAGGATGGCAATCAGCAGATGGGCTTCATCACGCTGGAAGGCTCCACTGAAGTAAAACTGCGCAACATCGCCGCCCAGGAGTTCACGTTTAAGACCAGCGAGATCAAAGAGCGGCAAAAGCTGCCCATGTCCATGATGCCTCCCGGCTTGATGATGAACTTCACGGTGCGGGAGTTAGCCAGCCTGCTGGATTACCTGGAAGCCCTGGCGAAAAAGTAAGGCGAGGTAAAAACTCGCTCATTGTGAATATCTTCGCACTGGAAAAGGCCGCTCAACTCGCTGAAGTGAGGGCCTTATGACCGCAGGTACATGGATGATCCGCAGCACACTTTGGGCGACAGGATGGCTCGTTTGGGCCAGCACTACAGCCATAGCCCAGGGCAGCACGGATCTGAATGAGCAAAAAGCCCAGGCACTTGCGCTGGAAAAGCAACTCCCGGTCCCGAATCTCACCCCCAAGGCCAGCTTCGACCTCAGCCCCGCACGCCAGGAGCATTTTCAGAAGTATCTGCCCAAAGCCTACCGCAAACTGACTCAGCGCGAACCCTTTCATCTCTTGGTCCTGGGAGATGCCCCTGCTTTTCAGATTCAATCCAGTGAGGGCAAAGGGACAGATGCATTTCCCGGTGTCTTTGCGAACCATTTGGCCAATCAGTTTTATTACACAGGCGGGGCTCAAGAAAGCAAAGGCGCTGTCGCCGCAGAGGTGCCCACGATCACACTGCGCACCCTGGCCCAGACCGATGGCAGCGTCTTTGATGCCGCTGCAATCCTTGAGTCCACAGCACGTCAGTCCCCGGTGGATGTGGTGCTGATTTGCTACGGTCAAAACGATGTCGGCATGCAACCGCCGACCTTTGCCCGCGCCATCGCAGCCGCCCTGGCAGGGGCACGTGAGATCGGTGCTGAGGTCATCTTGTGCAGCCCCTGGTTACCCGTCGCAGATCGATCAGAAAGCGTCATGGGTCAAAATCGCCCTTTGTCAGATGTGCTCCAGGAGACCGCAGCGGAACTGGGGGTGCTGCATGTGGATCTCGGGGATCTTTCCCGGCTCCTATCCATCCCCTCTGTGCAAAGCCAGGATGAAGGCGTGGTCTTTGAGCGGATCGAGCGCACCTATCGCGAGTTTTTCCACCAGGGTGCCGACGGCACATTCACTCCCCGCCCCAGCCTGCATCGGCAGCTCGGAGCCCTGGTTTACAAAGATCTTCTGGAGCCTCGCTCTCCCCTGCCTTGGCAAATCACCAAGGCCCATGCCAACCAAGTCGAAGACGGAAAACTGACACTGTCCTACACCTTAAAGAATGTCGGCCCCAAAGATCTGGCACTCACCGCCCTGCCGCTGATTGCCAATGGCTGGAAGCCGGTGGAGGCGAAATCCACCCTCACCCTCAAGTCCGGCGAATCCCAGGATCTCAGCGTCAGTTATGCCGCGCAAAGCACCGTCCTGCCCTTGCAAGAGGCGCTGCTACGCCAGCCCGTCCTTGTCAGCACAGACACCATCGCACGGGTGGAGACCCTGCGGACCGTGCTCGAACCGATCACCGTGGTTTGGGGGCTGGAGACCTTGTTCAATCAGGAATCCGTCTTCCTGGTCAACTGCCAGATCGTCAATCCTGACAAATCCACCGTCCAAGGCACCTGGGAGGCGGAGTTCAGCGGGCAAAAGCTCAAGGGCACCCTGAATCTGAAAAGTGAGGGCGTCGAGCCATTAAACCTGCGCTTTGACCTGCCCAAAGACACACCGTCGGCAGCCGCCCTGGATCTGAAATTGTCAGTCAGAGTCGGCGACCAAACCCTCACCTCCACCCGTCAGGTCCGCCTCACGCGCAACCTGGGACTAAACCAAAGCGTGCCTCTTTCCACCGCCAGGTCCGCATCCGCCATCACCCTCACGCCCAAGGCCACAGCGAATGAATTGAAGCTGACCTTCGACCTGCCCACAGACCTCCTGCAAGAAGCCGCCGATGGCAGCAGCCCCGCCTGGCAGATCGAGCTGAACCTGGACGCCCGCAGTTATGGCAAGCGCCTGGAAGCCGGCAGCACCGCCGCCCTGCGCGCCACCGGCAAGTCCCTGGATGGTCCGGGAAAAGTTCACGCCATCCCGGCCTGGGCCTTCGGCACCGGTTATGCGGCCAACTTCGATCCCAAAGAATTCAAGACCGGCCTTTCCACCGCCGGAGACAAACGCCAGCTCACCCTCACCCTGCCCCGCACTTACCTTTACCTGCACGAATGGGCACTGGAAAACGGCAACAGCCAGCTCGGTATCAACGTCCGCCTCACCCTGAATGGCCCCGAGGGCTACGCGACCTACGCCCTGAACCCTGGACATAAACCCACCCAAGATGTGGAATCCCTGTCCGTCCTGGAACTGACTGCCCAGCCCACCCAGCGGGTGACGGTAAACGTGGAGTGAAGGGACTTCCCCCACCCTGCACCTCTCATTCCTGGCAAAAATCGCCCCTCGACCAAGTCCGGCTCCTTGATCCGCCGCCGACTGGCAGGCCCAAGTTACAGAGACCGAGCTGGAAGAGGGTAATATTCGGTATTGCCCGCGCTCGCTTCCCCCCTTTACTCCCGCCTCCCGCAACACAACCACGCACACATGCCCATCGCCCGCGCCCTTCTTTCCGTCTCCGATAAAACCGGTTTGCTCGACTTTGCCAAAGGTCTGGCTGAGCTGGGAATCGAAATCCTGTCCACCGGTGGCACGGCCAAGCATCTGAAGGACGCCGGTTTGAACGTGATCGACGTGTCGGAGCACACCGGTTTCCCGGAAATGTTCGATGGCCGTGTGAAAACCCTGCACCCGAAGGTCCACGGCGGCCTGCTCCAGCGTCGTGACAATGATGAGGACAAAAAGAACGCGCAGAAGCACAACATCCCGGTCATTGACCTCGTCGCCATCAATCTTTACCCCTTTGAGCAGACCATCGCCAAGAAGGACGTGACGCTGGAGGAAGCCATTGAAAACATCGACATCGGCGGTCCCTCCATGTTGCGCAGCGCTGCTAAAAACCACCGCTGGGTCACCGTCATCTCCGATCCTGCCGATTACCCCATCGTCCTGGAAGAGCTGAGGGAACACAAAGGCGACACCACCCTGGCCACCCGCGAGCGCTTGGCCTGCAAGGTTTTCCAGCGCACCTCCAGCTATGATGCCGCCATCGCCAGCTTCCTGAACAAAGAACAGGTCACGCAAAAGACCTTCTCCCTGAGCCTGCCGCTGCACAGCGAATTGCGCTACGGCGACAACCCGCACCAGAAGTCCGCCCTGTATGGCAACTTCAGCGACTACTTTGTGAAGCTGCATGGCAAAGACCTCAGCTACACGAACATTCTGGACATCCACGGTGCCGCCGCCCTGATCCACGAATTCCGCCGCCCGACTGTGGCCATCCTCAAGCACACCAACCCTTGCGGCATTGGCTGTGCGGATGAGGATCTGCGTGAAGCCTGGTCCAAGGCCTTCGAAACCGACAAGCAGGCTCCCTTTGGCGGCGTCATCGTCATCAACCGCAGCATGACCCTGGGCCTCGCCCGCATCATCTCGGAGATTTTTACCGACATCATCATCGCCCCGGACTTCGATGCCGATGCCCGCGCGCATTTGCAGAAGAAGAAAAACCTGCGCCTCATTCAAATGCTGCCGGAAGTCACCAAGACCTTCAGCGACCCGATCATCCGCAGCGCCCCTGGCGGCGTTCTCGTCATGGACAGCGACCCGCGCGCCCTGGGCCTGGAGGACCTGGAAAACAAGGTCAAGACCCAGCGCCCACCGACCCGCGAAGAGCTCGAAGCCATGCGCTTTGCCTGGCGCGTGGTGAAGCACGTGAAGTCCAACGCCATCGTCTTCGCCACCCATGACCGCACCCTCGGCATCGGTGCCGGGCAGATGAGCCGCGTGGACTCCTGCCGCATCGCCATCTGGAAGGCCAAGGAAGCCGGTCTTTCCCTCACGGGTAGCGTCGTCGCCAGCGATGCCATGTTCCCGTTCGCGGACGGTCTCATCGCCTGTGCCGAAGCCGGAGCCACCGCCGCCATCCAGCCCGGCGGCAGCATGCGCGATGAAGAAGTCATCGCCGCCGCCGATGAGCGCAAGATGGCTATGGTCTTCACCGGCTACCGCCACTTCCTGCATTGAAAATCCTCTCGCCATGTTCGGTATCGTCCTTGTCATCGTTGCCCTTGTCCTTATCGGCGTGGGAATCGCGGCGGGATTCGTCGCAATCGGGCTGGCGGCGGCATTGATGGGCCTGGGCATCGTTTCCTCGTCCATTGTCGCCGGATTTCTGGCGGGGCGGCCTCAAACGGGCGTCCGCGTTTTTCTCATCCAGTGCGGGCTGCTCGCCGGAATCCCTGCGGGTGCGCTGTGTGCATGGATTCTTGACCAGGTTTCCGATCATGTGGATGAAAGCTGGCTCGTTCCCGTTTATGGAGGTCTGAGCGGAGCCTTCGCCGGACTTATCATTGCTCTGATGTTGGACTTCATTTTCCGCCGCATTCATGCATGGGCGGAAACCAAGCTCCAGTCTTTGCCTTGACAGCCAAGGTTGCAAATCCTCCGGCAAAACCGTATTCTGACTTATGACCGCCGTCTCCCTCGCCACCGCTCGCGCCACCTTGTCCGAACTGCTGGACAAGGTCACCCGCGAGCATGAGCCCATCATCATCCGCGAGGGGGATGGCAAAGCCGCCGTGCTGGTTTCTCTCGAAGATTATGAGGAGCAGGATGAAACGGCGTATCTGATGAGCGATCCGGCCACTGCGGCAAAGCTGATGCGAGGGCTGGAGCAATCCCGCGCCGGGCAGACCCAGGAATACCCGCTGAATCTGGACGAGGCATGAGACTCTGCTTTTCAGACGACGGCTGGGCCGATTATCTCTGGTGGCAGGGGCAGGATTCAAAAACTCTCAAGAAGATCCACCACCTGCTCAAAGAACTTCAGCGGCATCCCACGGAAGGCACCGGGCAGCCTGAGCCTCTCCGTGGAGATCTATCGGGCGCTTGGTCCCGCCGCATTGATTCCAAGAATCGTCTCGTTTATATCGTCCTGGAAGACCGCGTTGATATCATCGCCTTGCGCTCCCATTACGGTGATCATTGATCCCACCCAACCATGTCACTCCATCTCGGCGTCAATATTGACCATGTGGCCACGCTTCGGCAGGCCCGTTATCGCACCATGCTCGGGGCTCACAATGTGGAGCCCTCCGTCCTCGAAGCCGCTCATTTGGCCGAAGATTCCGGTGCGTATTCCATCACCATTCACCTGCGGGCAGACCGCCGTCACATCGTGGATGCAGATGTTTATTTGCTGCGTGAAAAGATCCGCACCAAGCTGAATCTGGAGATGGGCAACACGGCGGAGATCCTCGGCATCGCCCTCCAGGTAAAGCCCGACTTTGTCTGCATGGTGCCGGAGAACCGCGAGGAAGTCACCACCGAGGGTGGCCTGGACGTCGTCGGGCAAAAGGAGGCCCTGCGTGCCAGCGTGCAGCAGCTCGAAGCCAATGGCACCCGCGTCAGCATGTTCATTGATCCCGATCTCGATCAAGTGCGCGCCTCTGCGGAGATCGGAGCCAGCATGATCGAACTTCACACCGGCACCTTTGCCAATGAGCAGGGTGAAAAGCGTGTTCACGAAGCCGCCCGCCTCAAAGCCGCCGCCGAACTCGGTCACAGCCTCGGTTTGCAAATCAATGCTGGTCATGGACTCACCACCCGGAACCTGCCCGATCTCTTTTGCGTCCCGCATCTGGCCGAACTGAACATCGGTCACAGCATCATCGCCCGTTCGGTTTTCGTCGGCATGAAGCAGGCCATCGCCGAATTCCTCGCCGTCATGGCGCAGTATCCCCAAGCATGAGCCCCATCGGCCTCGGCATTGATTTGGTGGAGGTCGCCCGCATCCGCGACCTCCTCACCAAGCATGGAGACCGCTTCAAAGAACGCACCTTCACTGTGGGCGAAATCGCCTACTGCGATACCTGTGCCGATCCCGCCATGCACTATGCGGCCCGTTTTGCAGCCAAGGAAGCCGCCGCCAAAGCCCTTGGCACGGGGCTATGGGCCGAGGGGGTAGAATGGAAAGACATTGAGGTCACCCGCGAAACTTCGGGAAAACCCACCCTCATTCTCCACGAAGGCGCACGTAAACATGCCGACGCCCAGGGCGTGACCCGACTGCTCATTTCCCTGACGCATACCCGTGAACTCGCCCAGGCGCAGGTGATCTTGGCGTGAGGCTATGAGCCTCTCAAAATACAACCTTGCTGGACAGCCGCGCTAACCCATGACACAGAAGCGCCGCTCATGAAAAAACAGACCATCGTCACCTTGGACCTCGAAGGCGTGCTCGTGCCGGAAATTTGGATTGCCTTTGCTGAGAAGACCGGCATCGCCGAACTGCGCCGCACTACGCGTGACGAACCGGACTATGACGTGCTCATGAAAGGCCGCCTCGCCATTCTGGACCAACATGGGTTGAAGCTCAGCGACATTCAGGAAGTCATCGGCACGCTTTCCCCGATGGAAGGTGCCAAAGCCTTCCTGGATGAGTTGCGCTCACGCACCCAGGTCATCATCCTCAGCGATACCTTCGAGGAATTTGCCCAGCCGCTCATGCGTCAGCTCGGCTGGCCGACCATTTTCTGCCACTATTTGGAAACCGATGCCACGGGTCGCATCACAGATTACAAACTGCGTCAGCCTAACCAAAAGCAAAAGGCCGTCGCTGCATTCAAGTCGCTGAACTATCACATCATTGCTGCCGGTGATTCCTTCAATGACACCACCATGCTTGGCGAAGCCCACAGAGGCTTCTTCTTCCACAGCCCTGAAAGCATCCAGGCCCAGTTCCCTCAATTTAAGCCGTTCGACCGCTACGAAGACTTGCTCACCGCGATAAAGGCAGAGCTATAAAATGCTCGTGGACGCTCTCAACTGTTTCGCGTAATTTAAGGAATGATCGCTGAAACCATTCCACAATTGCGCGACATGCGTCTGGATGACAAGATCCAGCTTGCCACTGAGCTTTGGGACGAGATTCTACAGCACGAGTCTCAGATCGGTGAACCTCCAAATCTTGCTGCTCTTCTGGAACAGCGACTGACAGACTATCGCAATGGTCAGATGACAGGCAAACCTTGGGAACAGGTCCGATTAGAGATTCAAGGCCAACACCGGCGGTGAACACTTCGATAATCATTTTAGCAGGTGCCGAATCTGATCTTCAGCGCATCTACAACAGGTTAAATGCATACCGGGATGGAGCCGGGGATGAGTGGATGGACCATCTTTCCCACGTCATGAAGAGGCTAGAAATCTTTCCAGAATCATCTCCAGTCCGAAGTCACGGATTGCGAAGAGCTCTGGTACCCGGCCACACCTTTGGTGTATTTTATTCGATAGAATCGCGTGGAGTCATGATCCATGCCATTGCCGATCTGCGCCAAGATCCGAGCTATCTAGATCGTGTGCTGCGTGAACGCCTTGAGTAGAATGAATTTTTGATGGAGCCTGCTGAAGCGGCGAAATGCATGAATTCCCCCGTTAAGCACGGTTTAAAATCCCGCAACACTTGGCCTGCTAGCTGCTCCTTCACTTGATTGAAGCGTGAGCTTCACCACAACGAGCTGGACTGTCACTTCATGGTTGGGGACAGCCCGGTCAATTAAGGCCCGGAGGGATTTTGGTTGGGTCCCTCCGGGCCGCTTTTTAGAGTGGTTTGAGTTAGATTTTTATTGTCACTCAAGCGAATCTCCCTCTACAAGAAATCATGATTCGCTCTTTTATTCTGCTATTCTTACTACCAGTCGTTTTGCGTGCCGAAACAATCACTGTGATCACATCGGATACCAATTCTACCCCTCACTACAGCGATACCGTAGTTTTAGCTCAAGGCGATTTTCTCGAAGTCATATTCAATTCAGGAACAGCTGAGTATTTGGAGATCAAGATCGGAGAACGTATTCTTTTGACCAACATAGAGGGATTTGGGACTTACCAACGTTTCATTACCGTTCCGAAAATTGCAGGTCCGGCTGAAATTCGCGTCCAAGGTCCAACGAGCTATCCTTACGAATACACGAACTTCACCACCTTCAAAATCACCCGGGCCAATACCTCTCCCGCCACAGTGCCCTCTACAGCCGTGGTGATCCCCCAGGACGAAGACGGCCAATATGAAGTCATCTTGGAATCCAGCACGGACATGATCACCTGGACTGTAGCGCTTCCCGGCACCTATGGCGGCGATACGGTGAAGCGTTTTTTCCGCACCCGCATCGTTAAGAAGCCCTCAGCCTAGAAAATACATCCTAGCGGGGCTACCCACCTCACCTGTTTCCTGTGAATTCTGAAAACCTGCCCATCCTGTCTAAACCTCCCCGACGAGGCTAGATATCAAGGAACAGGCTTGACGCTTTCCCACCCAAAGTATCCAATGCCACTCCTACCATGAGCGAAGCTTTCCCTGACATTCCAAAGATCCAATACGAGGGGCCCAAGTCCCGCAATCCTCTTTCCTTCAAGCATTACAACGCGGATGAAGTCATCGCGGGCAAAAAGATGAAGGACCACTTCCGCTTTGGCGTCGCCTACTGGCACGCCATGCGCAATAGCCTGGCAGATCCCTTCGGCGTTGGCACCGCTCAGCGGCCCTGGGATGACGGCACAAACTCCATCGCCAATGCGCAGCGCCGCGTGTGGGCCTGCTTTGAGTTCATGGACAAGCTGGGTGTGGACTACTACTGCTTCCACGACCGCGATGTGGCCCCCGAAGGTGAAACTCTGGCGGAGAGCAACGCCAATCTGGACGCTGTGGCCGATGAACTGGAGAAGGCCCAGAATGCCACTGGCAAAAAGCTCCTCTGGGGCACTGCCTGCCTCTTTGCTCATCCCCGGTATAACCAAGGGGCCGCCACCAGCCCAAATGCCCAGGTTTATGCCTATGCCGCAGCCCAGGTCAAGAAGGCCATTGAAGTTACCCATCGCCTCGGCGGCGAGGGCTACACCTTCTGGGGTGGTCGTGAGGGCTATGCCTCCTTGCTCAATACTGACATGAAGCGTGAGCTGGATCACCTCGCCCGCTTCCTGCATATGGCCGTGGATTACAAAAAGAAGATCGGCTTCAAAGGCCCCTTCTACATCGAGCCGAAGCCGCGCGAACCCTCCACCCATCAGTATGACAGCGATGCTGCAGCCTGTCTCAACTTCCTGCGCGAGCACGATTTGATGGAGCATTTTAAACTGAACCTAGAGACCAACCACGCCACCCTGGCCGGTCACAGCATGTGGCACGAAATGGAAGTGGCCGTGGCTGCCAACGCACTCGGCTCGGTAGATGCGAATACTGGTGATGAACTCATTGGCTGGGATACCGACCAGTTCCCGACGGACATCTATCTGACCACGCAAATGATGCTGGTCATGCTGAAGAGCGGCGGCTTCACCACCGGTGGCCTGAATTTCGATGCCAAGGTGCGGCGTGAATCCTTTGAACCCGTGGACCTTTTCCATGCTCACATCGGCGGTATGGATGCCTTCGCACGCGGCCTAAAGATCGCCTCAGCCATCATTGAAGACGGTCGTCTGGATGCCTTCCGCAAGGCCCGCTACAGCACCTTTGACGCCGGCATCGGTGCCAAGGTGGAGGCAGGCAGCACGAGCTTTGAAGAGTTGGAAGCTTACACCCTGGAAAATGGCGAACCTCTCATCAGCTCAGGCCGCCAGGAGATGCTCGAAAATCTGATCAACGAGTATATTTAATCCAGCAATAAGCTCCGCGTGCGGCCAGGACGGCCTCACCCCATCCGTTGAGAGGCAGGCTGTCACAGCCTGCCTCTTTTTCGTTCATTGGGGTAAACCGTATCTGCATTGGGAAAATCAGAGCCACGCGATCCACAGAAGGAGGAAATCCACGAATATTTCAGCTCCTGCTCTTTTTTCGATGGATTCATTCTGCGCCTTTCAGACGTTTCTTCTTTCTTCTCAGGTTGCGCCCTTTACCCTTTTCCATGTCCTTGATCACTCTCAGCCACATCTCCAAATCTTACCGTGAGCCTGGCAGCGGCAACGTGGTGCCTGTCCTGCGTGACGTGTCTTTGAACATTGATGAAGCAGAGTCCGTCGCCATCGTCGGCCCCTCGGGTTGTGGAAAAAGCACCCTGCTCAATATTTTGGGCACCTTGGATGTCCCGGATCAAGGAGACTACACCTTTGACGGCACCGCTATCGCAGCCAGTAATCCGGCCCAATTGGCGGCACTGCGTAGTGAAAAAATCGGTTTTATCTTTCAACTGCATCACTTGATGCCGCAGTGCAGCGTCCTTGAAAACGTATTGCTTCCGACATTCGCATTGAAGGTGAAACCAGCAGCATCTGTTCTACAGCAGCGTGGCGAGAGTCTGCTCAAAGCCGTCGGCCTACAGGATCGACTCAATTGGAAACCCGCTCAGCTCTCAGGTGGCGAACGCCAACGTGTGGCCGTCGTGCGTGCATTGATCAATGAACCCAAGGTGATTCTCGCTGATGAGCCGACCGGTGCCTTGGATGAAAAAAACGCCGAATCGCTGACGAGTCTGCTGATCGAACTGCAAAAAAACACCGGAACCAGTCTTGTCATGGTGACTCATCATCCCGCACAAGCGGCACGTATGGGACGAACACTCAGACTGCATGAGGGTTCATTGGTGTAGATCTGAAAGTCATCGCGACTCCCACTGTTGAACCTCAGAGAGTTAGCCTCAATCGTCCCCTTTAACTCGTCCTCGATTCCTTTTCACCCCGGAACGGTTTTTCTTGGTGTCGAGGATTCGTTGCTTAAGTCCGCGTGGACGAGGTCGATTCTGTCGTCTTGTTTTTTCAAGCTCGTTTTGTAGCGCCAACTTTGCCTCCGCCTTGACAGCTTCCACTCGGTCGCACAATTCCATGCGCGCCCAATAGCGATTCATGACCTGAGAACGCTCACGTTGACAGCGGACCTCTACGCCAGTGGGGAGGTGTCGCAAAACGACGGTCGATGAGGTCTTGTTAATTTTTTGCCCCCCCGGGCCACTTCCTCGAATAAACTCCTCTTCCAGGTCCTCATCACGAATGCGCAGTTTGCCCAGACGCTTTTGGAGAGCTACATCGTTAAGCAAGGACATGGAACAAGATGAATCAAGCTTGGCCGAATGAAAGTGTCCGAATCGAATACTTTTATGCAAATGCGACGCTGTAGCGCTTGGAAACAAGATCGGAGTAGCTTCGCACACGATAAGAAGTGCCGAAAATTTGATGTGCGGCTTGCGCGTTGGGATCGTATTGCCAAGGTGAGAATACACCACCCATGAGCGCCGTTTTTGACCCCTTACTTCGATTTTACAGCTCCTCCATTGGCAAGAAATACCTTGTCGCATTAACCGGGCTAATGCTAGTCGTCTTCCTTCTCGGACACTTGATTGGGAATCTCCTGGTCTTCGCCGGACCTGAAGCTATCAACGAATACGGACACATGCTGCACAGTTCATTGCACGGTGCCGGTGTATGGATCGCACGCTTGGGCCTGTTGGCAGCCGTGGGCATCCACATTGTTGCCACCATTCAACTGACGAAAGCCAATAGCGCTGCACGCAAGGATGCCTATGGCAAAAACGCTTCCCAGGTCTCCAGCAAAGCCTCCCGCTCGATGATCTGGAGTGGGCTCACCATTCTGGCCTTCATTGTTTATCACCTCATGCACTTCACGGTGCGTGTCGGCAACGAATACAACAATCCCGCTCTCTACAGTTATGATCTCCATGGCGAGCAGGTTCACAATGTTTACAAAATGGTCATCGATGGCTTCTCTTGGTGGCCTGCCTCCGCTTTTTACATCTTTGCAATGGCGCTCCTTTGCAGCCACTTGAGCCATGGCGTTGCCAGTATTTTCCAGACACTAGGCTTGGCGACGCATCGAACTTGGCCTCTGTTTCAAAAGGCAGGCATTGCCTACTCACTGCTGATCTTTGTGGGGAATTGCTCCATCCCGATCTCCATCCTCGTCTTTGGCTACGGCAAATAATCTTTGGCATTCGTCACACGAAACCTTTCTCACGCTCCTCATCGTCATGCCTCTCGACTCCAAGATTCCCTCCGGCCCGATGGCTCAAAAGTGGTCCAATCACAAACAGGACTCCAAGCTGATCAATCCGAAGAACAAACGCAAATACACCGTGATTGTCGTCGGCAGTGGTCTCGCGGGGGCTTCAGCAGCCGCAACACTATCTGAGTTGGGATATCAGGTGAAGTGCTTTTGCTTCCAAGACAGTCCACGCCGCGCCCACTCGATTGCTGCTCAAGGGGGCATCAACGCTGCCAAGAACTATCAGAACGATGGCGACAGTGTGCATCGTCTCTTTTATGACACGGTCAAAGGGGGTGACTTCCGTGCTCGTGAGGCCAACGTGCATCGCCTCGCAGAAGAGAGCGTCAACATCATCGACCAATGCGCAGCGCAAGGCGTGCCCTTCGCTCGTGAATACGGCGGGGGACTGGCGAATCGCTCTTTTGGTGGCGCACAGGTCAGCCGCACGTTTTACGCACGCGGTCAGACCGGGCAGCAGCTCCTTCTCGGGGCCTATTCTGCCCTGAACAAAGAAATCGCCCGAGGTGGTGTGAAAATGTACTCCCGCATGGAAATGCTGGAGGTCGTGGTCGTGGATGGCCACGCCAAGGGCATCATCACCCGCGATCTGGTCTCAGGTAAAATCGAGGCCCATGCCGGTGACACCGTGCTGCTTTGTACTGGCGGTTATGGCAATGTTTTCTACCTGTCCACCAATGCCATGGGCTGCAACGTGACGGCCACGTGGCGCGCCCACAAGAAGGGCGCTTATTTCGCCAATCCTTGTTATACACAGATCCACCCGACTTGCATTCCGGTCAGCGGTGATTATCAGAGCAAACTCACTTTGATGTCCGAGTCCCTCCGCAACGACGGACGCGTCTGGGTGCCAAAGAATACCACCGACATTGGCAAAACGCCATCTCAGATCCCTGAGTCTGATCGCGATTATTTCCTCGAGCGCAAGTACCCAAGTTTTGGCAACTTGGCCCCTCGTGATATTTCCAGCCGAGCAGCCAAGGAAGCCTGTGATGAAGGACGCGGTGTCGGTCCTGGTGGACGCGGTGTTTATCTCGACTTCGCCGAGGCCATCGGCCAGTTTGGTCAAAGTACCATCGCCGAACGGTACGGGAACCTCTTTGAAATGTATGAGCGCATCACCGGAGAAAGCGCCTACAAGCAGCCGATGCGTATTTACCCAGCCGTGCATTACACGATGGGCGGTCTCTGGGTGGACTACAACCTGATGAGCAACCTGCCTGGCCTGCATGTTCTGGGCGAAGCTAATTTCTCTGATCATGGTGCCAACCGCCTCGGGGCCAGCGCCCTGATGCAGGGTCTGGCCGACGGCTACTTCGTCATCCCCACGACCATCGCCCCGTATCTAGTCACGCAGAAACCCGGCTCCGTCACCACCAGCCACCCTGAATTTGTCAAAGCACTGGAGGACTGCAACACACGCACCAACCGTCTGCTCAACATCAAGGGCAAGCGCAGCGTGGACAGCTTCCACCGCGAACTCGGTCTGCTGGTCTGGGACAAGTGCGGCATGGCCCGTGACAAGGAAGGCCTCACCGAGGCCCTCAAACGCATTCCAGAACTCCGCGAAGAATTCTGGAACAACGTCACCGTCCCAGGCTCCGGCGCTGCCGCGAATCCAGAACTGGAAAAAGCCGGACGCGTTGCCGACTTCATGGAGTTTGCCGAATTGCTTTGTCTGGATGCACTCGAACGTGAAGAAAGCTGCGGCGGACACTTCCGCACTGAGCATCAATATCCTGATGGTGAAGCCAAGCGCGATGACGAAAACTACTGCTACGCCGCCGCCTGGGAATACACCGGAGACTTCGCCAAGCCTATTCTGAACAAGGAACAGCTCACCTTCGAAGAAGTCCACCTTTCCGTGCGCAGCTATAAGTAACTGTAACCCCTCCATGAACCGCGAATCCGAAGCTCAACTGCTCGACTTCTGCACGCGCCAGAAAGGTGCGTTTCAGGAGGCGGACTGGCTGGAGTCGCGCGTCGTGGACCGGAAGGAGATGGCCGTTGTGTGCCTGTTCCTCGCCGGAGTGGACTGGTATGGACACCGGCAGAACCTCATGGGAATCGCCGAACAAATGGTGGCAGGGTCAGCGGCCCGTTTCGAAGCCCTGGTGCAAAGTCTGCACTTTGACTGCCTGCGATTTTCAACCATGCTCAGGAGGAGGTTGCAGCATGCATAACCTCCACCCTGAACTCACCGCCGCACTCAGTGAAATGCTGGACCGTCTGGACGGCATCATACGTCGTAGCGGCTACATGGGTGAAGCGGTCCAGATGTTCCTGGCCGGAGGCATGGCCGTCCACTACCACTGCGGGACCCGTTACACAGAGGATGTTGACGCCACCTTTTCGAAGAGGCTTCTGCTTCCGTATGACGAACTCGCCGTTCGTTATGTCCGGGAAGATGACACACCGGCCACCATCTACCTGGACCCGACCTACAACGACACCTTTGCGCTGCTTCATCCCGACCATCGTGCCGCATGTGTGGAATGGACAGGGATCGGCAATGAACGGCGGTTGATCCATCTGCTCGTCTTTTCTCCCTTGGATCTGGCAGTTTCCAAGGTTGCCCGCTTTTCGGATTCGGATCAGGCTGACATCCTGGCGTTGGCGACCCGCCGTTTCTTTACCGCTTCCCAGCTTCAAGACCATGCCCGGGAAGCGCTTGATTACTATGTTGGTGACAATCGTTGGATTCATTTGAATCTGACCCAGATCAGCCAGGAAATCGAACTGACCCTGGCCGCCTGACCCGCCCCCTTTTTTTAATCTCACTTCACATCGCTCCATGTCCCTCCTCAACCTCCATCTCAAAGTCTGGCGTCAGAACCAAGGTCAGCCTGGTCATTTCCAGGATATCGAAGCTCCTGAAATCCCGGATCATGCTTCGTTCCTGGAAATGATGGACATCGTCAATGAGCGTCTCATTGCCAAAGGTCAGGAGCCTGTAGCCTTTGACCATGATTGCCGCGAAGGCATCTGCGGCATGTGCTCCATGACCATCAACGGCATGCCGCATGGGCCAGAGAAAGCCACGACGACCTGCCAGCTCCACATGCGCAAGTTCCGCACCGGAGACACCATCTGGATCGAGCCCTTCCGCGCCCGCTCCTTCCCTGTCATCAAAGATCTCATCGTGGATCGCAGTGCCTTTGACCGCATTCAACGCGCGGGTGGATACATCAGCGTCAGGACGGGATCTGCACCTGACGCCAATAGCATTCTTGTAGGCAAGGAAATCGCCGATGCTGCCATGGATGCTGCCGAATGCATTGGCTGCGGAGCCTGTGTCGCCGCCTGTAAAAACGCCAGTGCGATGCTCTTCACCGCCGCCAAAGCAGGACAGCTCAATTCCCTGCCCCAAGGCCAACCTGAAAAAACCCGCCGCACCCTCGGCATGGTCCGTCAGATGGACAAAGAAGGCTTCGGCAACTGCACCAACCAGTATGAGTGCGAGGCCGCCTGCCCGAAAGAAATCAGCGTGCGCTGGATTACCAAGCTGAACCGTGACTATGCCATCGCCTCGGTGAAGGAAGCTTTCGGAAATGAGCTGGAGCGCGCCGAAAGTTCAGACTAAAAGTAAAGCGAGCTTCCAAGTTCGTTGCCTCTGTCTTCATTCAACCCGGCTACTGAACGAATTTGGAAATTCGTTCTACTCATCTTGCGTCAGCATCGCTTTCAGCCCGGCGAAAAAGTTCGTATTTTCCTCCTGGGAAGGCGCTTCTTTCATGTGCTTGGTATAGTCCATCTCATCCACATAAGTGCGATCCAACTCATCCAAAAAGGGGCTGGGAAGCTCGCTCTGACGCTGGCCCCATTTGGTGCGATAGCGAACGTAACTGATGGTTAGGCGCTGCCGCGCACGTGTGATGCCCACATAAAAGAGACGGCGTTCCTCATCCACCCGGCCTTCCTCATAGCTGCGTTTGTGCGGCAGGATGCCTTTTTCCAAACCCGGCAAATACACGATCGGGAACTCCAGCCCCTTGCTGGCATGGAGGGTGATCAGGCACACGCCTTTTTTCTTTTCGATGTCGTCTTTGTCCTCACGCTCATCATTCAGGCAAACCTCGTCTAGAAAGCCGCTCAGACCGTCTTTGCGATTGCGATCCTGGTAGTTGCTCATCTGCGTGAGAAACTCTGACAACCCGTGTTCCCAAGCATGGAACTCCTCCGGCTTTTTGGAGAGCTTTTGGAGATACTCCATGTACTCCACATCCTTGATCAACGCCTCCGTCATCGTCACCAGATCCGTGCCAGGCGTGCTTGCCGGGCCGGAGTATTTGGAAATGATGTCGGTAAAGCTCCTCACTGCCGTCCGTGCCTTTTCTGGAAGCTGCCGCAAAAAGTCAGGGTCGCAGAGAGCCACCCAAATACTGTACTGCTTTTCCATGCTACGGTCCCGCGCTAGTTCCGCCGTTGTCGTGCCAATCCCCCTCGTCGGCGTATTCAAGACGCGTAGCAGCGCAATGTCATCGTGCGGATTGTGCAGTACGGTCAGATAGCTCAGGATGTCTTTGATTTCCCGCCGATCAAAGAAACTGCGCGCGCCCACCACGCGATACGGGATCTTCCTTGCACGGAAAGCCTGCTCCAGAATACGGCTCTGCTCATTCGTGCGGAAAAGCACCGCATAGCTCTCCCAGGGTTCCTTGTTCGAGTAAAAGCCCGTCTCCACTTCTTTGGCGATCATCTCCGCCTCTTCCACATCCTCATCTGTGGCGATCAAACGAACCAGATCATTGCCCTTGTTCCGGCTCCAAAGGGTCTTCACTCGCCTTCCGATATTGTTCGTGATCAGGCTGTTTGCCGTATGCAAAATCGGGGTCGTCGAGCGGTAATTCTCCTCCAACTTCACCACCATCGGGTTCGGGAAAAAGTTCTCAAACTCCGTGATGTTCGTGATCTCCGCCCCGCGCCAGCCATAGATGGACTGGTCGTCATCGCCTACCACACATACATTGTAGGGCGGAGGCGTCAGGGCACGCAGCAAGCGCATTTGAAGACTGTTCGTATCCTGGAACTCATCCACCATGATGTACTTGTGCCGCTGATGCAGAATGCGCCGCACGCTCTCCGTTTCCTCCAACAATTTCACGCCCAGGCAGAGCAGATCGTCAAAGTCCATCGCATTCAGCGCCCGCATTTCTTCCGCATACTTCTCCGCCACGGCGGGAATCAAATCCTTGGTCGGATCACCCAGATCCTCATTGTTATTCTTCGCCTTGCTGATGCGTCCCAAGGCGACCTGCGGGTCCATGTTTTCCTCCTTGATGAGAAGTCCCTTCAGCACCCGTTTCATCAGGCTGATCTGATCATTCTGCGAATAGATGACAAAGTTCTTCTTGTAGCCCACATGCTCGGCAAACTCTCGCAGCAGCTTGGCACAAAACGCATGGAAGGTGCCCAGCACCACTTTCTTACCTGCAGCCCCGCGCACCATGTCCTTCACACGCTCGCGCATTTCCGCTGCCGCCTTGTTGGTGAAGGTCACCGAAAGAATGTTCTCGGGATTGATACCCTCATTGACCATGTGGGCGATGCGCGCCGTCACCACACGCGTCTTTCCCGTCCCGGCCCCGGCCAAGATCAAAAGGGGGCCATGGATATGCGTCGCTGCTTCTCTCTGCTGGGGGTTAAGGGTGCCGGTGAATCCACTCATGAAAAATGTCCGTCTGGATTTGGACGGGGAGCCGGGGGATGCAAGGAGAGGTTTAAAGTGTTTGGAAGTGCAACGCATCTACGGCCCCGTGTCACTAGATTGAAAAATGGGATCGGAAGCGGGCTTTGTGCTTGGGGAAGCTTTGTTTGATCGTTAGGCCAAAACGGGCTATCTGTTTTTTGTGGATTTACCTGAGGACTGCGTAATGAACTAACATGAACTCGCTCTTTGCCATTGCCCCGTACAAGTTTCAGGACATGTGGGTGTTTGACGATCCGAAATTCGGCCTCTGCCAGGAACCTTTTGTCAGTGGGGCAGATACGATCCTGGACATCCTGACCGAGGACATTCCCAACGCCACCGAGGGTTTCAAACTCATCTTTTCTCCCGAGCCGTTTCCTGCTTATTCCGCACACTTTGTCTGGAGTCGTCCCGAACATAACGGCAACTGGTATTCATGGCCCGCACGCGAGACGGAAGGCTGGCTTTGTCCGGCGCTCTTTAAGTATTTCGAGAACGCCCCGAAGGAGCTTTATGTGAAGGCTTCGGTGAAATGAAAGGGCCTTTCCTCGCCAAGTTCATCCCTCTGCGAGGTTAGAAAGGGTCTTCAAAAGGATATTGCTTGCACCGGCATGGCAGTCACTGGTTAGATTTACTAACCGTCATGACCTCGACCATCCCCCAGCGCTCCTCCCTTGTCGCGGAAACGATCCGTGTGCTGCGGGAGGCGATTGCGGGGGGGCGATGGAAGGAGGAGTTGCCGGGGGAGAGGCGGTTGTGCGAGGAGTGGCACATCAGCCGTCCGACGCTGCGGGCGGCGCTGAATGCGCTGGCGGTGGAGGGTCTGGTGATCATCTCGCAGGGGAAACCGACGCGGGTTTGCCAGCCGCAGGGGGGCCAGGTGGTGAGTGTGGCTCCGGCGACGCTGACGGTGGGGCTGCTGAGTCCGGACCCGCTGCATGCGATGCCGCCGTTTGCGCTGCTGTGGGTGGATGAGCTGCGCAGTCAACTGGCCAGCGAGGGTCATCTGCTGCAGATCCATGTGGGCAGGGCGTGGTCCGGCGGCAAGAATCCGGCGCGGGCGCTGGCGACGCTGACGAGCACGGTGGCGGCGACGACGTGGGTGCTGTATCGCAGCACGGAGGCGATGCAGCAGTGGTTCGAGGAAAAGCAGATGTCGTGTGTGGTGGTGGGGTCGGTTTTCAAAGGGCTGAGCCTGCCGTCGGTGGACCGGGATTACCGGGCGGTGTGCCGCCATGCGGTGGGGCTGATGGCGGCGCGGGGGCATCAGCGGCTGTGTTTGCTGATCCAGGAGCCTCAGTATGCGGGCGACCGGGAGAGCGAGGCGGGCTTTGAAGAGGGGCTGCAGGCGGTGACGGCCCGGGGCATCACGGGACACATCCAGCGGCACGATGGCACTCGGGAGGGCCTGCTGCGGGCGCTGGACCGGCTGATCACGGCACGGCAGCGGCCTCAGGCCTTGTTGATCGCGCGCTCATCCTGTGCGCTGACGGTTTGCACCGGACTGCTGCAGCGCGGACTTCGCATCCCGCAGGACATGGCGCTGATCTGCCGGGATGATGACATCTTTCTGGATGAGACCACGCCGCAGATCGCCCGCTACAGCGTGACGGCCAGCACCTTTGCCAAACGCATCTTCCGCCTAGTGCGCCAGCCGGGTGTGAAAGGCGACACGAAGGTGATGCCGGAATTTGTCAAAAGGGAGTCGTTGTGAAAAACTCGCCTCAACGTTTGACACCGGTGCACCTGCATGTACTGTCGCCCCCCTTTCCCTGGGAGGACAGACTTTATGGCAACCGTTCAAGTAATACTTAAAGAGAAGATCAAAAACCTCGGCGCCGAGGCTGATGTCGTGCATGTAAAGCGCGGTTTTGCGCGCAATTTCCTCGTCCCACAGGGCAAGGCTTTTGAAGCCACGGCTGGCAATCTTCGCAACATCAACCATCTGAAGGCGGCACGCGCTGAGCGTGAATCCAAGGAACTGCAGGAAGCGGAGAAGACCGCCTCCAAGCTGAAGAAGCTGAAACTCAAACTGACCCTTCAGACCGGTCAGGGCGGCAAGGCCTTCGGTTCCATCACCACCATGGACATCGCCAAGGCCGTCGCCGACAGCGCCGCCAAAGTGGAGCTCGACCGTCACCTCATCCAGCTCGACAAGCCGATCAAGAGCACCGGCACCTTCGAAATCCCTGTCAAACTGCATGCTGAAGTGAACTGCTTCTTGAAGCTGACTGTCATTGCCGATTCCGACGCAGGTGCCGCTGACGCTTCGGATGATTCAGCCGAATAGTCTGCGAACTTTTAAAACCCATCAACCGCACTCTTCACCGAGTGCGGTTTTTTTATGCCTACTCAAGGACGAGGCAAAAACGAAACCACCGTGACAGCCCACAGTATTCCGGGCGTTGATTCAGGCCATGCACGCCTTTTAACGCGACCGGAAGATCTCGCTGGTGAGACATTCGACGATAAGCGTCCGAAGGCCGAGCTTGTTGTTTTTCACCGCAAGATGGATTTCATCGAGTTCGAATTCATCGGCGGGCTCCATGTGCCGACCGGTGGCGTAAGTGGTCACTTGGCGGATGAGGTGGCGGGTGAACATGTCTTCGCGGGTTTCGCAGATGATGTTTTTGAAGCCGGCGAAGTCCTGGTAGGTCTCACCGGAGGGGAATTCGCCGGTGGTGTCGATTTTGGGGGCGTCTTTGGCCTTTTTCGGCTTTGGGTAGCTGCTGCGCCAGCGACCGATGGGATCGAAGGTTTCAAGGCTGAAGCCCAGCGGGTCGATCTTGTGATGGCACTCGGCACAGCTCCTGTCGGTGCTGTGCTTTGCCAAGCGCTCGCGGATGGTGGTGGCACCGGTGACATCGGGTTCGATGGCAGGCACGACATCCGGTGGCGGTGGTGGCTGAATGCCAAGAATATTTTCACTGACCCAGACGCCACGAGTCACGGGGGAGGTCTCAACACCGTTGGCACTGACAGTCAGCACTCCAGCCATGCCGAGCAGGCCGCCGCGCTTGGCATTGCCCTTGAGGCTCACTTTCTGAAACCCGTCCGCGAGGCGCAGGGTCTTTTGCTCGGGCAGGTCGTAGAGCTTGGCCAGTTTCTTGTCCACGAAGGTATGCTCGGCATGGAGGAACTGCGCCACAGAGCCGTTGTTTTTCAGCAGATCCTGGAAAAACAGTCGCACCTCAGTCTTCATGGAGGTGGGCAGATCCTCGGCGTAATAGGAGCGGTTCGTTTCGCGCGGTGGCGGCATGGAGCCGAGGTCGCGGAGGTTTAACCAACTATCGAGAAAGCCGTTGATGAAGCCGCTGATTCGATCGTCGGCAATCATGCGCTGCACCTGCTTTTTCAGCTCGGCCTTCTCGGTGAGCTTGCCGGACTTTGCACTGGCCAGCAGGGCATCATCGGGAGGAGTCGCCCACAGGGCAAAGGAGAGGCGTGTGGCCAGGTCAAAGGGCTTGAGGGCTTTTGCGGGTTCGTCGGTGATCTCGCTGAGGTAGAGGAAAGACGGCGAGCAGAGAATCAACTTCACCACATCCAGTGCCGCCTGTCGCGGTGTGGCTTTTTCTGCAAGGCGCTTCTCATAAAGCACCCGGAGAGGCTTCCGATCCGCATCCATGAGCGGTCGGCGATAAGCCTTCTCGGCAAAAGAATTCAGTTGATCGAGTGCGCGTGCCTCTTGAAAGCCGTCTTTGCCAAACACGGCGACTTCTTCCGCACCGCCGACGGGTTCAGGCACGGGACCGTGGATCTTGATCTCGCTGATGCGGATGTGCGGGAGCTTGCCCTCCTTCAGGATGTGCGCACGGCCAACGCCGGAGCGCCCGACGTCTGACTTAAACTCATCCTTGTAGCGCTTGTTGATCGTGACGACGGAGGCGCGGGATTCATAAGGACCGTTCGGGAAGATGAAGCGCGGTGTTTGACCCGCCTCCAGCCATACGCGGAATTTGAACCATTTTGGCTCATTGTCCGGCACGACAGCGCTGGCGAGCAGTGGCTCGATGGTCTGCGGATAGTGGATATGGCCACGGGTGACATCGCCGGGAACGACCCCGAGGATGAAAGGCTCGGAGAAGTCGATGCCAAAGATGGCGGGATCGTAATGCGTGTCGCGGTGCATCGCCGTGGCCTCCACCTCAAGGTCATAGAGGCCGGAGACGGGCACGCCTTGCTTGAAGTCCTCAATGTGGCCGTAACCGCCCTGACGTGTATCGGTATTAGGCTGCTCGTAAAGATTGAGGTAGCGGAAGTTAAAGGCGGATTTATGCGAGCCCTGTAGCTCCTCGTATTGCACGAAGTTCCCGTTGAAGCGCCAGTCCTTCGGCTCCAGCGCCGGTTTGCCAAGGCGCATCTCGACGAGGCGGTTTGCGGACTGGAAGTATTGATCGACGAGGAAGCCGGAGGTCACGAGCGACTTGCCGATGGTATCCATGTGCTGGCTCGTCTTCTCCTTTGGAAAATCCCCCGTCAGGCCCAGCGTATCCACCCGGCGCCCAAAGAGCATGGCGAGCGTGTTTTCATACTCACGGCTGGAGAGGCGGCGCATGACGGTGCGTGAGCCGGAGCTTTCGATCTTGCTACGGGCAGCAAGGGTGCCTTCACGCAGCACGCGCAGCATGGCGAGGCGCTCGTCATCACTCGGCTGATCCGCCTTTTTTGGCGGCATCTCTTTCAGCGTGAGCTGGTCAATGATCTCCTTTGCCGAGATGATGTCCGACTCCGACTTCAGCGGCAGGGCGAACTTTTCAAACTCTCGGTCACCCTTCTGCACATCCGCGTCGTGGCATTCGAGGCAGTATTTGCCTAGGAACTGCTGCACGACTTTCGGCGGTGCATCGGCGGCGTGAGTGAGCGTGGCCGCAAAGGCGAAGCAAAGATAGGGGTAGGGACGGCACGTTGACCGTGCCGCCCCTCCCTCCAAACCGGACAGGCGGTTCTCCCGCATCCGGCTTTCCAGTCAGAAGTTGGCTGCTTGACGCAGGCTCATGAGTTCCAGCTCTT
>Ga0247834_1000698_pt1 | contig 62758 bp, 59 predicted proteins | sample LaCruzMarch2015__8_FD_187118 | JGI IMG/M metagenome (GOLD analysis project Ga0247834, IMG submission 187118) | Freshwater microbial communities from meromictic Lake La Cruz, Castile-La Mancha, Spain - LaCruzMarch2015_12m | ecosystem: Environmental > Aquatic > Freshwater > Lake | place: Spain...
TGATATATCTACCGAATTACATGCCGACTGGCAATATCAAAATATTCTCTTCTCCGCCCGTACCACCCTCACTCGCTCCCTCAACTACAAATGGTACGTATTCCCCGATCTGGGGTATTTTCAAAATGGCTACGATTTCCTGAATTTTAATGGTTCCTTCTCCGTAGCGTACCGATTCTAATCTTCCTAATTTCCTTTTTTTCTTCTAGTTTGCCATTTTTTGGTATTCAAATCCAAAAAATCAGTAACTTTTTATGGTTACTTACTAGATCAATTAATATAAGAAAAGTGTATTAAATAGCTCTTTTTGATATTTATATGCACGAATTGATTATTTTTGTATAAAATAAGGCATTATGTTGCACCATCATGCGCTGATAAAACAAATTAAAGAAAGAAGAGAGATGCTGAAGATTACGCAAGAAAGTTTGGCGGATTTATCAGGTGTAGGACTAAGAACCATTAAACAGTTGGAGGCAGGAAAAGCAAATCCAACCTTCAAAACTTTACAAGAAATCGCAGATGTGCTTGGTTTGGAATTGGTTTTACAAATTAAAAGACTCAATAGCATATGAGATCAGGACAGGTGTTTTATAAAAATGAATTGGCAGGTATCCTAAATCAACTTGATAATGGAAGTTTTATTTTTCAATATGATAAGCACTGGTTAAACGACAGTAGCAAGCCAGCCATAAGTTTGACATTACCAAAAAACAAAAGGGAATTTACTTCATCTACACTTTTCCCTTTTTTTTTCAATTTGATTCCCGAAGGGGTGAACAAGCGTTTACTATGTAGTAAAAAACGAATAGATTTTGATGATTATTTCGGCATTTTACTCGAAGTAGCCGGTGGAGATACGATTGGTGCGGTTACAATTAGTAAAGCGAAATGATTAAAATGGAAATGGATAGATGTCCCGGAACATTAGCAGCAGGGTTCACTACCTATAGTAGAACTTGTAGTAAGCGTGTTTTTAATGGGAGTAAGGTAAATCATATTCTTCCGTATGCTTCTTTACAGTCTAATCACAATAGTGATGATTCTTTTGAAGAGAATGCAATTCGAATGTCTATTTCAGGGGTACAGGAAAAATTTTCAATTATTCAATTGAAAAATAAGATTCGTTTAACAAAGGAAGGCGAGCAAGGGACACATATTTTAAAACCTATTTCAAATATATCTAAAAATGCAGATCAAATGCCTGCTAATGAGCACGTAACTATGCAAATTGCCAGACAAGTATTTGGTATTGAAACAGCAGAGAATGCATTAATTTTTTTTGGAAATGGCGACCCAGCTTACATCACTAAGCGTTTCGACATAGTATCCGGTATTCTCAAACTGGCTCAGGAGGATTTCGCATCACTTGCTGGTATGAGTCCACAAACCCAAGGAGCAGATTATAAATACTTAGGTAGTTATTGGGATCTATTTGAAATAATGCGTGCAAAATTGCCAAGCTATAGAGTTGAATCGCTCAAATTATACAAATTATTGATATTCAATTATTTGTTTTCAAATGGAGATGCTCATTTGAAGAACTTTTCAATTATTGAAACACCACTAGGTGATTTCAAATTGAGTCCGGCGTATGATCTTTTAAACAGTCGCATTCATATTGAAGATAAAGACTTTGCTTTAAAAGAAGGTTTACTCCCGGCGAGCATGAGACGAGGGAATGTTGCAAAACAATTTCAATTGCTGGCTAATTGTGCAGGAATCCCGGAGAAACAAATGAATGCTATATTGGCATTGATGGTTTCAAAATTAGATCAAGTAAAGATGCTGATAGATGCCTCATTTCTAAAAGAGCGATTTCAAAGAAGTTATTTACAATCATACCAAATGAGATTAAAGAAGCTGAAATATAACTAGTAAAAATATTTCACTGGCGTTTGATGTTAAAAATATAGGGTTTTTTGAAAGTAGTGTATGTATTGGATTTCAGCGAATATTTGGCCTGACTTGATTTGAAAAATTGGCTTGGAATCACTGTGCCAAATCAAAAATTCTTGTAAGTTTTTTTCATGGATATCCCAAGGCTACATTTCAAACCATCAGTATGCAAAAAATGGACGAGTTTTTATTGGAGTAATAAAAATACTCCCCCGTGAAATCCAGTTAACCCACTCTCTCAACTACCAATGGTACGTATTCCCCGATCTGGGGTATTTTCAAAATGGCTACGATTTCCTGAATTTTAATGGTTCCCTCTCCGTAGGGTACCGATTCTAATCTTCCCTCACCATTACAGTTTTTGTTCATTTTGCCAATTTTTTGGATTAGAATCCAATAAAATGGCAATTTTTTTGGAATAGAATCCAAATTTTACTGCAGAATTTATAAAAGCATGCAATAATTTAAAATAAATAATTATATGTATTTTATTAATTAATAATCTATTTAAAAAATATCATGTATTTTGTAAGTAGTACTTACAAAATACATGATATTTGTAAGTAAATTGAATGGTATGTTTCACCGTAAACAGCAATTTATTAATGCGGGCGAAGAGAGTTTATTTCTTTGGGGGGCCAGGCAGACTGGGAAAAGTACCCTATTAAAAGAGCTTTATCCGGATGCATTGTGGTTTGATTTATTGAAATCTGATGTGTTTCGTAGATATGTCAGTGAGCCGGAACAATTTCGGGAGGTGGTTTTAGCAGATACTTCTAATCGACTTGTGGTAGTGGATGAAATTCAAAAAATTCCGGCACTTTTAGATGAAGTTCATTGGCTAATGGTTAATCAGGGAAGAAGATGGATACTTAGTGGTTCTAGTGCAAGAAAGATTATTCGTTCTGGAGCCAATCTTTTGGGTGGACGAGCTTTGAGATATGAATTATTACCTTTAAGCTATTCCGAAATACCCGAATTTGATTTATTAAAAGCACTAAATAGTGGTTTGCTTCCCCGACATTATGCTTCTCAAAATCCAAAACCACTCCTGGATGCATATGTTGGTAGTTATTTGCAGGAAGAAATTTCTGCTGAAGCCAAAATTAGAAATATGCAATCATTCACCCAATTTTTGCGGGCGGCTGCTTTCTCTAATGGAGAAATGGTTAACTTTTCTAATATCGCCTCCGATTGTGGTGTTAGTAATAATACAGTAAGGGAATATTTTCAAATAATACAGGATACACTAATCGGCAGGTTTATTCCTTCCTTTCAAAAAAAACCCAAGCGACGAGTCATTCTATCACCCAAGTTTTTCTATTTTGATCTGGGAATTGCCGGCCACCTATTAAAGAGGGGAGAGGTTGAACAGGGCAGTGAAGCATTTGGTAATGCATTTGAACATTTTATTTATCAAGAGTTATACGCGCATACACAATATTCAGGAAAGCAGTATCCGATTGCTTATTGGAGAACTACCTCTCAAATGGAAGTTGATTTTATTCTGGGAGACCATGAAGTAGCCATTGAAGTTAAAAGTACATCCAATGTACAATCCCATCATCTGAAGGGATTAAAAGGGTTTTCGGAGGAGTATTCAGTCAAAAAGTTAATAGTAGTTAGCAGCGACCCGGCTGAAAGAAAAATGGGTGATATTACTGTAATGCCCTGGAAGATATTTTTAGATAGGCTATGGGCAGGTGAAGTATTGTAGTTCATTCTTTTCCATATTCATTACCGTTTTGAATTAGTTAAGCTGTAATAATCAATAGGTTGGTTGTTTACTTTTCTTCGAGTACTTTCAGTTTTTGTAAAATAATATTCCAATAGGCAGCTTGCATTTTTTCGCTTAAAAAGGATGCATCAATCAAGCTTTTTGCTTTTAATTTATTTTTAAAAAATCTGTCAAAAGCCTTTACAATTTGTTTGTTGTTCAAACCCAGCCCCAATCCAAATCTTTCAAAATGGTGTCGGGTAAATTTTCTTTTCTTGCCCTCCATTAATAGCGCCAATTCTTCATGGTCTGATGGGTTAGCTAAACTTACATTCAGCAAATCATACGCAGGAGAAAGTGACCATTTGCCTTCTTTATTTATCATGGAAAAGTTTTTTAAGTGCATATCATTATTCCCTGTTAAAAAGCAAAAAACAGTCAATTCAAAAAACTTTAATTGATCCATCAGTGTGTCTGCTGAATACACGCGAAGCGCCTTGCCTACACGTTCCATAGTACTCTTATGCTTATCTACTGCTTCAGTAATTTGAAACATGTCGAGCATATGAATTTTTTCACCATCCGCAGTTCTGTCAATTCTTTTGGTGATATACGCTAATTCACCGGAATGAAGCCGAATTAAACTTGTAGGAACCGTTTGAATGCCAAGTGCCTCTGCAAGCTTCATAGTCAGGTGTTCATTTTCCGGCATTTCAGGATAAATGTTCGACGGTGGTTTGAGAATATAATTACCCCCTATAGCTCCTACAACGGTAAGTCTTGGATGCGCAGATTTGTTCAGTGTATCATTTATCTGTGAAAGAGAAAGTTTGGGTTGTACTCCGGGAATTACAATTCGATTGCTAACAACTTCTTTAGCCAACTCATTCATTTCACTTAATGAGTAATTGAGTGATGGGGCTTGTTTGGTTCCAAAAAAGATTAGACTACATTTTGGATGGAAATCAAGCTGTTCTAATTCGGCCAATTCATTATAGCAGTATAAACATTTTTTACTCATTTGCATTACTTAAAGGTTTTACACTCACAGCACCAATACAGTTTTGGCAACAGGCAAGTAATAAGCCCATGCGATCATTTGAGTTAATTTTGTAATGACTTTTCGCAACGTCTAAAAGCCAACCTTCAGGTATAAGACCTTCAAAAAAAGGGAATAGGTGCTTATCGTGATAGGGGTTTTTAGAAACCGGCATGGTGAATGTTACAAACTGATTAGGATAATCTTTTACATATAGTTCGTCATATTGAAAAATAAAATGCCCTTCATCGGTCTCGGTTAGTAAACCGGCTAGTTTGTGATGGTAAAATACTTCAGCGGCTCTCATCATCCTGAATTTGAGGTTCAATATCTTTTATAGCAACAGGTGCCAGGGTATGTCCAAACATAGAAAGCACATAATTTACCTTTTCCAAATTCAAGTTGCCCTTACCCTGTTCGATTTTTCGGATTACCGTAAGCGCAACACCCGCCCTATCGGCAAACTCTTCTTGCGTTAATCCGGCTTGGTTTCGTTTTTCTTTAAGAAAATATTTTAGTGTTTTCATTATATGCAATTACAATTAATTTATTCAAAATTAATAAATTATATGTAAAATAATATAAAGTTTGTGAAGAACATTAATTATATCTAAAAGCATATAATATTTAGTTATTCAATTTGATATTTTCAATCAATAGTGAAAAAATTGGAATTAGTTACTCGATTACCTGATAAACAGGATGCGCTGGAACTGAGGTAATGGCGGTTTGGCAAAATCATAATCCCCCTTCTCATCCTTAACTACAAGCTCCCACACGCACCAATCTCAATGGTATGTTTTTCCCGATCTGGCTATTGTAAAAATGGCTACGATTTTTTGAATATTAATTGGTTTTTATCGATGGGCCATCGATTTTATTACCCCCATTTTTTTATTTGCCTGAAATTGAATACATTTTTTGATAGGTGTTAATTTTCATGAATATTGCAAGTAAGGCTTACAATATTCATGATTTTTGTAAGTGGCAAACTAAAAATGGGAGATAGTAAAGTAATGCACTGAAAATTTTTTAGATAAGCTATGGGCAGGTGAAATTGTATAGCTTATTTTTCTTCCTTCTTCACGATGAGCATTATTGAAATACCGGTAATATATTAAAGAAAGCCCCTCTCATATTGAATTATCAACTCATTTAGTTTTGAGAATCGTTTTAAAGCTGATTTTTTATCAAATTTTTCCGGATGAAATTTTGCACCTACATAACCTAATGTTGCTGCATATTCCTTGTGTTGAACATTTTTCAAAATCTCTTTTATCTCCTGATAACCATGTGTTCCGCCACAATCTTCGGGTGGACAGGCATTTTTACCATTTAGTAATAAGGGGAGTACCAGATATTGTGGATCATTTTCAATAGCCATCAATTCTATTTCATGCTCCCAATCATCTCCATAATCGTAGAGGTAGTCTATTTTCTGCCCCACTTGCTGAAAAATATCCTCCAGCATATAGTTTTTATCATCAACAGGATTCATTCCCATTTCATCATAACCGTCACTGAGGAGCAAGCGTAGGTCTCCAATAGTCAATTTTTCCACTGTAAAATGATAGAGATGAGAACATTCCCAACCCATGGCCTCTTGAATAATGTGATGCAACAAATACAGGGAACTTTCTGAAGATACTTGTACTGTTCTTTCAATCTCCGGTTGTATATCTTTTAAGGTAATTTTGAGTGTATAAGTGGCCATATTCAAATATTTTCCATGTTCATGTAAATGAATCTTATGAAATTTACCATCACTATTTCTTATCCCCCAACAAAGTAAACACACCCACAAATCCTCCCATACACAATAATCCTCCCAACAATAATCCCATCCACCACTTGGTTTCATTTTTCTTTAACGGCATCTCCGGCCGGTCTACTACCTGAACAGTAGGGGTTTCTTGTATCAACGAGGTTTTACTAATTTCCAAATTCTTTACTATTTCTGCAAACACCGTACCCTGTAAGTATTTATTTCGGGTACTGATTTCTGCGTCTACCTGGGGGGAGGCATAGGCAGGATTGGCATCCAGCAATCGTTGTGTGGCAGCGGCGGTTGAGTAGGTCTTATTGTCCAGCACAATGCCCAAACTATCTGCCCGCTTCTGCAGTCTTTCTATATTGGCAGTTAGCCGGCGGGTTTTGGTGTTGATGTAGAAGTCGGTAGTTACTTTTAACAGGCGCTCGCAAATTTGCTGACTAAACCATTCATCACGCGTGGTTGCCTGCAGTTGAAAAAAGCCCAATTTTTTATCGGTTTTTACTATCGTTATTTCTTTTTCCAAAAGCCGCTCAATAATGGTGTGTAGCAAACTATCGGTTAACCGATTGGTTATTTCTTTTTCGGGGGTAAAATGAATTTCGGTACCTATTTCTTTTACGGATTTCCATTTTTCGGTCAACCCATATACCTGTGCATACCGATCTGCCAGCGACGCCTGATTGTTTACTGCGGGGGTTAGTAAGGCTTTCTTAAGCAGACTCCTGCTTTTCAGCAGTTCCAGCACATTATCTCCCGCTAATACGCCACTACCTCCTCCGGTAAGAGAGCCTACGTCAAAGCCAAATTGTCCGGCCAGCGCAGAGGCAATGGATCCACCCGAACTCTTTGATTCTTCCACCACAAATACTAATTTGGCGGTGTAGGTGGTTTTCTTAATCAGTGCATAACCCGTTCCTAATAATGCACCCAATACAAATGCCATTGCCAGCCATTTCTTTCTGCTTAGGGCATATACAAAGCGTTGCCAGATTTCTTGCAGCAAGTTGATAAATGAAAAGTTGCGCTCTTCCTGATTAAAATCGGTTTCCTGTATGGGCTCGTTACCTGCCATAGGGTGGGGGTTGTAAAATATTTATTTTTGTAAAACAGCAATCAAACTAAGTATGGTAGCCAAAGAACCCACTAATGTGGAAATCTCAATTACACTTAGTCCTCTGCCTGCGGTTTCGGATTTTTCGGGTACAATAATTTTACTGCCGGGGGTTACTTTCGGATAGCGACGGAAAAACAGAAAATGATGAATTTTTCGGTTGATACCATTGCTGTATTGGATATATGATTTTTTCAAGTTGCCCTTATCCGTAATGCCTCCAGCATCGGAGATATAAGATAAAAATCGCTGTGAATCGTGCCGGAGTATCTGGGGATTAAACACCGCTCCCTGCACTTCTACAAAACTTTGTTTTTTGGGTACATAGATACTATCGTCTGGTTGCAGCAGAAACTTCTCTCCGCCAGCGGCCGGATTTTCTGATAACACATCGGTACCTACCCGCAGTCCTCTTCTAAATACCTGCACATCCGCCATTGCAGCAAATGGAGATATTCCGCCCGATCTTTGTAATACTTCCTGTATGGTTTCATTTCTCTTCTCTAAAGCATAATCTCCTGCATACAGCACTTCGCCCCGCACTTTAACTTTCCCCAAATTCCGGTAATTTAATAACTGCGGAACAAATACATAGTCTAGCGGTGCCAGCAGTGTTTTATTGCTACGTGAAACGTTTGCTGTATCGTATTCCACCGTTAACACCTGAATCAATGAATTGGCTAGGGTATCTGACCGGTTATTTTGTAAGCGGGAAATTTCTATTTTATGGGTGGCAGCATCGTAGGTAAATCCACGTGCTATTAAAATGGCATCTTCTAGGGTTAAGCCTTCTTTATAGGGAATGGTGATGGGTTGATTTACATTTCCGGCAATTACTACCGATGGAATATCCCGTAGGCTGTCTTTCGATAAAATAGTTAGGGAATCTTCTTTCTGCAATACGATATCCTCTTGTTTACCACTTAATAAATCCTGTACATGAAAAGATATAATTCTTCCTTCTGTACCCGGTAATTTTCTAGTAAGATATCCTCTTTGTAACAACGCATCCGGTCTTAACCCTTCAGCCTGCTTAATCAGTTTAGCTGCGGTTAATTGATCAGTTAGTTCATAAGTGCCCGGACGCAACACCGCACCACTTACCATTACCCGATTGGAGTAAGTGGAAAGTATTTTCCCTATCTCTACCTGATCGCCGTTTCTGGGAATAAAATAGGCATAATCTGCCGCAGTCACATCCCGTACTTTTCTTTCCTTCTCTCCCAACTGTATTACTTTGGCTGATCCCTGCACGGCACCCGATTCGAATCCTCCTGCCCACTGAATTACATCTTGCAGGGTTTCTTTATCCTGCAATTCGTAAATCATGGGGCGTTTAACTTGGCCCATTACCGAAACCCGCTTATTGTATACCGGAATATGAATCACATCCTGGTCTTGTAGTTTTACTTCTCCATTCATTATACCCTTTTGCATAAATGCATAGAGGTCGATGGTTTCTATAACTTGATTGTTTCTAATCAACTGAATCTTGCGCAATGAACCATTTTCGGAGGGTCCGTTTGCTTTATACAGCACATTAAAAAAACTGGCAAGCGATGAAACCTGATAGGTACCCGGTATCTCCGCTTCGCCCACAATCGTAATCCGAATGGTTTTAAAGTTGGTAATGGTTACCATTACTTGGGTTTTTCCAGAGCTGATGGCCGGATAGGCAACTTTCATTTTGGCTTTGATCAATTGGGTAGCTTCCTCTAAAGTTAAACCACTAACGGTTAATGTACCGGCATAGGGAAGAATGATTTTTCCATTGGTATTAACCTTTGCATCCACACTGGCTTCATTGAAGCCGGTATAATTGATGGCTAGTTCATCATCCGGCCCCAATCGATAGTTTTGGGGTGTAGTGATGTGCATATTGGGCTCAAAGCTGATAGCGGCATTGTTGAAAAAATCGAAGCCATAAAATTGACTCTTTCTTTTTATAGCCGGAAGTTCCTTTACCCAGGAACTATCTTTTAAAAAATTGGCGGTATCTCTGATGAGGGATTGATTGCTACCCGATTTTGACTTCGATTGCATCATCACCAAACGCTTCTTAAGCGAGTTCACTTCGGTAGCGGGCATACCGCGTTTTACCAATAAACTCATGGCGTCTGCCTCCGACAACCCACTTCTTTGCGCCTGTTGCCAGATTTGCAAAATCTGCTGGTCGTTCAGCTGGTCTACCCGGGCACTGGAGAGGTTGGTAGCATTAATCTGCTGCGCCGCCACTTGTATAGTAAGGGTGCAGCTGAACAGCGTAATCAATAAAATATTAAATAAATACCTAATTTGTAATTTCATTGCAGGAAATTGGTAGCTACAAATATCCACATTTTTCCCTATAAAATGGGGAAATCTATCTTTTTACGCCTATAAACCGAAGGTAAAGCCAATACTGGCCATCTGGGTGGTAGTCCAGGTAGCAGCCGGTAGCGTCTGCTGGCGGGTTTGGGAATACCAACCCATCAATTGCAGGTTATTGATCAGCTCATAAGAACACCGAAAGGTGATTTCTTTTCTATTAAACAGCGGGTCGAACAAAAAACCAGGCTGAGGTTGCTGAAAATACTGCTGTTCTACCGTTCCCGCACCCCCTTTTCGGATAGATTGGTAACTAAGCAAACATTTTAAACGCGGAATTGGGGTATAGCGCAGAGAAGCAAATACCCGGTCGAAATTATTCCCCATCCAATCACCCAGACTATTCTGAAAGCTGGTATACTCCTGGGCCGGAATAAGGTTATTATAAACAAAGGGATTTACCCGGGTATATTCCAGTGAAAGCGTAAGATAAGGCAACACAAAATCAGTAACGCTTGCCCCAAATGTATAGCCCAGTTGATTGCGACTTTTGTTTTTATCGAACATCGTACTGGTTCTTATTTCATCAATAAACAAGGAAGTGTATAAATGGGTATTGGGTAATTTATTTCTACTGCTTAACTGAAAAAATAGTTGTCCGTTCGACCCTGCCAGGATATTTCCATTATTAACAATATTGTCATACACCTTAAAAAAGTTAACCGGAATCAGGTACCCTACATCCATTTTATCGCTATACACAATCGATTCCCCTGCGGTAAAACTGAGGTGCCGGTTAATTTGCAGACTAATACTATGGGTAGCCATGAATTTGGGTATGAACCGAATTCTTTCTCCCCCATACACGGTGTTTCCCGTGCCATAAGTACTTAAAGAATCTACGAGGTTCGAATTCAACCACATATTTGAATAATGGAAATTCAACCAACTGAATGGCCGATAATCTAACCGTACATAAGGATTGGCGGGTGCTTTATCAGACAGCACGATTTTTCCCGATTGGGCATATCCCCAGGTTTGTTGATCGATACCCACACTTACGGACCCATTTTTAAAAGCATAGCTTACACTTCCCCGAATACGGCTATAATTCTGACTGCTCCGGTTGCCGGTTTGCTTTAACACAAAGCCGGTTTCGGGGTTCCATTGGCGGGTACTGTCTAAACCCGTTCCCGCTTCCGTTATATCATGATACGAAAATTGAAATCCCCATCTTTTTCCGCCATAGGCCCATACATGCACACCGGAGCTTGACTGTAAATAATTGCTATTGGTTCCACTGAATTGCACAGCGGTAAAAATGGGTTCTGCCTGTATGAGGGCATTTGCGTTTCGCGCGGAGAAAGGTCGCCACCTTTTGTAGGTGTCTTTTTTAAAATACCAGATAGATTCTTTTAATTCCGGATGAACAGTTGTATCGGTTTCGAACCCATACTCGCGCATATAAAAAGCCCATTCTTTTTTTTCTACTGCAGACAATTGATTAAAATGATGTGATAAGCTATCCAAACAAGCCCCCAGATATTGCCGGCTCAGCGGTTTAATCAAATCATTGAACTGCAATAACCCTTTTTGCGCCATCCGCTCGAGGTAGGGGTAGATTTCTTTCTGTGGTGCTTCCCAAACCACCTGTGCCGAAAGTTGCGTGGGTTGGCTAAAAACGGTGACTAATAATAAAAGAATACCGGCGACGGCTTGTTTCATAATTAATAGGCATTTTGGTCTCCCCGGATAATATTAATGATGGTTTGCAGAATAATCTGACAATCCAACCAGAAAGTCCAGCGGTGGATATAATACAAATCAAAATTAATTCTTCGTTGCATAGATCCGGGCATTTTGGTTTCTCCACGATAACCATTTACCTGTGCCCATCCAGAAATACCCGGCTTTACCAGATGGCGCAACATGTAATTTTCTACTGTGTGCATCGATTCAAGGTTCAGTGGGGTAGGGTGGGGGCGCGGACCAACTACACTCATATTGCCCAGCAATACATTCCAAAACTGGGGAAGTTCATCCATATTGGTTTTGCGCAAAAACATTCCCAAACGGGTTATGCGTGGATCTTGTTTGCTGGTTTGGCGGTAAAATCCGTTTTCATCAATGTCTGAGCTTTCAGATACCATGGTTCTGAACTTATAACATATAATTTGTTGGTTGTTCAGCCCCCAGCGCTCCTGTTTAAATATAACGGGTCCTCGGGAAGTGATTTTGATGGCAATTGCTATGAGGGGTAAAATCCACCAGCCTATAAACACAAAAAAGCAAATAGAAAAAACGATATCGAAAAAAGTTTTTAATATCTGATTTTCTTTTTTGTCCAGTGGTAATTCACGAACGTTAATAATCGGCATCAATCCGATATTATTCACCTGAATACTGGCTGTGGCATACTGATGAAGATTGGGTATGATCCGCGCTTTGGTTGAATAAAAATCACATACTTCTACGCAAAACTGAATCTCATCGGCAGCTTCATCGGGCAGGGCAATTACCACTTCATCAATTCTTTTTTCTTTCAGTAGGATGCTCAGATTATCTACGGGCCCCAAGTATTCACATCCATTCAACTTTCCCTGCTGGTTATCTAAAAAGCCTAAACATTTATAACCATAGTAATAATACTTGTTGATGGTTTCGTAAAAGTCGAGTGCTGCAGGTGTACATCCTACTATCAACACATTATCCAATAACTTCCCCTGAAAAATGGCAGAGTGTACATTTTTCCGAACGATGTATTTGGTAAGCGTGAGCAAACTAAATAATACCAACAAGTAGTAGGGGAAAAAGTCTGGACTGAACTTGATATACTCTCTCAGAAAAAAGGAAGCGGAACTCAGTAAAATGGTAAACAGGATGATGGTGTAGATGATGAAGATGATTTCTTCGGAGTATTTATTAGAACGGCGATCGGCATATAGGCGGGTAAAGGAAGCTGCGATATACCAAAGTGCCAATGAAATCAACGTAAAAAATAGGGTATATCGGTCGGTAGAAATAATACTCTGGCCAGAGTTGAACCGGGAAGCTACCAAATAAGAGATACCCACCACGGGGGCATCAATAATGTAGCGGATGATGGTATAACGATTGTAAGGTTTGGCCATGGGAACAGCAGTGCTACCTACCCTGATTCAATTCATTTAGCACTGCAAGATAAGTATTGGTTACCTCATCCCAATTGTATTTAATCCCCAAACCCTCCCGGGCAATCTCCCGAAAATGCGTGAGTTTGTCGGGCTTTGCCTCCGATTCTTGCATCAATACTGCTATGGAATCGGCATCCGGCTGAAAAAATAGGCCGTATTTGCCCTCTGCAAGCATTTCTTGGCTAAATCGGGTGTTAATAGCCATTACCGCACAACCGTATGCCAGCGCCTTTAATAGGCTGGGATTGGTTCCTCCGTAGGCATGTCCATGCAAATAAGCAAAACATTGATGATATAATTCCGCCAACAAATCAGCATCTTTTATATATCCTAAAAATATAATGTTTTCCTTCGCTTTTTCCTTTACCCGGCTTGCATACGCATCTTTGTAAGGAACATCTCCCACAATTACCAATTTTTTGCCAGAAGCGGCTTTCAAATACCCATCTATAATTAATTCTGCATGGTTATCGGGAATCAGTCTACCCACAATCAGGTAATATTCACCTGAAAACAATCCCAGTTCGGTTATTTTTTCGGGATGATGCGAATAGCGAATATTGGCGCCGTAAGCGATAACTGTTGAATCTGTTTGAAAAGTTTCGAGATAAATTTTTCTCATCTCCTCCGCATCGGTAATAATAACGGGGTAGAGTTTGGTTGCCAACCAAGCTGAGTAGTAAAAATATTTACTGCCCAGTCCCTTCCATTTCGGTCGCTCCCATTCCATGCCATCTACATTAATGCAAGCCGGTTTTCTACAAATTTTTGCAATCAATCCCCAGGGTCCATTAGCGGCATTTACAGCTAATATTACATCGGTTTTTGTGCAACAGGCATGCACCATAGAAAAAAACGAATGGATAAATTGACTGAGGATTTTATGTTCAATCGTGGGCACATAAATCAGGTCGATACCATTTACCTGCTTGGGATAGCTTGTAAACAGATTTTTATGACAATAGATTTTAACCCGCACGCCCCTCGCTACCAGTCGCTCGGATAGTTCCTTGGCAAAGGTTTCATATCCACTATATACATACGGATAGCCGCGGGTTCCAATAATGGCAATCGTCATTCAATAATTTTTATCAGCTTATTTTCCCAGGCTTCTCTACTAAATTTTTCCAGTACACGCTGGCGGGCTGCCAGGCCTGCTGTATTCAGTTTTTCTTTATCCAGCCAGTTGGCTATTCTATTTGCTGCTTCCTCTGCATTGTGGGCTGGCATAAAATCTCCAGTTATTCCTGCTTCAATCATTTCTAGGGCTCCTCCCATTTGTGTGGCAATTACCGGTTTTCCGGATGCCATTGCTTCTAAAATTACCGTGGGAAAGGGATCAGGTAATTGGGAGGGCAATAACAATAAATCTATGCTTTGCATAAGGGAAGGTATATCATTTCTAAAACCGAGCTGCTTTACTACATCCTGTAACTGCAATTGTTGCATTTGATTATCTAATTGCGCATACAAATATTCATAACCCGGAAATGCATCTCCCACCATAATAAAACGGAGATTTGGAAAGCGTGCATGAAGAATTCCGGCGATTTGTATAAAATAATCCTGCCCCTTCCAGTAATGAACCCTGCCTACCATTCCGATTATCAGTGCATCTTCCGGTAATCCGAATGATGCTTGTACACTCGGTTGTTCTTGTAAATAGGGGCTGTAATCAATCCCATTATGCACCACTACCATTTTATTTTCCGGGATAACCAATTGCCAGGATTTTTTTACAGCTTCGGATACTACCACTACCGTTTGCGAATATTGGCGCATGATTTTACCAAGTATTCGCTTAAACCATTGAGGATTTTCGATTATCTCATGCACATGCCAAATATGTTTTACCCGGCATTTACTAGCGGCAAATGCACCCGCCAGAACGCCGGTGGTATTGGAATACACTAGATCGATGTTTTCTTGCCGGATGATTTTTTCTAATTCTTTTTTTGCTTTTCTAATCGTAATTAGGCGGTTGATGATTCCGGGTGGAGAAAAATATTTTCTTCTGAGTATACCTAACCGGATATAGATAACATCGGCACCTGCCTGCAATAAATCATTGGATAATGGCCCCTCTTCAGACAGTGCAACCCAAACCTGGTGATTTCTTTTCACCAGCAACTGAACAATTCCCAGTAAAATTTTACTGGCCCCATATTGATCGGAGGAACTATGGAGGATTAGTATATTCATGAATCGGGTAGCCGCTTTTTGATAAGGCGGGCAGGAACACCACCTACTACACTATAGGGTTCTACATCTGAAGCTACCACACTGCCGGCTGCCACTACAGAACCTTTTCCAATGGTAACCCCCGCCAAAATAATGCTGTTGGCAGCTATCCAGCAGTCATCTTCAATTTTTACATTTTTTCTAACTACGCCCTGACTCTTTATCGTTTGGGTTACTTTATCAAACACATGGTTTTCGGCATAGATGCTAACGCGGGGCGAAATCATTACATGATTACCGATTTCGATATATCCCGAACAGCCGATATAGCAGTAGGGCCCGATATTGGAGTGGTTGCCCACTTTTAATCCTTCGCCTATTTCTCCCCCGTATAAATTGCCGGGGCGGATGATGGCATATTTTCCAATGGTAACCCGGTTGCCCAAAATGATTTTACGGGAAGAGCGGGCGTTGATTTCGGCGTAATCTTCAATAATCAGATCGCTACCGGCTTGCAGATATCCGGCATATCGAACCGACACTTGTTTGCCCACCAATACCCAACCCTTAGCAGACCCGAGAAAGAATCGTTCCCACACTCCTCTGATTACAAAAGGAATCAGGCGCCATAGGGTAATCAAGCGATCACCCGTGGTCATATCTTGGCCCAATTTTTTCTGAAGCGAATGCAGCACCGTTATCTGTTTGGCGGCAAGTTACAATTAATGCCACACCTGATGAAATAGCCCCCAAATACCCGTAAAAAACCTCCCGTTTAGGCTTAATCTTGCCGATTGCCCGAATTATTGTAAAATTGCGGTTCAATTAACCCTGTAAGTACTGGCATGAAAAAGGCATTGATTTGTGGCGTTTCCGGTCAAGATGGTGCCTATTTGAGTGCCCTACTGCTACAAAAAGGGTATGAAGTATATGGAGGATCCCGGGATGCAACCACCAACCCCTTCATTAACCTGAAGAAACTCGGCCTTTTGTCTCATATCCGGCCGGTGTCTATTAATACCACCGATTTTAAAAGTACCCTCGAAACCCTTTCCCGAATTCGACCGGATGAAGTGTATCATTTATCCGGACAAAGTTCCGTAGGCTTATCTTTTGAGCAACCTGTGGAAACCTACGAAAGTATCAGCATCGGCACCCTGAATTTGTTAGAAGCCATGCGGTTTACCCAATTGCCGGTTCGGATGTACCATGCTGGATCAAGTGAATGTTTTGGGGAAACGAATAATACTCCGGCTGATGAGGATACTCCCTTTCGGCCAAGAAGTCCTTACGCCATTGCCAAAGCCTCCGCTCACTGGCAGGTAATCAATTACCGCGAAGCCTATCAATTATATGCCTGTTCGGGCATTATGTTTAATCATGAGTCGCCTTTTCGTCCACACCGCTTTGTAACTCGTAAGATTGTTGCGGCTGCATGTAGAATTAAGCAGGGGAGTACTGAAAAGTTATACTTAGGGAATGCGCAAATTCGCCGCGACTGGGGATGGGCACCCGAGTATGTAGAAGCCATGTGGCGCATGCTGCAACAGGAAGTGCCCCAGGATTTTGTGATTGCAACCGGTGAATCCCATTCCCTGGAAAAATTTATAGAGTTGGTATTTAGTTATCTGCAACTCAATTGGCAAGAGCATGTAGTAATCGACCCTGATTTGTTTCGCCCGGCAGATTTGTTAAGCGGTAGTGCTAATCCGAAGAAAGTAGCGGAGGTGTTGGGCTGGAAAGCTACCTATCGCTTAGCAGATGTAGTAAAAGGGATGGTAGATGCTGAGTTAGCCGGATAATAGTGCTCACTTATTTTGAGTGTTGGCATTGGATTGCATCAGTTGTATAAAAACATCCATTAATTCTTTGGTTGTTTTTTTCCAGGAGAATTCTGCTAATCGCTTCGTTCCTTTTTCAATCAATGTTTGCTGTAAACTGGGATTGCTAACAATCGAAATCATTTTTTCGGCAATGTCCCGATAATCGAAGGGGTCGCAGGTGATTACTGCATCACCCCCCACTTCGGGCAAACAACTATTTTGGGCGATCAGTGTAGGAAGCTGATGTTGAAAGGCTTCTAATATGGGCAATCCAAATCCTTCGTTGATAGACACAAATGCATATAAACTAGCCTGCTGATAATAATGGGCTAACGCTTCATCACTAATAAAGCCTGGCAGCAATACAGATTCTTCTAAGTGCAATTCTTTTATCAGTTGGCGAATGTTGTTGCTATCGTCTAGATTTTTTTTCGAAATTGTTCCACCTGCCAGTACGAGATAATATTCAGGATAACCCGCTTCTTTCAATAACGCAAATGCCCTGATGAGATTCAACAGATTTTTTCTTTTTTCCAATACCCCTATATGCAGGATGTATCTTTTACCTTGATGGATGGGTTCAGATTGGAGCGAATGAATGATGGCTGAAGATGATTTAGGTGCCAAGTGTATGGCATGAATCTTTTTAGCTTCTAATCCTACGCATTCTATAATTTGATTTTTCGAATGTTCGGAAATGGTGATGATGGCGGAGGCTTTTTTGGCTGCAGGCACTCCAATGTATTTTAATAATTGAAGCCATATCTTGTTATACTGTTCGGGATATTGCCAGAAAAAAGCATCATAAAATACTACCGCTGTTTTAAAACGAAAGGTTATCAGGGGGAGAAAATAATCAGTGCAATACAAAATATCGCACCCTCGAAGCAGGCAAATTAGGGGTAAGGTGAACTGCTTCCAACAAAAAAATCGGGCATGTTCTACTGCCTTCAGCCACTTGTTTTTACCCCGATACACCGGCAGCCAAGTGTCTATAAACCGGATAGTAAAACCCGGATATCCATTTTTTAATTGGAGATAAATCTCCTCCAAATAGGTTTTAGCCCCCGTTCTGGCGATGCGTAAATCCCGAATGTCTATAAATACTTTAATGGGTGGGGGCATAAGTAGATTCCTACATTATAGTACATTCGCAGGAGTTTAGGGCAGTTTACCCGCTCCTTTGGTTGGTAAAGATAACCTAACTTAGAGGAGATGAAAAAAATATCAGCCAATCCCTGGATTAATTTCCTGCCATTTTTGGCCATCTACTTATTGATAGCCGGATTGGCTCATCGTGATCAAATGGAGGGTGATGAGGGCAGGTATTAAATGTTTGCCCAAAATCTGGCAGCCGGATTTTATTCCCCAAAAGAAGCCCTCAATCTTTGGAATGGTCCCGGATATCCCCTTATTCTCGTTCCCTTTGTATGGGCGAAGAATCCACTCATTATTCCGGTTTTACTGAATGCTTTTTTTCAGTATATATCGTTGGTTTTCTTATTTAAATCTTTACAATTATTAGTAACCAATTCACTGGCCTGGATTTTTTCCCTATGCTGGGCTTTTTATTATGTGGCCTATAAAGAGTTGGGCTGGCTATATACCGAACCACTCAGCAGTTGTTTACTGTGCTTGTTTTTGTATTATTTGCTGAAATCGTATTTGTTCAATTATTCTATTCGTTATACCCTACCAGCCGGTTTTTTCTTGGGATATCTTACACTTACCAAAGTGATATTTGGGTATGTAATTATCGTGTTAATGATTTTGTTATTGGTGGGATACTTGCTTAGTAAAAAGAAATCGATTGTTCAGTTTGGCAAGATAGTTTTACTGGCATTCTTACTGAATATTCCCTATTTATTATACACGTATCAACAAACCGGAAAACCATTGTATTGGGCCAACAGTGGTGGCATGTCTTTGTACTGGGCAAGTACACCAGTAGAAGGAGAACTTGGGGACTGGAATGATGATCATTTTACAGCTTATTGTGGCTACGATTCTACACAACCCTGCAATGCGGCTTTATTTGCCGTTCACCATCAGGCCGATTACGATAGTATCTATCAATTTCAGGGAGTGGCAAGGGATGATGCCTTTAAAAATAAAGCTTTACAAAATATTCGCCAGCATCCGGTTAAATACCTGAAAAACTGTATGGCAAATGCAGGCAGGTTATTTTTTGGACTACCCTTTTCTTATAGCTATCCCCGTCTTGCCAATCTGGCTCGTATTCCACCCGGGGCATTGGTATTTTTTCTTTGCATTTTTTCAATCATCAGCAGCTTAATTTATCGGGGTCCTCATCGAACTATCTTTTTCACTTTGGTAGCTTTTCTAATATTATTTCTGGGGGCTACGCTGGTGGTTGCTGCTTATCAAAGAATGTTAACCGTTATGGTACCTCTCATCTTATTACTTTCGGCTGTGCAGATGAAGTTTTGGTTGCAGCGATTATCCAGCCCTTCAAAATAACTATATTTGCAGCGCATGAATAAGGTATTAAGCATTATTGTTCCCGCCTACAACGAGGAGCCCACCATTGAATCTATCCTGCAGCGATTGGTTGCGGTTACACTTCCGGAAGGCTTTGATAAGGAAATTATTGTAGTAAACGATTGCTCTACCGACCGAACGGGTAGCATTGTAGCAGAATGGGTGAACCAATATGCTTTTATACGGTATCAACAGCATTCGATAAATCAGGGTAAGGGCGCTGCATTGCATACCGGCATTCGACATGCAACCGGCGACTATATCATTGTGCAGGATGCCGATTTGGAATATGATCCCCGGGAGTTTTCTATTTTGTTGCAACCCGTTATAGAAGGATATGCCGATGTGGTATATGGATCTCGATTTATTGGCGGCAACCCGCATCGTATTTTGTTTTTCTGGCACAGCATTGGCAATAAATTTTTAACCTTCCTATCGAATATGTTCAATAATCTGAACCTCACCGATATGGAAACCTGCTATAAATTATTCCGGGCCGATATATTAAAAAGTCTCGATTTAAAAGAAAACCGTTTTGGCTTCGAACCCGAAGTAACCGCAAAAATGGTTCGCTTTCCCGGAATTAGGATATACGAAGTAGGCATCTCTTATTATGGCAGAACCTTTGCCGAAGGAAAGAAGATCAACTGGAAAGATGGGTTTAGGGCCATTTATTGTATTATCCGGTATGGCTTATTCAAATAAATTAATCAATTCAACTGCCGCAGTTGCGATGCGTTGGCAGCTTTACTCATGATCATGTTAATCATCAACCCACTTAAAAAGTTAATGGTATAAGTGATATAGTTGAAGGAATCGATGTAAGAAGTAAAGAGCGGAATGAACATCCCAATTTTCAGTAATACAACTGCCATTGCTAGCCTTTTTTGTTTACCAGCCGAAACTTTCAGTGTTTGTAAACCGGTTACAATTAATAATCCATAGATATACATATACACCAGTAATACCGGAATGCCTACCTGCACGCCTATAATGATCAATTGATTTTCTCCCCCTACATGGTCATTCGTTTCCATAGCAACCCTACCAGATGAACCCAATCCCATACCCAGGGGATGCGCTGCCATTGCCTGCAGGCCATTAACCCATTCTAACACGTGTCCGATACTAGAAGCATTCTGAAACCGCAGGGTATCCATTACAAATTGCAGCAAATCGCCTTTTACCACAAATACCAATAATGCCAGTGCGCAAATAAATGCCAGGTGAAAATATTGCACCCATTTTTTTTGTTGCGTAATATGCGCAAAGCAGTAAAACAGCAAAAAATAGTTAATGAGCGAGGCCCTGGAAATGGCCAATACTATACAAAACAGCGTTGCCACTAAACTGGCCGTATACAATCCCGAAAATCGAAAGCGCATCCAACGATCACCTGCCAATGCCAATAATACTGATAAGGTGAGTACGGTAGAAGCTGCCAGTTCGAGCGGACTACTAAAAATACTGCCAAAGCGTTTGAGTCCGGTTTCCGTTTCAAAAGTCCAGAACAACCCATAATTCCCCGATTCTTCTGCAGTAAAAAACTGTATATGAAAATCTAAAAAGCCGGTTTTGGTATGTAAGTGTTCGTAGGGTAATAATTCAACCAATAATAAAACAACGGCAGCAATAATGGATACAATACAGATATACGAAAACAGGTAGTTGAGGTTGATATCCTTCACTTTGCAGAAACGTCCGGTGAAATATATCAGGGGAAATACGGAGAGTGCTTTAAAAGCCAGTAATCTGCTTATAAAAGTATAGGGGCCAATCGGCAATGCTAGGTAGAGTAGGGAGGCGGCTAAAAAAACCAGCATCCATTTATCTACGGCATGCCATTTGGGTTTCTCCTGTAAGGTAAAGAGTACCATGGCAAAGGAGGCGAAAACTATAATCTCTTTGCAGGCTTGCATGGCGGGAATGATAGCGGCAAATCCATACAAATGGGTAACGGATAAGGCGTGGATATAAATAGGTAATCCCCCAATAACAAAAACCGGAAATCCCCGAATATCTTTTTTATACAGGAGCACCAGTCCGTAAAAAAAAGAAGCAAGATATATAATGGGAAATAGAATCATAGAGGGCTACTCAGTAGGGGATGATAAAGGTTTGTATTCAATTTGATCTAATAATCCATCCATCACTGCTTTACAGGCCGTTTGAAATTTACCCCATCTTACTCTAAGGATAAAATAGAACAAGATTCCCGAAATGTACAAACTATTAAAAAGTAATACCGAAGGAAGATATTGCAACGAAGTATATTGTTTTAATATCCATATCCGGTTGCGAATATTCAGGTAATGCACTACCGGATTTACAAAGCCCTCTCGGGTTTTTTCTTTGTTTTTATTCGACATGCCGCCTACATGCCAAATAACCGATTGGGGTAGTAGCCTAAGTTGGTATCCTTTTTCGCGCATCCGAAAACTCAAATCTATGTCTTCAAAATACATGAAAAGATTATCGGAAAGTGCTCCAATGCTATCAAGTAAACTTGTTCTTGTAAAAAAAGCACATCCGGTAATCCAGTCCACAGGAACAGGAGTATTATTTTGTAAAGGGGTGCTATCTAATGTTTTCCCGATATATCTAATCGAAGGATGCCCCAACCAATTATTGTAGTAGGATCCTCCATTCCAAATAATAGAAGGCTCGTGGTGGTAATATATCAGTGGCTGCAAGGCACCCATCTCGGAATGGGCATCCATATAGGCAACCATGGGCGCTAAAAAATCTGGGGCAACGGTGGTATCATTATTCAGCAGCAGGGTATAATCAAATTTTTCTTGTATCGCGTATGAGATACCTACATTATTTCCCCCGGTAAATCCCAGATTGTCATTTGCCTGGATATAGATAATATGCGGAAATTCATTTTTCAAAGCTTCCCCAGAGCCATCTGCCGAATGATTGTCTACTAATATAACCGTTGCCGATTCGGGATGGCTCATCTGTTGCAACGAACGAATGCACTGTGCGGTTAGTGCATAGCTGTTCCAGTTTACAAGAATGATGGCAGTCTTTTTCATCGGTTCTGCAAGATAAAGAATAACCGGTCAATGGAAATGCCTGTTTAGCGCACCTATCCGCCAAATCGATTAGTCCAGTAGTTTCGGAAACTCATTTCGAAGTGCCACTTCTTTTTCAGGTAATGGGCGTTATTGAGTAAAATGAATTTTTCTAAATTTTTCTTTTTTTCAATAGGCAGTCGATTGGCATACATCAACTGAAATGCTTTTGCCAGCTGGATTTCTTCCTGTAAATACGTATTGTTTTTCCAACTATTTTGCCAGTGATTGATCCATCTTTCCATTCGAGTAAGGGCCCGATGATCTGCAAAAGTTACATTATGGGCATGTTGGCGGTAATGGATAAGTGGCTGGGGTAATTGGGCTATTTTTCCAAATCCAAAAGCTGCCATTGCCAGCCAGGCATCATATATAAAATCTTGCTGCGCAGGAAGAGCTGCCATAATAGATTTCATAGCACTATTCATCACAATGGTGCAGCCGGATACCATATTGCCATATAAAAAGGTATCCCACACATGTTCATATCGATGTTGGCCTCTTTGGTGGTGAACGGAAGTATGGATTAATTCACCTGCTTCATTCATCAGCATCAGGTCGGAATACACCATAGCGGGTTGTGTTGGATCGGTGGTAAGGCTAGTAAGTAGTTGTACCGATTTCTCTAACTTCTCCGGCAGCCAGTAATCATCCTGGTCACAAAATGCAATCAAATATCCGTCCGGCACTTCGGCAACCGCTTGGGCAAAATTGTTGTTTACCCCCAGTCGTTGCGGGTTTTGTGAAATGTTGAATCCGCGCTGATTGGCATAGCGGGTAAGTATTTCGAAAGTAGTATCCTCAGAAGCGTCATCCCGGATAATTATCAAATCGGGTTGTAGGGTTTGTTGCAATATGGAATGCAGTTGTTGTTCAATAAATGCAGCTCCATTGCAGGTAGCCATCACAACAGCTATCCTATTAGGGTTTTGTATGCTAGCTGAATTAATATTCATCTGGCAGTATGTTTTTTTTACGCAACAACCAGTCTTTAAGTGGCTGCATAAAATTTAGTAAAAAGTGGTGGCGGAATATCCACCATTGAATGGCAAAGAAAGCTATTGAACATAAGATGGCTGAGAGTATTAAAGTGATCAGGGGTAAAAAATGATAGGCACGTATCCAGTAAATAATGGGAATAAAAATCAGGCAACCTACCAGGGCATGCCATCCATACTGCCATTGTAAGCGAGGGATAAAAAAGCGGCGCATATAATATATATAACCGGCTGTTACCACACATTCCGTAGCTAAATTAGCCAACGCAGCCCCTACCGATTTCCAGTGAGGAACCAACAATAAATTTAGTAATAAACAAATAAAAACGCCTGCCAATACTGCATAAAAGATATATTGGGTTTTGCCGGCGGGCAGCAAAATTTGGAAACAGTAAAAATGTCCGAATCCTATTAGAATGGGCAACATAGCTAATATGCGCATTACGGGTATGGCATCCGTAAATTCTTTTCCTGAAAATACCAGGATACATTCGGGTGCTAGTAAAGCCAGTGCAGCTGAAACGGGAATGGCAAAGAAAATTAAAAACTGAAAAGAAGTGGTGATCAGGTCCTGTATTTTTTCAGTTGCCTGCTCCTGAAAAAATCTGGTAATCGAGGGTATTAAAATAACGCCCATGGCGGTTACAATAGGGATGGTTAATTTTACCAACTTGATGGAGGCAGTATATAAACCCACCGAATGGTCGTCTGCCAAAAAGCCTAATAATACCGTATCCAGCATCGTATAAATACTGGCAGCCAGGGTGGTACTAAATAAAAAGAAAAGAGGCTTTACATGTTTTTTAAATTGTAATTGCTTAAACTGCAATCGGGTAATACGCAAACTCATTCCAAAGCTTACCAACTGATTGCCTAAGATGGAAAAGACTACAATTAACAAGTAAGGCTCATAATCCATCTTTGATTTTACGCATAGATAGAGTAGTGCTAAGGCCAATATTTTTATCACTACCGATCGTAGGGTAATATTTTTAAACGCTTCTAGTCCGGAAAAGAACCAATCTGTGTAGGTAAAACTTAACAATACCAATACGCCGGATAAAACGTACAAACGAAAATGTGATTGGAAAAAAGGAACCGTATAAATGATAATCAGATACACCAGAAACAAAAGCCAGCTAGCCACAAAAAAGATGATGGTAAGCTCACTAAAGGCTTTGGATAAATTTTCGGGATGGTTTTTATGTCGGGCAATTTCTGTTATGCCATATATCGGAATGCCCAGTGCAGCAAATAGGGCAAAATATTGTGCAAAGGAAATAGCCATCTGTACCGAACCGATTCCTTCGGGACCCAGCACATGCGATGCATACGGAAAACTCAATAAGGGAAATAGCAGGTTTACCAGCGACAGCAATACGGTATAAAAAAAGTTTTTGGTCATCGCCTGCCGAATATTTCGTTGGAATGTACCCAATGTTGGATGAAAGCTGGGTGCATCAGTTGTGGTAAACGGAAATAGTTAATCGGTTAATTGACCAGCTGCGGTTGCAAGTATCATTTACATTTCCGCCTGCATCACTTAGTTGAAGGGTAAATTCACTTTGCTTATGTGAAAATGTTTGCACGATTTTGTAATAACTGGTTCCTTTTTCCGAAGCTGCATTGCCGCAAACCCCTGGAAGTCCTTTCTGCTGAGCATTGGTGCCCGCAACACTAAGGGCGGAACCATTTCCCAACCAGTTGGGGTAGGCTTGCTGAACAGTGGGATCATTGGAAAATCCGGTTAGTATGCGGGTTTGTCCATCACATTCCATTTTCCACAAATCATTTCTCCAGTTATTGTGTAAAAATAAATCTACTTCTACCCGTATGATATCATGTTTCGGGAGCTCACTAAGTTCTAGGCGGGCAATATTGTTATTGAGCAGTCCTAAAACCGGGTTCCCATTGAAATTATTAACTCGGGGGCTTGGTAAAGTGCCAAAACTACCATTATTCCACCCCGAAACCCGCAATGCCCCCAGTTCAGAGCTGGAAAAATCATTATCGTACACAGTATTGGCAACCGTTAGGTTTTTGGTACAGCTCAGATAGAATATACCAATCAGAACCGGAAAAAGCCGCAAAACTGAGGTAAAAGGTAGTTTCATCAAACATTCTTTACTTAGAAGGCTCAAAAATAACGAATAAAAGCCCAAATTGAGGGTATCAGGCGGTTGGGGGGTGGTGGAGAGATATTTCTTTCCGGTTCTTATTACTTTATTAAATTTGCTGGCATGTTAAAGCCTTCTATTACCATTCCGGTAATTAACCGATCAGCCTTCCCACTTCCCGCCTATGCTACCGTAGGATCTTCCGGGCTGGATGTTCGGGCAAATATTGAACACCCGATTACCCTGCAATCCTTGGAAAGAACCCTAGTTCCCACGGGCCTTTTTATAGAAATTCCACTGGGTTACGAAATTCAGGTTCGTCCGCGCAGTGGTTTGGCAGTTAAGCAAGGTCTAACCTGTTTAAACACCCCTGGAACCATCGATGCCGATTATCGGGGAGAAATAAAAGTTATTCTTATCAACCTTTCACAGGAACCTCAAATTATTCAACCCGGCGACCGAATCGCGCAGTTGGTGCTGCAGGCTATCGAATTAATCGAATGGAAGTCTGTAGATCAATTGAATGAAACCGACCGAGGTAGTGGCGGATTTGGCCACACCGGAAAACAATAACCCCCATGAAAAAAATTGCCGGTATTGTAGCTTGTTCGCTTATTTTGTTTGCCTGTAAAACGGTTAAAAAAACCACCGGTATACAGGAAGCCATCTCCAAAAAAGATACTGCCCAAACGGTGGTGGTTAAAGAGATAAAGGTAGATTCAGGGTCTATTGTGAGGGATATCTTGCAAAAAGTAGTTAAGAATAAAATTGACTACAAAACTTTCAATGCCAAAATAAAGGTTGACTACGAAAGTGCCGAAAAAAGTGATAACTATACTTTTTACGTTAGTATGCGTAAAGACAGTGTAATTCTGATTAAAGTAAAAGGAAGCTTTTTAGGTATCTCCTCTGTTGGATTGGAAGCAAAAATCACCCGGGATAGTCTGGTATTGGTTCAACTGGTTGGCGATAAAAGTGTTAAATATCGTTCCATCAACTATTTGCAAGAAATCAGTCAGGTTCCGTTTGATTACTATACCCTACAAGATATTATTATGGGTAATCCTATCTATATTGATAGCAATGTGATGAGTTATAAATCCAGCGCCAATGAGTTGTTGGTGCAGATGGCCGGTGATGTATTTAAACATTTGCTAACCCTGAATAATAGCGACTTTCATATACTGCATAGCAAATTAGACGACATCAATGTGCAAAGAAATAGAACCTGCGATATTAGTCAAAATACCTACGAACCATTAGGCGGATATCAATTTGCTACCTATAGAAAAATAACGGTTTCAGAAAAATCCAAGCTAGATATTTACTTAGACTTCAAAGAGTATACTTTAAATGAACCGTTAAAATATTCGTTTGAGATACCGAAAAATCTCAAACGTAAGTAAATTCATCGCATCTTAGTGTTTCTTACCATTTTTGAAAACATGTCTTTTTTGCAAAAATCATTTTTATTTCTCCTAATCGCCTGTTGCATGCAGTTAGGTGTATTGGCACAAAATTCCAAGGGGGATTTGCAAAAGCGGGAACAGGAATTACAAAAAGAGTTGGCTGATTTGAATCGATTATACAGTGAAACCCAGAATAGTAAAAAATTATCGCTCAAACAGTTGGCTATTATCAAAAGTAAAATCAATCGAAGGGAAGAACTGGTAAACGCAATCAATAAGCAAATTCGGCAGTTAGATGAAACGATTTATTTGAAGGAGAGAGATATCTATCGCTTACGAAGAGAGTTAGATACCCTCAAGCAGAAATATGCTATGAGTATTGTATTTGCCTACAAACATCGCAGCAGTTACGAATACTTGAATTTTTTATTCTCAGCCGTAAGTTTTAACGATGCCGTAAAACGGGTAACCTACTTGCGCAGTTATCGAAAGAACCGGGAAACGCAGGCGGTTGCCATTGCCAAGTCGGAAACATTGCTGCAAGAAAAAATTCTATTACTCGGCACTACTAAAAAAGAAAGGATGGGAACCCTGGTAGTGCAGAACGAGCAATTGAAAGTGTTGCAAACTGATAAAAAGGAGCAGGATAAGGTAGTGGAGCAATTAAAAGGGAAAGAAAAAGAAATAACTACCCAAATTCGCGATAAAGAAAAGCAACGACAGAAGGTGCAACAAGCTTTTCAGGCCATTATTCGGCGTGAAATTGAAGAGGCTAAAAAGCGCGAAGCCGCCAGACTAAAAGCCCAGGAAGATAAAAACAAGGCTGCAGGTACATCCGCTCCCAAAAGGACTGAAAGTAATGAAGGCGTTTCCGGTTTAACCACCCCTTATCGGGAGCGGACCTATACTCCCTTAGAATCTACACCGGAAGGAAGAGAGATGTCGATTAATTTCGAAAATAACCGCGGCTCCCTCCCTTGGCCTGTGGCTTCTGGAGTAGTAACGGCACATTTTGGTATAGAAACTATTCCGGGTACCAAATTAAAAAGGAAAACCGACGGCATCGAAATTTCTCTCCCAGCCGGCTCAACTATAAAATGTGTGGCAGATGGTAAAATTTCCTATATCAGTGAAGTGGAAGGAGAACAAATGATTATCATCCAGCACGGGAAATATTTTACCGGATATACCAACCTCTCTTCTGTTTCCGTATCTAAAAATCAGGAGGTGAAAGCTGGCACAACACTCGGTCGTTCCGGTGTTTCTATAGATGGAGAAGGATCTTTGATATTCATGATTATGAATGAAAAGAGTACCCCCATCGACCCCGAAATCTGGTTGAAAAGTCGTAGATAATTCGGGCAGTTAGCCAACCTATTTGTTGCCTACTTGCTTTCAAGGGTAACTTGATTAGCTGGTATGGAATCCTTAAATATTGCCCGATAAAAATCAGTATCTTGAGCCAAAGTAATTAGGATGAGTCAATTTATTCTGGCCCTAGATCAGGGAACCACCAGCAGCCGTGCCATTGTTTTCGACCATTTGGGAAATATTAAATCCATTGCCCAAAAAGAGTTTACCCAATTTTTTCCCCAGCCGGGATGGGTAGAGCATGATGCCAATGAAATATGGAGCACGCAATTGGGTGTTGCTGCAGAAGCGGTGATTATGGCAGGCTTAAGCATTAAGGATATTGCTGCTATAGGTATCACCAATCAACGTGAAACAACCGTGCTGTGGGATCGTACTACCGGTCAGCCCCTCCACAATGCAATTGTTTGGCAAGACAGGCGAACGGCTGCCTACTGCGATCAGCTTAAGCAGGAAGGATGGGCCAAAAAGATTCAGCAAAAAACTGGATTGATTATCGATGCCTACTTTTCCGCCACTAAATTAAAATGGATGTTAGATCATGTGCCCGGAGCCAGAGAAAAAGCAGCCAAAGGAGAAATATGTTTTGGAACAGTTGATAGTTGGCTGATTTGGAAACTCACCAATGGCAAAGTGCACGCTACCGATGTATCCAATGCCAGCAGAACCATGTTGTATAATATTCATTCGCTGGCTTGGGACGAAGAATTGTTGCATCTGATGAATATTCCAGCTTCCGTTTTGCCAGAAGTAAAAAGCAGCAGTGAAATATATGGATTCACCCAACAAATATTAACTGCTCATTCCATACCTATTGCTGGAATTGCAGGGGATCAGCAGGCGGCTTTGTTTGGACAAATGTGTACCCGTTCTGGCATGGTTAAAAATACCTACGGAACCGGATGTTTTATGCTGATGAATACGGGTACACAGCCAGTACCTTCTACCAATAATTTATTAACCACCATTGCCTGGCAAATAAATGGAGAAACCCAGTATGCGCTGGAGGGAAGTGTATTTATTGCTGGGGCAGTTGTGCAATGGTTGCGGGATGGATTGAAAATCATTCGTAGTTCTTCGGAAGTAGAAGCATTGGCTACCAAAGTAACCAGCAATGATGGGGTATTTCTGGTACCCGCCTTTGCCGGTTTAGGAGCACCTCACTGGAATCAACATGCACGTGGTACAGTTTTTGGAATTACTCGTGGCACCACAGATGCCCATATTGCCCGCGCGGCCTTGGAGAGTATTGCCTATCAAACCATGGATGTGTTAAAAGCCATGGAAGCCGATGCCGGCATTGCCATACGTGAATTGCGGGTAGATGGCGGGGCCACCGCCAATAATTTGTTGATGCAATTTCAGAGCGATATGCTGAATACTAAGGTGGTTAGGCCCGCCATAACAGAAACCACCGCTTTGGGAGCCGCGTATCTTGCGGGACTGGCCGTAGGATATTGGAAAAGTATTGAAGAGATTTCGATGCAATGGCAAATGGAGAAAACTTTCCATCCGATGATGTCGGATGATCAGCGTAACCACTATGCCAAAGGTTGGAACCGGGCGATATCAGCCACCATACACTGGAGTAAAGAACAATAAGCCTCATCGCAATAAGTAAGATTGAATGAACAGGGATTACATGCTTCAACAATTGAGGCAAACGGCAGAATGGGATATGATAATTATTGGCGGTGGCGCCACCGGATTAGGAACGGCATTGGATGCCGCTTCCCGAGGGTATAAAACATTGTTGATAGAACAGGCCGACTTTGGAAAAGGCACTTCCAGTCGTTCTACCAAACTGGTGCACGGAGGAGTTCGATATCTGGCGCAGGGAAACATCAAGCTGGTTATGGAAGCGCTCCGGGAAAGAGGTCGCTTACTAAAAAATGCCCCCCACCTCACTTTTGTTCAACCCTTTATTGTTCCGGCATATCGCTGGTGGCAAAAGTATTATTATGCCATCGGGCTCAGAATGTACGACCTCCTCTCTGGAAGTCTCTCCCTTGGAAAAACCCGTGTATTAAACAAACGCGAAACCCTGGAACAATTACCTTCTTTACAAACCCATCAACTCTCCGGAGGGATATTATACTACGACGGTCAATTTGATGATAGCCGCTTATGTATAGACTTAGCCGTAACGGCTGCCAACAAAGAAGCAGTATTATTAAATTATTGTAGGGTAACTTCTTTAGTTCATACCAATGGAAAACTTACTGGCCTTGTTTTGATAGATGAAATCTCCCATGAGTCACACACCGTGTTGGCAAAGGCAATCGTGAATGCAACCGGTGTTTTTACAGATTCAGTATTGGAAATGGATGATGCCCATCCGCATAAATTGGTTACGCCTTCTCAGGGAATTCATTTGGTAATTCCCGATTCTTTATTTCCCGGATCAGCTGCTATGATGATTCCCAAAACGGATGATGGCAGGGTTTTATTTGCCGTTCCCTGGATGGGCAAAGTGTTGCTGGGTACTACCGATACCGGCGTAGATACCCCTCAGTTAGAACCCCGTGCCCAGGAAGCCGAAATTGAATTCATATTAAGTCATATTAATCGATATGGAACCCGCCTGGTACAACGATCCGATGTGTTGAGTGTATATGCCGGCCTGAGACCTCTGGTTAGCCAGCAGGGTAATGGAGGTACTGCCATGCTTTCACGAGATCATACCTTGATTATTGCCCCATCTGGTTTGGTAACGATTACGGGGGGTAAATGGACTACCTATCGAAAAATGGCCCAGGATGCAGTAGACAATGCTTCTTTTGTAGGAAAGCTGCCCAAGAAAACTTGCATCACCTATCAGCTTTCCATAGGATTTCCGGATCAGAGAAAAGAAAAAATTCAGCAATGGATTACTGAAAATCCTGCTTATGCTGAGCGGATAAATCCTGCATATGCATATACAAAGGCAGATGTGATATATGCCATACGGCACGAGTTGGCGGTTACCATAGAAGATGTATTGGCTCGCAGAACCCGGCTGTTGTTTCTGGATGCGCGGGTAGCAATTGCCAGTGCAGAAAAGGTTGCGAACTGGATGGCAACCGAATTAGGAATGAAATCAGCTTGGATAACCCAACAGGTAACGAATTTTGAATTACTTGCCCAGCAGTATTTTATTCAGTAAATTGTTCATCCATAATATTCTTGTAAAAACAAACCCATAAATAATAACGTTATGACGGCCCTTCTAGCAGAATTTACCGGCACTGCCATTTTACTTATTTTAGGGGATGGTGTAGTTGCAAATGTGGTGCTCAATAAAACCAAAGGGAATAATGGCGGACTTATTGCCATTACTTTAGGATGGGCTATGGCGGTTTTTGTGGCTGTGTATATTACAGCTTCCGCCAGTGGGGCTCATTTGAATCCTGCCGTTACGCTGGCATTGGCAATTGCGGGAAAATTTGAATGGGCACTTGTACCAGGCTATTGTGCAGCACAGTTACTGGGAGCCATGCTGGGTGCCGGTATCGTATGGTTGGCTTACCGACAGCATTTTGATGCTACGGAAGATGCTTCCACTAAATTGGCTGTTTTTTGCACGTCTGCTTCTATACGTTCCAATACCGACAATATTATAGGAGAGGCCATTGCAACAGCCGTATTTGTAATTGGTGTTTTATTTATTACAGGACCCACACAAAGTTTGGGCTCAATCAATGCAATACCGGTGGCTTTTTTGGTTTTAGCAATTGGGTTAAGTTTGGGTGGACCCACCGGTTATGCCATTAATCCTGCCCGTGATTTGGGTCCTCGAATTATGCATGCTTTGCTGCCAATAAAAAATAAGGGTAACTCCGACTGGGGATATGCCTGGTTACCCGTAATTGCGCCCCTAGCTGGAGCTGCGCTAGGCGCATTAATATTCGTATACTGCCTACAGTAAGTATTAGGGCATTTTTCTTTTCTTAAAAGCTACTTTTTGGGTCCCTTTTCTAAACACTCCCTCTAATGGCCAGGAAAAGGAGTTTTCATTTTCAATGGGAGGATGTATTGGATGCGCAAAATAATCTGAGTAATACATTTTCAATAATATAAAGAAATAGGAAATCACCAACGGACCAAATACCAATCCGGTTATACCAAAGTTTTGTAACCCAATGATGATGCCTAATACCGTTACGAGCGGGTGAACATTAGCCATTTTTTTAGCGAGCACAAACCGAATCACATTGTCGATGGTACCCATCACCATTACACCCCAAACAGTTAAAAAAATCGCTTGCCAGGTATGTTGCTGCATGATAAGATAGGCTGCAATCGGAATCCAGAAAAGTCCAGTTCCCACAATGGGTAAAATAGAGGTGGCACCCGTTAATACTGCCCAAAAAGCAGGTTCGGGAACACCACATATCCAGTATCCAATGTACGCTGTAAATCCTTGTCCAAACGCCACCATCGGAATACCTACCGCATTACTAAAAGTTTGGGCTTTTAGCTCGTTTCCGAATAGTATGATTTTTCTACGACTGAAAGGTAAATAGTGTAGGATAGATGCTTCCAGCCGATTGATATTTACCAGAAGGAAGTACAGAAAAAAATACATCATGGTAACGGATGCGAGTGTGTTGAGACTGCTGCTTAAGGCATTAGAAATAAAATGACTGGAATATTCCTGCAGTTTTTGCAGATTTTGATCGCTTAACAGGGTAATATGAAACTGATTTTGAATAGCCTGATCCAGTTCTTTCAGGGGTGCATATAAATTGGTAACATTACCACTATACACCATTACCTTTTTCAGCAGCATGGCTATAAATAGGGTAAGGGGAATCAGAAAGATAAACAGGGAAACAACAATAACGGTTATAGCCGTAAGGCTTTTACTCCATTTCCTTTTACTGATAAGCCAGTTAGCCGGTTTTTTACTCAGCACATAAAAGATAATAGCTCCCAGAAATGCAGTAAAAAAAGCCCGTAAACTCAGCATTAATACCGCAGCGAACAGGATAATGACCGCTAAAAAAAAATAACGGTTAATACGGTGATTAGGCTGATTTTCCATCGTACCTTTAGAAGGGTTATGTAAATATACTGATTATTCCTCACTTTTGTTTCGATACCAGTAACCTTTAAATCCACAGTTATGAATGATAAAGAAAAGTTTTTAACCGGCTTAATCCTGGGTGGATTGGCTGGCGCCGCACTTACCCTTTTTCTCAACAGTAACAAAGGCAAAGAAATGGTGAACGATTTGAAATCTAAGTCTGACGATTTACAAGAAGATGTAAAAGAAAAAGTGGCCGAATTTGAAACCGCCATGGAAACCTTGCTAGATAAAGCCCGTAAGGTTACCGAACATTTTGATGGTGCTTCCCCGGAAAAATCTGCCTAAAATATTTGTATGGAATCGCAGTCCTCTTCTTTTTTTACGCAATACAAAGAGCGCATCGAGCAATATGTGCAAAACAGATTGCGACTGATTCAGTTGCAGCTCACCCAAAAAGTGGCGGAAGTAAGCTCCAGTTTAACCTGGTGGTTGCTAATGGCGATGGTAGTTTTTTTTCTGATGATGAGTTTCAGCATTATGTTGGGCTACTATTTTGCTCAACTTACTGGTTCAGTTCCATTGGGCTTTGCTTGCCTTACGGGGATATATTTGGTAATGGTAGTATTGTTAGTTGCTTTTCGAAAATCCATCCGGAAGAAAGTTAAGGATAGTGTAATTCAATCTATGCTGGATACAAAACCTGAAACGCATGAATCCCTCCAGTCCTAATATTCCTATACGCGATGGAATAACCTTGCAGGCCGAAATCGACCGGCTCAAACGTCAACTTCAGGAGGAGGAGGCACAAATTGCAGACTCAACCCGAAAAATTCCCATGCAGGGTTTGAAGATTGCGGGTTTGGGACTGGCAGAAATTATAGCTGGAAAACAAGGATTATCTGGTATTTCCCAGTTGGTGCAGGCGGGGTATTATTGGATAAAAGGAAGAAAAAAACATACTGGGGAACAGGAAATAGCCAAAGATAAATTAACCGAAGGAGCCGGAAAATTGGGGTTAGCCGGAATTATCCACTTATTGGGAACCGTGTTAAAACGGTAATCTATACAGTGAAAAAACGGATTGTTTTTTACAAATAATTGATTTATAGGCATTTTTGGGGTTTTTCCGCTACATTTTTCCCATTAGGGCAATCCGGAGGATGCAAAATTCAAGTGTGGGTATTTTTAGGGCAATTTTGTTCCTTATTTTTCATTTTTTTAGGGCACATCCCCTTACCTTTGCCGCCAAGTTGGAAAATGCTTTCCGGCTTACCGAATTATCCATCATTTATCACTTTATATTTCACCCGAAATGGCTACCAAAGGAAAAATCAAACAGATTATCGGTGCAGTTGTTGACGTGCATTTTCCCGACGACAATACCCTGCCTGAAATTTTTAATGCCCTTGAAATTGAAAAAGAAAATGGCGATAAGCTGATTCTTGAAGTGCAACAGCACCTGGGAGAAGACAGTGTTCGTACCATTGCCATGGATGGAACCGAGGGATTGGTGCGCGGAATGACGGTTACCGATACCGGCCGGCCCATCACTATGCCTATTGGAGCAGGCATCAATGGTCGTTTATTTAACGTAACTGGCGACGCGATTGACGGGTTGCCTCAGGTAAGTAAAGAAAATGGACGCCCTATTCATAGTAAGCCGCCCATTTTTGAAAATTTAAGTACTGCTTCTGAAATATTATTTACTGGTATTAAAGTAATCGATCTGATTGAACCCTATGCAAAAGGAGGAAAAATTGGTTTGTTTGGGGGTGCCGGAGTAGGTAAAACGGTATTGATTCAGGAGCTGATTAATAACATTGCCAAGGGTCACGGAGGCTTATCGGTATTTGCCGGTGTGGGTGAGCGTACTCGAGAAGGAAATGACTTATTGCGTGAAATGATTGAGGCTGGCATTATGCAATACGGGGATGATTTTAAACACAGTATGGAAGAAGGCGGATGGGATTTGAGCAAAGTAAACCTCGACCTACTGAAAGATTCCAAAGCAACCTTTGTGTTTGGTCAGATGAATGAGCCACCGGGTGCCCGTGCGAGAGTGGCTTTGAGTGGGTTAACCATTGCTGAATATTTCCGCGACGGAGACGGTACCGGAAAAGGAAAAGACATCCTGTTTTTCGTAGATAATATCTTCCGTTTTACCCAAGCGGGTTCTGAAGTGTCGGCTCTGTTGGGCCGTATGCCATCAGCGGTGGGTTATCAGCCTACATTGGCTACTGAAATGGGATTGATGCAGGAAAGAATTACCTCTACTAAAAATGGTTCAATCACTTCTGTGCAGGCAGTATATGTGCCAGCGGATGACTTAACCGATCCAGCACCTGCTACTACTTTTGCCCACTTGGATGCTACTACGGTATTGAGCCGTAAAATTGCCGATTTAGGTATTTATCCTGCGGTGGATCCCTTGGATTCTACTTCCCGGATTCTTACTCCGGCCATTGTGGGTAATGAACACTACGATTGTGCCAACCGCGTTAAGTTGATTTTACAGCGTTATAAAGAATTGCAAGATATCATCGCCATTTTGGGTATGGATGAACTGAGTGAAGAAGATAAAATGACGGTACAAAGAGCTCGTAAAGTTCAACGTTTCTTATCTCAGCCATTTCACGTGGCCGAGCAGTTTACTGGTTTAAAAGGGGTTTTTGTTGATATCAATGATACCATCCGTGGATTTAATTCGATTATGGATGGAGAAGTGGATGAATATCCCGAAGCAGCTTTTAACCTGGTTGGAAACCTGGAAGATGCCATTGAGAAAGGCAAGAAAATGATGGAAGCAGCAAAAGGATAATAGGCAAACGACACAATTACGAAACCATGCAACTGGATATATTAACACCCGAAAAAAAACTGTTCAGCGGATCCGTGTATGGTATTATGTTACCCGGCGTGAATGGCTTATTCGAAATTTTAGATAAACACGCTCCCTTGGTAAGTGCTTTGGGAAGTGGGAAAGTGAAAATTTTGAAAGACAAAAAAGAAACGGAACAATTTACTATACAGTCTGGATTTGTGGAAGTATTGAATAATAAAGTAACGGTACTGGTGGAAGGTACTTCCCAGGACTAAACATTTTTCTCTACGATATATGGGCCCCTGATTTCTCAGGGGCTTTTTTGTGTTATCCGGTGAAAAATGCCACAAAATCAGGTATTTCTACCCTTTTTTTCGCTTATTAGATGTGGTTACTTTGAATTGTTCGAATACAAATCTCAAGGCCTGAGTCGAAGAACTCCAATGTCGACTAATAAAGTTTGGAGAAACAAATACTAACTCACATGAAAACAAGAATCAGTTTCTTTTTAGTGCTATTTAGCATTGGTATTTTTACCGGCTGTAAAAAACAAGATGCTCCCATTCTTCATACTCCAAAGGAAGAGGCAGCCAGGTTATACCTCACGGAAAGTTTTATCCGTTTTTCGGGAAATTTTTTGCAGGATTTTTATCAGGTAAGCCAGTATATCAATGTTCCCAGCATTCGTCAGAACCGAGCCGGTTTTTTAGCCGGTATTCAACAAGCCGGTTCGGATGAGAAATCGCTGGAGCAACACTTTTCCAGCTATTCATTGTCGTTTGAAGAATGGGTAACAAGAAAAAATAAGGTAGATAACGACTGGCTGCAACTATTTCTGCAACTGCCAGAGCTCCAGCGGTATAATGAGCAGGACATTATTGCTATTGTGAAGGAAGGTCTCCGGCTCGGAATCGGAAGTGAGGATAGTCGCTGGCAGGTATTAAAGAACCGGCAGTTCCCACGAATTCATATAGGGAATGTAGCTAGTTTATCGTCTGGCGCTTTACAAACGAAATCGCTTAGCATTGATGCTACCGAAATATGGGATTGTTTAAAAGATGCAGTTGGCGTGGGCTCAGCCAGTATTTTGGGTATTGCCGGCTTAAAAAAACTGGCAGGGCAAGGGATTCAGGCGATTGTATTGGCAGGCAGCAAAATTTTGGCAAAATATGCAGGATGGATAGGACTAGCGATAACGGTTTTAGATTTTTCGTCTTGTATTTATGGGGAAATGGCTGATTAGATTACCCAAAAAATGGAATTTCCGATTTTTTATTATTTTTATAAAAATTTGCAAATATGAAACTCATTAGATACTTACTAATCCTGGTTGCCATCTGCCTGATTCTTTATCCGGTGGTTCATATCCTTGGGCATTTATTGCATACCCCAGTAATAAATATGGGTAACTATTATTTTTTCGTAGTACTATTTGTGCTGGCTGTAATGTTTTTTGAAGAGAAGTTGCTCAAGAAGTCTACTACTAAATAAAATAATCCTTAAGTTGGAATTTCAAACCTTCGAATGCTGTGAGCACAGTGTTCGAAGGTTTTTTGCTTTCTAAATGAATAGTTAATTCAATTGCGGGTCTATCGGATAGTTGGCCATGTGAACATATTCTCCCTGCATTTCCAGCAACGCATTTTGCCATCGCACTTTGGGTTCTATTTCAAATAGCAGCGAATTTGATATTTCAGAGGTGATCCAGGTTTTTTCCTGTAACTCTTGCTGTAATTGACCTTCCCCCCATCCGCTATAGCCTAGAAAAAACAAAATATCGGATTCCTCCATTTTTCCAGATTTTAGGTATTGAATGATTTGAAAAAAATCACCGTTCTAGGCAATATCTCCTTTTAGGCGAATGGAATCTTGCAGCAAATCGGGTTTCCGGTGAATAAAATGGAGGGTATCATTGGCAACGGGTCCGCCACACAAAATGGGTAGCTGCAAATCTGGAGCTGCCGGCACTATATCGCTGAGAAATAAATTCATAGGTTGGTTAAGTACCAAACCAAAGCTACCAGCAGGCTGATGTTCGCAAATCAGTACCACGGTTCTGCTGAAATGCGGATCCTGCAAAAACGGGTCTGAAATCAGCAGACTCCCCGGTTGGGGTATATTGACTGCTTGCATACTGAGGGGTTGAATTGTTAAAAAACACCGTTAAATTAATTAAAAAGCGAATAGAAACTTCAGTACAACAATCCATCCGATTATATTTGTAGGGATGAAAAGAACTTTCCCCGTAATCACCATATTGATTTCACTGTCTTTGCTGGGACTCATTCTATTGCAGATTTCCTGGTTTGCAAATCTGTTGGAGATAACCCGGCAACAATATCAGGTAAAGTTCGATAAAGCTTGTACTTCCGTATCGGAGGAACTGGCTCAGGGATTGGTAGATAATTCAATGCCGCTACTACGATTTCAGCAACGAAGTTCGATGTTGCGTTCCGAATTTCAATTGCGTTCTTCTTTACAGGCGAATGTAGCTGATAAATTTACCCTTCAGGAGATTGAGCAGAAATTGAAAAAAGCCCTGGAGGAACAAAAATTGTATAATATACCTGCTGAGATAGCTGTATCTAATTCGATGGGTGATTATGAATTAATTTCAAAAGGTTTTGAACGTGCCTACTTTGATACTGTCAATTATCAAACGAGGGCATACAATATCAACTACAATAGCGGGTTCGAGCCCGTTTATTCTGGTATGGAAGCATTGGTGGTTGTTACGCCTTATTTCGATTTGCCCATACTTTCTTCGTTGAAATGGATGTTTGCAGGTGCCATTTTGTTTATGGGGGTTATTATTTCCGCGTTCTACGTTACTATCCGAACCCTGTTAAATCAGAAGAAATTAAGTGAGATCAAAAGTGATTTCATTAATAATATGACGCATGAGTTTAAAACACCCATTGCTACCATTTCTTTGGCGGTGGATGCTTTGAAGAATGAGAAAGTGCAGGCAGAACCGGACCGGGCCAAATATTTTACAGGCATCATCAAGGAAGAAAATATCCGAATGAACAAGCATGTGGAAACGATTTTGCAAGCTGCTTTAATGGAGAAGGAAGAATTCCGATTGAATAAGAAAACACTTTCTGTGCATAAGATTATTAATCTGACCATTGAAAAGTATCAGTTACAATTGCAGAAGCAGGAAGGGCAGGTGCATGTATTATTGAATGCAACCAATGACAATATTGAAGGGGATGAAGTGCATTTTACCAATGCTATTTCGAATCTGATTGATAATGCTATCAAATATTCCAATGCAGCTCCCGATATAACTATCACTACCCATTGTACTAAAAAACACCTCACCATTCAAATTGCCGACAAGGGCATTGGCATGTCGAGGGAAACCGAAAAGCGCATTTTCGAAAAATTTTACCGGGCGCATACTGGCAACATTCATCAAGTGAAGGGTTTTGGGTTGGGTATGAGTTATGTGAAGTCGGTGATTGATGCCCATGAGGGGAATATCAAAGTTTCTAGTACCCTGGGAAAGGGCAGCACTTTTACGGTTGAAATGGCACTGGCTCCGGAGAAAAACACAACAGCATAAATCGGAATTATCCATTCTCGGTTTTCCATAATAAACTACCATCTCCATAGCTCAAAAACCGGAAGGTATGGTTGAGTGCATAGTCGTAAATTTTCTTCCAATCATTGCCCACCAATGCCCCCACCAAAAGCAATAGGGTTGATCCCGGCTGGTGAAAATTCGTAATAAGGCCACTGGTAAACTGAAACCGATAACCCGGAGCAATCAGTAATTGAGTGGTTGCCATTAGTTGGGTAAGCTGGTGTTGTTTCATCCAATTAATAAGCGCATCCAAGGCAACGGATGGCGATACGTTTTTTTCGCCGGCTTCATACGGATCCCATTGATTAACCTGAAGTTCACCGGGCAGGATGTTTGGTTTTTCAATCAATTTTTTTCCCATCCAGTAGATACTTTCCAAGGTTCTCATAGAAGTAGTACCTACCGGAACAATCGGATGGGGTAAGTGATTTCGTAGCTGTGTTAAAAAATCTAAAGAAACTTCCAGGTATTCTCGATGCATTGCATGAGTTTCGGGTGTTTCCGATTTAACGGGCATAAAAGTTCCGGCTCCTGCATGCAGGGTAATAAAGCTTTTTGCAATTGATTTTTTATCCAACGTATCCAATAATGCAGGCGTAAAGTGGAGGCCAGCCGTGGGGGCAGCTACCGATCCCTGATGCTGGGCATAGATGGTTTGGTAGCGCTCGTAATCATCCGCCGTTGTGGCTCGGTTGAGATAGGGAGGGAGGGGTAATTCACCTGCCAGCGATAGCATTTCTGCAAAACTTGCCCTAGCCGGCTGCCAAGTAAGCTCCAATAAAAAGGCAGTATCCCGTTTTTCAATTTTGGAGGCACTAATTGAAAAAGCCCCATCGCCCGAAGTATTTGCAAGGGATAGTGTGCCTTCTTTCCATTTTTTGGCACCCCCTAATAAACATAGCCAAATTACTCTCCCCTGTTGGCTCATAGCAGTAGTAATATCAGCGTAGCCCGGCCCGGGTTCTAAACAAAATACTTCAATTGCTTGTGCCTGTTGCGTTTGCATATAAAGTCGGGCGGGCACCACCCTGGTATTATTAAAAAGAAGAAGGGTAGTATCCGGCAAGTAATCGGCCAGGTTAGCATACTGGTCTTCCTGTATTTCCCGGTTTTTATATACCAACAATTTTGATGTATCCCTTTTGGACAGCGGGTGTTGCGCAATTTTCTCTGCCGGCAGATCGTAGCTGTAATCTGCCATGCGTATTTTTTTCGGGTCGATTTGCTCAGTCATGAGGATTATTTTCGGGTAGCGAAGTTTTGTGCCGGCAAAATTCTATCAATTATGGGGCAAACCGGCATTTGGAAAGCATTTTTTCCTTCAATAGTCAACTTTTCCACCATTCCTTAAGGAAAATCCATGGTTATTAACCTGTTATCCACTTCAATTCACACTCAATGTCGGCTGAAAGCACGGTAAAATGGCTGTAACCCTTTACAGCATTGTATTGTAGGGCATTGAATTCTGTGGATAAATTCAGGTACCCAAAATGCGGGTTAAAAGTGGGAAAAAGTGTTATTTTGTGTCAACAAGTGGTAATCAGAAAATAAATTTATTCACCAATGAGCGGATTTCACGGAGAATATGAGGCTACAGTAGATGTGAAGGGCCGATTTCTTGTTCCGGGCGGACTGAAAAAACAGTTACCGGAGGGAGAGGGGCGCTTCATCATCAGCCGTGGCTTTGAAAAATGTCTCACGTTATATACGTTGAAAAGTTGGGAACTCATTATTTCTAGGATTAGCCAATTGAATGATTTCGACCCCAAGGTACGTCAATTTCGCCGCCAGTTTTTAGGAGGGGCTACAGAAGTGGAGATGGACAGCGCTAACCGCCTGCTCCTGCCACCTTCCCTCAAAGAATTTGCCGGTCTCGGCAAAGACGTTGTGCTGGCAGCGGCCATGGATCGCTTCGAAATCTGGGATGCAGGTAAGTACAAACAGCTCTTTGAGGATTTCTCTCCAGAAGATTTCAGTCGTTTAGCGGAGGAAGTGATGAAAGGAACAGACACGCAAAAGGATAGTTGATCGAATCGAAAAAAAATCGAATGAACGCAACCACCCCAAATTCAGCGTCAAATTCCCCTAATAATTATCACGTATCCGTTTTACTGAATGAATCGCTGGAAGCCCTGGCCATTCAACCCGAAGGTGTGTATGTGGATGCTACATTCGGAGGGGGTGGCCATAGCAAGGGAATATTGCAGCACTTAGGACCCAACGGTAGGTTATTTGTTTTTGATCAGGACGCTGATGCAGCAGCTAACCTACCCGATGATCCCCGAATTGTTTTTCTGCCCTATAACTTTCGTCACCTGCAACGGATACTTCGTTTGCATCAGGTAACTAAAGTGGATGGTATACTCGCCGACCTCGGCGTAAGTAGCCACCAGTTTGATGAAGGTAAACGCGGTTTTTCTATTCGGTATGATGGTCCGCTTGATATGCGTATGGACAGGCGACAGCCACTTACTGCTGCCGATATCGTAAAAACATTGGATGAAAAACAATTGCATAAGATGTTCGAACAATACGGCGAAGTAACCAACTCGAAAACCTTGGCCCGGCTGATTGTTCAGCAGCGAATACATATGCAGGCCGAAACCATCAGTCAATTTAAAAACATGATCAGTGCTGCCGTAAAAGGAAATCCGAATAAATACCTAGCCCAAGTTTTTCAGGCTTTACGAATGGAAGTGAATGACGAATTAGGTGCGTTGAAAGATATGCTGCAGCAAATACCCGCGTTGCTAAAACCGGGCGGAAGGGCTGCCATCATTACCTTTCATTCTATTGAAGACCGGATTGTGAAAAACTTTTTCCGGCAGGGACAAGTGGATGAAATTCCTACCAATCCCCTGTTGCCCGAAACGAAGGAAAAGGTTTTTGCGCTGGTAAATAAAAAACCTATTGAGCCGTCGCAAGAAGAACAGACCAACAATCCAAGAAGCCGAAGTGCCAAATTACGCGTAGCAGAAAAATTATAAATCACCATGACTGCCGAATCAAAGAAAAAAAATTTTATAAAAAATCCGCTGAAAGGTTTGTTCAACTATCAGTGGATATTGAAGAATATTCCTTTCTTTCTTTTTTTATCGGTACTCACCATAGTATATATCGCCAATGGCCATCATGCCGACCAGGTTATTAGAAAAATAAATACAACACAGGATGAACTGAAAGAATTGCAGTTCAATTATAAAACTCTGAAGAGTGAAGTGATGTTCAAGAGTGGGGAAGAGCAAATTGTAAAAGCGGCTGAGCCCCTGCAGTTGATGGTAAGTAAAGAAATGCCCTTTCAATTAGTAGTTCCCAAACAAAATCCTTAACCCGATTATTAGCAAATGGATGTAAAAAACGACATACTGTGGAGAGTGTACCTGAGCTACCTGCTGGTAGTGGTGGTTGCACTAGCAGTGCTAGGTAAAGCCGTTTACATTCAACAGGTACAAGGCGTTTACTGGAAAAGTTTAAGCGATAGCCTACACCAGAAAATGGATGAAATAGAAGCTGAGCGCGGAACCATTTTTAGTGAAGATGGTCAAATGCTTAGCACCAGTGTTCCTCGTTTCGATATCTACTGGGATAGCCGCCTAGCAACCCTGCGTAAAAACAATGGTCAGCTGTTTCGCGAAAAAATTGATTCTGTATGTGAAGCAATGGCAGGCTTATTTAAAGATATTACTGCTGGTGAGTATAAGGTAATGATGCAAAATGCTTTTCAAAACCAGGAAGGATTTTGTTTGCTGAAAAAGAAAATCTCTTTTCGGGAATATGAACAGTTGAGAACTTTTCCTTTATTCAATTTGGGCAGATATACCAGCGGCATGATTGCCGTACAAAAGAATTTTCGCCTCAATCCCTATCAGATGCTGGCATTCAGAACCATTGGCTTAGTTCGGGATAGTAATCAGGTAGGGCTTGAAAATTCTTACGATACCGTTCTCCAAGGAAAAGCGGGTAAGCAATTGGTTCGTTATATCTCCGGAGGCGTAAAGATTCCGGTAGAAGATGATCAATATGTAGTAGAGCCTGAAACCGGGAAAGATATTGTAAGCACGTTGGATGTATTTATTCAGGGGGTAACTGAAAAGGCCCTTATGAATGCGATGGTTAAGCACGAAGCAGAACAAGGCAGTGCCATAGTAATGGAAACCGCTACCGGAAAAATTAAGGCAATGGCTAACCTGGGTAAAATGGATGATGGCAGCTACTGGGAAAAATTTAATTATGCCATAAGTATTTCTGAACCGGGATCTACTTTTAAGCTCGCAACCTTATTGGCTTTATTGGAAGATAAAAAAGTTTCCTTACATGATATCGTAGATGTGGAGGGCGGTGTTTGGAAACTGAATAATCAAACGGTATATGATGCTGAAGTACATGGCATTCGTAATGAAACAGTGCAGCAGGCATTTGAAAAAAGTTCTAATGTAGGGATGGCTAAATTAGTTTGGAATAACTATGGTTCCCAACCCAAAAAGTACATTCATTGGCTCAGCAAGATGCACCTCGATACCCCCATGGGCATCGATTTAGCTGGAGAAGGATTTCCGGAAGTACATCGCCCCGGTCAAAAAATATGGAACCCCACAACCGTTGCATGGATGGCATTTGGTTACAACGTACAGATTACGCCTCTGCAAACCCTTTGCTTGTATAATGCAATAGCGAATGGCGGTAAAATGATGAAACCTTATTTGGTAAGTGCCATTAGTAAGGATGGAAAAATCATTAGAGCCATTCAGCCTACTGTATTACGCGAGCAATTGTGCAGTTCCGCCACGCTTCAGCAATTGTATAACTGCCTACAGGGCGTTTGTTTGCGCGGAACCGCTGCTCAGGTTTTTAAAAATACACCTTATCCAGTTGCCGGAAAAACCGGAACAGCCCAGGTGGCTAATCGGAATCAGGGATATAATACCAATATATATCAAGCATCTTTTGCAGGATTTTTCCCGGCTGATCAACCCAAGTATACCTGTGTAGTAGTTATCAAGAATAAAGCGGGTGCTATCCTTCACCATGGATCAGATGTTGCCGCACCTGTATTTAAAGAAATAGCCGATCGTTTATACAGTACTTACCTGCGTAAATCTCCGGCAACTTTATTAGTAAACCATACGCCAATAGATTCTATTCAATGGCAATTGGGAGGGAATAAAAATGATTTACAAAGAGTTGCGCAGGCGCTTCATATTCCGGTAGCAGATTCTTCCCGGGCTTACGACCAATGGGGTGATATCAGCGGAACCCTTCAAAAGGGCACACTGAAAGCCCGCGTACAATCACCTCAAATCATGCCTTCCCTGCAGGGACTGGGTTTAAAAGATGCCCTATTACTTGGCGAAAGCAATGGATTACAAATGAAAGTAGTCGGAAAGGGGAAAGTGATTAGTCAATCCATTACCGCAGGAGAGCCGATTCAAAAAAAGCAAGTAGTACAGATACAACTTTCCGAACATACCAATCCAGGCAGATAAAACTAACTATGGCCCATTTACAAAACATACTTTATCAGGTTCCTTTGGTGCAAACCATCGGAAGTACCGACCGAGAAATTGCTAGCCTACAGCTAGATTCCCGTAAAGTGCAACCCGGTGATTTGTTTATTGCAGTAAGAGGAAACCAGGCGGATGGACATCTTTATATCCCTACTGCCATTGCAGCAGGTGCTATTGCAATTGTTTGTGAAGAAATACCGCCCATTACTCCAGAAGGCATAACTTTTTTGCAAGTGCAAAATGCAGGAGAGGCGCTTGGTTTGTTGGCGCATCATTTTTATGGAGATCCTTCTTTGGAGCTCACCTTGGTAGGAGTAACCGGTACCAATGGCAAAACAACCATCGCAACGTTGCTTTTTAAATTATTCAGTTCACTCGGTTATCATTGCGGACTTATCAGCACCGTGCAGAATCAAATTGGAGAAAACATCATCCCCTCTACCCATACAACCCCAGATGCTATTCAGTTGAATAGTCTATTACAAAAGATGCGGCAGGAGGGTTGTACCCATGTATTTATGGAATGCAGCAGTCATGCTATTCATCAGCATCGCATAGCCGGTCTTCAATTTGCGGGGGCTATATTCAGTAACATTACCCATGATCACTTAGATTACCACCATAGTTTTGATGAATATATTCGGGTAAAGAAAAGTTTCTTCGATCAACTAAGTGCCCAAGCTTTTGCTATTTCCAACGCGGATGATAAGAGAGGAGAAGTAATGCTGCAAAATACCCGCGCCAAAAAATTATTCTATAGCCTCACACGACCGGCCGATTATAAAGGTAAGATTTTCGAAAATGCACTCACCGGATTGGTAATGTTGGTGAATGAAGTAGAAGTGCATTTTAGGCTGATTGGTCAATTCAATGCCTATAACCTACTGGCGGTTTATGGAGCTGCTTGTTCTTTGGGGGAAAATAGTCAGAAAGTGTTAACGCAATTGAGCGCAATCAGTGGGGCAGAAGGGCGGTTTGAGTATCAGGTAAGTTCCACAGGTATTATTGGCATTATAGATTATGCACATACGCCAGATGCAGTGGAGAATGTACTTACCACCATTCATCAACTGAAAAAAGGATTTGAACAAGTAATTACCGTAGTTGGCTGTGGGGGCGACAGAGATAAAACTAAGCGGCCGTTGATGGCTCAGATAGCTTGTAAATATAGCAGCTGGGTAATATTAACCAGTGATAATCCCCGTTCAGAAAATCCGGAAGATATCCTACGAGATATGCAGGCAGGTTTGGAAGCGGCAGATGGAAGAAAATATATCACAGTTACCGATCGGAAAGAAGCAATTAAAACTGCGGTATCCCTGGCTAAAGCAGGAGATATTTTGCTGATTGCTGGAAAAGGACATGAAAAATATCAAGAAATCAAGGGGGTAAAATATCCTTTTGATGATAAGCAGGTATTGGCTAACACATTTACGCTATTGAATAAATAATAATTAAACTGAACCCATTATGTTGTATTATCTGTTCAGCTGGTTGAGTAAAACATTCCACCTCCCCGGGGCAGGACTGTTTCAATTTTTAACTTTTCGCATTGCTATGGCGATTGTATTGTCGTTGCTGATTGCTACGATATACGGAAAAAAGGTTATTGGGTTTCTTCGTAAACGGCAGATTGGTGAAACAGTAAGGGATTTGGGTTTGGAAGGCCAGATTCAAAAAAAGGGTACTCCTACTATGGGGGGTATCATTATTCTGATGAGTATTTTAATTCCCACTCTATTATTTGCCAACCTCGATAAGTTGTATATCCGTTTAATGATTTTGTGTACGGTATGGCTGGGTGTTATTGGTTTTTTAGATGATTACCTCAAACTGCGTGCCCGTAAAAAAGCCCAAGAATCAGGTGAGAAATTTGTAAAAAAAGACAGCGACGGATTGGCCGGAATTTCAAAAATAATCGGTCAGGTTGGTTTGGGTATAATAATAGGTGTTTCACTTTATTTCAGCAATGCTGTTACCGTAGAGCGCGAAGTAATTACTACCCCTTCTGCCCAATTACAAAAGGGTGAACGGCTGGCGAAAGACTCCAATATTATTGTTCGCAAGTTGAATGGAATTGAAAAGCGCTTTGTAAAAGTAAAAACACCCATAACCACTATCCCCTTTGTAAAAAACCATCAGTTCAATTACAGCAAGCTGATTAGCTGGATAGGCCCGGGAGCAGAAAAATATACCTGGATAATCTATATCCTTATCGTAACCTTCATCATTACTGCCGTATCAAACGGGGCAAATCTTACAGATGGATTGGATGGACTGGCAGCTGGTGTTAGTGCAATCATCGGCGCGGGTATCGGGGTATTTGTATATGTAAGTGGAAACTTCATTCTGGCCGACTACTTTGATGTGATGTATATACCTAATCTGGGTGAGCTATCCATTTTTGTTGGTGCTTTTGTGGGCGCCTGCATCGGGTTCCTGTGGTACAATGCATTTCCGGCACAGGTATTTATGGGTGATACCGGAAGTTTGGCATTGGGAGGTATCATCGCTTCACTGGCAATTATTGTAAGAAAGGAATTACTGATACCTATATTCTGTGGGGTTTTCTTGATTGAAAACTTGAGTGTGATTTTACAAGTAAGCTATTTTAAGTATACCAAGAAAAAATATGGTGAGGGCAAGAGAATTTTTCTGATGAGTCCGCTCCATCACCATTTTCAGAAAAAAGGTTTTCATGAAAGTAAAATTGCTGTTCGCTTTTGGATTATTACCATCCTATGTGTGGTAGTGAGTATTGTAACCCTAAAGATTCGCTAATTAGATGAAAAAGCGCCTGGTAATATTGGGAGGAGGAGAAAGCGGAGTAGGAGCAGCCCTACTAGCGCAACAGCAGGGATATGAGGTTTTCTTAAGCGATGGCGGAAATATGAAAGATCATTATCGCACTGAATTACAACAACACCAGATACCCTTTGAGGAAGGACAACATAGCACGGAAAAAATTCTACTGGCAGATGAAATTGTAAAAAGTCCCGGCATAGGCGAAAAGAATGAATTGGTAAAACAAATTCGTAAAAAGGGTATTTCTGTAATAAGTGAGATTGAATTGGCATTTCGGTTTAAGGGCGACTCTAAAATTGTAGCCATCACTGGCAGCAATGGTAAAACTACTACTACCTCTTTGATTTACCATATCTGCAAGAGTGCCGGTTTAGATGTGGCGCTGGTAGGCAATATCGGATACTCATTTGCCCGCCAGGTTTCAGAACAACCCCGGGCATTGTATGTGTTAGAGATCAGTTCTTTTCAACTGGATGATATCAAAACTTTTCGTCCGCATATAGCTGTGCTTTTGAATATTACCGAAGATCATCTGGATAGATATGATTATCAATTTTCTAATTATATCAACAGCAAATTCAGCATCATCGCTAATCAAACTAAGGAAGATTATTTCATCTATTGTGAAGATGATGAAGTAATCATGCAAAAAATCCCATTAATCAACCTACATACTAACCCATTACCCTTCTCTATGAAACACGAAGTAAAAAAAGGCGCCTTCATCAAAGGAGATCAAATGATGCTCAGAATTCAAGAAGAAAGAGTGAGCATGAGCATTTACGACTTTGCGCTGAAAGGCAAGCACAACCAGTACAATACCATGGCTGCCGGCATTGCTGCAGCAACCCTCGGAATCCGAAAGGAAAAAATCCGGGAAGCAGTTAATAACTTCCAAAGTCTAGAACACCGAATGGAATTTGTTGCCATGGTGCGGGGTGTTGAATTTGTAAACGACTCAAAAGCCACCAATGTAAACAGTACTTGGTATGCCTTGGAAAGCATGACTAAACCGGTGGTTTTGGTACTCGGCGGTGTAGACAAAGGCAACGATTATCAACTGATAGCTGAGTTGGTAAAGGAAAAAGTAAAAGCTATTGTTTGCATGGGTACCGATAATAAAAAAATTATCCAGGCCTTTAAAAACATCGTTCCGGTAATTGTTGAAACCGAGTCGGCAAAAAAAGCGGTAAATGCCTCTTTCAAGCTGGCTACCAAAGGGGATGTGGTTTTGTTGAGTCCTGCTTGCGCAAGTTTTGATTTGTTCAAAAACTATGAAGACAGAGGCACACAGTTTAAAAATTCAGTAAAAGAACTTTAAAACCGGTAACAAGTATGCCCATCCTAAACGAACCCATACTCACACAGATTCCGTCGATAGACGGAATGAAAGGCGAACTGGTAAGCAGAACGCGGGGGGATAGGTATATCTGGGGTATACTGCTGATTTTATCGCTCATTTCAATTTTGGTGGTATATAGTGCTACTGGCTCATTGGCCTATAAGATGAATAGAGGAAACACCAGTATGTATCTGTTTAAACAGCTTTCATTTACCATGTTGGGGTTGGTGATTGTTTTTTTTCTTCATAGAATGAATTATACCGTTTTCACTAAAGTAGCTTCCATTTTATTTTTATTATCCATTCCGCTGTTATTGTATACCCTGTTTTTTGGAACAAGAATTAATGAAGGAAGTCGCTGGATTAAATTGCCGGTAATTAATTTAACCCTTCAAACAAGTGACTTAGCCAAGCTGGCTTTGTTTATGTATATATCCCGTTTGTTAAGTAGAAAACAGGAGGTAATCAAAGATTTTAGAACGGGATTCTTGCCGATTGTTATTCCGGTTTTGATTATTTGTGCGTTGATTATGCCGGCTAACTTATCAAATGCCTTATTAACAGGAGCTACCTCTTTATTGCTCATGTTTATTGGCCGGGTTTCATTTAAGCATATCGCCCTTACTATTTTGGTGGCATTGATACCTATTTCTATTATTGTAATGATTGCCGTAATAACGCATACAGATGCTCCTGCTGATTTGACGGGTAAAAAAGCCATTGCCGAGAAAATGAAATCGGTAGGTCGCTTTGGAACCTGGGTGGGCAGGGTGCAGGATTTTATGTATACAAATGACAAAGACATACCCTATCAGGTTCAGCAAGCCAATATTGCCATTGCCAATGGAAATGTATTCATGGGATTGGGGCCTGGCAATAGTAGACAACGAAATTTTCTACCACAGGCTTATAATGATTTTATTTTTTCAATTATCATAGAGGAATATGGATTGTTGGGGGCAACCTTTATTGTATTTGTTTACTTGTTGTTTTTATTCAGGTGTATACGAATTTTCAGAAGATGTCCTTATGCATTTGGTGCATTTCTGGCACTTGGATTGAGTTTTACTTTAGTAATACAGGCATTGGCTAATATGGCAGTAAATGTTCATCTGCTGCCCGTTACCGGTGTAACCCTACCCTTGATCAGCATGGGTGGCAGTTCCTATTTGTTTACTTGTGCATCCATTGGTATTATTTTAAGTGTAGCCCGAAACGTAGAACAACTCGAAGGAAAAGAAACGATTAACCCAGAACCCATTACCGAAGCTGCATAATGACGACTAATGTAAACATATCATCTCTTGCTTCCAGAAAAAAAGTAATTATTTCGGGCGGCGGCACGGGTGGGCATATTTTCCCTGCCATTGCTATAGCCAATGCACTAAAAAAATTGGATGCATCGGTTGAGATTTTGTTTGTTGGCGCAAAGGGAAAAATGGAAATGCAAAAAGTACCCGAGGCAGGATATCCAATTATTGGCATTACGATAGCAGGGTTTAATCGATCACAATTACTTAAAAATTGGCGCTTACCTTTTCAGTTAATACAAGGATTTTGGGAGGTAAGAAAAATCTTCCAACAATTTCGTCCGCAGGCAGTAATTGGTGTAGGAGGCTATGCATCTTTTCCGCTAATCAGATATGCCCAATTTAAAGGGGTTGCCAGCTTTATTCATGAGAGTAATTCTTTTGCCGGAAAAGCAAATATTTTGCTGGGCAAAAAAGCGCGGGCCATTTTTGTGGCAACTACGGGTATGGAAACCTTTTTTCCTGCTGAGAAATTAGTAGTTACCGGAAACCCCGTTCGGCAAGAGATAGAATATCCTGCCCACTCTAGAGAACAAGCCTTAGCACATTTTGGTGTTACTGATTCCTTACCGGTTGTGCTGGTGATGGGGGGTAGTTTGGGAGCAAGAAGCATCAATGAAGCCATAGCCGCTCAGTTGGCAACCTTACAACAACGAGTGCAATTGATTTGGCAAACCGGCAAACAAGATTCAGCCAAATATGCTCAGTTAGCGGCATCTTACAAAACAGTGGTGGTAAGTGAATTTATTCAGAGAATGGACTTATGTTATTTGGCAGCCAATTTTGTGGTTTCCAGATCCGGTGCTATGTCGGTTGCAGAAATTTGTATGTCGGCAAAGCCTGCTATACTGGTTCCCTATCCGCTTGCTGCTGAAGATCATCAAACAGCCAATGCCCGTTATCTTTCTCATCATGGTGCTGCCCGGTTAATTCAGGATGCAAAAGCGGCAACTGATTTGGTACCCGCTATACTTCAACTGGCCGAAGATAAAGCAGAGCAAGAAAAAATGGGAATGGCCGCCCGAACATTGGCAGTGCATGATGCAGGAAAAAAAATTGCTCAATATATTTTGAAAAGCTAAGATGCAACAAGGAACTACTATATCATCTATTTACTTCATTGGCATCGGCGGTATTGGCATGAGTGCCCTGGCTCGATATTTTAAATCGAGAGGTGTAAATGTTTCGGGCTACGACCGTTCCGAAACGCCGCTTACTATTCAATTGGTAGCGGAAGGTATTCCTATTCATTATCACGAAGCAGTTGCGGAAATACCTAAGGAAGTGGAGGTGGTGGTTTATACGCCGGCTATTCCTGCTAATCATTCCGAATTGATGTATTACCAAACCAATGGATACCAAGTGGTGAAAAGAAGTGATGTGTTACAGTGGATAACCGAACAGAGTTTTAATATTTGTGTGGCAGGTACACATGGAAAAACAACCGTATCTACCATGATTGCCCATTTGCTTCGCCATTCGAATTATGGTTGCAATGCATTCTTAGGAGGAATAGCCGCCAATTACAACACCAATTTTTGGAGTAGTACCCGGGAAGTATCGGTGATAGAAGCTGATGAGTACGATCGCAGTTTTTTAAAATTATCTCCCGATATCGCCGTGATTACAGCAGTAGATCCTGATCACTTGGATATTTATGGAACCCCTGAAGAAGTAGAGAAAGCTTTTGAAGCATTTTCAAAAAAAGTTAAGCGTGGAGGTGTACTTGTAAAACAAAATGGTATTGAGAGCAGGGTTCACCTGATGGCCGATACAACCTATACATACAGTGGTAAAGAAATAACTGCTCAAGTTTATGCAGAAAATATTCGTGTAGTAAATGGTAGCTATCATTTTGATGTTGCCGGCACTAGTTTTACGATTCAGCAGTTGGTACTTTCGATGGGCGGCTTACATAATATAGAAAATGCTGTGGCTGCTATTACGGTTGCCCATCAATTGGGGATTTCAGCAAATGCCATTCGGAATGCGTTGGCAGATTTTAAAGGTGTAAAAAGAAGATTTGAATATAAAATTCGGGAGGAGGGCCAGGTATTGATTGATGATTATGCCCATCACCCCGAGGAGTTGCGCGCATTAATTACCGGGGTTAAGAGCATTTTTCCTGGTGAAAGTATTACACTGGTTTTTCAACCGCACTTATTCAGCCGTACCCGTGATTTATGCGATGCTTTTGCCGAAAGTCTTGATTTGGCAGATGAAGTAATTCTATTACCTATCTATCCCGCCCGTGAACTTCCCATGGAGGGGGTAAGCAGCGAAATGATATTGGAAAAAATGCAGCATGCAGCTGTTCAGATTTTATCTAAAGCAGACTGCTTACAATGGATCGTTCGAGAACGTCCTTCGTTATTGGTAATGGCAGGGGCAGGTGATATCGATCAATTAATTATTCAGGCAACTCAACTACTTCAAAGCAATCCACATGCGTAACTGGCCCTGGAAAAAAATATTCATCACTTCTACCTGGATCCTTTTTGGGGCAGGGGTGATGGTAGTATTTGGGGCTGCCATGAGTAAAAAAGGGCAGCATACCTGCAAGGGGATAGAAGTGGTACTAAAAACGCCCACAACCGATGTTTTTATTGATGAGAAAGATATTCGGCAGCTTTTGGAGCAAACATTTCATATAACCGGCACCGCAATCAGTAAGCTCCCTCTCCGTTCTATGGAATTACTGTTAGAAAATAATCCCTGGATTGCCGATGCCGAAATATTCGTTGATAATACCGAGTTACTGCATGCCAAAATAGAAGAGCGCCAACCAATTGCCCGAATTTTTACGCTACAGCAAAATTCTTATTATATAGATAGTTCCGGGGTTCATCTCCCTTTGAGTGACAAGATGGTGGCCCGGGTTCCGGTGTTTACCGATTTCCCATCCGATCAGGTGGTTTTATCGGTGCCGGATAGTTTGCTGATGCAGGATATCCTTTCAATCAGCCGCTATATTGCCTCCGATTCGTTTTGGATGGCCCAAACTAGTCAAATTGCCATTGTTGCAGGAAATCAATTTGAAATCTATCCACTTACTGGCCGTCCAATAATTCGGATGGGTAACGGAAGCAATTTGGAAGAAAAGTTTCAAAAACTGGATGCCTATTTCAGGAGTGATTATTTTAAGTTGGGCTATACTTTATATCCTGTGATAGATGTTCAGTATTCCCGCCAATTAATAGGAATCCGGAATGCATCCAACGGGGTAGATTCTTCCCGTTTTTATCAAGCTGTTCAGGGCATCAATCAGCGGGCGGCTCAAATGAGCCAGCCGGAAAGCTCTCCTGCCAAATCCCTTACTCCGCCATCTTCTGCAAAGGAAACGGCTATTGGGAAAAATTTGGATACAGTTGGCTCAGTTTCAAAGGACAAAAACATTCAAAAAAATTACAATAAATCAACCAATCCTGCGTTATCAAATGAGGCTTTGTTGAAAAAGAAGCCAGTTTCTACTGATAAAAAACCAATAACAAAACCAACAGTAATACCCACCACAAAACCAGTTAAAAAACCAACTAACCCATAATCAATCGGATTCTACTACCAGCAAAGTATAGAAACTAACAAAATCATACAACAACAAAAATAAGCGAATATGAATCAGCATGAAGCACCCATCATTGTAGGCCTCGACATAGGTACTACTAAAATTGCAGCCATTGCGGGCCGTAAAAATGAGTTTGGTAAATTAGAAATTCTGGGCTTTGGCCGTGCGAACAGTAATGGGGTGCAGCATGGTTTGGTACTTAATATCGACCAAACCCGCAAAGCCATTCAGCAGGCACTGGAGGATTGCTATAAAAATAATCCCGAATTAGAAATAAAGGAAGTGTATGTAGGGATTGCCGGTCAGCATATAAAAAGTTTGCAAACTCGCGGAGATATTGTTCGGCAAGACGCGGATACTGAAATTTATAAGCAGGAAATTGACTTACTCATCAACAACCAGCGCAAAACCTTTATACCCGCGGGCGATCAGATTATAGACGTGATTCCTATGGATTTTCATGTGGATAATATTCCCAATATCAAAGATCCCATTGGTTATAATGGCGTGAAAGTGGGTGCCAATTTTCATATTATCACCGGCGACCGGAATGCCATACGTAATATCAACCGTTCGGTAGAAAGAAGTGGCCTGATAACAAAAGACCTGGTGTTACAGCCTCTCGCATCTGCCAGTGCAGTTATGAGTGATTTAGATATTGAAGCAGGTGTTGCCATTCTAGATATTGGGGGTGGAACCAGTGATCTGGCAGTGTTTTATGAAGGAATATTGAAGCACACCGCAGTAATTCCATTTGGAGGTGAAAATATTACCAATGATATCAAAACAGGATTGGGTGTTCTGAGAAGTCATGCCGAAGCCCTGAAAGTTCAATATGGAAGTGCCTTGGTGGATGCCGCTCAGTCGAATGCCTATATTACCATTCCCGGATTAAAGGGTATGCCGGCACGCGAAATCAGTGTAAAAAATCTGGCTGGCATTATTCAGGCACGTATGGGTGAAATACTCGACTTTGTTTCTTTCCACTTAAAACAAGTGGGTTTAGAAAGTCGTGCTATGAATGGGGGCATTATTTTAACTGGCGGAGGGTCTCAATTAAAACACCTCATTCAGTTAACCGAATATATTACCGGATTAAATGCCCGCATTGGTTTACCCAATGAACACCTGGCCCCTAACCATATCGAAGAATTGAAAAAGCCCATGTATTCAACCTGTATCGGGTTAATTTTAAAAGGATATAACGACCACGATAATCAATATCAAGCGTTTTTAGAAAACTTCCAAAAAGTAAAAGTTACTAAGGTTGAAAAAGAAGAAAATCCGGTGATTGCTGAAGTTTCCGAACCTTTAAAAGCAGAAAAAACTACGGATAATTCTAAAAAAAGAACCCGCTTTTGGGATAAATTTAAGTACAGCGTAATTGAAATGTTTAGTGAAGACGATCAAATGCTCAATAAATAAACATCCCAACTACTAACCCATTACTATCTAATAAATAAGCTCAGTATGATACATTTTGATCTCCCTCGACAAAAATCTTCCATTATCAAAGTTCTAGGTGTGGGAGGCGGAGGAAGTAACGCAGTTAATTTCATGTTCGATCAGCAAATCGAAGGCGTTGATTTTATTATCTGCAACACAGATGCCAAAGCCATTGAACAAAGTCCGGTACCCAATAAAATTCAGTTGGGCCCCCATCTTACCCAGGGACTGGGAGCTGGGGCGAATCCGGAAATTGGAAAAATGGCAACCGAAGAATCTCTGGAAGAAATCAGAAGAATTTTGGAAGTGAATACCAAGATGGCTTTTATTACCGTTGGCATGGGAGGTGGAACAGGAACAGGCGGTGCCCCCATCATTGCACAAATGTGTAAGGATATGGGTATTCTTACTGTAGGTATTGTAACAACTCCCTTTTCTTTTGAAGGACCTAAAAGATTGCAACAAGCCGAGGAAGGGGTTCGTCAGCTGAAGCCGCTGGTAGATACCCTGCTGGTAATTAGCAACGATAAATTGCGCGTTCAATATGGCGACTTGAAAATGAAGGATGCATTTGGCAAAGCCGATAATGTGTTGGCTACAGCTGCTAAATGTATCACGGATATTATCAATAGCCGCGGACATATCATAGTAGACTTTGCGGATGTTTGTACCGTGATGAAAAATGGTGGTGTAGCAATTTTGGGAAAAGCAGAAGTTGCCGGTGAAAATCGGGCACAAATGGCCATTGAACAAGCGCTTGCCTCTCCGTTGTTAAACGATAGTGATATATTGGGCGCCAAATGGATTTTGATTAATATCAATAGTGCCGAAGGAGATTTTGAATGTACGATGGATGAAATGGAAATCATCAATAATCACCTCCGTCAGCAAGCAGGACCCGAAACCGATGTGATTGTGGGCATGGGATACGATGCTGAATTGGGTGAAAAAATTGGTATTACATTGGTGGCAACCGGGTTTGAACATAAAGACCCTTTTCAGCCTACCCCAGAAAGAGAAATTAAAAAGGAGCATTCAGAAAAAATTGTGATGACGTTGGGTTTGGATATGCCCGCACAACTGCAAACCAAAATAGCTCCAGTAGTTGCAGTAGAAACCCCGGTTGTTGAGTCATCAATACTTGCTAAAACTTCTATGGTTCGGGTAAATGATATTCCGGAGGAAATGGATTTTAATATCGATCTGGATATTTATCCGTTTATTGAAGCAAGCTTGCGTGACGAAGAGCAAATTGGACCCATCCATTTTGAATTATCCACCGAAATAACTGGCCAGGTTAATCTTACTCCAGTAGCTTCCATTGTTCCGGAACCGCAAACAACGATTCAGGATCCGGTAGCAAATCTTTTACAATTTACTGTGTCTAATAGACCCTCAGTGGCTTCCACTTCTCCAACAAGAGTAGGATTGCTGAGCAAGCCTTCCCGTATTTATGATGAGCCTACCATAGAAGAAACGGTTCCTGTTTCCGCAACACCGGTTCAAGAAATAACTCCCATCATAACTCCTGTAAATAGTATACCTGAGGAGGCACCTCCCATTTCGCCAGACCCAGTATTAACCATTCCAGATTTAATAAGTGAAATCAATGAGCAGGATTCAACAGAAGAAATGCCCCTGCAAATGATTATGAAACAGGGGCCTGCTCACCGGATTACTGAACCGAACACAATTGTGGAAGATCATCATTTTAATGAAGATGAAGAACAAAAGAGAAGAGCTGCTGAGCGAATTCAGAAACTTCGCAATCTTTCATTTAATATGAATTATCCAGCAGACCCTAACAACGAATTTGATGTGGTGCCGGCATATGTAAGAAAAAACATGGAGTTGTTTGGGAATACACTTACTTCTGTGGAACAATTTTACAGTAAAGTAACGGTTGGTAAGGATGACAATGATCAGCCAAAATTCTCTACCCGCAACACATTTTTAGAAGGAAAAAAACCCGACTAATCGGGAACACAAATAGCTGGTGATTTTTGTTGTAACCCCGGGGCCGAACCGGGGTTTTTTTATAATTGCAACTATCCAGCCATAAAATTGTTATTTAATTATCCCAAATTTGTAAGCTATGGCAACTATTTTAATTACGGGTGGAACAGGCATGGTTGGCCGGCAATTATCCAAAATATTATCGGAAGCCAATCACCACGTTATTATCATTACCCGTAAGGTTCCGGAGGCGATTGCACTAAATGCATTTCCCTATTCGTATGCGCTTTGGAATCCTGAAAAATACTGGATAGAAGCTACTGCCATTCATCAGGCAGACTATATCATTCATCTTGCCGGAGCCGGTGTAGCTGATGAGCGGTGGACCAGTAAACGAAAAGAAGAAATTTTACAAAGTCGGGTACAGGGTTGCAAAACCTTGGTACAAGCACTTTCCCAAATTCCCAATCAGGTGAAAGGTGTTTTTAGCGCTTCTGCTATTGGATGGTATGGACCGGATACCGATGAAAGCCGGATAAACGGGTTTACTGAAAATTATCCTGCTGATGGTGCTTTCTTGGGAGATACTTGCCGGCAATGGGAAGAAAGTATACTGCCAGTAGGAGATTTGCAAAAGCGATTGGCCATATTCAGAATAGGGATTGTGTTGGATAAATCAGGAGGAGCCCTGCCTGAATTTCTACAATCACTTTATTTTCGGGTCGCTGCTGTATTAGGAGGAGGTAACCAAATAATCAGCTGGATTCATTTACATGATTTGTGCAGGATGTTTTTGTATGCAATAGAAAATGAATCAGTCTCCGGAGTATATAATGCAGTAGCACCGCAACCAATTTCTAATCGGGAACTGAATAATCAGTTAGGTAAATATCTCTATGGAAATAGATTTTTTTCGATGCCGGTACCTGCCTGGGTTTTACAAATTATGCTGGGAGAAATGAGTATAGAAGTGTTGAAAAGCGCAACGGTGAGTGCACAAAAAATTCAGGAAGCCGGGTTTCAGTTTTTGTATCCCACTATTCAGCAGGCAATCGCACAAATATTGCCCGATAAAAAACTATAAATCTTTGCGGCTGAAAATCCGAAAACAAATTAGCCAAATCGCAAGGGTAATACAAAGTGTAAAGAAAGTATGTTCTGGAATTTTTGCGAGGGTTAGTTCATAACTATTTTTCATGTCGTCACTAAATTTAGAATAGAATCCAGGAGCTGGAATCATTCGATCGGAAACTTCAAAGGGTAAAAACCTACCCCAATCGTTAAGCTTCCATTTAGCAACGCCTACCAATATGTTCTCCAATACCATATAGTAAAACACCAAAAATGCCATAGCCATAAATGCTCGCTTCAATAGAAAACCCAGCAAGAAAGCAATGGAGAGTTGTGAAAAAGTTTGTATAAAAAATAACCCTACAAAATAAAATTCCGTCCAGGCATCATACCAGTTTCCATTCGAATTGGTAGCGCCAAAGTAGAGTGCAACCAAAAAATAAATCAAGGTTACCCAAAGTGTAATGATAAATACATCAATTAATTTGCCGGTAATAAATTGTGTTCTGCTCCAACCATCTATTACATTTTGTCGGTGCGTTTTGTATTGAAATTCATTGGTGATGAGCATGATTACCAGTATAGCTGGCAATAAAACAAAGTAGGAAGAAAAATAGGCAATGGTTTGCCAGGCATTAGGGAAGCTGAATGGATTACCCAATATCATTTTGGCAAGCATCTTTGCATCGCTGGTACCTTCGGTAGCATTTGCGTAAACGGAGTGTGCTGCAACAATGGTTGCCGGATATGACAGTGCAACTATACCGATAAGAATCCACCAGGCAGGATACTGCTTGATTTTCATCCACTCCACTTTACTAATATGTATGATATTGCGAAGCATGTTTAATGGGTTAATTCTAGGAAGGTGGTTTCCAGACTCTTTTTATGCAGCGTAAGTTGCCGTAGTGTAATCCCTAGCTGAAAACAATATCGATTGATTTCGTCTAGCTGTACCGCTCCGCCTATGGCATGCACTTTTAGCGAATCCCCTTCTATTTTCGTAGAAGCAATTCCGGGATATCCCTGCAAGATTTGCTGTAAGTGTATCAGATCCGCTGCATCTAGGTGAATGATTTCTTCACCGCTCATTAAATCGCGGATGCTTCCGCTGGTTAACAGTTCTCCTTTTTTAAGAATCGCTACATGGGTGCAAACTTTTTCCACTTCGTCTAACAGATGGCTTGCCATAATAATGGTAGTTCCCTGTGCAGCCAATTGTTGAATCAGGTTGCGGATTTCGGCAATGCCTTCCGGGTCTAGACCATTGGTGGGTTCATCTAGTATTAAAATAGAAGGATTACCTAGCAGAGCAGCAGCAATTGCCAAACGCTGTTTCATTCCTAAACTGTAAGTGCTAAACTTGCTATTTTTTCGCTGTGCTAATTTTAATTGATCTAAGATGGCATCAATCTCAGCAATCGTTCCTCTGCCACTAATTGCGCTGGTAATTTTGAGATTATTGTAGCCAGACATATAATGATAGAAATTGGGGGTTTCTAAAAACGCACCCAATTGATTTCTGCTAAGTGGCTTACCTTCTTTGCTTACCCATTGAATAGTTCCGTTGTTTGCCTGTAAAATTTGCAACATAATCCCCAACAGGGTCGACTTACCGCTTCCATTGGGCCCTAGTATTCCAAATACACTTCCCCTGGGAACCGAAAAGCTCACGTTTTTCAGTGCCTGAATTGAGCCATACGATTTGGAAATAGATGAAACCTGTAGGGTAATGTCCATAACAGATAATGCGAGTAAATAATAACCTCAATATAGTTGAAATAACGATGGGGCCCCTAAAATATGGATAGGCTTACCTTATTCATAGATAAGCGGTTGCGGGAATAGTTGAGCGAAAGCGCGATTTTGCGTAAAGGGTAAAACGAAAAATTAATTCCTTACCGGCTTTCCTGTTTTTAATACCCCTTGAATCCTTTCCAGTGTTTTCTTTTCACCACATAAGCTGAGAAAAGCTTCTCTTTCTAGATCTAGTAAGTATTGTTCGGATACCAAGGTTTGTTCACTTAAATCTCCGCCACACATTACATAAGCCAGTTTTCGGGCAACCACGGCATCGTGCTCGGAGGCATATTTACCTCTCCACATTCCATTGATACCAGCCAATAGTGCGCCCAGTGCCTGCCGGCCCAATACTTTAATATCGGTTCGTTGCACCGGCATCACATAACCAGCAGAGGATATTTCCAGTACTTCTTTTTTAGCTTCCGCAATGCGGCGACCAATATTCATAATCACTTTATCTTTTCCGTTCCTCAAAATGCCCATACCATACGCTTCGTGGGCTGAGGTAGCAACTTTGGCAGTTGCGATAGAGAAAAATCTTCCTTTGAGTGTATTGGTCTCTGGCTCATCGGCATGTAATTCATCACTGGCACGTAAAGCAAATTCTTTGGTGCCACCACCACCCGGTATCAGTCCTACGCCCATTTCTACCAGTCCTATATATGTTTCAGCTGCCGCGCAAATAGCATCGGCATGCATATTCATTTCGCATCCGCCTCCCAGGGTTAGTCCATGCGGCGCCGTAACCACCGGAACTGATGAATACCTCAATCGCATCATAGAATTTTGAAACATACGAATGGCCATATCCAGTTCATCATATTCCTGCTCAATTGCGAGCATAAAAATCATACCCACATTGGCACCAGCACTAAAGTTGGCTCCTGAGTTTGCTATTACTAGTCCATTAAAGTTTTCTTCTGCCAGTGTAATCGCTTTATTTAATCCTTCCAACACTTCACCGCCAATGCTATTCATTTTCGTGTTCCATTCGAATCCAGCAACCCCATCGCCAATATCATACATTCGGCAGGCGCTGTTTTTCCAAACCAGTTTATCTGCATGGTGTTGCAGCACAATAAACGCATCTCCGCCCGGCAAGGGCTGGTAGCTGCCGGATGCTATATCATAGAAGCATTTTTTGCCGTTTTCAATTTTATAAAAAGTATTACATCCTTTACTCAACATTTCTTCTACCCATCCCGCCACCGGATAACCAGCTTTTTTCATAGCGGTAACGGTAGCATTTACACCCAGCAAATCCCATGTTTCGAATGCTCCAATTTCCCATCCAAATCCGGCCATCATGGCATCATCTAATCTGAACAGGGTATCGGTAATTTCTGGAATTCGGTGAGAGATATAAGAAAAAAGACCATAATGAAACTTTCTGAAAAAATCTCCTGCTTTGTCGGGCGCTGCTGCTAAAAGCTTTATTCTTTCCGGCAATGAGTCAATGGGTTTGGCAGCTTCCAGCGATGCATAGCGAGCTTTGTTTCGGGGAGCATATTCCATGGTTGCCAGCTGAAGGGTAAGAATTTCCTTCTCGGCATCCGATTTTATTTTTTTAAAAAATCCTTGTCCTGTTTTATCTCCCAGCCAATTATTCTTTACTAACTTATCTAACCAAGAGGGAATTTTAAAGGTATCTCGAGATTCATCCTTTGTGCAGTTATCATAAATTCCTTTGGCAACTTTTACCATCGTATCAATCCCTACCACATCAGCGGTTCGGAAAGTAGCAGATTTGGGTCGGCCCATAATCGGACCCGTAAAAGCATCCACTTCATCAATGCTAAGGGAAAGTTCCTCCATTAGTCTAAAGATGCTCATCATACTAAACATACCTATCCGGTTGGCAATAAATGCAGGGGTATCATTACACAATACGGTTGTTTTTCCTAAAAACACATCCCCATATTCCATCAAAAAGCTAATAACTTCTGGGTCTGTATCTGGGGTAGGTATTATTTCGAGCAACCGCAAATAGCGGGGTGGGTTAAAAAAGTGGGTACCGCAGAAATTCTTTTT
>Ga0247834_1000702_pt1 | contig 62636 bp, 52 predicted proteins | sample LaCruzMarch2015__8_FD_187118 | JGI IMG/M metagenome (GOLD analysis project Ga0247834, IMG submission 187118) | Freshwater microbial communities from meromictic Lake La Cruz, Castile-La Mancha, Spain - LaCruzMarch2015_12m | ecosystem: Environmental > Aquatic > Freshwater > Lake | place: Spain...
TTAGAGCATGTCTAAAAAATAAAGTTTGAAAAAGGGAGTCAGCCACTATCTTTAGTGTTGGAAAAAAATACTAGATAAATGGTTGAGCAGTACAAGCCACTCTCTGACTCCCAATGGGAAGGTATCAAAGTTTTTTTGAACACGGAAAGAAAAAGGAAAATTGATCTTCGCAATGTTGTCGATGCCATCCGTTACATCGTACGTTGTGGAGTTCAGTGGCGAGCATTGCAGCCCTGTTTCCCTAAGTGGAAGAGCGTCTATTACTATTTCACCAAATGGGTAGCAGATGGAACGATGATGGAAATAAACAGTTCGCTCAATGCCAAGGATCGAAAAAACAGGAATCGGGAGGAAAAACCTTCGTTGATTCTGGTTGATAGTCAGAGCGTTAAACTTTCACCAATGATTAAGCGAGACCGTGGCTACGATGGCAATAAAAAAGTAAATGGTCGCAAGCGGCAGTTTTTGGTAGACTCTGGTGGACGTATTTGGGATGCTTGCGCTCATGCTGCAAATATGTACGATGCTAATGGGGCTAGCCTATTACTCGATCCAATCCGAATGGCTTACTGGGATCAGCGTTGCAAAAAAGTACTGACCGATACTCATTATAGAGGCACTTTCTCCATTATGCTAGCCGATGAGAAAATTGCTTTTGAAGTCACGGCTAAATTGTCGGACAAGCCAGGGTTTGAAGTTTTACCCATTCGTTGGGTGGTGGAAAGAACCATTGCATGGACTAATTTCTACCGTCGGTTGATTAAAGATCATGAGCGAACCGTAGAAAATTCCGCAGCTTGGGTTATTTGGGCTAATATTTCTTTAATGCTAAACCGCATAGCCTGATTGGCAGAATAAAATTTTTAGACATGCTCTAAGAAACTCTGATTTGTAACTATTGTAAACCCTATCTAGCGTTTCCATTTCATTTTTTCTACCAATGATTGTTTGAGCCTTTGCCATGCTATGGTGCAATTTTTCTCAAAAATAACAAGTTACCGCTAAATTTAAAAGGAAATTCAGCGGTAAGTCAGTTTTAAAATAGAGTTACCGCTGAAATTGAACTCAAATTCAGCGGTAACTCAAAAATGAAGTATATGCTTGCTTTCAATTAGTGATGGAAAAGGGCTGAATAGAACCATCTGTGTTGCATCAGCGTAAAGTGAAAATATCCAGTAGTGCTCCCTCGCGGATGCAAGATCGTGAATCCGCATCCGCGAGGGACAATGGTCATTCCTGAACAATTCTTCACCCGCGTGGATATTGGACATTGATTATTGGATATTGGATATTGGATATTGAAAAAAAATCAGGGTCGAATAACCATCAATCTTTTAGTACTCAGCGTCCGGCCCCTTTCGTCTTTGAGGCTGTACAAATACGCTCCTTTCTTAAGCTTAGAAATGTCTACCTGCTCGGTGTAATTGCCATTGATGGTGTACATTTTGCTCCATTCTTCTTGTCCGATGATGTTATAGATCGACAACTTGTAAGTGCCGGGAGGGAGGTTGAAAAACTCAAAACGCACATCAGAAATCGCAGGATTGGGGGAGACGTAGATGTCAGATCGGACACTTGCCAGGTTTTGCACGGGGTTTTCTTCTTCCCGGGGCTTGAATTCTATTTTGAGCACTTTCTTTTCATTGGGGCTCATCCATACCCGCGCCACAGGTTCTTTGCTTTTGCTGTTGTAAAAATGGTACGAAATCCGCTTTTGGGTGCGCAACAATTCCCGATCTCTGACCGATCTGGTTACGTCTTGCCAACGACGGCGACCTACTTTCACTTCCAGTTTCATTTCTACGATTTCGATGCGTTTTTCGCGCAACACCTCAAAAATGCCCCCAGGAACGATGATGCGTCCATAAGAATCGACATCATATTGGCGGTCGTAGCTTACCCGCAAGCGGAGGGAATCGGGGCTAACGGGCAGTTTTTTTCGAAACCAGCTTGGAATTTCATCTTCCCCCAAGGTAAGCACCAGATTGCCATCGGCCTGAAAAGCATCGCCGTAGCGGAGGCCGTAGCGCCGCTCTACCAGCCCTGGCGAATAGCGCAAGATGGATTTTTTATTCAGGTTGAGTGGATCGGGACCAACCGCCCCCACCAAGATAAGATCATTGCCCTGGGTACGGAAATAGCCTTCGGTTTGTTCGTCAAGCGGAGCGGTAAATTCAGCGTTTTTAAAAAACTGGTCTGCGCTCCCTTTGCTGGCTGCACGCCAAACGGTGCTGCGGGTATAGGGCGCTTCCAGCATGGCAAAATCCCAACGCTGATTGCGGCCTGATCCAATATTGCGGATGTTGGCCGGCAAATTGTCTACGGCGGTCATAAGGGTATCGCCTGCCCGAGGCATCAAGGATGTGGGAATGTAAATCTGGGCCTGGCAGCTCAGCCAGCTCAGGCATATGAAAATGCACAGGAGCAAGTGCTTCATGACTAATTAAGTTGCAACAATTCTAAGTAGTGGGGCAAAAATAAGTGTTCATTTTTCTTGAGCCAGCGAATTAGATAAGACGCTTGAAATGAACCGTTTACTTATCTAATCCTCTGGCAAAATGAACACTTATTTTTTTATCGTCCCTAATCGATAGCCCGACAAAGGTAGAAAAAGGATTGGGGATTACCGAATTAGCACCGACTGATTCAAAAGGAAGGCCCAACAAAAAAGCACCACCGAAATCAATCGGTAGTGCTTTATTTGTTTTGGCTGTGAGGGAAGGACTCGAACCTTCACAGGGCGGTTAGCGCTAGCACAGAAAACTTGGTGGTCAACCCCTGGGCCGTTTCCGCGGTCCTATGCTAAGTTTATTCCGGGCTCCCTACCCCCGAGACAAGAGGGCATGGCTGCCAAAATTTCATCACCTCACATTGTTGTTTGAGGGCAAATTGAGTTTGGAATTAAAGCGAATCTTTGCATCTTTGCTGCCCAAAATCGCTCCGCTCAATTGCTTTGATGAAGCAAAGTTAAAAACAACTCTACATTTATGCAAATTTTTTAAAGAAAATTCTAAAAAATTTTCATTTCGATAAAAAAACGGCGATTTTTTGAAAAGCCCCTTTTCTTAATTTTGTGCTGCTCAAGTATTTTTTAAAATTTTCAATACCGTTATTATCTTCACCCCCATCAAGGCTTGACCAAAGAGGATCAATTGACCTGATTGTCTGAACTATAACTGGATCGTTAGAACTTAAACTGATCGTTAGAACTTAAACTGATCGTTAGAACTTAAACTGATCGACTGAACTTAAACATATGTGGCAAAGAAGACTTACTGTACTTTTGATTCCTGGGTTATTGGCTACAGGATTGGATCGATGGTCTAAAATATGGGCCGTAAATAACCTGCGGGAGCAGCCCATGCGCAGCTACCTCAACGACATGTTCCGCTTGGTGTATGCCGAAAATACCGGAGCATTCCTCAGCCTGGGATCGGGAATGAATGATGACCTGCGGTACTGGGTTTTGGCCATTGTACCCGTATTGGTTTTGCTGTACATCTTTTACCATGTGCTCACGACCCAAAACCTGCACATTTCCCAGCAAGCTGCTTTTGGGTTTATCCTGGGAGGCGGCTTGAGCAACATTTTTGACCGGGTCATGGAAGGCCGCGTCGTAGATTTTATGAACATGGGCATTGGTTCTCTGCGCACGGGGATATTCAATGTGGCCGACATGTCCATCATGCTTGGCTTGTTTATGATGGTGCCTTTTCTTTTTCAGAAACAACCGTTGCCAGTAGAAACGCCCGCTAAAGAAACGCCAACGCTGGATGAACAGCCCCAGCCAGAAACGCCCAACTCAGAGGACACTGCCGAGTAACCCTATTTTTTTTTCGCCTAAAACCCTATCATCATGTTTGCAGCCATACTATCACCCGGACTCATTGCTACCTTGATCATTGCCTATTTTGCAATGTTGATCATCGTATCTCTGCGCACCAGTCGCAATGCCAACAACAGCTCTTTCTTTCTGGCTGGCCGCAAAGCGCCCTGGATTTTGGTTGCGGTAGGGATGATTGGGACCTCCATTTCGGGGGTTACTTTCATTTCGATTCCGGGGGTGGTAGGAGCAGGAGGCAACAATCAGGCGTTTTCGTACCTGCAATTGGTGATGGGCAATTTATTGGGGTACTTTATCATCGCTACCGTGTTGCTGCCTTTGTATTATCGTTTGCAACTCACCTCTATCTATACCTATTTGGAAGAACGCTTGGGGGTTTATTCCTACAAAACCGGAGCGGCCTATTTTCTCATATCGCGTACCATTGGTTCTTCTTTTCGCCTTTTTTTGGCAGCCAACGTGGTGGATATGTTCGTTACTGGCCCACTGGGGATTCCGTTTTGGTTGACGGTGGTCATTACGATTGGCCTGATTTGGGTGTATACTTTCAAGGGTGGAGTGGCTACCATTATTTATACCGACACCTTGCAAACCATATTTCTGCTGTCTGCCCTGGTACTGAGTGTAGTGACCATCAGCAATGCCCTGGGATGGAACCTGGGACAAATGTTTGGAGAAATCAGCCGCAGTGAATATGGCAGGGTCTTTTTCTTTGACAGTGGTTTGTCTGATCCCAACAATTTTTTCAAGCAATTCATCAGCGGGGCGCTCATTGCCATTGCCATGACGGGGTTAGATCAGGATTTGATGCAAAAAAACCTGAGTTGCAAAAACATCAAAGATGCCCAAAAGAACATGCTGACCTTTACCTCCATATTTTTGCTGGTCAATATTCTTTTCCTGTCTTTGGGGGCGATGTTGTACCTGTATGCTGCGAAGGAAGGCATCGAGTTGCCCAAAAATGCCAGCGGGAAGCTCGTGTCAGATTTGGTGTATCCCACTTTGGCACTCAATCACATGTCGGCAGCTACGGCCATCTGCTTCATGCTCGGAATCATTGCCTGCACCTATGCCAGTGCCGATTCAGCGCTGACCGCCCTGACGACCTCCTTCTGCATCGATTTTCTCAACTTTGACAAATCTGCTGCTTCTGAGTCTCAAAAAGAGCGCACTCGAGTGTGGGTACACGTAGGATTTTCACTGTTAACTTTGGTCCAAATCCTTGTGTTTAAATTGCTAAACAATGACGCGGTGATTAGCAGCTTGTTCAAAATAGCAGGATATACCTATGGGCCATTGCTTGGCCTGTTTATGTTTGGGTTGCTTACCAAGCTTGCAGTACGCGATAAATGGGTGGTTCTGGTGTGCATTATCGCCCCGGTATTGACCTACGAAATCGATATTTATGGCGAAGCCTGGTACCATTTTAAATTCGGTTTTCTCAATATCGCAGTCAATGGTTTGCTGACGATGTTGGGGCTGTGGTTGATCTCCTATCGGAAAACCACTGCTGTTTTAAATTAAATGTTAACAAGCAAAAGATTATTGATATTTTTGCGCTCGCAATTTGCCAACTGGATTCAAATCCAACGCTATGTCTAAAATTCGTGCCGCGATTACCGGCGTTCAGGGATGGGTACCTGACTACGTACTGACCAATCAAGAGCTGGAGAACCTGGTGGATACCACCAGTGAATGGATCACTACCCGCACGGGTATTCAGGAGCGCCATATCCTGAAAGGAGAGGGTCAGGGTACTTCAATCATCGGCATCAATGCCGTGAATGGACTTTTGAAGAAAACCAAAACTTCGCCGGAAGAAATCGACTTGCTGATTTGTGCAACCGTAACTGGCGATATGCCCTTTCCGGATACTGCCAATATCATTGCCGACGCAGTGGGCATCAAAAATGCTTTTTGCTTCGACATCAACGCGGCTTGCTCGGGCTTTCTGTATGCATTGACCACGGGTACAAAATTTGTTGAATCGGGAAGCCACAAAAAAGTAATCGTCGTTGGAGCAGATAAGATGTCATCCATCATCGATTATACCGACCGAACCACCTGCATTATTTTTGGTGATGGCGGCGGCGCGGTCTTGTTGGAACCCAATGAAGAATACGGCATCATGGATTCGCTGCACCACAGCGATGGCGTTGGCCAGCAATACCTGTACCAAAAAGCAGGCGGTTCCAGATACCCACCAACCATCGATACCGTTATCAACCGCGAGCATTTCGTGTACCAAAATGGAAAGCCTGTATTCAAGGCTGCCGTAACGGGCATGTCGGATGTAGTGACGCGCATCATGGAACGCAACAACCTCACTGCCGATGATGTAAGCTGGCTGGTGCCGCACCAGGCCAATCGCCGCATCATTGAAACGGTATCGGAAATGGCCAACTTCCCGATGGAAAAAGTAATGGTCAATATCCACAAATACGGCAATACCACTGCGGGCACAATCCCGATTTGCTTGTGGGAATGGGAACCTCAACTCAAAAAAGGCGACAACCTCATCTTGACAGCATTCGGTGGAGGCTTTACCTGGGGTGCCATTTACGTCAAGTGGGCCTACGACCCCAACCCATGACCCCAACCTACGAATTTATTCGTGGGAGGGAATATCACCCCCACCCCATGACTTTAGTCGTGGGAAGGAATCTCGCCGAAAAACCACGAATTCATTCGTGGAATTCAGGTGGGACACAGAAAACAAAAAATCGAACCTTAATACAATAACATAAACCGAACTTTCATGGCTTCTACATCCGATATCCGCAACGGACTCTGTATGGAATGGGAAGGCGACATCTGGACCGTCATTGAATTTCAACACGTAAAACCAGCCCGTGGTGCCGCCTTCGTGCGCACCAAGCTCAAGTCTATGACCAACGGGAAACTGGTGGACAATACTTTTCCTTCAAGTGCAAAAATTGACGAAGTAAGGATAGAACGTCGCAAATTTCAGTACCTTTATAAAGATGAAATGGGGCACAACTTCATGAACAATGAAGATTACGAGCAAGTTTCTATCGATGAAAAACTGATCGAGCGTCCTGATTTGCTCAAAGAAGGTATGGAAGTGGACATCCTTTACCACGCTGCTAAAGATTTGATCTTGACCCTTGAAATGGCCACGTCGGTAATTATGGAAATCACCTATACCGAGCCTGGCCTTAAAGGAGATACGGCAACCAATGCGTTTAAGCCAGCAATCGTTGAAAGCGGCGCAGAAATCAGAGTCCCCTTGTTCATCAATCAAGGTGACTTTGTCAAGATTGATACCCAGACGGGGGCTTATATGGAACGTGTAAAACAATAGTAACTCATGGATGCAAAGGAGATTCAAGAACTACTGAAGCTGGTCAGCCGGCTCGAACTCTCTGAGTTCAAAATGAAAGATGGCGAATTTGAATTGCTGATCCGCACCAAATACTTTGGAAGAGGACAGCAGGTTGTTGTTTCTTCAGGTCAAGCGTCACTGCCACAGGCAATGCCCGTTGTAACCAATCAAGCCAGCATGGAAGCCCCTGCTCCTGTAGCCACGCCAACTCCAACACCAGTTGCAGACCTGCCTCCAAGCACGGCTACTGCTGCAGCCAGTAGTGGAGACGAAAGTCGCTACAAAGCCGTTAAGTCACCGATTGTGGGTACGTTCTATCGTTCTGCTGGGCCAGATAAGCCAGCTTTTGTTAAAGTGGGCGATGCCATTAGCGTTGGCTCGGTGGTTTGTATTGTAGAAGCCATGAAGTTGTTCAATGAAATTGAGTCTGACATCAGCGGAACAGTAGTTAAAGTGCTGGTAGAAGATGCTCAACCCGTTGAGTACGATCAGGTTCTTTTCTTGGTAGATCCGAAATAAGTTTTAGGTTTTGGGTGTACAAATATGGTCACTGAGCGTAGCCGAAGTGATCATATTTGTATACCCAAAACTTGACAACTTGAAAACACAGGTTAGAATGTTCAATAAAATCCTCATAGCCAATCGCGGTGAAATTGCACTGCGTATCATCCGCACCTGCCGGGAAATGGGCATCAAGACGGTTGCTGTGTATTCAACAGCCGATCGGGAGAGTTTGCACGTGCGGTTTGCCGATGAAGCGGTTTGTATTGGCCCTCCTCAATCTTCAGAGTCATACTTGAGTATTCCCCGCATTATGGCCGCGGTAGAAATCACCAACGCGGATGCGGTGCATCCTGGCTATGGTTTCTTGGCCGAAAATGCTGATTTTGCTGAAGTTTGTGCGGAATACGGCATCAAGTTTATTGGCCCAACTCCTGCCCAAATCAGGAAAATGGGGGATAAAATCACGGCAAAAGAAACCATGATCGCGGCTGGAGTACCGGTAGTACCTGGCTCTGGCGGGCTACTTCCAGATGTTCCTACCGGGATAAAGCAGGCCAAAGAAGTGGGTTACCCCATTATTCTCAAAGCTACTGCTGGTGGCGGTGGCAAAGGGATGCGGGTAGTGTGGAAGGAAGAAGACTTCGAGAATGCCTGGAATACGGCACGCATGGAAGCCAAGGCCTCGTTTACCAACGACGGCATCTATATGGAAAAATTTGTGGAAGAACCTCGCCACATCGAATTCCAAATTGCTGGTGATCAATATGGCAAGGTCGTGCACCTCTCTGAGCGCGATTGCTCGATTCAGCGTCGCCACCAGAAATTGGTTGAAGAATGTCCATCTCCCTTTATGACCGATGAGCTGCGCGAAGAAATGGGCAATGCTGCGGTAAGAGCAGGAGAAGCCATCAAATATGAAGGCGTAGGTACGGTAGAATTTCTGGTAGATAAACACCGGAATTTCTATTTCATGGAAATGAATACCCGTATCCAGGTAGAACACCCGGTAACGGAAGAGGTAATCGATTTTGATTTGATCAAAGAGCAAATCAAAATTGCCGCAGGTGACCCGATTACGGGTGGAAACCGCTATCCGCAGATGCACGCCATGGAATGCCGCATCAATGCGGAAGATCCCAACTTTGATTTCCGTCCAAGTCCGGGCAAAATCACCTCCTTTCACAGCTCAAAAGGCCACGGAGTACGGGTAGATACGCATGTCTATGCGGGGTATACCATTCCACCGTATTACGACTCGATGATTGCCAAACTCATTTGCCGTGCCCGCACCCGCGAGGAGTGTATCCGCAAGATGGAACGTGCATTGGACGAGTTCATCATTGAAGGGCCAAAAACAACCGTGCCCTTCCACCAGAAGTTGATGAAGGATGAAAACTTCCGCAAGGGAAATTTCAATACCAGCTTTTTGAATGATTTCAATTTTAAGGAATAAAAAAACCAGTGATGAGTGATGAATTATGAGTGATGAGTTGTTTACTACACGGAGGAAACTCCTTGGTCTGGTTCAAGGCTCTTCTCATAATTCATCACTCATAACTCATCACTCATATGACCAGTTTCTGGCGCTTACTTTCTTTTCTCCGCAAGTACCGCGTCAACGTTGCGCTTAGCATTGCGAGCAATATCTTGATGGCTATTTTCAATGTAGCCAGTATCCCACTGCTGATTCCCCTGCTCGATATCATTTTCCAAAAAAACGCCCAAGCCTTACCCGAACCCGTCTGGAGTTGGAGTGCCGTGGGTCTCAAGGATCAGCTCAATTACCAAATCAGTCATTTGATCCAGGTTCATGGGCAAGAAGCGGCACTGATTCGGATTTGCGCAGTGATCTTGCTGGTTTTTTTCTGCAAAAACCTGTTCAATTACCTGGCCATGTTTTTCATGGCTCCAGCCCGCAATGGCATTGTGCGCGATGTGCGAGAACAATTGTTTGGCAAAATCCTGGTGCTGCCCCTCAGCTATTTTTCCGAAGAGCGCAAAGGCGACCTCATGTCGCGAATCACCGCCGATGTCCAGGAAATTGAATGGAGTATCCTGAATACCCTGGAATCGATTTTTCGGGAACCGATCATCATCACCCTGAGTTTGATTTTTATGCTTTACGTCAGCCCAGTCCTGACGGGCTTTGTGTTTGTCCTTATTCTTTTTTCGGCAGTCATTATTGGGGGCATTGGGCGCACCTTGCGCAAAAGCTCCTCCAAAGTGCAGGAACGCCTGGGCACCATAGTGTCCATTGTCGAAGAAGCCATTTCCGGCTTGCGCATCATCAAGGGATTCAATGCTGAACGTTACCAGGAAACCAAATTCAACCGCGAAAACAATGCTTATCGGCGCTTGCAAACCCGGATGTTTTGGCGGCGTGATTTGGCCTCACCTCTATCCGAATTTATGGGCATCGCCGTAGTATCGGTCTTGCTGTGGTTTGGGTCCAGAATGGTGTTCAAGGGCAGCATCGAGGCCAGTACCTTCATTTCCTTTTTGTATGCATTTTTCAGTGTGTTGAATCCCGCCAAAGCCTTTTCCCGCGGCTTGTACGACATCCAGAAAGGCATCGCGGCCATGCAAAGGGTTGAACACATCCTCAATGCGCCTTCCCTGATTGAAGAAAAACCCGATGCCCAACACTTCGAGCATTTCACCCAGGCCATTGAATACCGTGATGTAAGTTTTAGCTACCGCAATGTAGATGAACCCGTATTGCAACACATCAACCTGAGCATCCCCAAAGGTAAATTGGTTGCCTTGGTAGGCGCTTCTGGCGCAGGCAAATCTACCATGGCCGACCTCCTACCCCGTTTTTATGATGTAAACGAAGGCGGCATTTTTATCGACGGCATCAACATCAAGGAGTTGACCATCAAAGATCTGCGCAACCAGATGGGAATTGTATCCCAGGAAGCCATCCTTTTCAACGATACCATTTACAACAACATCGTTTTTGGTCTGGAAAACGTAAGCGCCGAAGACGTAGAACGCGCCGCTAAAATAGCCAACGCCCACAGCTTCATCATCGCCTCAGAAAATGGCTACCAAACCAACATCGGCGATCGAGGCAACAAACTCAGCGGCGGCCAACGCCAACGCCTGACCATCGCGCGGGCGGTGCTCAAAAACCCGCCCATCCTCATTCTCGACGAGGCCACTTCAGCACTTGATTCTGAGTCCGAAAAACTGGTACAAGAAGCCCTCTTTAACTTGATGAAAGACCGCACCAGCCTGGTCATCGCGCACCGCCTATCCACAGTGCAGCACGCCGATGAGATCATCGTGATGCGCGCTGGCCAGATTGTGGAACGGGGTAGTCATGCAGAGTTGTTGGAGAAAAATGGGGAGTACCGAAAGTTGGTGGAGTTGCAGGCGATGTCGTAGGAGGCAAGCCTTGCGCTTGCCCGAGCTGGCGAAGGCAGCTGATGTAGCAGGTGTTCGTGTGAGAGGAAAAGAAAAATAAGTAAACCCTACTTCACCAACAGCCCCATCTCTTCCGCCTTCACCGTCAGCAGCCCCACCTTCGGCAACCTTTTTGTCATTTCCCGCCAATTCGGATCTTTCGCGTAAATCACCTTGAGCATTTGCGCCGCTTTGGCCACATTGCCATTGTTGGCCAATGTTATGGCTGTCCAATACTGCATTTCCAGATTGTTGGGAAACATTTTCATGGCCGCTTCGTATTCCTGCATGGCCAGGGGCATGTCGTTCTTTTCGGTGGCGAGGTCGCCATTGTTCATGTGCTCGTAAGCGCGGTGCAGGGTCAAAAGGCGCTCCAACTCGACCAGTGGCGCGGCGTGATCATCTACCCGCAAGTCGACCAAGTGGTTTTCGTCCCAGGGTTTGCCCGTTGCGTCTCCTTTCACCACCAAAATAACCGCCGATTGTTTACCCCGAATATCCCCGCCGACTTGTTGCGCGGCTTTGAGTGTGGCCAAAACCCGTTCGGCCAAGGGCAGCTGTGCATTGGCTTCATACGCTTTGGCCATAGCTGCGGGAACTTTGTTCGTCAGCATCATATTGGCCTGTACTGCGTAGCCTTTTCCCTTCAAATCTCCGGCAAAGTCCACACAGTTTTTGCCCGTAAAATTGGCCACATTGCCTTTGGCATCCACGATCCCAACCTGGCGTACTTCCTTGCCTGGATCATCGGACAATAAAATATCGAGCGCTTCCTGGGCTGTCTTTCCTTCCTTGAGCAAGGCCAAACCCCGAATGCCGAAAGATTTATTGGTGAAAGATTGGGTGGCCACTGCGCCTACTCCAGCCTCAGCCCAGGAAACGGATGTTCCCACACTGAACCAATGGCTTTGCACGCCTACGGCCATTTCTCCCGTTTTTTCATCGCGGGCTACAATGGAAAAAGTATGGGCAAGGCCATTGTCTTGTTTGAAAAATTGGGCGTGGGCCAGATTGCCGAGCAGTAAAAGCAGTAACAAGAGCAGGTTTTTCATACAGCTGATTTTGAGAAAAAAGTGTTGAAAAAATTATAACCGGCCAAAACTAAGAAAAAATTGCAACTTTGGCCAAGTATAAAATCAGGAAAATAAAATTAAACCACTCATAAACAGTTAATTATGTCAACTATCATTAACTTTTTATTTTACCATTCAATGGTATTCATTTTATAAGTGGCCAAAACTGGTTGTTTTTTTTGTAACTTTGGTTAAATAATTTTACGCGGAATGGCACTTATTGGCAGAAAAGAAGAACGACAGATATTCAACGATTGCCTTCAGTCCAATGAATCACGATTGATTGCAGTATATGGCCGCAGGCGAGTGGGCAAAACCTTTTTGATCAGAAATCATTTTGACAAACTGATCAAGTTCGAAATTTCAGGATTGCACAATGGTGATCTAAAAGACCAATTAAAACAGGTATTTGATGTAGTGTCCAGCTATGGCTTGCCAAAATCAGCCCTCAATTATCCCGAATCTTGGATGGATGCATTCCAACTCATTCAAAGCTATATCAATTCCCTCAAAGGAACCGGCAAAAAGGTGATTTTTTTTGATGAACTCCCCTGGTTCGATACCCCTAAGTCAAAGTTTTTAATGGCTTTTGAAAACTTCTGGAACGCCTATTGCACGAAAAGAAACGACCTTGTGGTGGTTATTTGTGGGTCCGCTGCATCTTGGATGATCAAAAAAATTGTAAAAAATAAGGGAGGCTTGCACAACCGTTTGGCGGAAAGGATAAGATTGAAGCCTTTTACTTTGCACGAGACCGAGCTTTTTTTACAAGACAGATTTATCAAGATGAGTCGCTATGATATTCTACAACTGTATATGGTGACAGGTGGGGTTCCATTTTATTTGGATCGGATTAGAAAAGGGGAGAGTCTGATTCAGTTCATCAATCGTGCCTGTTTTACCGAGAATGGTTTTTTAAGAGAAGAATACAATGAGCTATTGAAATCTCTTTTTGACAATGCGCAAAACCATGAGCTTATTTTAAAAACATTGACAAGAAAATCAATCGGGTTTACCAGAAATGAGCTAGCGGATGCTACCAAACTTTCATCAGGAGGTGCTTTGACGAGGGTCATGGATGAATTATTAGAATCAGGATTTGTTACTAAATATCACCCTTTTGGAACTAAGCAAAAGCAAGCTTTATACAAACTCACCGATCATTTCACCCTGTTTTTTCATAAATTCATTAAAGACAATACCTCTTTGGGCAGCAATGTTTGGAATCTTAAATCCAATACTCCTGCTTGGCTTTCCTGGGCAGGTCTGGCCTATGAACTCATCTGTTTTAATCACCTTCAACAAATCATCAACGCGTTAAAACTGCAAGCTATCTCTTGCAATGCAAGCCCATGGCGATTTGATGGTGAAAACCAGGGCGCTCAAATAGATTTGATCATCGAAAGGGCCGATAGGATAATCCATCTTTGTGAAATTAAATTTTCTAAAGCACAATACATTTTATCAAAACAAGAAGCAGTCTCCCTGAGAAATCGGATTGATGTTTTATCCAATCATCCCGCGTCAAAGCATAAGGCCATTTTTCCTACCCTGATCACGACTTTTGGATTGAAAAGCAACGAGTATGCCCATGAGTTGATACAAAATCACCTTTCAATGGATGATCTGTTTTTGGCTGGATCTTAGTATTTGTTTTGAAGTTGTGTTTTAGTGCAGTCATTTTATTTCCTATTTTTACCCTATCACTCACCAAACAATACGCACTAACATGCAAAAATACGCCCTCCTCCTCTTGCTGGCCTTGGCTACAGTTACCTCCTGGAGCCAGGACAAAACGCCCAGCATTGCGGACAAAACCAAAAACAGCAAAGCCTATACTGGCTATTTCAATTTCTACTGGGACGAAAAAGAAGGAAAAATCTGGCTCGAAATCGACAAATGGGATCAGGAAATCCTTTACGTCAATGGCCTTTCCGCAGGCGTAGGCTCCAATGACATCGGCCTGGATCGCAACCAGTTGGGCAGCGAGCGCATCGTGCGCTTTGTACGCGTTGGCCCCAAAGTACTGATGATTCAACCCAATTACGACTACCGCGCCATCAGCAAAAATCCAGATGAAGCCCGCTCCGTGGCCGAAGCTTTTGCCAGCTCCACCCTCTGGGGCTTCAAAGCAGAGGCTGAAGAAAACGGCAAAGTCCTCGTCGATTTTACCCCGTTTTTGCTGCGGGACGCCCATGGTGTAGCTAATCGCTTGCGCGCCGCCCGACAAGGCAGTTACAATGTAGATGCCAGTCGCTCGGCAATTTTCCTGGAACGCACCAAAAATTTTCCCAAAAACAGCGAATTTGAAGCCCTCATTACCTTCACCGGCGATGCCCAAGGTGAATGGGTGCGCTCCGTAACCCCTAGCCCGGATGCAATTACGGTGCGTATGCACCACAGCTTGGTTGAATTGCCCGATGCCAATTTCAAGCCCCGGATTTATGATCCCCGCTCAGGGTACTTCATGACAGGATACCGCGATTACGCTACCCCGATTGATCAGCCAGTGCAAAAACGCTTCATCACCCGCCACCGCCTGGAGAAAAAAGACCCCAATGCCGCCATCAGCGACCCGGTCAAACCCATCATCTATTACCTCGATCGGGGTGCCCCAGAACCCATCAAATCGGCCCTGCTCGAAGGAGCGCGTTGGTGGAACCAGGCTTACGAAGCCGCAGGCTACCGCAATGCCTTCCAGGTCGAAGTACTGCCCGAAGGCGCCGACCCCATGGATGTGCGTTACAACCTGATCAACTGGGTACACCGTTCCTCTCGTGGCTGGAGTTATGGCAGCGCGGTGACCGACCCGCGTACTGGTGAGATCATCAAAGGGCATGTACTGTTGGGATCTTTGCGGGTACGGCAAGATTTCCTGATTGCCCAGGGCATGGTGGAAGCCTATCAAAATGGCACTAGTGCAGATCCTCGCCTACTGGAAATGGCACTGGCCCGCTTGCGGCAGTTGTCGGCGCACGAAGTGGGGCACACCCTGGGACTGGCGCACAATTTTGCGGCCAGCGTCAAAGACCGCGCTTCCGTAATGGATTACCCGCATCCGCTGATTGCGCTGGACAATGCAGGCAACATTGACTTTTCTAAAGCTTATGCTGTGGGCATTGGCGACTGGGACAAACGCAGCATCACGTATGGCTACCAGGATTTTCCAGACAACGTGGACGAGGCAGCAGCCCTTAAAGCAATGTTGGAAGAAAACATCAAACTGGGTTTCCAATTCATCACCGACGAAGATTCCAGAGCGCCGGGTGGCGCACATCCTTACTCCCACCTTTGGGACGAAGGGAAATCAGCCCCCGAAGAATTGCGCCGCATCATCCAGGTGCGCAAAAAAGCCTTGAATGGATTCAGTGAAAAAAACATCCCAATGGGTGCTCCGATGGGGACTTTGGAGAGTGTGTTGGTGCCGGTTTATTTGGCCCACCGCTATCAGGTAGAGGCCACTGCGAAACTGGTTGCTGGCGTGAATTACACCTACGCCGCCCGTGGAGATGGCCAGGCAACCAACCAAATGATCGAGGATGCTGCACAACGCGATGCCCTGAACGCCCTGATCGCCACGCTCAGCTCTGACTTTTTGGCCATTCCGGAACGAGTCATTGCTTTGATTCCTCCTCAGCCGACGGGTTATCGCCGCGACCGGGAACTGTTCAAGGTACATACCGGGCTTACTTTTGATCCGATTGCTGCTGCCGAAAGCTCTGTAGAACATACACTGGACATGCTCCTCAATCCGCAACGCCTGGCGCGTTTGGTGGAGCAAAATGCCCGCGACAGCAAGCGACTGGGACTAAGTGGTTTGTTTGACGCCTTGTTTGGAGCAGTACAAAAAGAGCGCCCACTCAGTCCTTATTTGCAGGAGTTGAACCGGATGGTGGAGAAATCACTGGTGCTGCACGTACTCAATTTGGCGGGCGACAAGGAGATCAACCAACAAGTGTCGGCTCATGCTTTATTGCGCCTGACCCAGATAGAAAAATACTTGCTCGGTCGACTGATAGTGGAAGACATCAACCAACGGGCGCACTATGAATATTTGCGGGAGCAATTGCGCAGTTTCCGCGCTGATCCTACTGCATATAAAGTACCAGCAGCACCTGCGATGCCAGACGGCGCGCCGATTGGCTGCGATTGGGAGTAAACGTCAGATCACTTAATAGGCTTGAGATGAGTTGCTTATCAAACAATTAGATGCTTTAAGGCATAACGACCAGCGGCAGAGCTGAGTTTGTAACGGATTGATAATCAATTTATCTCAAGTCTAATTTACTTATATCGTTTTTTGTTTATATTTACCCCCTGTACGGTATCATCATCCCGAATGCCTAGGTCATTGGGATGGTAATTAATAGATTTTCTTAAAGAATTTAGATGAACTTATTTAATCAGTTATTAAGGCTGCGAAAACATTATGAGTACAGGACGCCTCTTGAAGATTTTACAACAGAAATTCTTGCAGGAGTGCTAAACTCAAATCCTGAAATTAAGCGAAAGTTTATACAGGATTTTCTTCAATTAGGAGATAATGAATGTATCATTCGAACGCAATCTTATCATCCTCTTGAAGGTTACTCAAATTGTATCATTGATCTAGAAATAAAGGGAGAAAATGTAATATGCTTTATTGAAAATAAGGTTAACTCTGTTGAAGGCGATGGACAACTTGAGAGGTATAGCCGGGTTTTGGATAGACGCAAACAAGAAGGGATTAAAACACATTTGATCTATTGTACTAAGTTCTTTGATGAAAAATCTATTACTAATCACAACTTTAAACAGGTAAGATGGTTCGAGGTGGCGACATTTTTTCAAAAATTTAAGGAAGATAGTTTGGTAAAATACTTTTTAGAATTTTTAAAATCTAATGATATGGCACATGAGTTGACTTTAAAAGCCGAAGATTTCATTGTTTTTGCAAATATGCAAAAGACCATCAATTTTGTTAAAGAATGTCTAGATGGCGCTAAATCTGATTTTAAGCAAAACTTTAAGGACAATGGTAAAAGCATTAGTGAAAAAGTCACTTTAGACCAAATGCTTAACCATGACAGATTGGTGTATATGTATGATAAGATTTTACCAGGGGAAGGTTGGTCGGAAATAAAATATGGGTTTAGGTTAAGTCAACCCTCTATTTTCGTAGATGTTTATTTGGACAACAAAAATGGACATTACATTGACTTTAGAAGAACACTTGCGGATATGACAATGACTATTCCCTTCACTTTAACTGAACATAATTTAGGAGGGCGCTTTGCTATTGAATTTGATATTTCTCAATTGCTAGACGATGAAAAGGCTGTTTTTAAAATAGTTGCTTGGTTCAAAGACACCTTTACCAAATTTAAGGATGCCATAAATAAGAGCCCAGAGTTGAACTGGCGTATGAGTGGCTTTTGAAAAGAAGGCGCTACTTTTTGTATCGATGATTGAATCGAATAACGTTGAAATGGATTGGCAGCAGAGAATAGAAAATATTAATGGTTTGTAAAGGGGAGCGCCGATACTCCCCTTTTATTCTTTACGCTACATCACAAATCTCGACAGCTTTGCGCAAGCTGCCCAATTTATCCTGTGCGATCGGAATGAACTCCTGCGCTACATAGCCTTTGAAACCAGTAGCCGCAATCGCTTTCATGATTCCGTGGTAATTCAATTCCTGGTTTTCGTCAATCTCGTGCCGTCCGGGTACACCCGCAGTGTGGTAATGCCCGAAGTACTTGTTGTACTTGTTGATGGTGGCAATAACGTCCCCTTCCATGATTTGCATGTGGTAGATGTCGTACAGCAACTTCAAGTTGGTGTTCCCCACTTTTTCCATCAATTGCACGCCCCATTCGGTGTGGTCGCATTGGTAATCCTTGTGGTTGACCTTGCTATTGAGCAGTTCCATCACGATGGTTACACCCAGTTTTTCCGCTTGTTTCACGATGGGATCAAGGCCTTTGGCACAGTTTTCCAGGCCCTCTACATCACTCTTCCCACGGCGATTGCCAGAAAAAACGATGATGTTAGGGATGCCTGCATCCGCTGCTTTTTTGAGCAGGTCAGGAAACATGCTGTGGTACTTGGCGTGGTTGTTGATGTCGTTAAACCCATCGGTAAGGCTGATGAATGGGGCGTTGCCGATGGCACAAGTCAGGCCGTGCTTTTTAAGAACGGCCCAATCGTCTACACCCACCAATTCAATGGAGGTGATGCCCATGTCTTTGACCTTTTCGGCCATGGCCTCCAGCGGAAGGTCGCCGAAGCACCACTTGCATACCGAGTGGTGAAAAGGAGCTTTGGTTTTCATGATTGTTTCTTTTTGGTTTGATCCCCCTAGCATGGAGCTTACCATGCCGGGAGCTTGCATCGCCGCAAGGCTCAGTAAACCTGTGTTGATTGCTTCTCGTCTGTTCATATTTTAGTTTTTTGAAGTAGCCCGTTAAACCAAAGCAAATTAAGTAAAATACGGGGGGATTGAAATATTAATTGTGTGAAAAGAAAAAATGATGCTAAATGAACGGTGATCTATCCCTTGGGTACAGCGAAAATTTCTACCTTTTTCTCATCATTCTCTCCTAACTTGTTCCAACAAAAACACAAGCTATGTCAGATTTCGACGCCATCGTCATTGGATCGGGAATCAGTGGCGGCTGGGCAGCAAAAGAATTGTGCGAAAAGGGCTTAAAAACCCTGGTATTGGAGCGTGGCCGCAACATCGAGCACATTGCCGATTACCCTACTGCCTTTACCGAACCCTGGGAATTCAAGCATCGAAATTTTTTGCCCCGCCAGACCAGGGAAGAAAATCCCCTGATCAGCAAGGCGGCAGGCTACAACGAAGATACTGCGCATTTTTTTGTACAGGACAAAGACCATCCTTATGTGCAAGAAAAGCCCTTTGACTGGGTACGCGGCTATCAGCTGGGTGGAAAATCCCTGATTTGGGGGCGAGCTTGTCAGCGTTGGAGTGAATACGAGTTTTCTGCGCCTGCCCGCTTCGGATATGGCATCGATTGGCCGATTCGCTACCAGGATGTGGCGCCCTGGTACAGTCATGTGGAAAAATTCATCGGGGTTTGTGGCCACCAGGATGGCATTGAGTCCATGCCCGACGGCGAATTTTTACCCCCCATCGAATTGAATTGTGTGGAAAGTGTCCTCCAAAAGAAATTTTTGGAGCATTATAAAAACCGTTACCTGGTGCAAGGCCGCTGGGCACAACTCACCGAACCCAACGAGATTCATCTCGAACAAGGACGTGGTCGCTGCCAGCGCCGCAACCTCTGCATGCGGGGTTGCCCATATGGTGGCTACTTCAGCTCCGTGACCAGTACTTTGCCCTGGGCGAAAAAAACGGGCAATCTAACCGTTCGGCCACACTCGGTGGTCCACTCCATCCTTTACGACGAAACCAAAGGCCAGGCCAGCGGCGTACGCGTGATCGATGCCCAAACCAAGGAAGTCATCGAGTACAAAGCCCGCATCATTTTTGTCAATGCCTCGGCGCTGAACAGCAACCTCATTTTGCTCAATTCAACCAGCAAACGCTTCCCCAATGGCCTGGGCAACGACAATGGGCTACTGGGCAAGTACATTGGTTTTCACATCTACCGTGGCTCAATGGGGGCAGACATGCCGGGTTATGAAGACAAATACGTGTATGGCCGCAACCCAGTGGAGTGCATCCTGGCCAATTTCCGCAACCTGAAAGAACAGGATACCGATTTCTTTGGCGGCTATACCTCTTTCATGGGCGCGTATCGGGCACGCCCCAACGAGGTGGAAGGCATCGGTGCCGACTTCAAAAAAGCCTTGTCCGAACCGGCCGGCTGGCGGGTATACATGTACATGCAAGGTGAATCCATGCCCAACGAAAACAACCATGTACGCCTAAGTACCGATCAGAAAGACCAATGGGGCATCCCCTTGCTGGTGACTTCGGTAGGGTATGATGACAATGCCGAGAAAATGGTCAAAGACTTTTTGACCCAAGGCCGCGAGATGCTCGAAATCGCTGGCTGCACCAACATCGAAACGTATGACAACAAGCAAGCCCCCGGACTGGACATCCACGAAATGGGCGGCGTACGAATGGGCCGTGACCCTGAAACCTCGCTCCTCAACGAACACAACCAGTTGCACCACTGCAAAAACGTGTTTGTAACCGACGGCGCTTGCATGACCAGCATGGGCAACCAAAGTCCATCGATTTTGTACATGGCATTGACTGCGCGGGCTGCAAATTTTGCGGCAGCAGAAATGAAAAAAGGAAATCTATAATATGGATCGCAGAACCGCACTTCAAACCACCGCATTCCTACTTGGTGGAACCATCGTTGGCGCAGAGGCCATCCTGAGTGGCTGTGTACCCCAGACTAAGCAGAAAAAATCAGGCTTGTTTAAGGAGGGCGACGAGGCGCTGCTGACCGAAATTGCCGATACCATTTTGCCCGACACCCCCGATTCTCCGGGTGCAAAGCAGGCTGCCGTGGGGGCATTCATGATGCTGATTGTGGAGGATTGTTACGAATCAAGGGAGCAAAAACTGGTATTGGAAGGCTTACAAAAAATACAAACTGCCGCTAAACAAGCCAAGCAAGGAGACTTTGTTGTACTCAATGCCGTACAACGCCATGATCTGCTAGCCAATCTGGACCAAGAAGCCCGGCAATACGAATCGAGTAAAACGGACGATGCCCCTAGTCATTACTTTACTTTATTGAAGCAACTTTCGGTATTTGCCTATTTCAGTTCAGAAGTGGGGACAACCAAGGCATTGCGCTACAATCCCATTCCTGGCCGTTTTGATGGTTGCGTGGATTACAAAAAAGGAGAAAAAGCCTGGGCCTAATTTGCCGCTACTTTCCTTTTCCCAAACCGCATCCAGATGCCATTTTTGGGCCGCAGGGTAATCAATGGCTGAGGAACAACCTCATGCCCTGGTTCCAATGCAAAATCATACCTCCGGGTCATTTCGGCAATCACCAATTGCATCTCCATCAAGGCAAAATGGTTGCCGATGCACAAGCGAGGCCCGCCACCAAAAGGCAAATAGGCGAAGGGCGGAATCTTGGTGCCCTTGTCAAATCGCTCAGGTTTGAAGGTGTTGGGCGCTTCCCAATGTTCAGGAGAATGGTGCGCTCCATATATATAGGTAGCCACAATGGCTCCTTTGGCAATTTTGATGCCATTGTAATCGTCATCTTCTGCCGCCATGCGGTCGGTGATCCAGGCAGGAGGGTACATGCGCAAGACCTCATCTACCACCTGACTGAGGTACTCCAGTTTGGGTAAATCTTCAAAAGCAGGAACGCGCTCACCTACGGCTTCCTCCAATTCGGCGCGGATTTTGGCCACAGCTTCCGGATTCTGACTAAGGATGTACCAGGCCCAGGCAAGGCCGTTGGCGGAAGTCTCATGGCCAGCCACAAAAATGATTTTGAGTTCGTCCAGCAACTGTTGTTCGCTCATGGCCTCTCCGGTATCTTCATAGCGGGAGTCGAGCAGCATTTGCAACAAATCATCTCTTTGCTCGCCACTGGCTTGGCGTTGGTGTACCAGGTCAAGAATGGCCCGATCCAAATCTGCGGCAAGTTGCTCGTGCTTTTGCATGGAGCCACTTAATTTACGCCACCAATTCAGATAAGGTTGACGAATCAACTGGATCACAAAGGCTTGAATCTGGGTGATTTGATTGCTCATTTTGCGCACCTGCTCTTCGGGAACGGTGACGCTAAAGATCGAACGCATGATGATGTTGAAAGCCATGTCCATCATGTACTCGGCCACGTTGACCGGGCCTTGCTGGGCCTCTTGTTCAAACTTTTCCAGGCGTTCGGCAATGACTCCATTCATCAGGTTAGTCAAGCTGGCCAGTCTGGAGCGGTGAAAACTGGGCTGGATCAAGCGGCGTTGCCGCAACCAATGGTCGCCATCGATGGTAAGCAAGCCCTTGCCGACAAAATGCCCAAGGTGTTCAAAGTGGATGGGAGATTTGACGTATCCACGGTGGTTTTTTTGCAGAATGTGCTGGATGAAAGCAGGGTCGGCAGTAAAAGTGGCCGGGATGATGCCGCCGATGTAAAAGCGATAGGTATGGCCATACTGGGCAATATTGCCGGTGATGACCGTCAATGGATCGCGCAGGAATCTGAGCGAACTGAGCAGGGTTTTGAGGCGAGGAATGGTGGGAATTGGATTGTGCATGGCGTTGATGTATTGTGCCCTAAAAGCACTCAATTGAAAACCAAATTACACCAAAGTAAGTTCTGGCACCCTGGCCATTTCTCGTTGCAGATTCAGGTAATTGGCTTCCGAAAGCGGAACCAGCGGTATGCGTACTTCTTTGCTGCACAAGCCCAGGATTTCCATCCCTGCTTTTACACCCACCGGATTGTTTTCAATGTACAACCATTGGTGAATATCGAGCAATTCTGCGTTGAGTCGAGCTGCAGTAGGGAAATCTCCCTCCAGCGCACTGCGGATCATGCTGGAAAAATGAGCCGGATACATGTTGGCGATCACCGAAATGGCCCCATCAGCACCACAAGACATCATTGGGACCGTCAGAGAATCTTCGCCGGAGATCACCGCAAAGTTTTCAGGGCGGTGTTTCAGGATTTTCATGGCCTGGTTGATGTCGCCAGATGCTTCTTTTACCCCAGCAAATTTATCGCTGCTTTCCGCGAGGCGGATGATGGTTTCAGGTTTGACATTGCTGCCTGTTCTTCCGGGAACGTTGTAGATGATAATCGGCACTGGTGAAATCCCGGCGACCTGCATGTAATGCTGGTAGATGCCCTCTTGCGGTGGCTTGCTGTAAGCCGGGCTACTCGACATGATGGCGTCGAAACCTTCCAGGTTGTAATTGCGGATCTTTTCTACCAGTGCCTCCGTAAAATTGCTGCCAAAAAGGCCGGCAACCAACGGCTTGCGTCCGTTTACCACTTTGATGGTGAAATCGAACACCTCGCGGCATTCCTTGCTGCTCAGGGTAATTGCCTCGCCGGTGGTACCCAGCGACACAAGGTAATCTACCCCACCCTGAATGACATGCTCGATGATGGCTTCAAGGGCATTGTAATCGATGGCGTGTTGACGAAAAGGGGTGATCAATGCTACACCCGTTCCTCTAAACTTTGCTTGCCCCATGTTTGATATTTGTCTTGGTCAACAACTGCTCCATCTCGCGGATGAAGTCCATCACACTATTTTTATTGCGTACATCGATCATCAGATCGTAGCAGTAAGTATTATTCGTATCGGGGCCAATTTTGAGGTGCGCATTGGCCAGTGCAGAGATGTACTCTACGTGCTGATTGGTCAGTGGATTGAGGGTGATGAGGATATCATAAGCCCCTTGCAAAAATGTTTCTACACTTTTACCATTGGGTCGCAGCGCCCAATCGATGTTTTTGCGGTTGAAATAACCAAAACTGAAGTCAGCGCTGTCTTGCTTGCTGTCAAAAAAACCCAGCAACTTGACTTTTTTGCCCAATTTGCTCAATTTTTCAGCGTAGCCCAGCGCAGTTTGGCGCTTGTCGGTATCGGTGGCATCAAAAATGAGCCCGACGGTTTGTGCTTCTTCAAAGTTGATCCGTTTGCGCTGTTGCTTACTTTGCGCCTGCAATTTGCTTTTGAGCGAATTGTTGCGGAAGTAGGTTCGGATATCGTGAATGATCTTCATCGTTGCTGATTTGTGTAGGGCTTTATTTCTCTTCCGATTTTGCGTCTGTTTGAACGTATTCGTATTCACCCATTTTGGCGTATTTATCTACCCGGGCATCAACAAGGTCATCTGTACTCAACGTTTGTAGTTCAACCAAGGTTTTTTTGATGTACGCCTTTAGAATTTGAGCCATTTCTTCTGGAGCAGAATGTGCCCCTCCCAATGGTTCAGGAATGATGCCATCAATTAGCCCATTTTGAAACATGTTGTCGGCAGTTAACTTGAGCGCTTCCGCAGCTTGCTCTTTGTAGTCCCAGGTTCTCCAGAGAATTGTGGAGCAGTTTTCAGGAGAAATTACTGAATACCAGGAGTTTTCGAGCATAAACACCCGATCCCCCAAGCCGATTCCGATGGCACCACCAGAAGCACCTTCGCCAATAATCACGCAAACAATCGGCGTTTTCAACTGCGCCATTTCAAAAAGATTCCGGGCGATGGCTTCTGCTTGGCCGCGCTCTTCGGCTTCCAGGCCAGGATAAGCACCCGGAGTATCGATCAAGGTGATCACTGGAAAACCAAAGCGTTCGGCAGTTTTCATCAAGCGCAAGGCTTTGCGGTAACCTTCAGGGTTGGCCATGCCAAAGTTGCGGTATTGCCGCATTTTGGTGTTGACGCCTTTTTGGTGTCCGATGATGACTACGGTTTGACCATCTATTTCCGCTAAGCCGCCGACAATGGCCTTGTCGTCTTTTACATACCGATCGCCGTGTAGCTCAATAAACTTGCTGCACATTTGTTCTATGTAAAAAAGGGTATAAGGTCGCTCCGGGTGGCGAGAAAGTTGCACCCTTTGCCAACCAGTGAGGTGGTCGTACAGCTCTTTGCGCTTGTCGGAAATTTTGGTCTCCAGGGCTTTGATCGACTCAGAAACGTCGATTTCTCCGCTTGCGCCGATTTCCTTGAGCTTTTCCAGTTGCTCATACAATACTTCCAACGGCTTTTCAAACTCCAAAAAGACCATAGCTATGCAATTAGATTAGAGGTGCAAAATTAACAATTACCTGTATGGAATGTGGAAAGGGAAGATTTTTTTTATTTTTTGATGAAAATCTGTTGCAAGTTCCGAGAACTCCCGTTACATTTGCAGCCACACTCGCGAAAAGCGCTTGTGTGCGTTCCAGAAGCGCCAGAAATGCCGTTTCTGTTACCATATACAATTTTGATCTATATGGGTATCCGCAAGGCTGCCCATCGATGGTTCGGTAGTTCAGTTGGTTAGAATACCTGCCTGTCACGCAGGGGGTCGCGGGTTCGAGTCCCGTCCGGACCGCCATCAATGAGGCAATTTTTTTGATTGCTTTTATGCTTTTTAGATCAAAGTTTGATGAATTTTTGGTTCGGTAGTTCAGTTGGTTAGAATACCTGCCTGTCACGCAGGGGGTCGCGGGTTCGAGTCCCGTCCGGACCGCCAACATTTAGTCGATCTATAATGATTGGCCAATCAATATAAAAAGGTCACCTGATACAGCATCAGGCGACCTTTTTTGTTTTCAGTATGACGCAAAAAATCAAGAAGTTGATCTTTCTGCGTTCCTAAGCCTGTTTCACAGCCTGCCTTGCCAACAGTTTCCAGGCACTTCCTTGCTTCTGCCAAATCTGCAACACGATCAGTTTTACGCTACTTGCCTTCCCGCCATCATTGATGTCTCCTGCCAGTTTGTGCCGTACAATGGCCGTTTTGCCCGCAATTTTGATGGTTTGATCCGTCAATTCCATGGTAACGAAATCCGATTGACCCGTTGAGATGGAAGTGACGAGCATGGCTTTGTCTTCAATTTTTCCACTTGAGTGGCCATAACTGAGTTCTTCGGCCAACACATTTTGCAGTGCCGTCTTATCCGAATCGATCATGGCTTTGCGCCAGACGTTTACAGCATCCGCTACTTGTTGTTCTGTTTTGGATTGAGCAAAACTGGTGGCCGCAAAACCAGCCAAAAGGATGCAAAGGATTAAATTTTTCATCTTGATGAATGTTTATAGTTGTTTGCGTTTTCTAATTGGGCAAAGCAAAGGCAACGTACTCATTGCCTTTAGGAGTGCCTAGTTTGGTGCCTCCACAAGCCAGCACGATGTATTGTTTGCCATTGACCGCGTAAGTTGCTGGTGTGGCAAATGAAGCAGCAGGCAGTTTGGTTTCCCAAAGTACCTTACCGGTTTTTTTATCAAAAGCCCGGAACATGCCGTCTTTGGTCGCAGCAATAAACAGCAAACCCGTAGCCGTCACCACCGGCCCACCGTAATTTTCCACACCGGTATTGCGAATGCCCTTGGAAATCAAAGCCGGCTCTTCGCCAAAAGGTACTTTCCAGAGGAATTGTCCCGTGTTGAGGTTGATGGCGCTTAGTGCACCCCAAGGTGGCCCGATGGCGGGTAAGCCCTTGTTGTCCAAAAACTTGTTGTAACCCGTCATGCCGTAGGGTAGCTGAACGGCTTTGGAAGCAGCAGCAGAACCCACTTCTTTTTTCTCATCACCAAAAAGATAGGCCACCAATGCTTGTTTTTGTTCCGATGAAAGCGAGGTAAAACCAGGCATCATTCCTTTGCCCGCAGTGATGATTTGAGTCACGAAAGCTTTGTCTCGTTTCTTTTCAATGCCAAGCAGGGCAGGATAATTGCTTTGCGGATTGCCTTTGCGATCCACCCCATGGCAGGATGCGCAAGTTGTCAGGTAAATTTTTTCCCCGGGGCTGGCGTTGGCCATTTCTTCTTTGGCAGGTTTTTCGACCATCGTTAATATCCAGGCCATTTCGTTGCTGTTGACGTACAAAATGCCATCAGGGTCTACAGCAGCGCCGCCCCACTCTCCGCCGCCATCAAAGCCGGGGAAAATGATGGTACCTTCTTTACTTGGTGGATCGTAAAATCCTTTTTTGTAGGTCTTGAATTTTTGCAACAACTCTTCGCGGTTGTCCGCATAAGGGCTGATGTCTTTTTCGGTCAGGTCCTTGGATTGACGGGCATAGGGAGCAGGCAAGCTGGGGATGGGCTGGGTTTTCCAGGTTTTTTCACCCTTCAAATCCGAAGCAGCAACAGGTACTTCATTGATCGGAAACAGTGGCTGGCCGGTCACTCGATCAAACACAAACACATAACCCTGCTTGGTGATTTGAGCTACTGCGTCTATGGATTTCCCGTCTTTGTTGAGGGTAATTAAGTTGGGCGGGGCAGGCATATCCCGATCCCAAATGTCGTGGTGGGTGGTCTGGAAATGCCACAATCTCTTGCCGGTACGCGCATCCAGAGCGAGCAAGCAATTGGCAAAAAGGTTTTGTCCTTTGCGGTTGCCGCCATAAAAATCAAAACCTGCCGAACCCGTTGGAACGTAAACAATCCCCCGCTTGCGATCCACCGACATTCCAGCCCAGTTGTTGGCCGCTCCGGTGTAGTTATTGAGGTAAGCGTCTTTGGGAAAGGTTTTGTAGCCGTACTCGCCAGGGTAAGGAATGGTATGAAAGGTCCATTCCAGCTTGCCTGTACGTACATTGAAAGCACGAATATCGCCAGGAGCGGCATCGGCTCCTTCTGAAAGCCGAACCGGCATAATGATGAGGTCTTCAAAAAGCGTACCTGGGGTATTGGAAATGACGAATTTGTTTTGAGCAACGGCTGGCAATCCCGTGTGCAAATCTACCTTACCCCCATCGCCAAAACTTGGAATGGCCTTTCCTGTTTTGGCATCTAGCGCCCAAAGGTTGGGGCCGGCGGTGTACAGGATGCGCTGATCCGCTCCGTCTTGCCAATAGGTTACGCCGCGACTGGTACTTGACCAGCTTTTCAGCGGATCGCCAAAGCGCCAGAGCTCTTTTCCAGTTGCGGCATCTAGTGCAAAAGCTTGCACGCTAGAGGTAACGCCATACAGCACCCCTTTGATTACGATAGGGCTGACTTGCATCTGACCAGAGTCAGGCGTAGCGTAGCGCCAGGCGATCTTCAGCTTACTTACGTTGTCGGGAGTAATTTCGGTCAGCACCGAATAGTGATTGCGATCGGGCCCACCGAGGTATTCGGGCCAGTCGGTTCCGGCAGGGTCTCCATCGGCATTGAGGAAGGCGATGATGGCGCAGAGGAATACTGCGAGCAGAGCAAACAAGGAAATGCGCTTCATGTAGGTAAACTTTGTCTTTGCGATGTGATGTACTTGACAAAGTTAACCATTCTTACATCGCTACAAAGCCACAAAGGCATCAAGTGTATTTTTTTACCCAAGAAGCTTCTGTGGCCTGTAGTCGATTGAATTAATGCCCGATCAGCACCGATCCCGTCATTTCGGCAGAAACCGGAACGCCCATCAAGCTGAGGATGGTTGGCGCAATATCGCCCAGTTTTCCATCTTTTACGGTTGCTCCAGCAGCCTGGGCGCTGGCGTAAATGATCGGAACCGGGTTTTTGGTATGGGCAGTATTGGGTGTGCCATCTTCGTTGATCATGTAATCGGCGTTGCCGTGATCCGCAATGATGATGCAATCGTAATCGTAATCGAGGGCAGTATTGATGAGTTTGTTCATGCAATGGTCTACTGTCTCTACGGCTCTGATGGCGGCTGAAAACACCCCGGTATGCCCCACCATATCGGCGTTGGCATAGTTGAGACAAATAAAATCTGGTTGGTTTTCCACAATGTCGCTCACAATGGCATCGGTGATGCCCTGTGCGCTCATTTCAGGCTGTAGGTCGTAAGTGGCTACTTTGGGAGAAGGCACCAGCAAGCGACGCTCGCCAGGAAACACTTCTTCGCGACCGCCGTTGAAAAAGAAGGTTACGTGGGGATATTTTTCGGTTTCGGCAATGCGTACCTGAGTCTTGCCAGCCTTAGAGAGTACTTCGCCGAGGGTATTGACGAGGTTGTCGTTTTCAAAAAGCACACTTACATTCTGGTAGGTTTCGTCGTAAGTGGTCATGGTGGTGTAGTGCAGATTCAGCTTGTGCATGCCAAAATCTGGAAAATCCAGTTGGGTCAGCACCTGAGAGATTTCTCTAGGCCGATCGGTGCGAAAGTTGAAGCAAAGCAGGGCGTCGCCATCTTTAATTTTGGCTACGGCTTCACCTTTGGCATCGGTACAGATGATTGGCTTGATGAATTCATCGGTTTCACCCGCATCGTAACGGGCCTTGAACGTAGCCAGTACATCGGTGCTGGCCTCGCCAATGCCATTGACCATGGCATCGTAAGCCAATTTTACCCGTTCCCAGCGCTTATCGCGATCCATGGCGTAGTAGCGGCCTACTACGGAAGCCAGTTTGGTGGCTTTGTTGGCGGTATAATCTACAATCTCTTGCAAGAAGCCGAGTCCACTTTTGGGGTCACAATCGCGCCCATCGGTAAAGGCATGGATATACGCTTCGGTCAAGCCTTGTTCTTCCACGATGTCAATCAGTCCTTTGAGGTGGTTGATGTGGGAGTGAACCCCGCCATCGGATACCAGACCCATTATGTGCAGTGGCTTGCCATTGTCTTTGGCGTATTTTATGGCATCCAGCAGCACTGGATTGTGGTTCAATTCGTGCTCTCTTACGGCTTTATTGATGCGGGCCAATTCCTGGTACACCACGCGTCCGGCACCAATATTGAGGTGACCTACTTCCGAGTTGCCCATTTGTCCATCGGGCAATCCCACTTGCTCGCTGTGTGTAACCAAGGTGGCGTGGGGGTATTGCGCGTACAAACCATCTACAAAAGGAGTGTTGGCTTGGGCAATCGCGTCGGCTGAAGGTACCTGCCCCAATCCCCAACCATCCATAATGACCAGTAGAACTTTTTTTGTGCTCATGTTTGTTTGTCTGCCCCGAAATAAAGATGGGGTGTTTGGTTAAAATTTTCAAAATACCTGCAGTAAGTAACGCAGAAAAAGTACTTCCCGATTTTTTGCGTCAGACTGTGTATCTCGCGCCGAAAATAACACAAGCAATTGATAGTTAAAGTGCAAAAGGCTTTTTTTCTAAAGAAAAAAACAATTTAAAAACAAAAAAATCGTTAAGTATTTGTATGTCATGTCCGACGCAAAAAATTATTTAAAAAATAATGTTACCATCACCCGACAATTGCGTCAAAAAGAGAAAACAGGCTAAAGTGACAAAAATGAACATTCGGAACCACAAGAGGAACGAACCAGATTTTTTAAAAACACTTTAAGCGAATCAAACGGTGAAGGAGGTGAATCATGTTTATGAAACTTTACATTTTCAAGGTCGATCGTTCTCATTAAACCAAATCGGTCGGCCTCACCCTAAAAAAGGACGACTATGAAAAGCATGTTGATATTGCTGGTTGCCATAAGTTTTTGGGATCAGCAGCCTACATTCGACAACATTACCAAAGCCATCAGCACCGGTAATGTCGCTGCATTGGAACCTTACCTGGATAAATCCGTGGAAATTTCCATCCTGGAGCAGGAGAATGTGTACGGCAAAACCGAAGCGGTGCAAATTCTTAAAAATTTCTTCCTGAAAAACAAGCCGGTAACGTTTAGCCAAATGCACACTGGCCAATCAAAAGGCAAAGAAGCCCAATACAGCATTGGCAGCATGAGTACGGCCACGGGTACATTCCGGGTGTATACTTATGTACGGGTAGAAGGGGACAAATGCTTTGTACAGGAAATCAGGTTCGATAAGGAATAATATTTTCGGTGTTTAAAATAGGGTTGTACTCAATGTGAAAATTGGGTACAACCCTATTGCATTTTAATACTACTGCTATCCAAACAACGATGCTGGGCATTTATTCTTACGAGCAATATCCCCTAAACCAGACAAGAAAATAATCTTTCTCATCTGAAACATGCTTTTAAAATTAGGTTTCAGATAAAAAAACTATTTTTTTTGTCTGAAACCTAAAAATACTGTATTTTACCAAAAAAATACGGCATGGACTATTTCATAGGACGCACCCAAGAAATAGCGTTATTGACAAAGGTTTTTAAAGAACAACGTTCGGCTTTTGTAGCGGTGTATGGGCGGCGGCGCATTGGCAAGACGGAACTCATTCGACATGTTTTGGGTGAACATACAGTGTTTCATTTGACAGGGATTGCCAATGTGACAACAGAGCAACAATTGGCAAATTTTCAAGCGGCTTTTGAGCGTCAAGCCCCGCTTTTGCTGCAAGGTGCAATGCCTAAGAATTGGTTCAATGCGTTTCAACAATTGATCACTTTTCTTGAAAAAAGCCCCGAGGGCAAAAAAGTCGTTTTTTTTGATGAACTTCCTTGGCTGGATACGGCCAAATCCGATTTTATGCCCTCATTAGAACATTTTTGGAACAGTTGGGCATCCGCACGGCAAGACATTATGTTGGTTGTTTGCGGCTCTGCGGCTTCGTGGATGTTGAATACGTTGATTCACAATCGAGGTGGACTACACAATCGCGTGACGACCCGCATTCGCCTTGAGCCTTTTACCTTACGGGAGGCAGAAATCCTGTTGAAACGAAAAAATGCAGCCCTCGACCGTTACCAGATCATCCAATATTATATGGCTGTCGGCGGCGTACCTTTTTATTTAGATACATTTGATGGGGCATTGACTCCGATGCAAAATATTGAAATCCAGTGTTTTTCAAAAGATGGTTTTTTGAGAACAGAGTTTACCGACCTTTTTCAATCGCTTTTTACCAAGGCAGAACGACACATTACAATAGTGGAAGCCATTGCTACCAAGGCCAAAGGTTTGACACGGGAGGATATTCTTAAACTCACAAAATTGCCCAACAATGGCCATACAACTCACCTGTTAGACGAATTAGAAGAAAGCGGTTTTATCAGAAAATATCAACCTTTTGAAAAAACCAATCGCCACAGTCTGTATCAGTTAGTGGACTTTTATGCTCTTTTTTACTTGAAATTCATTAAAAACACCCCCTTCTTAGAAGGCGGAAATTGGTTGGCATTGACGGATAGCCCTATCTATAAAACATGGTGTGGTTATGCTTTTGAGCAAGTTTGTTTGATGCACGTGCCTCAAATTAAACATGCATTGGGCATTAGTGGCATTTTCGCCCAATCCTCTGCATGGCGCAGTAAAGAAAGTGAAAATGGGGTGCAAATAGACTTACTGATTGACCGCCGCGACCATGTGATTAACCTTTTTGAAATAAAATTCAGCAACGAACCCTACACCATTACAAAAGCCTATGCCGAAAAATTACGCCAAAAAATAGGCGTTTTTAAAGCTGAAACTACCACTCGTAAAGCTGTTTGGTTGGCCATGTTGACAACTTTCGGTTTGAAAAAAAATGACTATTCGGGTAGCTTGGTGCAACATGACTTGACGATGGATTGCCTCTTTGAGCGATAAAAAATAGGTGTTCATTTTGCCCCACTGCTTTGCATAGTAGATTTTACGAGCAGAAGCTGTTTGAAGCGGGTTGTACGCAATGTGAAAATTGGGTACAACCAGCTTCCATTTTAATACTTCCGGACATCGCCACCCAAAAACTGCTTGATTCGTTTTTCCTTTGGGTCAGTTTCATACAAGATCTCGCCGCCAACATTGGCCGAAGCTTCCAGCAAATCCGTAATGTGCACCTCTGCCCGACCACCTGTACTGGTTTTGATGGTCCCTTTTTCGCCAATCAAATCGGTACAACGGCATACGCCTCCAGTGCTGGCATTGATTTCCTGTGAGGTTGCCATTCCTTTCAAGTTCAACTGACCTCCTTCTGAGGCGTTGGCATCCAGGTTTTTTACATCCAGACTCAAGTCCAATTGTCCTCCTGCGGAGACACTTACCGAAAACAAATCTGCCTTGAGGGTTTCTTTGGCATCCACTTTTGCTCCAGCATTTGCCCTTACTCCGCGGAGTGCTTTATAGGTCACATAGGCCTTGACGATTTCATCTTTGTACAAGAAACCATTCAAAACCTGAATGCGCAATACGCCTTTGGAGACTTTGGCTTCAATCTCTTTTTCAGGAATGCCATCGATGTAAAGCACCACCTTGTCGGCATCTCCGGCTTCAAGGTGTACGGTTACACTACCTGTGGCGGTGATTTGATCAAAAGGCTCTACTTTGATTTCCTTCTGTGCTTGTACGTTTCCATTGAAGCCCAGTAATTGGATGCTCAGGAGCAATCCAATGTGCATGAATTGTTTCATATTTGTTGAAATTTAAATTCGTGAAGTACAACTCGATACCTAAAGTAAGGTTCCAGCACTTATAAAGATGTCAAGAACGGCCAATGCCCCTATTTTAGCACACACTTTAAATATAAACGGCAGGGAAAACCAAAAAAATCGCTCTTTCTCCCGCATTAAACCCGAAATTTTGCCATTTTTGCAGCCTATTTAGCATTTAGACATGCTCTAACAAACAATACGTCACGATGACCCAGCAAGCGGATCTGTTCAAGAAATTGGTTGCACACAGCAAAGAATACGGTTTTATTTTTCAATCGAGCGAAATTTACGATGGTCTTGCCGCAGTGTACGATTATGGTCCCTATGGCGTGGAACTAAAGAACAACATCAAGGATTATTGGTGGGCTGCCATGGTGCAAATGCACGACAACATCGTGGGTTTGGATGCCTCCATCTTTATGCACCCCAAAACCTGGAAAGCCTCCGGTCACGTAGACGCCTTCAACGATCCCTTGATCGACAACAAAGACAGCAAACGCCGCTTCCGCGCTGATCAATTGATTGAGGAAGAGATTGATAAAATGCAGGCCAAAGCCGATAAGGAAGTAGAAAAAGCCAAGAAAAAATTTGGCGACTCCTTTGACGAGGCGCTGTACCGCACCACCAACCCCCGAGTACTGGAATATACCCAGAAAGCCGAAGTCATCAACGACCGCTTGACTGCGGCAATGTCCAATGGCGACATGGCCGAGATGAAAGCCATCATTGATGACCTCGACATCACTGATCCAGACACGGGGTCGCGCAGTTGGACAGAAGTGCGTCAGTTCAACCTGATGTTCAACACCCAATTGGGAAATATTGCAGGGGAAGAGGGCAAACTTTACCTGCGCCCCGAAACGGCTCAGGGAATTTTTGTGAATTTCCTCAACATCCAGAAATCTACCCGCCAAAAGGTTCCCTTCGGAATCGCACAAATCGGTAAAGCTTTCCGCAACGAAATTGTTGCCCGTCAGTTCATCTTCCGCATGCGTGAATTTGAGCAAATGGAAATGCAATTCTTTGTGCGCCCGGGCGAAGAGATGAAGTGGTACGATTACTGGAAGCAAACGCGCATGAACTGGCACCTCAAGATCGGTACGCCGCAGAGCAAATTGCGTTTCAAAGACCACGACAACCTGGCCCACTACGCCAACGCTGCGGTGGATATCCAATACGAATTCCCATTTGGTTTCAGAGAATTGGAAGGCATTCACTCCCGTACCAATTTTGACCTAAGCAGCCACCAGGAGCTTTCGGGCAAAAAATTGCAATACTTTGATCCTGAACTAAATGAGAACTACGTACCTTTTGTAGTAGAAACTTCAGTAGGCGCCGATCGGATGTTTTTGGCCATGATGAGCGAGTCTTTGATTGAAGAAACCGTGCCAGACGCCGATGGTCAAGATTCCACTCGTACCGTGATGAGGCTGCACCCAGCATTGGCTCCAATCAAAGTGGCGGTTTTGCCCTTGCTGAAAAACCGCGAAGAATTGGTGAAGGCAGCAACGGACGTATTCAATAAACTGAAGTTTTCTTTCCAATGTCAGTACGACGAAAAAGACGCGATTGGCCGTCGTTACCGCCGTCAAGACGCAATTGGAACTCCTTACTGTGTCACGATTGACTTTGAAACCCTCGAAAACAATACCGTAACCATTCGTGAACGAGACAGTTTGAAGCAGGAACGCGTACACATCGATAGAATCGAAGAAATTGTTCGTCAACAGGTTGAAATGAAAACCTTGCTGATCTAAGCACTGAAAACGAAGCCGTTTTATTGCGAAAAATGCCCTAAAAAAGTCACTGCAGCCTTGAACGCAGTGGCTTTTTTTTATATATTGTATTTTTTTTGACGCTCTTTTGACTTGACGAACAAGTGGATCTATCAAAAAACATCGTTTACTTTACAAATGTAGCATCCAAAAACCGAGAAGAGCATGAGTAACTTTACAAAACAACCATTGATGAAAGCTACCCCAAACCCGCGTATTCGATTTTTTTCATTCCTTTCCCAACCATTTTGGTTGGTTTGCAGCCTATCGTGGTTGCTTACCAACCCAATTTTTGCCCAACGCAATCTTATCCTTTCCCAGCTTTCCTTTGCCCCGCAATCTTATCAGGTGAATCCTGGAAGAATACCCTTGACCAAATACAATATCGGTTTGCCGTTGATGAGTGGCGCCAATGGTGCGGTCAGCAGTTCGGGGTTCAAGTTGGGAGATTTTCAGGAAGGCAATTCCATTGAGGGTACGCCAGTCAATCCGTACAAAAAATTCCTAGATGGCCTGGATCAGCAAAACCAGGCATCAATGGACATCAGTGTCAATCTCCTCGATCTGGGGTTTCGCATTGGCAAACGCAATTACTTCAATTTTTTTGCCAACGAAAACATGAATGCCGCCATGAGTTATCCGCGCTCCATGGCTGAAATGTTGTTCAATGTAGGCAATAGCAAAATTGTAGACCGCACTTACGATATTCAGACTTATCGACTCAATGTATTGCAATACCGGGCGATTGGCTTGGGGTACACCCGCCAGATTACCAACAAGCTTTCGGCAGGTATTCGGGTGAAATCCTTGATGGGCATCAGCCATGTGCAAACCCTCAACGACTCGATGCGCTTTGTAAGCGATAAAGACGATCGCTATTTTGGGGTATTGGGCAATTTGAGTTTTATGAGCTCAGGAGCCAGTAACCTTGATCCCTATTATGCAACCCTGGGCAACCTGAATTTTAGCAATTTGGCCGTTCAGGCTTTGCAGCGCAACCCTTCTACTTATTTTCAAAAAACGGGCAATAATGGTTTCGCATTCGATCTGGGTTTGCAATACCGGGTCAACGACGAAATAGACCTGTACGCCAGCGTACTCAACGTGGGCAGCATCACCTGGAAGAAAGGCATAACCATAAATCCCATTGCCGACGACAACATCGAATTCCCTACTCAAGACCTAAAAACCTACAACCAAGAGGTACTCGAATTCATTGATAGCCTTGGTCGAAAGCCCAAATTTGATACCACCTTTAGCACCAAGCTTCCCATGCTTTTGTACGTAGGAGGGAGCTATTTTGTCAACCCAACTACCTCAATCGATGTGACGATCAATCCCAGATTTTATCTGGGTGAGATAGATTTCGGGATTGCGGTAGGAGTGACTTCCCGAGTGAACAAATTTCTACAAGTCGGGGGCAATATTTCTTCATTTAATAAGGCCAGCATCAATTTTGGCTTGGGAACAGCACTCAATTTGGGCCCCGCCCAATTGTTTTTTGTTACAGACAATGCCCTCGCTGCGCTTTCTTTTAAGAGTGCCAAAACAGCACATTTCAATCTGGGTTTGACTTTCAACATTGGTCGCCAAACCAGAGAGGATCGCATCGCGGAATTGGATGGCAAGAAGAAGGTAGAGAAAAAGAAAAAAGAGGAAGACAAGCCACTTCTGGCACAAAACAAAAGTAATAAAGACGAACCCAAGACCGTCCCGCGTTCCGTCCCTCCTTCTTTATCAATTTCTTTGATTGGAACAGTTTTTAATTCCATCAGCAAAGAACAACTTACTGGTATATCACTAGAAGTTTTTATGCAAAATGAAGATGGAACCGAGGCGGTCATTACCAAACGGACTTTTGGCAACGGCATTATCCTGATGTCTTTGAAAAGAGACCACAATCACCGCCTGGTGCTGCGCAAATCGGGTTTTGCCCCAACAGAAATCATTCTGACTACCGATGAAATGGGAGGATTGCCCCAATTGAAACGGGAATTTGAATTGACAGCAGGTGTGCAGGCGGCGCCTCCAACCATTGAGGCACCTACAGAAACCGAGGAAATTCGCGTTCCAGATCGGATCATTGAACCTGCTACCAAGCCGATCATTGTACCAGAAAAACCGGTTACGATCCCAGAGAGACCCATTGTTGTGCCAGAGAAACCAGCTCCAAAGCCAGAAACTCAGATCAGTAAGCCCTCTTCAAGACCTGGTCGGGTTATAGTGTACCGCGTGCTCGAAAACTCAGCCATCCGCCAACATCCCGATGAAAACAGCCTGGATTTATTGCCTGTAGTGATCGGTCACCGCCTCGAACTGATGGAGAAAACCAACAGCGAATGGTGGAAGGTACGTTTCCGCGATTTTGTGGGTTATCTGCCCGCGCGGATTTTAGAATTGGAAGAATAGATCGGTTGTAACACTGGAGCGTCAAGGATCGAGGAGTCTTTGGCACTCCAGTGCATTAACCTCTAGTTTTTTATGGATTCAAGGCCAAAATCTGAACAATATAAAATCTACTATAGTTGTTGAATTTCCGCTATTGAAAGTCCAGTTTGCCGATGAATGTCTTCAACTGATACACCATTCTCCTTGAGCATTTTGGCCAAATTTCGAATCAATAAGTCTCTTTCAATCAATTCTTTGTCTTTTTCTTGGCGCAACTTTAATGCTTGATCCAACAGCACTTTGGCGGTATCCAATTCTACTTTGGTGGTATCCAATTCTACTTTGGCGGTATCCAATTCTACTTTGGCGGTATCCAATTCTACTTTGGCGGTATCTAATTCTACTTTGGTGGTATCCAACTGCTTTTTAGTCGTTTTAAATTGTTTTTTGGTGGTATTCAATAGCTCATCGGCTTTTTCAAACTTTTCTTTGAAAAAAGCAATCTTATTGTCTCGTTCAATTAAGGCTTTAAGGTATTCATCTTCCACCAGCATTTTTTCTTCTAAATCGGGATTGTCAATGTCTGCGGATTGTAGTCGGGAAATGACACGATCCAGAAACCCTGGAAAAAACTTGCGGATCAAGCGCAAACGGTGATCATTGCCAGTTACCCTTTCTTTTTGATCGAAAAGCTTCAATAAGGAATATAGTCTTTTTTTGTATTCATCATGCATGTACTCCTCTTCTTTGATGTTGCGCAGATTGGGCAGTTGTATCACCAGCAGATCATAAGTAAGGTTGTCGATGAATTCATTGTGTTTTTTCAGGACTTCGTTTTTGAACAAGCCAGTTTTGAAGCGATTGGTTTTGATCAACAAGTCGTTGATTTCGTTTTCGATGCGGAAATTGAGAATAAAAATAGGAATCAAGCGAATAGGGCGATTTACCTTTTTAATGGCTTGGGTTTCCAGATCGGTTACTTCAATTTCCTGTTTCTTTTGAAAATTTTTGCTGATGTAGCGCTTGAAACGAAAGATGTCTTCTGGTTCACTGGCCTTTTGAAGCTCGATCATGATCAATTCTTCTGAGCCGTCTGCAAGTTCTATGGTTGCCGTAAAATCCAGATGAAACAGTTGGATGTCATCTTTCGTTTTGGGGTCTTGCAATTGTACGGAGTTGGGTTTTTCTTTTTTCTCTGGAAAAGTGAGGGGTTCGAGTTGCAGTTTGGTTATTTTTTCATTGATTAAAGTAGAGAGCACGATCAGTGCACTTTCGTGATCTGACATCAAATAACGAAACACCACATCATAAATAGGGTTGGGAATGATGATGTACTCGTTATAGTTGCTGTCTTGGCTACTTATTTCCATTGCTGCTGTTGAATGTTTTGGCAAGCAAATTTACAAAATTTTGCGTTTTAATCAAGAAAAATGTTTTTACTTCGAAAACAATCCGAATTGTTTGTTTTTTTTTTGACGCGTGAAGTGATAATCAAGCGTTTTTCAAAATTTCTTCAATCCGCTTCAGTTCTTCACCAGAAAACGCATAATTGTCGATGCAGCGAATGGAATCCAAAACCTGTTCGGGTTTGCTTGCACCAATCAAGACGGAAGTGACGCGTTGGTCTTTCAAAATCCAGGCCAGGGCCATTTGCGCCAGGTTCTGTCCACGTTCTTCGGCCAGTACATTCAATTGGCGAGCCTTGCTGATGTTATCTTCCGAAATTTGGTCTTCCTCAATGGCGCCATTGCCGCGGTGGCTGGATGCTCTGGAATCTGCTGGAATGCCCTTCAGGTATTTATTGGTGAGCAAACCTTGTGCCAACGGCGAAAATGGGATGCAGCCTACTCCGGTTTCTTCCAATACATCCAACAAACCATCTTCCACCCAGCGGTCGAACATAGAATATTTGGGCTGATGGATCAAGCAAGGCGTACCCAAATCCTTCAAAATCTGAATGGCCCTGGCTGCTTCGGCAGGCTGATAGCTGGAGATGCCCACATAAAGCGCCTTGCCTTGCCGCACCATCAGATCTAGCGTCCCCATGGTTTCTTCGAGCGGGGTATTGGGGTCGGGGCGGTGGTGGTAAAAAATATCCACATACTCCAGTCCCATCCTTTTCAAGCTCTGATCCAGACTAGCCACCAGGTATTTTTTGGATCCCCAATCCCCATAAGGCCCTGGCCACATGCCCCAGCCAGCTTTGGAGGAAATGATCAATTCATCCCGGTATGGGGTAAAATCGTCTTTGAAAATTTTGCCAAAATTCTCTTCAGCCGATCCAGCAGGTGGGCCGTAATTGTTGGCCAGATCAAAGTGGGTGATGCCATTGTCGAAGGCAACCCGTAAAATATTGCGGGCATTCTCCAATACATCGATGTGGCCAAAGTTGTGCCAAAGGCCCAGAGAAATTGCGGGCAATTTCAGTCCGCTGTTGCCACATCTGCGGTATTCCATGGATTGGTACCGCTGGCTATTTGCTAAGTATTGCATGGTGTTTTTTTTGTTGCTGCAAAATTCAAAAATAAATCAACTTGTCCAGAACTTTTAAGGTTTATTTAGACATGCTCTAAGGCGCCTTCACCACCTTTTGCGCCATTCGCTGGCGATCCACTTCCAGGGTGCAGAAGTACAAGCCCGGTTTAACCCCCGCTTGGGGTATCCAGATGGCTTCATAATCGCCAGCACTTTGCCGCTCTTCGTTGACCAGGGTCACCATTTCTTGTCCTAGGGTATTGAAAATGCGCAGCGAAAGCACCCCCGGCGCGCCGATGGAATACCGAATGTGCAATTGTTGGGTAAAAGGATTTGGAAATACTTCCCGAATGCCAAAATCCTGGCGTATGGCCTGGGTTTTGGTACTGAGTGGGGCAAACGATGCAGGCAGACTTTCGATAGAATTGCCGCTCACCGCAGTGATGGCATACCAATATTGCTGGCCGTCAATGATGCTGCGATCCTGGTATTGGGTGTTTCCAGTGATGGCCAGCAAGTTCTTTCCGTACTGGATAGCATCCAGCCAAAAGGGCTCTTTGGCCGCTTGTACCCGGTAAATGGCGTAAAAACGTACCTGGGCTTGCCGTTCATTGGCTTGTGGCGCTGCCCAGTTTAGGTTATTGGCATTGTTGGCAGGCACGAGGTACAAACTTTTTGCTACTCCTGGTGCCTCCAGCGATTTCCAGTTCATGGTTGGTGTCAACGCGGGATTGCTGTAGATGCGGTTGCACAGGGAATCGGCCAAACCCTGGGAGTTGAGGCGCGACAAGTTGGCAGCCCGAAACATGATTACGCCAGGAATTTCCCGCTGGCGGGTAAAATAAATCTGATTGGGAATTTCGCCAGGGCTGTACAATGGTGCCGAACCAACCGTACTCGGATCTGCCCGATAGATCGCAATTCCGGGATACAAGTGGCGGCCATTCATTTGGGTTTTCCACCAATTGGCTAGTTTTTCAAAGTCTTGATTGCCGCCAAAGCGCCAGTACAACTGCGGAGCAAGATAATCGATCCATTGTTTTTCCAACCAAACCACTGCGTTGCCATACGTAACATCAGTACCGGACAGGCCACTGATTCCAGTGGGTACGCCATTGCGCCAAATCCCAAAAGGGCTTACGCCGTATTTTACCAGGGGCTTGATGGCCCTGGTAGCCGCACCCAGTTCTTGTACAAATCGGTTGATGTTGTCTTCGCGCCAGGCATTAAGGGTGAGCCCGTTGCTGTATTTTGAAAAGCTGGCGGTATCCTGGTTGGCAATGCCTTCGTAAGGGTAAAAATAATCGTCGTAGTGCAAGCCATCTATATTGTAACGCTTCACAATATCGGTTGCCACATCGATAATGTATTGCCGGGCAGCGGGAATCCCTGGGTCCAGCAAAAGAATGTTTTTGATTGGAATCATCCACTCTGGGTGGCGAATTGATACATGCAATGAATCCTTGGGATAGGTAGAATTGGTACTCCGAATCACCCTGAAGGGGTTGAACCAGGCGTGCAATTCCATGCCCCGTTTGTGTGCCTCCTCGACGGCAAACGACAAGGGATCCCAAAATGGGCTGGGGCTTTGGCCTTGCTTGCCTGTAAGATAATACGACCAGGGCTCTAGCGAAGATTGGTAAAATGCATCACTTTCGGAGCGGAGTTGAAACAGAATGGCATTGACACCTGCCTTTTTCAAGTCATCAAAAATGCGCAAAAGGTCTGCTTTTTGCTGGGTTGGGGATGCACCCCGGGTAGGCCAATCCAAATTGATTACGGTAGAGATCCAGGCGCCTCGAAATTCCTGCTTGGGCGCGGCCACCGGTTGGGCGAAACTCCAAATGGAGATCAAACACAAATAAAGTGGGAGGAAGTAGCAACGGGTCATCTGATGGATTTTCGGGGATTAAATTAAAACAAACCTTTGATTTGAAGGGAATATATTTTTTTAAAAAAAATGTGCATTGAATACTTGCACTAAAATGTGAATCGATCTATCTTTGTTGATAGTAATACTATTATTCACAAAATAAAAAATATTCGCCATGTCAACCATCGAATTTTCAACCCAGTTTGACGGGCTACGCAGAACACTCTATTCATTTGCCCTCAACCTGACCAAAGATGAAGAATCTGCCAGAGATTTAGTACAAGAAACTGCTTTTAAAGCGTTTAAGTACCGCGATCGCTATCAGCCACAAACCAACCTTAGGGCTTGGTTGATGACCATCATGCGCAACGCCTTCATCAACGATTACCGCAAGCGCAAGCGCCGTCAAACCCTCAATGACAATACTTCAAACGATTATCTGCTCGATTCAGGAAGGGAAACCGTCAGCAATCAAGGAGAATCCAAGGTAATGATGGAAGAGATGTTTAACGTCATCAATACCTTGGAAGATTGGGCGCGCATTCCCTTTTTGTTGCACTTTAGAGGATTTAAATACGAAGAAATTGCAGAACAATTAAATGTTCCTCTGGGCACCATCAAAAGCCGGATTTTCTTTGCAAGACACAAATTGCAAGCCCAAATGCAATCACTTTATTCTGCTAAACAAATTGAAGATATTTTGAGTTAATTTTGCAAAAAAAGATTGAATGGCAAGTAATTCCAAAATTCATCCCCTTACCCGTTTTTTTCATTTACTCCGGCTGGATCGTAAAGACATATCCTACATATACCTGAATGCGATTTTTGCTGGGCTCATTGGTTTGGTTTTGCCCCTGGGTGTGCAGGCCATTATCGGCCTGATCAGTGGCGGCGATTTTTCTGCTTCACTCTGGATGCTAATTGCAGTGGTAACAATTGGTACGGCTCTCACGGGGATCATCAAAATCATGCAAATCACCATTACCGAAACCTTGCAGCGCCGGGTATTTGTACGCAGCTCTTTTGATTTTTCGTACCGTTTACCTCGCTTAAAACTGGATTCATTGGCCCGGTTTTATCCTCCCGAATTGGTCAATCGTTTTTTTGATACCCTCAATTTGCAAAAGGGAATCCCCAAATTGTTGATCGACTTCTCAGAGGCCGTTCTCAATATCGTTTTTGGCATCATTCTGATCTCGTTTTACCATTCGTTTTTTGCTTTTTTTGGGTTACTGTTGTGCATGTTGCTGGTGCTGGTTTATTGGGTTACCGGACCAAGGGGCTTGGAAACCAGCCTCAAGGAATCAAAATACAAGTACGAAGTCGTGTACTGGCTAGAAGAAATGGCGCGTTCGATTAGAACCTTCAAAATGGCTGGGTACAGCCCTTATCCATTGCGGCGCACCGATGGTCTGGTATCCAAATACCTCGACAACCGCGCTGCCCACTTTCAAATTTTGAAATTCCAATATGGGGTGATTGTGGGCTTTAAAGTGCTCATTACCTTTGCATTACTGGCGTTGGGAAGTTACCTGGTGATCAACAACCGCATGACCATTGGGCAGTTTGTGGCCGCCGAAATCGTGGTGATTTTGGTCATTGGCAACGTCGAAAAGCTGATTCTTACCATGGAAGTTATATACGATGTACTGACCGCGCTAGATAAGCTCGGATTTGTAACGGATCTTCCCATCGAAAAAGCCGATGGCTTACGTTTTGATAAAATTGACCAGGACAAAGGCATTCACTTGCAAATTGAAAACCTGACTTTTCAATTTGAAGACGCTGATCGCCCAACCCTCAACGGCATTACGCTAGAAGCAAAGCCTGGAGAGCGGATTTGCATCGCTGGTGGCCAAAGTGCCGGAAAAAGTACTTTGTTGCAACTCATTGCAGGGATTTACGCCGATTTTGGAGGGAGCATTGCCTACAATGGTTTTCCGATCAAAAGTCTGGATTTGTGCAGCTTGCGGGGCAATATTGGCGATTTTATCCACGATTCACACCTATTCAAAGGCAGTATTCTCGAAAACATTACCCTGGGCAATCCAGATACTCCACTTGAAGACATCATCTCCTTGGCTGAAACCCTGGACATTGCCAGTTACATTCGCAATTTGCCCGAAGGATACGATACCCAATTATTGCCCGAAGGGCGCAATATTCCACGGACTGTTCGTACCAAAATTGTGCTGCTGCGAGCGGTAGTAACCAATCCCAAATTGCTCCTGGCTGAAGACTTTTTCAAAAGCCTGGATTCCTCCGAACGCGATTTTATTTCTTCATTTGTAACCCAACGTAATGCGCCCTGGACGCTGATTGCGGTATCCAGTGACCCTTTTTTGGCGGCACAATGCGACCGAATTGTGTTGATGGAACATGGCCAAATCATTGCCAGTGGCAGCTGGGAATCCTTGCAAAATCATCCTGTTTTTGATTCCGTTTTTCGGAGCAAAGAATTTCAAATAACCCAATAATTGAATAGCTGATGCTCAACATATCTCCTGAATCCATTTATTCACAGGTTTCTCAGGAAAAATTCAAGTCGTTTGAAAAAACTTCCCTTTCTAGTGCCAACGTTATGTTTGCCCGCTGGATGGGAGGGTTGTTTGTCATCACCCTTTTATTTTTATTCCTGCCCTGGACGCAGAATATCCAGTCCAAAGGCAAAGTAACTACGCTTCGCCCCGAGCAACGCCCCCAAACGGTGCAGTCTACCATTGCCGGGCGCATCGAGCATTGGTATGTGCGCGAAGGGGATACTGTGCGCAAAGGGGATACCATTTTGCACCTCACGGAGATCAAAACAGACTATTTTGATCCAGAAATTGTTGGCCGTACCCAGCAGCAGGTCAACGCCAAAACAAGTTCTATTGGCGCGTATCAAAACAAAGCCACTGCCTTGCGAGACCAGATCAACGCCTACCGCGAAGAACTGGCGCAAAAGCGAAACCAGCTGCAGAACAAATTGCAACAAACCCGCCTCAAAATCATCACGGATAGCATTGCCTTTCGTCGGGCCATTCTCGACGATTCTATCGCCCGCGTGCAGTTGAAACGTACCGATGGACTCTTCAAAGACGGCATCAAACCCCGTACTGATGTGGAAGACAAGCGCTTCAAAGTGCAGGAAACCGAGGCCAAGGTGGTGGATGCCCGCAACAAACTCAACATCGGTCGGCAAGATCTGCTCATCTTGCGCACGGAACTGAGTCAAGCTACCGCTGAAACGGCCCAGAAAATTGCCAAAGCAGAATCCGATATTGCCAGTGCCCGCTCCGATCAATATTCGACCGAAGCAGACATCAGCAAACTGGAAATACAGGTAGAAAACTACCGCCAGCGCAATGCTTTTTACTTTGTACTTGCCCCTCAGGACGGATTGGTGGCCAAAGCAATGCAAGCGGGTATTGGCGAAAACATCAAAGAAGGCGAATCCATTGTCAGTATCCTTCCGAGGGTGTATACCTTGGCCGTTGAAATGTACATCAAGCCACTCGATTATCCGTTGATCAATTTGGGACAGGAGGTACGCTTCCTCTTTGATGGTTGGCCCTCGATCGTATTTTCAGGTTGGCCGGGTTTTTCGTTTGGGACGTTCAAAGGCAGGGTTGTGGCCATCGACAATATCATCAGCGACAATGGCCAATACCGCATCCTGGTTGCGCAGGATGCAGCTGATGCAAAAGTTTGGCCCAAAGCACTACGGCCAGGATCCGGCGCTCAGGGCATTGCCTTGCTTGGAAATGTACCCCTCTGGTTCGAGCTTTGGCGACAGCTCAATGGATTCCCTCCCAATTATTACCAAAAAGAAGGAAAATCGGAAGAGCCAAAACTAAAGGCCCCGGTGAAGCGGTTGAAGTAGGGGGCGTATTTTTATGTCTTGGGTTTTCAGATTGGCGCTTCGGTCACTTCCGCACTCCCGGCACTTCGACTACGCTCAGTGACCGGGAGTGCGGAAGTGACCGAAGCGCCAATCTGAAAACCCAGAACTCAATAGTAATTCAAATGAAACCAACCATTATAGCTCTTTTTCTATTGTTTTTTGCGGAAAGCATGCTTGCGCAAACCCTCGACTCCGTTTTAACTTTGCAACAATTTCTAAGCAATATAAAGCAAGAGCATCCGGTAGCGCGCAACGCTGAACTGCTGCTGCGACAGGCTGAAGCCCAGGTACGCCAGGCACGTGGGGCTTTTGACCCCAAGCTCTTTTCGGATTGGCAGCAAAAATCTTTTGACGGCAAACGCTATTACCGCACGGGAGAAATGGGCGCCAAAGTAACGACCCAATGGGGCATGGAATTCAAAGCATCCTACACCAATGCCAGCGGAAGCTTCCTCAATCCCGAAGAGCTGCTGCCCGACCCAGGCCAGGCCGTGTTGGGACTAAGTATCCCCCTGCTCAATGGCCTGTTTTTTGACGCCAATCGGGCGGGATTGAATATCGCTACCCTCGACCGTGATGGACTGGATGCCGAACGCCGCGGCTTGATCAATGACCTGATGCTGCAAGCTGGAATCACTTACCTCAATTGGACAATCGCTTACAATCAACTGCAAGTCACCGAGCAGGCGTACCAGTTGTCGTTGACCCGTTTTCGGGGCATTCGCGAAAGTTATTTTGTGGGAGACAAACCGGCAGTAGATACCATCGAAACCTTCACCCAGGTACAAAACTGGCAACTCGAACTTAATGATGCCCTCACAGTATACAGCAATGCCAGCTTGGGCATGCGGGCTTTGCGCTGGAACAATGGCCGCCCAACTCCCGCAGATAGCCCCTGGAACTGGCAACCGGAGCGCCTGAACCAGGCGGTACAACTGCCGGCCATGCCCATCGATTCTTTTACGCAGGGGCTTGAATTGCAGCACCCCGATCTGCGTGCCCTTCGGGTCGACTTGCGCCAATTGGATGTAGAGCGCAAATTGGCCGCCGAGCAATTCAAACCTCGCCTCGACCTCAGTTACAATTTATTGGGCCGCGGTTTTGACTTCAGCCCTGCAACCAAAGAAAACCCTACCCTCACCCTCACCGAAGCCCTAGGTACCAATTTCAAGTGGGGACTCAATTTTTCTTTCCCACTTTTGCTGCGCAAAGAAAGAGGTAAAATGGAGCTGATTCAGATCAAGCAATTGCAAACGGGCAATAAATTTGACCAAAAACGCATCGAAATCGAAAACAAGCTGCGCAGCTATTACAACGATTATGAGAATACCCGCCAGCAAATTCAGCGCTACCAAATACTCATTCGCAACCTGCAAGCCCTGCTCCAGGCCGAGCAACGCAAACTGGAAGCCGGGGAGAGTTCCATCTTCCTGATCAATAGCCGGGAGCAAAAACTGATTGAAACGCAACTGAAATTCAATAAGTTGCAGGGAGAATTCGCCAAAAATCTGCTGTCGGTTTACTGGGCTGCGGGACGCTTGCCATTGCTTTTTTAAGCTATAACTAAAAAATACGTCAAAAAATCATTTCAATAGTTGTTTAACTAAAAAATACGTTATACCTTTGGTTCAACAAGTTGATCGATCGATATGAAACAGTTGACCAAAGCCGAAGAAGAATTGATGCAAATTATGTGGGATCTGGGGCCCTGCACTGTATCCGCCATGCGCGACTACATTGCAGCGCAGCAACAACAAGAAAAACCTCCCCACAGTACAGTATCTACAATTGTGCGCATTTTGGAAGAAAAAGGCTTTGTAGGCCACAAAGCCTATGGCCGCACCTATGAGTATTTTCCACTGATTTCCAAAGATCAATACGGCAAGCAAAGTTTACGCAAGCTCGTTGACGACTACTTTGCGGGTTCTGCCCGTGGACTGGTCTCCTTTTTGGTACAAGAAAACGACCTGGACTTACAAGACCTTTCGAAACTAATGGAAGATTTAGAAGAATAATGGTGGATAATTCCTAACTCATCATTCGCAAGCGATGAACTATTTCCTCAAAGTTGCCATTTGCTGGCTGGTATTTTACCTACTGTACCGTTTGTTGTTGGAAAAAACCACGTTTTTTCGCCTCAATCGGATCTATTTGCTGATCACCCTTCTGTTGGGCTTGGCGTTGCCTTTGCTGCGGATTTCGCTGGAGGCATCTGCCAACCCGGAGCAAACCAGCAATTGGTTGCCGGAAGTAGTCATCCGTGCCAATGACATCGTTAATCAGCCTTTTACCCTGCCTACAGTAACCATCAATGCCGCCAACAGCAGCAGTAGCTGGAATGTATGGTTTTGGTTGTACTGGAGCGGGGTTGGATTTTGCCTTTTGCGCTTCGCAACAGGACTTATTCAGTTGCGTCTGGTTTATCGACGTGGTACCAAACAAGTGGAAGGAAATTATACCGTGGTGTACAGCCCGGAGGTTAAAGCCCCTTTTTCCTTTATGCATTACCTGTTTTGGCCACAAGCGCTCAAGGACGATGAGCTTGAAAAGGCATGCATGCTGCGCCACGAGGAAACCCACATCCAGCAATACCATTCGCTGGATGTACTGCTGAGCGAGCTGATCAAAGCCATGTGTTGGTTCAACCCCTTGGCCTACCGTTATTCCCAAGCAATAAGAGACGTGCACGAATACCTGGCCGATGCGGCAGTGCTCAAAACCACCAACCGCAAGCAATACGGCCACCTTTTGATCAGGCAATCCCTGTCCGGACCATCGATTGCCCTTGTAAACCACTTTTCTACATCTCAACTCAAAAAACGCATCCACATGATGATGAGAAAAAAATCGCAAGGCTATGCCCAACTGCGCTATGCGCTGGCGTTGCCTGCACTGATTGGTCTGGGCTTTTTGTTTGCACAGCTTCGCCTGGAAGCGCAAGCGCCCACAACCCAAAATTCGACGCTTCCGCCACCGCCACCCATGATGGCTCCCGGAGCAATTGATAAAAATGCCAACAATCAGGCCGCCCACAGCAGTATGGCAACTGAATTGGTAGTGGTAGGTCATGCCGTCAAGGATTCCATCCCTCCTGGCGAAATATTTAAGGTGGTAGAAAACATGCCAGAATTTCCTGGTGGGAAAGACGAATTGTTGAAGTTTTTGGCCAAAAACATCGTTTATCCTGCTGCTGCTAAAAAAGACAACATCGAAGGAATGGTCGTAGTGCAATTTATAGTGGGCAAAGATGGCTCGATCCTAAGTCCGCATATCGTGTTGGGTGTTGGTGGCGGCATCAACGAAGAAGCCATGCGGGTGATCAGTATGATGCCCAACTGGAAGCCCGGTCTGCAACGGGGGCAAAATGTAAATGTACAATTCAACTTGCCGATTCGATTTAGGTTGGAGGGTGTAGTTACCGATAAAAAAGGTGAATCGACTAAAGAGGTTTTCAAAGTAGTTGAACGGATGCCTGCATATGAGGACGGCCAAGAGGGTTTGCTTCAATTTTTGGCGAAAAATATCAATTACCCCAAAGTGGCCAAAGACAATGGCGTAGAAGGGATGGTAGTGGTACAATTTATCATTGAAACAGATGGTCGAGTAAGTGGAGCAAAAGTGGTAAAGGGCATTGGTGCTGGTTGTGATGAAGAAGCCCTACGCGTCGTCCAACTTACTCGTTGGACTCCTGGAATGCAGAAAAATAAAGTCGTCCCTGTGCAGTTCAACCTCCCCATTCGGTTCAAATTGGACGATAAAAAATCCACTGAACTGCCTGCCAATACGACACGACTAAAAGTAGAGGACTTCAAAGCCTCGCCCAATCCTGGCAATGGAGTATTCAATTTGAGCTTCCGCGCGGAGGTTAAGGCCATGAAAATTTCAGTGTACAATATGTATGGAGAGCGATTATTCCATCAATCAGTTGATAATTTTGATGGGTCCTACAATGGCCAGATTGACCTGAGTAAGTATGCAAAAGGCACATATTTATTGTTTATTACTCAAGGAGATGCAAGTTACGCCCAGAATTTGGTAAAGCAGTGATTATTGCAATTTGATTCCATTGACTGCTAATGACATTCCTCTTGTGCGCTTGAGCCCGTCATTAGCAGTCAATAAACTAAGTTATTTGGTCGATTTTTTCGATGCCAAAAAACAGGAGACTTTCAAATTGTATTACTTTTAGGGAATTCTGAAATGAATCCCCGATTTATGAAACACAATTTACAATACAGCAAAGCACGCTTTAGTCGCTTATTTAGTTCAAAGTCCATTATATTCCTGTTCTTTTTTGCATTTTTCCACATTGCTCATCTGGCCGCAGCCAATCCTTGTGCGATCGACTCCTTGCCAGAGAAAATTTACCGTACGGTAGATCAACTTCCCACCTTCCCTGGGGGAAAAGCAGCGCTTTTTTCCTACATCGCTGAAAATCTAAAATCACCTGCCGAAACTACCCCTGAAAAGGTACACGGCCAGGTTTTAGTACAGTTTGTCGTATTCAAAGATGGAACAATTGGGAAGGCCAGCGTGCTGAAAGGAATCGGTAAAGCTGCCGATGAAGCAGCCTTGAACCTGGTACAAAACATGCCCAAGTGGATTCCCGGCATTTTGAAAGGCCAAAACGTAAGCGTTGAGATGGGTCTTCCCATTCGCTTTGAGTTTATCGCAAAAGGATATTTTACCCAAGACAGTTTAATCGTTGCCGAAGTGGATACTCCGGCCAAGTTTTCAGGTGGGCTTTCAAAATGGGCTAAATATATTGGCGAAAACCTCGTATATCCAGAATCTGCAAAAAGGAATTCCATTCAAGGAGATGCTTTTGTACAATTTACCATCGAGAAAGATGGCACTATTTCCAATCCCATCGTTACCAAAGGACTCGGTTATGGTATAGATGAAGAAGTAATCAAACTCCTTAAATCTGCGCCCAAATGGAAGCCTTCTTACTTAAAGGGGGAACCCGTTCGAACAATAGTTTCAGATTGTAAATTTGTCTTCAGAATATACTGACCTTCACTTCCCCAGAACCTAAAATGATGCAATTAAGAAAATCAGTCTTGCCATCGCTTTTGTTGATGGCAATGTTTTTTCCTTTTGTTGGTGGCATTTTGTTCGCGCAAAACTCCACACCAAAGGATTCTACATTTGGTCCTGTTTACACCAAGGTCGAATTCATGCCCACGTTTCCGGGCGGTTCTGAGGCATTGAAAGCATTCCTTGCTGAAAACGTTGGCTATCCAAAGCCTGCTTTAGCCAATGGGGTAGAGGAAAAAATCGAAATCCAGTTTGTTGTAGACCGCGAAGGATTTGTAAAAGATCCAAGAATTATTCGGGGCTTAAATGATACTGCCAATCAGGATGCGTTGCGGGTAATGCGCCAGATGCCCCAATGGAATGCAGGTTTAAATGAGGACTTGCCTGTAGCGGTAGAAATGTCTCTGAATATTCCTTACCGCATGTCTCCGATTTTTAAAGTTGTACAAAATATGCCTGCTTTTTCCGAAGGCCAGGCTGCTATGAATCGATTTTTAGATGAGCATTTAAAATACCCCGAATTGGCCAAACAAAACAGAACGGAAGGAGTGGTAGTGGTTCAGTTTGTTGTCGAAACAGATGGGTTGCTCTCCAATCTTTACATTGTTAAAGAACTTGGGTCGGGTTGCGACGAGGAAGCATTGCGTTTGGTCAAATTAATGCCCCCCTGGCAACCTGGTGTATCATTCGGGAATTTGGTACGGGTTCAATTCAATCTGCCCATCCGTTTTAAGATCAAAGAATAATCCCTACCTTCGGGCAAACTCCCGTACCAAGTGAATCGCGTTCAACATCTGCAAAAACTACAATCGGAAACTTTCGACATCTGCATCATTGGCGGCGGCGCTTCGGGCGCTGGTTGTGCGCTTGATGCTACCCTGCGTGGCTTCAAAGTTGCCCTGATCGAAAAAGATGATTTTGCGGCAGCAACTTCCTCCAAGTCTACCAAACTCATCCACGGCGGAGTGCGCTACCTAGAACAAGCCGTGAATAATTTTGACCTGGCGCAACTCAAGCAAGTGCGCCACGGCCTGGAAGAACGGCACATTGTCATCCAAAATGCTCCTTTTCTAGCACATCCACTTCCGTTGCTTACCCCTTGCTATTCCTGGGTTGAAGGCTGCTATTATGCCATCGGTTTGCGCATTTACGATGCTTTTGCCAAAGGCGATTCTTTGCCCAAAAGTCGCTGGATCAGCAAAAAAGAAGTAATGGAACGCACCAAAGGTTTGAATCCAACTTTGCACAGTGCGGTACTTTACTACGACGGCCAATTGGACGATGCCCGTTACTGCCTTTTACTCGCCAAAACAGCCGCCGAAAACGGAGCAGCTGTGGCCAACCACTTGCCTTTGTTGGGTTTTGAAAAAGACGAGCAAGGCAAACTCAGCGCTGCCTTGGTAGAGGATGAATTAAGCGGCAATAAATTTGCGATCAAAGCCCGCTTGTTCATCAATTGCACGGGGGCACATGCCGATTTTGTGCGCCAACAAGCCAATCCTAACCTGGATGCCCGCATCATTCGAAGCAAAGGAGTACACGCCGTGTTGCCTTTGGACGTGCTGGGCAGCAGCGAAACGGCACTTTTGATCCCCAAAACCACCGATGGTCGGGTCATTTTTGCCATTCCCTGGGAAGACAAGCTGTTGTTGGGTACCACCGATAGCCCTTATACTGCTGAAGAAGAGCCCGGCTTGGATAAAGCAGAAAGCGAGTTTTTAATCGAAAACCTCAACATGTACCTGGCCAAACCAGTAGGGTTGGATCAGGTGAAAGCCGGTTTTGGCGGTCTGCGCCCCCTAATTGCTTCCGATCCGAATCGCTCCACCAAGGCCCTGGTGCGCGACCACGAGGTAGAGTGGGATGAGCAATCCGGGCTACTCAGTCTGTTGGGCGGAAAATGGACGACATACCGCCTCATGGCCGCCGATACCATCGATGAAGCCTGCAAACTTTTGGATACCGAAAGCCCTTGCCTTACCGCCAACCAACTACTCTCCGGTGCAGAAGGATACGACGCTCAAGCCTGGCAAAACTGGGCGGCTCAAACGGGTTTAAACGCGGCTACTTGCGAACATTTGTCTTTGAAATATGGCAGTCGAGCCACCGCAGTATTGAGTTTACTGAAAGAAAATTCCAACTGGACTGCGCTGTTGCATCCCGATTATCCCTACATACAAGCGGAGGTCATCTACCAAATTAGGGAGGAAATGGCCGCCAATCCCCGCGATGTACTGGCCCGCCGTTTGCGACTGGAAATGCTGGATTGGAAGGCTACCTTGGAGGCCATTCCAGTGGTATGTCCGCTTCTTGCGCAGGAATTAAATTGGACTGAAATACAAACAGAACAAGCTGCAAGCACCTATCAAGCCTTGATTTCAGCCTTTCAGGCAAAAATTGAAACAGCTTGATTGCATTCCAGATTTTTACCTTAATTTCGCCTTTTGTATGACGCAAAAAATCGGGAAGTAATTTTCTGCGTCATTCTTAGGAACTGTATCGTAACGAATTGTATGGAAAAAAACGCATTTGGAAAGGCCTGGGTGATGGTGGTTTTGGCCGCAGTTTTGTTGCTGGCTTACCCATTTTTGCACCATCGCGTCCCTTTTTTCAAAGCTAACCTGCGTGACTACAACTTTTATGAATCGCTGCGCAGTACCCAACCCAAAATCAAAAAGGACAAAAAGAACAAGGATAAAGCCAAAACGCCTCCTCCGGTGGTGGTCAACCCCGCGTCCACGGTGCAGATCAGTGCATACGATACAGAGAATTTGTACCACGGCTTGACTTTTCTGGTTCCTTTTTTTGAAAAATTGCACCAGCGAAAAAAACAGATTCGAATTGCTTACTATGGCGATTCCTCTATTGAAGGCGACCTGATCTGCCAGACCTTTCGCGACAGTTTGCAAAAACGTTTTGGCGGAAAAGGAGTTGGTTTTGTGGGCATCGACAATCCCATTCCAGGTTTTCGTCAGTCGGTGCGCCTGAGTTTTTCGAACAATTGGCAGCGCAAAACGGTCATCGACAAAGAGCTCGGTCGCTTTCCTTTTGGCATTTCAGGCGAAAACTTTCGGGCGCTGTTTCCTCGGCCTGCGCCCCCCAAAGACAGCACCCAACTTACCGTTATCGATACTGCTCCAGCCCCCAAGCCCATTTCTGTACACCATTGGTCAGAATGGGGAGGCAGCAAAAGCTTTTATGGCACCTCCAGTTTTTCCCTGGCTCGCTTGTTTTATGGCCAAACCCAGGGCGACAGTACTGCCCATGCTCCAGGCAAAATCACCACAAGTTTCAATGGCCGCAGCCGGGAACTGACCTTGAACGGGCTGGAAAAAGTCAACTCCGTTACCTTGGCCGATTCGATGACCTCTAGGGTGCGAGTAGATTTTAAAGTGCCAGGAACCTTGCCTTTGTATGGCGTGAGTTTGGAAACACCCAATGGCGTGATTGTCGACAATTTTTCACTGCGCGGCAACTCAGGTGGGCGCCTCACCCTCATCAACGCAGACAACCTGGCCGCTTTTCAGCAAAACCTGGACTACGACCTCATTATCTTTCAATACGGACTGAATGTACTCAATGCCAGGTTGCAGGATTACAGCTGGTACACCAAAGAGATGAACAAACTGATCGCCCACTTTCAAAAAGCCATGCCGGGTGTGCCGATCTTGCTGGTTGGGCCTTCCGACAAATCGATCAAAATAAGCGGTGGCATGCACACCGATCCAAGTGTAGAGCGCATTACCGATGCCCTCCGCCAATCGGCGACGGACAAGCAATGTGGGTTCTTTAGTTTTTATGAACGGATGGGCGGTGAAGACTCCATGGTGGAATGGGTAGAGCGGCGGCGTCCCAAATTGGCCAATCTCGATTACACCCACTTCAACAGCAATGGCGCCAAAATAGCCGGAAATTACCTCTTGAGCTTTTTATTGGGTGGATATTCAGATTTTGAACTTGCATCCAAAAAAGAAGCACAGTAACACCAAAACCAATGCCTATGCCTACCGACGATATTTTGGATCACTTTGACTGGGAAGAAAATCAGCCCATCCCAGATGACACAGAGTGGGGCGAAGAATTTGATTATTCACTTGACCCGGATGCAGAAATTGTACGCATCAAAAGGTATCCATTTTCCTGGCAAGCCGAGTTGGCAGTAATCGTGCTGCGCAAATACCGCATTCCTTACTACCTGGCCAATTCGCTCACGAGCAATATGTTTCAGTTTGAATGGGCACAAGTAGATCTGTATGTACACAAAGAAAGCGCAGAAGAAGCCCTGGCCTTACTGCGTGGCGAAGAAACCGAAGAAGAGGAATAATTCAACCTGTCTAATCAAAAATTATGTCATTGATCAAACCTGTTAGGGGCATCGAACCCCAATTTGGCGACAATTGCTTCCTGGCCGATTACTCGGTTGTAGTAGGTGATGTAGTGATGGGCAACGATTGCAGCGTATGGTTTCACGCCGTAATCCGGGGCGATGTAAACTCCATTCGCATGGGCAACAAGGTCAATGTGCAAGATGGCGCCATCATTCATTGCACCTACCTGAAAGCTGCTACCACCATCGGCAACAACGTATCGATTGGCCACCGGGCAATGGTACACGGCTGTACCATCCACGACAATGTATTGGTGGGGATGGGCGCTATTGTGATGGATCATGCCATCGTGGAAGAAAATGTGCTGATTGCAGCAGGTGCAGTAGTACTGGAAAACAGTGTACTGGAGGCCGGCCACATCTATGCTGGCGTTCCCGCAAAAAAGGTCAAAGCAATCAGTGCCGAAACGTTCAAGGACACCATAGAGCGGATTGCCAACAATTATGTGATGTATTCGAGTTGGTTTAAGTAAAGCACATTACGCATCACCTAAACGTTAGCCTAATCACATCCATCCACATCACAAGCCTCTCCATCGGCGGTGATTTCTGCTTTTGTTTTTTCCCAAACCGCTTCCAGGGTTTGTACAAAAGCATCGACGGGTTGAGCACCGCGCAAGGCGTATTTTTGGTCAAATACAAAGAAAGGTACGCCTTGTACACCCAGTTGGTGTGCCATCTCTTCGTCGGCACGTACGGATTCTACAAATGCGTCTGATTGCAAAGTTGATTCAACCAACCCTGCCTCCAAACCAATGGCCACACCTATCGAAACCAGGGTTTCCAGATTCGACAAATCCTTGCCTTCCGTAAAATAGGCCTTCAGCAAGTGCTCTTTGGCCACATCTTGCAAGCCCTGCTCCGCCGCCAGGTGGATCAAGCGGTGCGCAGCCAGCGTGTTGACTGGAACCGCTTTGCCAAACTCAAAATCCAAACCCGCTGCACGTCCCATACTTTCAACCGACTGGGTCATTTCCTGTGCTTGCGTACGCGACATCCGGTACTTGCGCGACAACACATCGTACAAGTCGCCCGGAGATTTGGACGGAGCCTGTGGATCCAATTCAAAGCTGCGCCAGTTGATCTGCACGGTTTCGGCCTGCGGAAAACGAGCAAGTGCGGCTTCCAGGTGGCGTTTGCCAATGTAACAATACGGACAAGCTACGTCCGACCAGATGTCGATGGTCATGGTGATGGATTTTTTGTGTAAATACAACGAGCCCTTACTTTTGGTTTAGCCAAAATGGGTTTTAAAAATTTCACTTACCTCTGCGATAACCTGAGGAGATCCCGCCAGCATTTCTTCGCCAGACCAACATTTTTCCTGTGTCCCCTGAAAATCGCCAACAACGCCGCCCGCTTCCTGAATCAACAGTCCTCCTGCGGCAACATCCCAGGGTTGCAAGTGGTATTCAAAGAAAAAATCGTATCGCCCGCAGGCCACATAGGCCAAATCGACCGCCGCGGCACCCCAACGGCGGATGCCCCGGGTATGGCGCATCAGGTATTCCGACACTTTCTGATAGGCTTCGATCCGACTGAAATCGTGGTACGGGAAACCCGTTGCCACCAGCGCTTCCCGCAATCCATCACGCTGGCTTACTTGGATGCGCTTGCCATTGAGGTAGGCTCCCCCACCTTTCCAGGCATAAAAAGACTCGTTGCGGCTGACTTCATGTACAACGCCCAACACCATCACACCATGATGCTCCAGCCCTACGCTGATGGCAAAACAAGGCAATTGGTGCAAAAAATTGGTGGTGCCGTCCAGCGGGTCAATGACCCAGCGCCATTCGCCGGTTTCTTGAGCAGAGGTACCTTCTTCGGCCAGAAAAACCGATCCGGGCAAGAGCGCTCCCAAACCAGCAATCAGTTTTTGCTCCGAAGTTTTGTCTACGTAGCTCACCAGGTTGTTGAACTGTTCAGCCTTAACTTCGATGGACTCCACCTGGCCTAGCTCTTTGGCAATGAATTGTGCTACTTCCTGCACGAGTGCCAAGGCTTGGGTACAAAGGGTTGATAATTCCATATGATTTTAGTTGGGGCGACCACGTAAGGGAGATCGCATAGGATCGCCCTTACGCCAATTGATAAATTTGAGACAATTCTCTTCCGGCCTGGTTGTAATCAAGGCCATACCCGATCACGAACTTGGACGGGATGGAAAAACCCACAAAATCGGCTTCCAGTGGAAATTGCAGTGCATCTGGTTTGAGCAAAAATGTAGCGATGGCCACCGAAGCAGGGCCTTGTTCGCGCATACTGTTGCTCAACTCGTAAAGCGTTCGGCCAGAATCAATGATGTCTTCCACCAGGATGACGTGACGGTCTTTGATGTCGATGTCCAATCCCATGTTGGTGGTCACTTGCCCCGTAGACTGCAAGCCCGCATAGGAAGACAAGCGCATGAAGGTAATGTCGCATTCGAGCCCGGCGGCACGCACCAGATCAGCGGTAAAGATAAAGGCCCCGTTCAGTATGCCAATGAACAGTGGATGCTTTCCCGCGTAGCGTTCGCGCAGTTCAGCCCCAAGTTCCAATACCCTTTCCTTTATTTGGTCTTCGGCAATAAATGGTTTAAATTGGAGGTTATTTACAGTAATCATTGTTGCTAATTTGAACGTTTGTTGAAGCGATGCGATAGACTGCTCATGATTTTGAACAAACAATTGGCCACAATAATACCAACAAAATCAGGCTAAGACTAGCAATAAGTCGATGTTTTTTTACGCCAAACCAATGAAAGCAATGTTTGTAACCATCTCGATGATCATCCTGAGTTGGGCTTGTCGGCTGACTCCAGGCACAAATGACACCTTGAAGACCAACGAATCTTATCCAAAGGCTGCATTTCCTTATCGGCTGAACGAACCCGACCGCAGTATTGCCATGCCCGAATTGCTCCAGGAAATTTCTGGATTAAGCATGGGTTACACCGACAAATTCTTGCTGGCCGTACAAGATGAGTCTGGTATCCTATTTGTCATCGATCAGGAAACCGGCAGCATCAAACGGAAAATTCCATTTGGAAAACTGGGGGATTACGAAGGGGTTGAAATAGTGGGCAAAGACGTGTTTGTACTCAAGAACTCCGGCACCCTGGTCTGTATCAAAAATGTGGACGCAAAGGAGCAAACCATTGAGACCTTCAATACCCCACTCAAAAAAGAAAATGACGTAGAGGGGCTAGGATATGACGCTGCCCATAAACGCTTGTTGCTGGCCTGCAAAGGTAATGGTGGATTGACCAAACCCCTACCCAACCGCAAGGCCATTTACGGTTTTGACCTTACCAAAAAAACGCTGGATACCATCCCACTTATCACCATCGGACAGCTTGAAGTACAAAAATACCTCGCCTTGCATGCCAAAGAAGATCGGATGGAAAAACTAGTGGAGTTTTTTGCTGATCGCAACAAATTTGAATTCAGCCCTTCTTCTATAGCCGTACACCCGCTCGATGGCAATTTGTACCTGCTTTCTGCGGTCGGAAACATCTTTATGGTGATCAATTTCAAAGGTGAAGTTGTTTATATGGAGCATTTGAAAGGCAAATTGCACAAACAACCCGAGGGATTGTGTTTTGACTCTAAAGGTGGCCTTTTCATTTCCAACGAAGCTGGAGATGATTTGCCAGGAATGATTTATTATTACAAGCCTTTGTCGAATTAATAAACCGGGTCTTTTGTTTGTTTGTTTAGCACAATTGCCTGAACTTCGCAGCGCCAGAGAGCTAGTTTCTTGGCGAACTCCACAATTACGACAACCATTGACCTCAATACCGCTATGAGTGTAGTAGAATTGCGGGTTCCCTCGGTAGGTGAATCCATTAACGAAGTAACCTTGTCTCGTTGGTTAAAAGCCGACGGTGCTTTTGTCAACCTCGACGAATCGCTTTGCGAATTTGAATCGGATAAGGCAACGCTGGAATTCCCTTCAGAAGCAACGGGCAAACTGATCCACGTAGCCAAAGAAGGCGACGATTTGGCCATCGGTGCCTTGGTAGCCAAAATCGACACCAGTGTCAGCGCTGGAGAAAGTGTACCCAACACGCCTCCTGCGGTAGCACCTGCTGCCAGTACCCCCGAGCCAACCAAAGCAGCTGAACCAGCTGGAACAGCAAACTACGCTACGGGTACTCCATCTCCTGCTGCGGGCAAGATTTTGAAAGAAAACGACATTCCTGCCACTGCAGTAGCAGGTACAGGTCGCGACGGTCGCATCACCAAAGAAGATGCGGTAAAAGCAGTGGAAGCAAAACCAGCAGCCCCCGCTCCCAAAGCAGAACCTGCAGCAACGCCAACTCCTGCCCCCAAAGCCAGCCCAGTCGCTTCTTTCTCTCGCGATACCGAGCGTAAGAAGATGACCCGCATGCGCCGCACCATTGCCAAGCGCCTGGTGAGTGCCAAGAACGAAACAGCCATGCTCACCACCTTCAACGAGGTAGACCTGACCGAATTGATGGCGCTGCGCGAAAAATACCAGGAAAAATTTGTGGCCAAATACGGCATCAAATTGGGCTTCATGTCCCTTTTTGCCAAAGCCTGCGCCAAAGTCCTGCTGCAAATGCCCGAAGTCAATGCCATGATTGATGGCGAAGACTTTGTGTACCACCATTTCGCGGATATCTCCTTTGCAATATCCACCCCTAACGGTTTGGTGGTGCCTCCTATCCGCAATGTGGAATCCTTGAGTTTTGCGGAAATTGAAACTGAGCTCAAAAACCTTGCTGGCAAAGCCCGCAACGGCTCCCTGACCCTCGAAGAAATGAGCGGCGGTACCTTTACCATCACCAATGGTGGCGTGTTTGGTTCCTTACTGAGTACCCCGATCATCAACGAGCCTCAATCGGCGATTTTGGGGATGCACGGCATCAAAAACCGCCCGGTGGCAGTAGGGGATAAAATCGAAATTCGTCCAATGATGTACCTGGCCTTGTCTTACGACCACCGGGTGATCGACGGCAGTTCTTCGGTGACCTTCCTGGTGAAAGTGAAAGAATTGATCGAAGATCCGATCGCGATGTTGTTGGATATTTAATATTGTCACCCAATATGTCCTATATCCTGCTTTTCATTTATTGGTTTTCAAGTGGGATTGTAAGCGCAGAACTCCCTCAAGGCATTCTGCGCTTGCAAAAAGCCTACCCCGACTTTGTGGCCAAGGTAGATGCCAACAGCGTCACCTTCAAAGACGGAACGACGTTTGTATACGACGATGGCAAAAAGGACAAAAGCTTTCAAGAATTGCTGGATCAACCCGATCTGAAAGACCAGTTTCGATTTGTGTATCCCCAAAAATTCCCTGGAAAGGAAGGTTTAGGCGCCAATCAGGATCCTGGCCGCATCCGTTTCATGCCTTTTTACATGAAAATGTATGGCAATACCCAGGAAGAAGTGCGGGCCAACCTGCGCGAAATCGTGTGGTTGCCCAAAACCATTGGTGCCAAAATTCTGGTCACCAAAGTCAATGGGGTAGACAAAAAGCTGGAAGCCATTTCACAAGAATTGGACAAACTGCCTGCCTTGAAGCAATACCTCGAAGATCCTGGAGGGACTTTCCTCTGGCGGGTGATCAAAGGCACCAATCGCTTGAGCATGCACAGCTTTGGCATGACCATCGACATCAATGTGAAATACTCACACTACTGGCAATGGGACTGCAAATGCACCAATGAGGACGCCAAATTGGGCTACAAAAACAGCATTCCCAAGCAAATTGTCGATATTTTTGAAAAACATGGATTCATCTGGGGCGGAAAATGGTACCACTACGATTCCATGCATTTTGAGTACCGCCCAGAGTTTTTGCTTTAAAGATTTTACCGATTTTTTAAAAATCAACCTACAATGAAAGCACTTCTTTCTCTTTTCTTGCTGATCGGATGCTTGTCTTGCACCCAGGTTCAGGCCCAAGCGGGCATCATTACCCAAGACGTTGCCACCTTCAAAAAAACCATTGCCTCCAAAAAAGTACAACTGTTGGATGTGCGTACTCCTGCTGAATTCAGCGCCGGAAACATCACCGGAGCCACCAATCTGGACGTAAAAAGCGGGCAATTCAAAGACATGGCAGGTAAGTTGGACAAAAAACGCCCGGTTGCGGTGTATTGCCTTTCGGGTATGCGGAGTGCAAAAGCAGCCAATATCCTCAAAGAGATGGGTTTTAAAAAGATTTACAATTTGGATGGCGGGTATTTGGCTTGGACGAAGTAAATGCTCACTCCATTTTGGATGATGCTGAAAAAATAAAAAAATGCAAAGCGCACCAAGATCAATGCTTCTTGGTGCGCTTTGTGTTTTTATGTTAAGGCCTACTCACCACCTTATCCTTCGGATACTTCAGCCAATATTTAAAGCGCAGAGTCTTGCTGCTAAAGGCTGGAATATCAAGTCTCCAGAGCAATTTTCCAAAGTCTGCGCTGTACTGCGCACCACTTTTTTCCTCCAGTTCCACGGTGATTTCCGCTTGTTTGGACACCGGAATTTGATCCAGTATTTCGATGTTGATGGGGATTTTTTTGTTGTTTTTCACCACGATGTCGTAAGCCACGAGTTCCCGTTTGTAGTTGTTCAAAAACTTGGGTGTGTAGGCCAGATCGGTGGGTTTTACCCGCTTGATGCTGATGTCTTCATCGCGGCCGAGTGAAAGCAGCAAGGTATCCGAAACCGTTTTGGTATCGATCTCTGATTGCCCAACGTAAGTATCTTTGAAGAAAATTTGCGCTGTGCCGGATAGCAGCCCATAACGCCCGTAATTGGGGATTTTGGCCAGGAGGAATACACCGGGATCCAGCTTGGGTACAGCGTGATATTGGTAGATGGCCTCCATCTGCTCTTCCTTGTAGCGCAGCGTTTGTGGCTCTGCTCCAGATACAATGCTTTGAGGCGCAGTGATTTCAAACTCTTCTCCACTGGTGCTTTCCTCCGGTTGTGCCGGAGTTTCTTCGTCTGTTAATCCATCATCTACAGGGCCATCGGAAGGTTTAGCCATGTCTCGACGATTGTCAGAGCTACGTTGTGAGAGGTTGTATGCATTTACTTGCCCCCCTGTAACTACGACTTCATTCAAAACCTGTGGGTAACGCGCTACATAATAATCAATGGTTTGTGGGGTCAAAATGGGGCGGTTGTTGTCACTTAGGGGCCGGGCAGAAGAGAGTTTGAGTTTGACTCCTTGCCAGTCAAAACCGGATTGCTGGCTGACTACGGCTTTGTACACCATGCGCAGGGGCTTGTCGACGGCCTCGGCACGGAGGTCGTAGGCAGGGGTCCAACTGGCACGGGTGATGAAATAGATGCAACTGATGTTGAGGGTTTGGGCGGTAGCGGATTCAATTTGCAGCACGATTTCGCCAGAGGTTTGGGTTTCGCGGCGACTGAGTTTGTTGAGTCTTTCGTTCATTGTCGCGATCATCCGATCTTCCTTGCGGCGCTGAAAAACGATTTCCAACTGGCGGTTTTTGATTTCGCTGAGGCGGCTGCGGTAGTACTGGGTCATTTCCTTCCAGTCGTTGACACTCAGGTTGCTGTGCTCGCCTGCCCCAACGCGTTTTTGGTTTTCTTGCAGGCTGTTTTCTTCTTTGCCGAGGATTTCCGTTTCAGACACGAGACGCAGGATGCGGTCGTGAACCATTTCAATGGAGTCTTGCAGCGCTTTGATGGCCGATCCATTGGGCTGGTTCAGTTCGATGGTGGCCCTACGGAAAAACGCCGAAAGCAAATCAGCTTTGCCCTCAATGCGCACTTGCAGGCTGTTGGGGTTCATGTCGACGGGGAGTTTTTCAAATA
>Ga0247834_1000703_pt1 | contig 62588 bp, 45 predicted proteins | sample LaCruzMarch2015__8_FD_187118 | JGI IMG/M metagenome (GOLD analysis project Ga0247834, IMG submission 187118) | Freshwater microbial communities from meromictic Lake La Cruz, Castile-La Mancha, Spain - LaCruzMarch2015_12m | ecosystem: Environmental > Aquatic > Freshwater > Lake | place: Spain...
TCAAACACTAGGACAAAAACCAAATGACGCTTACCAACTTTTTTTTAATCAATCTCTTGCCAGTTAAAACAAAAATATTAACTTAGCTTTGTAACATCCCTGGTCTGGATTTGGGGAGTATTATAATTAAGAATGGGAGGGAAGTCTTATTGGAATAATTATTATAAGAGTATTCAACTAGGATTTCAATTAACTTCCACAGATGCATATGAAGTCGAGGTAAATATTAGTATGCCAAAGGACTTCAGTTTGTGGTGTAAAGGAAATACCAACAATGGAAAAATCCTTTTCATTAGTATGGTCAGAGAACTTCTTTTTGAAAAGGAGTTAAGTTTTTTGATCTCAACAAATTTAGAGCAGTATTTTCTGCCGATTGATTCAAGGGGGTGTGGGGATTTCAAAATTGGTGCTAAGGCACTGCTTGAAGAGGCAAAAGCCCACATAATCCATCTTGATTATTTGTCACATCTTGAACTTTCTTTTGGTATATTCATTACAGATGTATTTCCTCAGCAAAAATTAAATATACCTATTACCTTTTTAATTTCCTCCGATTTAAGTTCGGTTAGTATTTTTTGTAAAAAAAATCTTGAAGAGTTTTCTTTGTCGATTATGGAGGGTGTTGTCGAGTCTATTGACAATGGATCTATTGTATCTAATTCAAAAATTGCAACAACTGGAAAAGAAATAATTGACTTTGAAGTTAATAAAAGTTTCGAAAGAAAAAATATTTTTGAAAAAGCATGGAATGCTATTTTTGATTACAAACTAAATTGGGATAAAAATTATTACGGTAATGGTGGTGATTCTATTCAAGCAATTCGACTTCTCGCTAAGCTAAAAGAACAAGGCGCTTTAGTTGATTTAGCAAGTTTAATTAATGCATATTCATTAGCTTATTGGTCTTTTGAGCTTGGTGACACCAATCTCAAAAAAGAAAATGAAAAAGATGAACCTAGTTCATTCCAATTGACAGAAATGCAACAAAAAATTTGGAGCCATTACCAATCATTTAAGGATTTCGGTGCTTATCACGAGCAATTTCTTTTCGAACTAAAGCGATCTCCTAGTAAAGAAATCATGGAGTGTTGTATTAACGCAATATGGAAAAGTTATCCAAATTTAAGGATTCATGTCTTGGATATAGATAATGTTTCTTTTCAAGAAGTTCAGGAATCAACATTAGCGATTTCAGAAATGGGTTTTGATTCAGTTGATGAGGCTCTTTTAAGCGATATACAGCAACCTTTCGAAGAAAGTTTGCTCAGGCTCAGTCTATTAACCGTTAAAGAAAAAAAATATTTGCTTTGGTCACATCACCACCTAATTCTTGATGGTTGGAGTGTCGGAATTTTGATAAGAGAATTTATTGAACGCATCAATCAGACTAATTATGCGGTAGTTTTAAAACCCAATTACCAATATAAATTAAATTTATTTGAAAAAAAATTCCCTCCAATTTATCATTCTGATGCGATTACACCATTTAATTTCCCGATTCATAATTTTCAGAAATCTGAAAAATTTAAAACGTTAAATTTTGATTTATCGCGTTTTGACATGTCTAAGGAAGGCGAACTATTAGAAAAATTTCAAATTACAAAACAATTACTTTTTTGTGGGATTGTTGGTGTTCTTCTTCGTTCACTGTCAACAAAACCTGGGTTTTATTTTAACGGAATTTCATCGGGGAGAGATTTTTTAGAGGTAGAAATTGATGAGGCGGTAGGGCTTTTTATTAGAAATACGCAAATTGGGATAAATATTGACGTGAAGTCAACTTGGTCTAGTTTTTTTTTAGAATTGAATGAAAACTTCCAACAAACATTATCAACAGTTAATCGCCCAGAAATTTCTCAAGATGTTGCCTCTAACTCTGATTTTTTATTTATTTATGAAAACTATCCATACACCAACATTGAGTCAGATTTAATTGAAGCTGAGTTAATGCATGTAAATGAGATTACTGGATATCCAGTAACTTTTTGTCTCTTTCCTACTAAAAACGATTATACTTTACGCATTGTTTATGACGCTAGGCGCTTTGAAGAAAATTTCATAAATGGTCTAAAAATAAAATTTGAAGAAATTTACATGAGCGTAATGAATGCCGATATACATTCATCTATAATTTCTAAAAATTTACTCAATATTCAGCATTCTGATGTTGTTGCAATCGATTTTTTGAGTTTGTCAGACTTTAATGCTAATTTAAATACAGGACAATCTATTAGTTTTATAGATGGATCTGGATGGTCAGATTTATTTGATAAAAGTGCTTTTACAACTGAATTTGATCAAAATCAAGGAATTGAATTTTGGAGAAGACAACTTTTTAACGATATTCCAGGCTATTGGAAAGATCAATTTGTAAAAGAAAATCCAACTAAAGTCGAACAAAAAATCACCTGCGATTATGACGAATTTTTAGTTCTTGTAAAATTCGTAAAGTATTTAAAGTTAAGTATTTGGGGGGACACAGATTTTCAAATAAATATAAAAAAAAACGAATGTGTTTTTCCCCTTATCATTGATCGTGATTCAAATGAAAAACAACTAATATCTTCTATTGAGAAGCAAATTGAATGCTCAGAACTTTACTTAAATGAATTTCAAGAAATAATCGCAGACAAATGGTCAAATTCTTCAAACTTTTTGTTCGTATTTGATGATTCTTCGATAGAGAATGATCTTAATAATTTTGATTTTATAATAAATCTAAATAGAAAGAATTCAACACTGATAATCTTTTCAAGTGAAGCAATAAGTTCATCGTTTGTTTTCAACTTTAGTCAATTTATTGAGGCCGAGTCCTCATTTGATACTAACAAAGAATTAAGTTATTTATCAAATCTAAATGAACCGGAAAACACAAATTATTCACCTTATTTAACACTGTTTGCCGATCAAGTGGCTCGTTGCCCAAATCAAATGGCAGTGGACGACGGATCCATTAAATTTTCATATCAAGAATTAGATCAACGCGCTAATCAACTTGCAAGATTTTTAATTAATTCCTATTCGATTGAGGATTCAACTTTTATTGGTCTCAAGCTCAAGAGAGGTGCTAACCAGCTTGTTGCTATAATTGCCATCTTCAAAATTGGAAAAGCCTTTATTCCAATTGACGTTAACTGGCCAGAAAAAAGAATTGATCAAATTGTTAATCAGGCAAAATTAAACTTGATTATAGACGATGCTATATTAACAGAAATCAACATTGAAAACTTTTCGGCTGAGCCAATAATTAAGTTAAACAAATCAATTAATTTACCTTTTTATTCACTGTTTACTTCCGGTTCAACAGGAACACCAAAAGGATGTGTTATTTCAGAATATGCATTTTTAAATTACCTCGATCACACTAAAAATCATTATTTCAAAAATCAAGAAGGCACAAATATTCATGTTTTTACGCCATTTACTTTTGATTTCACACTTACTTCGCTTTTAGGCGGAATAGCCTTTGGATTGTCGTTGATAATACACTCGGAAGAGGAAAATACATACGAATCGTTACAACTTGCGTTAAATGATAAAAATAGTTTTCTTATAAAACTTACTCCTTCACACATCAATTTGTCTGAAAAAAAATGGTTTACTGAATCAACAATAAAAAAGATTATTGTGGGCGGCGAGGCATTAACAGACATGAATATTTCTAAATGTTTGGGTGGTACTTCTCACCAACTTATCAATGAATACGGTCCGACTGAGGCTACGGTGGGTTGTGTATTTCAGGAGATAAAATTAGATCAAACTCCATTAATTGGGCGTCCGATTAATGGAATGGGCGTTGTAGTTTTAGATAAAAACGATAAAGTAGTTTCAAGGGGTTTAGAGGGTGAACTTTGTCTTTTTGGCAGTGGCCTTTCTGATGGTTATTTGAATGATCAGAACAAAACAGCGTTATCCTTTAATGTTTGGTCAGGGGATGCATTAACCAAAATTTACCGAACGGGAGACATGGTCCAAATGCAGCAAGATGGTTGTTTGCTATTCGTTAATCGAAAAGATAGTCAGGTAAAATTAAACGGATATAGAATCGAAACTGAAGAAATTAACGCAGTTATTCGAGAGATTACTACATTAGAATGTATAAGTGTAATTGTTGAACATGAAGCTTCAAAACAGCTAATTACTTTTATTGAAGGAGACTTTTCTAATTTTAATTTAATTCAATTATTAGGTGACAGACTACCAAGCTACATGTTGCCTGCTCAACTTATTCAAATAGAAAAATTTCCTTTAACGTCTAATGGAAAATTAGATGTAAAGCAACTCGAATCTAATTTAAAATCCTTAAATAATACCATTTACCCAAAAATAAATGAGTTTGACATTGCGCAAATTTTGATAAAATGGGCACAATTAGACAACCTTTCCAAACAAGTATTAAACACATCTTCATTAAGAAGCAAAGGATGGGATGTTATTCAAGAACAAATAAATTTTCTTCATCAAATGAATGCAAGTGATATATCACTATTCATTCCAGAATTAATCATAAATGACGTTCCAAGCTTTATTTCAAAACTAAGGTATTCAAAAAATAAAAAACTACCATCTAATCTTATTTTTACTAATTGTGCTATTTCTTTTAACCAATTAATAGATTACGCCCGCGAACTGAAAGAGTATCAATTTAAGTTATCAACAGATGTAAACGCGCTTTTTGCAAAAACAATTAACTCACTTTCCGCATTAGATGATTTCTCTTTGCCTACCGAAATTTTTAGTGATAACATTCCTTTTTTAAAAGTAAATGCGACTGCTTTGGTATTGGATTGGTCTCAAGAAGTAGGATTTCATTTTTTTATTCGAAGAAATTCAAATGGCGAACTAATTTGTTTGCTTCCAAAACATTTAAAAGATATAATCATAGATGAATTAGGATTTATACAACCGGAGGGTTGGAATGGAAATCTTCCCTTTTTGAAATCAAAAAGATTTACTTTCTGCTATTCCAATGGTGATTTATTTATTCAAAAAAATGAGGTTATAAAAAGGTTTTCTCATGTTTTGAAACTAAACTACATAGAAAATCTGCTTTACAATACTTTTGAAAAAATAGATTGTGTTTGTGCAACAACATTGAGAAATAAAATTTTTGTTTTCATACAGGCAACAAAACAAATCAATATTGCTGAAGTAAACACATTGTTAAAGTTTAATCTTACTGCCTGGTGTCAAATAGATCATGTAATTTTTACATCAACTATTGAAAATGATGTAAATAATCTTGAAAACTTTTCTATTGAAAACGACAACTCAAATTTTATTTCATTTTTAACTACCTATCTTCCAGAGTATTCTTATCTTAATGGCTTTCAAAGTTTAATAGAGCAAGGTGGCGATAGCATTACAGCGCTGAGAATAGTTGGGAAATTAAAAAATAAAGGGTTTAAAATTGAGGTTGGAGCTTTGCTTAGTTCAGAAACAATTGCTGAGTATCTATTGTCTCTAAGTCAAGACTCCCATAATATTATCTCATCGCATATTATTCAATTAACTCCAATACAACAATGGTTTTTGAATGATTACAATGGGAACAAAAATCACTTTAATCAATCAATACTATTACAAATACTATTAAGTATTGAGCCTGCCTCATTAGTTCATGCCCTGCAATCAACACTAGATAGTCATTCTATTTTATCTAAAGTTTATGTAGATAGTTGGATAGCCTCTAAAAACCCAACTATTCAGCACATTAAATGCAAAACTGAGGAGGAAGTAACAAATGCTTGTTCAAAAATCCAAGAATCTTTTGACTTGCAAATTGGTCCTGTTGCGGGCGGTGCAATAATTGAAGTTGAAAATAAGATTTTATTATTCGTAGCCATACATCATTTATATTGCGATGGGTACACATGGCGAATCATTTTGGATGATTTACAAGCGATTTTAAGTGATGGTGTTATTGAAAGGGATAGTCATGTTGTTTTTGGTAAAGTCAGAAATCAATTCATTGAAATGTGTGCCGAACCTAGCATTAATTCAAGTGTTTTTTATGAAGAAGAAATTAATAATCCATTTAAAGACTATAATACGTTTACCTATTCTCAGTCAAATTATACCGAATGGGAATGGTCTATCGAAGAAACTAAATGGTTTCAGTATTCAACAGAAATTGGGACTACATCAAATGAGAAATTTTTATTTTTATTTTTAAAAATTTGGATTGATTTAGGACACGAACCTACAACTATTTTCTTTGAAACTCATGGTCGTTTTTATGAAGGTATTCCTGAACTTAGCGAAACCATTGGTTGGTTTACCCAGTTTTATCCTGTATTCACTTCAAGTTGGCCGAAATTAGCCACACTAAAAGAGGAAATATCAGCTCAATTCTCATTGCTTCCACAAAATGGTTTGACATACATGGGAGAGAAATCTTGGAAAAAACCGCCATTTCCTGTTTTATTGAATTACCTAGGAAATTTTGATGAAAATCGTGGAGAAATGGCAATTCCTTCCCAAATTTCGCAAGGCAATATGACTTCGTTGGATAATCCAACTTTTGCTGTAGTGGAGTTAAACGCCTTGATAGTAGAAGGTAAAATGAAATGGATGCTTAGAACTCACCCTAAACTTGATTTAACTAGTTTTAAATTAAAATTAAATAGTTTTGCAGAGGATTTGATTGGGAACAAAAATATAATGGAATATATTGACCAATCAATTGATCAAGATGACATAGATGCAATAAATGCTTTACTTGGAGAACTTTAGGAAATGAATAATATTAAATCCATCGTTCCACTGCTGCCGGCACAACAATTTATGTTGGCAGCCACTTTAAAGTCTGAATCGGATATCTACGTGCAGCAGTTACTTTTTGAAGTAAATAATCATTCACAAATCGATGTTTTTACATCGATTGAGCGCTTGATTCAAATATATGAATGTTTTCGTTCTGTTATTCTTTTTGAAGGTTTGAAACAACCTGTTTGGGTTTCAAAAGGTGATGTTAAACCTTCAGTGTTAATTCATCGAATAGAAAATTCAAGTTTACATCAATTCATTAATGAAATAAGAATTAAAGGATTTAACTTTCAACAAGAACCACCCATTCGTTTCGACTGGTTAGAAACGGAAACAAAAAAGTTTTTATGTATTACCAATCACCATGTTTTATATGATGGCTGGGGGAAACAATTAATTTTAACTGACTTTATTCGTTCACTAAAATTCCCTAATTCTTTTTTTCCTGAAAAACAAAATAAAGTGTGGTACGATGCCTGGACAAAACTCGACCACAAAAAAGCTATTGATAAATACAAAAACTACTTACTTAATTTTGATGGATACGCCTCTTTATCACAAATAGCGTCTCCTAACCTTGAAAACTTAGAATTTAAAACATCAGTTTCAGTTAAATTAATTAGTGAGCTAAGTAAAAATTTAGGTTTGACAAATGCAGAATTGATAAATTTTTGCTGGTCTATGTTTATCTCCATGTGGACACAAAATCAAAGAGTACAGTTTGGTGTCGTAAAACAAAATGGACTTGTTGATCAAGTTAAAAATGGTTTTGGGCTAGGCATTCAAACCCTACCATTTCAATTTGAAGTCGATTTTCGAATAAAAATAGAAGATCAATTAAATCTTTTTAAAAGTAGGGAACGTGAAATTTCAGCTGCGTCATTTGCTAATAATCTAGATTCGATTTTTAGTAATTTAAGTTATGAGTTTTTAATAGCATTTGAAAATTATCCTATTAATGATAGCTTAAAAACTGTTGAAAGCGAATTTAAACTCGAATATGCATACGATCGTTCTGAGTTTCAACTTAGTTTAGCAATAACTCCATATTCCAATTATTTTGATTTCGACTGGCATTATAATACCCAGTTTCATAGTTCAGACCAAATTATATTCTTGGCAAACCAGTTCAGTTTGTTTTTGCAATTTTTCAAATCAAATATTGGATTGACTCCTGCAGAATTAGCTGAGAAAAGTTTCCAACCATATAATCTTTTAAAGCAATTTGATATTAATTACGACAAGACTGCATTTTTTAAAAGATTGGAAGTTAATATGAATGTTGAACAGTTTGAGTTGTATAAAACGTTAACTGATTCTTTTCGAAACAATATTAATCGAATTTGGATCTTTGGTGACAAGCACGAGAATATGACGCCATTAATTTGTGCTGCATGGAAAGAAAATGTTGAAGTTTTAACTATTAATGAGAAGGAATCATCATCTTTTTTGGCTCTTTTACAAGAATTAAAAACGCCAGATTTAATTTTCTCATCTATAAATAATTGTGCACTTGAGGGAGCTATTTACTTAGGACAAAATTTAAAAACGCTAAATTTTAATATAAAAAGCAAAAGTTTAAATAACAATGTAGCTGTTTCTATTTGTACATCAGGATCAACCGGAGAACCCAAAGTGGTCCAGTTAACGATAGAAAATATCATTGCCTTTTTTAAAGCATGGGATGATAAACTACCTTGGAGAGAAAATGAGTTGTTCGGGGTTATATCTCATCCTGCTTTTGATATTGGCTTGGCAGAACTAGTCTTCCCCTTGTGGAAGGGTTGGAAAGTTAAATTATTGGATAAAACTATTCTTGCGGATTCAAAACGCCTTGAGCTAGAATTAGTTAATATTTCAGTATTTCATATGGTTCCTTCTTTGTTAGAGTCTTGGATTGACAATTCAAATCCTGACGAGAATGAGCGAATAATAATGACAGGTGGAGACAAAGTACCTTCTCATTTGTATTTAAAAATGCAAAAGAAATTCGAAAAATCAAAACTTTTTCAATTTTATGGACCTTCTGAATGCTCAGTTCTTGCATGTGGTTTTGAAAATATTGGACAATTTTCAAATTTACTTTTGCCAATTGGGTCATCTTTTAATCATGCTGATTTATTTGTTTTTGGAGAAGAAAATTTACCTTTAGCCCCATTTCAAGAGGGAGAAATTGTCATCGCTGGTCCAGGGGTGGGTATTGGTTACGCCAATTATGAAAATAATAAATTTTTCAACTATTGCAATGAAAATGCTTTCAAGTCAGGAGATTTTGGTTTCAAAGATTTAGCGGGAAATCTGTTTTTTAGGGGAAGAAAAGATAGTCAAATAAAAATAAATGGACAAAGAATAGAACTTACGCGTATTGAGTCCGCTCTTTTTCAATGGTCTTTAATTCAACATTGGGTTGTCATTCCAAATGGTAATATGCTATTCGCTTTTGGAAAATCCCAGCAAGTTGAATTTCCATTGGAAAGAGCGAAACTACAGCATTGGCTACCATTTTATGCAATTCCACAACTAATCGAAATTTTAGAAGAGTTTCCGCTTAATAAAAATGGTAAAGTTGATACCCAAAAACTATTGGATTATGGAGTTTTGACTTTAGAAAATAGTAAACAATCTATCTCCATAGTTCCAGAAATTGAAAATTGTATTATTGAATTATTCAAGGACAAACCCATTAATTTTTCTGTTGGCTGGTACGCAAATGGCTTGAATTCTATAGATGCTTTAAAATTATCTGGTATACTGAAAGCAAAACATCAACTAGCTATTGATTTAAACAAAATATTAGGCGTTGAGAATCTCTTTACACTTTTTCAGATTGATACAAATCAAGTTAGTCAAACTGAAGATTTAAAAATAATTCAAGAAGGGCAAAAAGTTCATTCCACGGCTGCTAGACTGCTCTTTTTATCTGAATCTGACGAGTTATTTTTCAAAAGTTATTGGATTTCTAGTGGTACCAAATTATCGGCTAATTATGATCTTAATAAAATTAAAAGCTGGTTAACAGATCAATCTAATTTAAGTTTTTCTGTTGCTTTTGATAAGAGCGATTATATATGGAAAAATGCCAAACTTCAATTAATTGAAATTGATATTAGTGAAGAGGTAGAGTTTATAAAAATGGTTGAAAATACTTATTTAGATATTTACACCTCATTATTTATATGTTTTATTGGAAGATCAAAAAATGAAAATTTTCTTGCCTTCAAAGTTCATCACGCACTGCTTGATGGATTGGGTTTAGAATTAGTTTGGGAAAAGCTTTATCACGACTTAAATAATAATCAAGTTAGCAAGATTAATTTAATTGCGCCGAAAGAAGAACGAATAGATTTAAATTTTTGGGAGAAATATTTAATAGATGTTGAGGTTAAGGCTTTAGCGTTTGAAAGACAAAATTCATTTTCGTCAGAAGCCGCTCGGATTAATATCAAATTATCGGATGAAGAAAAACAAATTTTAATAGCGCTTTGTAAAAGTCACAACTGCAGTATGTTTGAAGCTGGACTTTTACTTTTTGTCCAAATGATGTCTGTTTTTGCCCCTGAAAATCAGGCTATCGGAATACCTGTAAATACAGGGGAATACATTAATGATGAGAATATTTCTGCCATGTCTGTAAATATTCTTCCGTTTAAGACATCTCACAAAAATTTGGAAGAAATTTTGATTAATTGGCGAACTTTATTTAGAAAAAGATTGACTCCTTTTTCCGAAATTGCCAAATTAAATAAAAATCAAAAAAATGGGATGCCATTTTTTAATTCTACCTACTTATATCATTCACAAAATTCATTTTCAAGCGACTTTAAAAGTATTAATTTTAAAAGAGCAGCAGCAGACTTTAATATTTCGTTGGATTTCATTGAAGATAAAAAGGATTTAATTTTTTCTTGGGAATACAAAAACGATTTTTTCACGGAAACGGCAATTTATAAATTGCATCAACTTCTATTTCGTGGAGTTGAATATAAAATACCAAAGACATTTAATGATTGTAAAGATTTAATAATAATTTGGAAGAATATTCTTGCTAAATTCCCTAAAAAGCTTGCACTGTTTTTTCAAGGAATTTCATTAAGCTATTCAGAAATTGATAATTATATTGCCAATTTTCAAATGAAATATATACCTCAGGACAGTATTGATGTTTTGATTTTAGAAAGAAATCCTGAGTCTATTTGCAACTTACTTTTTCACCTTATCGATGGAATAGCATTTATCCCTGTTGATTATGAAACTTCTATTGACCGAATTAATCATATTCGCGAAATATCAATGGATATTAAAACGTCACATCAGGAATTTAAATTACTTCAATATGTAATTGCTACTTCAGGTACAACAGGAGTTCCAAAATTGGTGGGCGTTGGAAAAGCTGGGTATGCTGCAGCCGTGAATGCATGGGTTGAAGATTACACGCTACTTTCATCTGATTGTTTTTTACAGGCAGCATCATTTTCTTTTGACGTTTCTCTTGGTGATATTGGAAGATGTTTTTTTAATGGAGCTTCTTTGGTTTTACTTGATGCAGCTGAAAGAAAAGACCCCAGTTTAATGATAAGTAAAATCAATGAATTTTCAGTTACTTTATTTGAAACAACTCCACTTGTCGTGCGTTGGTGGCTCGCCGACGAAATCAAAATGAAAGATTTTCCTAGTTTACGTCTGTTAATTGTTGGTTCGGATAGTTGGAAGTTGGGTGAGCTTCGATCTTTTGCTAGTTCGAAACTAGCTAATCAGCAAATAATTAATTCGTATGGTCTTTCGGAAACAACTATCGATAATAGTTTTTTCGACCTAGATTGTGACGATCATGATGATTATTCTAATGAAATGGTTGTGCCAATTGGTAAGGCAATGAAACATTGTGATTTGGTCATAGTAAATGATAAAGGTGTTTTATTGGAGAATGGAATGGAGGGATTTATTGGTATTAAAGGTCCAGCAGTTGGATTTGGTTATTTTGTAAATGGAAGTTGGTCAAATAAGCAAAATGAATTTTGGCAATCTAAAGACCGAGGGATTTGTGATGAATGGGGTAATTTTCATTTCAAAGGAAGAGCTGATAAACAGGTCAAAATTCGAGGGCAAAGAGTAGAATTGGAGGAAATAGAACGTATTTTAAGTGCTATATCACCAACGCAGATTTGGTTTGTCATAGATTTTGAGCATGAATTTTCATCAGAAATGGCTGCTTTTTATTCAGGACAGATTGCTGAAAGCGAGTTACATCAAATTAAAACTAAATTAATTGATAAATACCCTTCTTACTTTCTTCCGTCAATTTTTGTTGAAATTGATACAGTACCATTAAATACTAATGGTAAGACGGATGTAGGTGCACTCCGGAAGATTGCAATTAACAAGAGTACATTTAGTAGTTTCTTACAAGAAGATACCGATCTTACAGAAAGACTTTTGTCTCATTTTGATCAATGTTTTAATCAACGTGTTGAGCCTAGAAATCATTTTTTTCAATTTGGTAAAAACAGTTTTGATGCCATGCATTTTGTCAGAAATTGGAATAAGATAAACAAAGAAAAAATAGCCGTTCATCAACTATTTTCTGCAGAAAGTTTTCAAGTTTTAGCCCAAGTGATTGGCACATATCAGAAAAATCAATTACCAAATTTGATCAGTCAAAATATTTCCAAAGCTCAAGAAGCCATTTGGTATGAAATTAAAAATGGCAATTCTTCTCTTTATAATCTTCCTCATTTCATTGACATACCAGATAAATACAATGTAGACAAAGTCAGATTGGCTTTTGAAAAAGCTTTAAAATGTTGCCCTGCTTTGTTTGTGTGTTTCAATGAGTCAGAATTTGGTGATGTGAGTACTCAACCACAAGATAGTAAAGACTATGCTATACCTGTTATCGAAGTGAAAGACTTAAATCAATTTAAAGAAGACGCATTTTCTTTGGTGTTTGACTTTCAAAGCAGTCTGCCTTTCAAAGCTGCATTGATTCAATTTAATGAGAAAAGTATTCTTTACTTTAATCCACATCATCTAGTTTACGATGGTGGTTCGGATGCACACTTGAGTAAATTATTTATCGATTTTTATGAAGAGCGATTCGAACCCATGGAAGTTGATGCGCCAGTTCTCTTGGGTAAACAAATTGATTGGCATAGCTATTTTAATTTGGTTTATAGCCCTGAGATTTATTTTAACAAAGCCGACACATCACTTCAGCCATCTTTAATATTGCCATGCACGGCTGTAGAAACAAATAAAATTAAAGAATTATGTTTAGCTTATCAGTGCACACCAACGACAATTATTTCGTATTTGTTGTCTAAGGCACTTCATTTAGCAAACTACCATATTAATTGGATTTCTATTGCCTTGGATCATAGAACTCAAGATTGTGTCGGAATGCACATGAGGGCTTATCCCTTCCCCGCCTTTGAAATAAATAGTGATGCAAATAGTACTATCTCCAAGCAAAAGTGGGCACTAAGTCAATTATTTGCCGCAATTGATCAAAATATAATCTATCCTATTTCAACGATTAATGAAGCATATCATCAAGTCGGTCTTATCATTCAGCATCCTTTTAACATGGAAAATGAGACATCGATGACCGAAAAAATTGAATATTCACGTCCTAGACTTCCACTTAGTCTTTATGTTGAAAAGATAAATGAAAATATTTTCTTTCGTTGGGAATTTGACAATAAACAATTAAGTATTGAAAAAATTAGAAATATTAACGTTCTTTTCTTTAATTCAGCCGACGAATTAATTTCAATGGATAAGAAAATAATAAATTTTAACCCACAAACGAACGCAGTCATTGATAAAACAAATTCAGAAAATATATTACCTGAATTGTTAAATATTTGGTCAAAGTATACAGGAAAAAATGATTTACTTTCTTTTCATTTTTTCGAGGCTGGGGCCAATAGTATCAAAGCGTTATTGATGTTAAAAGAAATCCAAAGTAAACTGCAAGCTAATATATCAACAGCAGATTTTTTTAAAAATCCGACACTTGATTTTCTTAATCGACTTTTAACGAAAACTGAAAGCAATAATCTTGTTTGGCAATTAAAAAAAGTTCAAGGAAATAAGGAACTTTGGCTCTTACCACCAATTATGGGTTTTGGATTTATTTTTAATTCTCTTAATTTACCAAATATTAATGCCTTTGCCTTTAATTATCCACTGGCTATGGGAATTGAGGGAAAACATAGTATCAGCGAAATTGCAAATGCGCTTATACAAGAACGTTTGTCATACGGTAATATGCCCGAAGAAGTATCTCTTTTGGGGTATTCTATGGGCGGTTTAATGGCCTTTGAAATGGCTAAATGGTTGGAAAGTAATAATGTTAAGGTTAAAGAATTGATAATTTTTGATAAGACTGCTCAACCTGAAGCCGGCAGAAAGATTAAAAGAATCGTTTTAACAGCTGAATTAATTGATATTGCAAAGCAAATATCCTCTGACGATAATGATTACGATCGAATAATAGACTACCTAAAAATTCATGAACATATGATCGAAGATTATCAACAAAGTGGTTGCCTAAATTGTGAAATAACCATTCATTATTGTAACGACGGTTTCGAGGTTGACGACTTTTTAAAGTGGCAACGTTTTAGTAACAAGATAATTAATTTAAACAAAATAACTAATTGTAGCCATTACGGAATACCTAAAATTTGGAACAGTTTAGAGTTAAATATTTGAATAAATACGCAGTAAAATACTTATAGAAGTACTAAATAAATATGATTGAGCAAGCCTTGAATTCTTTTCAATTACTATTTTTTAATCGTGAATTAAATTTTGGTAGCCCTAAATCAAATATTCTTAAAGGCAATGTTAGGATTAATGGCGCCAATTTTTTTCGATTAAAGATGGCCATAAACAATGTTCTAACTCTATCTGATTGGCCTTATTTATATATTAACACGCTAACAAAGTCGTGGGGTAAAAGAGATACATGGAACGGAATTTTTGAAGAGAGTTTTGATGAACCTTCAATTTCATTAAATGATAATTTATGGGCCGTTCAGCTCAAACAAGAAACAAAGGATACCATTCTGCTAAAATTATGTCTCCACCACTGTTTGGGTGATGCACATTCGTTTAATTTATTTTGGAATTCAGTTTACAGCTGTTACAAAGATGAAAATTTCTCGCAAGCATCAAATTTTAAGGAAGTTATGTCAGGTGCTCCGCTCACACATGGTTTACAAGATCCAGAATTAGTAAGTAATCTAGGCATCGGAAGTATAAACAGAATGACATTTAATTTTAATTCCAGAATTATAGGTCTTTTGCAGCCAATTGCAACTAAAAAATCAGGCTCATTAATGGCATATTTTCTTGAACGTTTAGAATTAGAATTAAAAATTGCCGAAAGGCATTTAGAATTGCCACTCCAAATTGGTATTGCACTTCGAAACAGAAAAAATAAAAATCAAAAGAATTCTTTTCCAACATTAGTGAATTTTTTGCCTTTACCGAAAGATGACAATATTTCAATGCAAAAAAAAATTATAAGCGTATTTCGGCACCAAGATTTTTCACTTTTGGATTTCCTAAAACACAACAACCAGCGTATTGCATTTAACGTTTTATTTTCTTATCAAAAGGAAGACTATAAATATAACGAAGAATTGGGTTTAGATTTTAATTTTGAACCATCGTTAACAGATGATAATATTCTGAGCATTCATTTATTGGAATTTGGTGACAACACAATAACATTGCATGTTGATTATCGAACCGATTTGGCATCTATTTTTTATTGGAAAACATTTATTCGCTCAATAATTAGAAAAACGTCAGCAGATATTCTTTCCATAACAAATGTCAAATCAATTTATTCAAATGCATTATTATTGCCGAAACCACAAAAATACAACGAATTTTGGCATTGGTTTGATTGTGCATTTAATGATAAAATAGCGCTTGTTTGCAGAGACTACTCATTAAGTTTCGGTGATTTAAAACAAAGAATCGAGGCATTCAAGTTTGAAAATGACACTAAATTTATTGAACTTAATCCGGATAGAAGTATAGAGAATATTGTAACTTTATTAGCTGCTTGGAAAATGGAGGCTGCTGTTACTTACCATGATAAAATTGGTGATTTAGAAAATAAATTAAGTGGTATAGCTTATGTTGCTAAAACAAGTGGCACTTCAGGAATTGGAAAATCTATTCTAATATCATTTGATTCACTAAAAACCTTGATTGCTGATTGGAAAGTAGTTTACAATTCCAAGGAAAGTATTCATTTAAGTATTGCAGACCAACGATTTGATGTCTTTTTTGGAGACGTATTGAGAAGTATTTTAAGTGGAGAAACGCTGATTTTAGCAAGCGAGGAGGAAAGGCTTGATAGTGGTCTTATTGCTCGATTAATAAAAAAACACCAAGTTTCTCATTTTGAGTCAACGCCCTCTTTTTTAAGTTATTTATTACCTAAATTAAAAAATGACTCATCGCTTAAGAAAATAATTTGTGGCTCAGAACCAATTTTAGATAGTTTTTATAGACTCATAAAAAATGAAAATTTTAAAGACATTACTTTTTTCAATAGTTATGGTTTAACAGAGTGCAGCATTGATTCAGCGATTTCCAAACTTAGAAAAAATGAGGATAGCAGGTTTCCATCTGGGGACGTTGTTGGTGATCAGCAGATTAGCATAGAAAATACTTTGGGTGAATATAAGCCAATGGGAGTTTGGGGAGAAATACATATTCGTGGTGAATGTGTCGGCATTAATATCGAATCCAATAATCAAAATAAACATTTTTCTACTGGTGATATTGGAATGATAACTCCATTAGATGGATTAATCGTAGGAGGAAGAATAAACAATGATTTTATTAAAGTAAATGGAAGACGAATTCCCGCTGGGTTAATACAAGATAAAGTTTCGGAAATTGAATTTGTAAAAAACTGTCTTTGTTTTGAAGTCGATAATATAGCTGTCCTATTCATTTATGGAGAAACAAATGAAATGGTGGTCAAAAAAAGCTTAATAAATGTGCTAAGTAAATACCAACTGCCTGATTCGTACTATTTTTGTAGTAATTGGCCAATCAATCAAAATGGCAAAGCCGATAGAAATCAATTAGTTTTCAATTATAAAAAAGAATTTAAGTCAAAACCCTCATGGACTCCAAATACAGAGAGTAACCAAAAAATAATCCATGAATCTTTAGTTTCTCGGAATAAACCCTTCGGTTCAGCCAGCGACTCTTTAATTTCATTTGGTTGGAATAGCATTGAACTATTGTCACTTGGAAATGAATTAAATTTAAAGGGTGTGTTTGTTCCACTCACATCATTTATTCAAGACCCAACAATAGGATTCATCCTAAATTTAGCCTCCGAAGGTTCAAAAAATGAAAGTATGGAGAATCCAACAGCTGAAGATTTTGATATGGATGATATTTTATCAATTTTAAATGATTGAAATACATTTAATAAACGATTAAATTCCGTAAAACTAAATCAATAAATTTGAAGATTAAAAATTACCTCCGCCACATAAATTATACCTTGTTTCATTCATTTTCGTGAACATACTCAACTAAGGTATGTTTTTATAATAAAATCAAATGCTAAAAGGAATTTCCTTCAAAACATACACTGCACCTGAGGTTAAGCCTTTTGATCGTTTATTTGAAATTTTCACAGAACTCATAACGCATACTTCGGGAGACTTTGATGAGGCAATAGAATGGTTGCGGGTTCTCGATAAAGAATATAAACTGACGACGCCTGAATATACGATAGATGATTTTGTGGAAGAACTTCGCAAACGAAACTATATCAAAGAGAAGAAAGGAAAAAGCGGTGATGGGAGCATGGAAATAACGGCAAAAACGGAACGTGCCATTCGTCAACATGCGCTAGATCAAATATTCGGTAATCTTCAAAAAACTGGAAACGGAAATCACACTACTAAATTTTCTGGTAAAGGTGACGAATCAACGGGCGAGTTTCGTGCGTATCAATTCGGAGATGCATTAGACAGAATCGCCTTGACTGAAAGTCTTCGTAATGCGCAAGTTAATCATGGCGTAGACGGAGGATTTCAGCTAACCGAAAATGACCTTGTAGTGGAGGAATCGTACTACAAAGCACAAATGAGCACAGTACTGATGATAGATATTTCACACAGTATGATTTTGTATGGTGAAGACCGAATTACCCCCGCAAAGAAAGTCGCAATGGCACTCACTGAGTTGATTAAAACCCGTTATCCCAAGGATACGCTTGATATCATCGTTTTCGGTGATGATGCTTGGCAAATTGAATCGAAAGAATTGCCCTATCTGCAGGTGGGTCCTTATCATACGAATACAGTTGCAGGTCTTCAACTAGCACTTGATATTCTTCGAAGAAAACGCAATACTAATAAGCAGATATTTATGATTACCGACGGTAAGCCAAGTTGTTTGGTAGAGTCTGACGGATCCTATTACAAGAATAGCAATGGATTGGATAATTACATTGTGGAAAAATGCTACACTATGGCACAGCAAGCCAGAAAGTTACACATTCCAATTACTACTTTCATGATTGCACAAGATGCTTATTTACAACGTTTCATTCAAGAATTTACACTCGCAAATCAAGGGAAAGCATTTTATACTGGGATACAAAATCTAGGTCAAATGATTTTTGAAGATTATAAAACAAATCGCATTAAACGCTTAAAAGGTTAACATTATGGAAGAAAAAATTAAGAATTTTGGTCAATTGAAAAAAGCTGGTTACGGGTTAAAGGGCATTCAAGATGAACTAAGAGATAATTTAGTAGAACAGCTCAAGAAAAGAAAAAATCCATTTGAAGGAATTCACGGATATGATTCAACTGTTATTCCAGATATTCAACGCGCAATCTTATCGAAGCACCATTTTAATTTACTAGGATTGAGGGGACAAGCAAAGACACGTTTGGCTCGCTTAATGGTCGGTTTATTGGATGAATGGATGCCTATCGTTTCAGGATCAGAAATAAACGATGACCCTTTCTCGCCACTTTCTTATTTTGCCAAAAATTTAATGGCTGAAATGGGGGATAAAACACCAATTTCTTGGGTACACCGAAATGATCGCTTTTCAGAAAAATTAGCCACGCCGGATGTTACAGTTGCCGATTTAATAGGCGACGTCGATCCAATCAAAGCAGTAAATTTAAAGTTGTCTTATGCTGATGAACGCGTTATTCACTTTGGAATGATACCACGGTCCAATCGTTGTATATTCGTCATCAACGAGTTGCCAGATTTACAAGCTCGAATTCAGGTTTCTTTATTCAATATCCTGCAGGAAGGTGATATTCAAATCCGTGGTTTTAAGCTTCGCTTTCCCCTAGATATTCAATTTGTTTTTACAGCTAACCCGGAAGATTACACCAATAGAGGAAGCATTGTTACACCATTAAAGGACCGAATCGGATCTCAAATTCTCACTCATTACCCAGACACAATTGAAATAGCTAGAACAATAACACGTCAAGAAGTTAAGCGAGTAGGGATGCAAAAGGAAAATATTTATGTTCCTGCACTTGCTTGTGATATTATTGAACAAATTGGTTTCGAAGCGAGAGAGAGTGAATTCATAGATGCTAAAAGTGGAATAAGTGCACGAATGAGCATCTCTGCATTCGAAAATTTATTGAGTGCAGCTGAACTTCGCTCCCTCAAAACAAAATCAAAAAAGACATCCATCCGACTTTCCGATTTCGGGGGAATTATTCCAGCACTTACAGGCAAAATGGAACTAGTTTACGAAGGGGAGCAAGAAGGATCTAAGTTTGTAGCAGAACAACTCATGGCTTCAGCAGTTAAAACACTTTTTGAGACGTATTTTCCTAAAGTTGAAAAATTAGAGAAAAAAGAAGCGCCAGGTCCATATCAAGAAGTGGTAGATTGGTTTTTTGAACAAGATGAAGTGTTAATAGCAGATGATTCTTCGGATATCGAATACCAAAATCAGCTCGATGCTATTGAGCCCTTGGACCGTTTGCTAAAAAAGTATCAACCAAAGCTTGCGAAACAAGATTCTTATTTCTTAAAGGAATTCATTTTGTGGGGATTAGTGGAAAGTAAAAAGTTAAGCAAGTCAAGCATCGACCAAACTACGGCTTTTAGGGATCGCTTAAGTGACTACGTAAAAGGGATGAAGTAAACTATCTTAAAGTACTAGTTTTAATTTACTTAAAGCTGAAAGTTTCTGAAAAAAACGCAACTACACCAGTTAATATGTCGTGAATTCCTCCAACTATGCCAACTTCGCCGCTTTAATCAGTTTTTTTATTATTGGACTACGTTCAGTAATCTAAATTACTGTTCGCTATACATTTAATTTACTTATGCCTAAACCAGCAATCCTTTCGCTCCACTTCAAAACCTTTAAATACAGTATTTACGGGTTGCCCGTGAATTAAATTTGAATTGTATTGTGTTCTTACTAAATAATTAAAAGCCCCCATATCGCCAGTATAGGCGGTTTGATTATCAGAATTAAATCGTTCGTGAATTAAGCAAAGCGCTTGAATAAAACCAAAAAGCAGCGCTGCTTGTGCTCCAATTATTCCACAATTCAATAAAGGGGACTCACCAAAGCTGCTTTCATACGCCGAATAATCACCCATGTTTTTTCGCAAATTTGAGGAATGGGCCATCATCCAATCATTCATAAGAATCTTTGGCTCATCTCCGCAAAAAATAGAACTTGGATTATTTGTAAAAATCACATCAGTAAATGGGTTTTTAACAAGCACTACATCGGTAATATCAGTGATAAAAATACCGTCGATGCGTTCTCTTTGAATTTGTAGAAAATCGCGGTAAACAAAATAGCGAAAAACATTCGGATTATATTTTTGATCGTAGTCTATTTTAATAAAAGAGACATAGCCGTTTTCAAATGACTCAACTGTTTTAGCTGAAAAATTATTATGAAAAATGATGCCTTTTACTTTAGCCTTTGCCATTGAATCAGCCCAATCTTTTACTAATTCATAGGAATCGTCTTTAAGTGTCGTGTTACGATTTACATCGTAAATACCAGTAATGTGACAAGCCAAAACAAGATTTGTATTTTTGAGCAACAGTTTATTTTCATCACGCATATCTAAGCATTGCTCAAGTTTTCTTTTTTAATCGTAGCGCAAATACTTCCGGGGATGTTTCGGTGATATATGTAGGTGCGAAGATCTAGTTTTTTAACTTGAAATTGTGCGCTTGCTTTTTCGTAAAAATCAGCATCTGCGGCAAAGCCATTTTTAAATTGAATACTAGTAAACACTTTTTTAAGTCCGAATAGCGTACCAAATAAAATAACATTATCCAAATGAATGAGCTTCGTTTGGTCGTTTTTGTCAGGAACATAATAATCATTATCGCTATCGACCACTGTTTCCGTAGTTGAACAAATTAAATCCAAGTTACTTACTGCTTTAAGACAAGCGCTAAGGTGGTTGGGTTTGTATTCATCGTCACTGTCAATTATGGTTATGTATTCTCCCACGCTGTAAGAAACCCCGCGATTAATCGATTCCGATTGCCCTCTGTTACTGTGACGGATGTAGCTAATTTTATCTTCGTGTTTTGTAGCGTACTGCATTAACGTTTCACGTCCGGATTCCGTGCTACCATCATCAATGATAATAAGTTCGAAATCTTGAAAATCTTGCTGGAGAACAGAGTCAATCGCACGCTTTACGTAAATGTAATTGGTATTATAGACCGCCATAAGGACCGATATTTTTTTTTGCTTTAAAATCATAAACTTCAAGAAAGTGGAGAGGTTAATTTAGATGTGAAGATGTTAACTGGTGACATACTTATTTTCTAGCAAGTAAGTAATTATAAATTTAATGTAGGTTAAAGTAAGGTTATCATTTATAGTTAAATACAGCCATTAAGTATGAAAACATCTATTGGGCGCAAAGGTAATTCAATTATGCTTATCTAATTAAGTTACATTTTGTTTTAAAGCAACTTCAATAATTTCTGTTAGGATTTTCAAATCAATATCATCGAGTTTATTGATGTAAATACAGCCAACACCATGCTTGTGTTTTCCTAATTTTGCAAGGGCTTGACTATGTATTTTCAAGCTGCCGCAAAGATGTAACGAAAGATTCGCTTTACGCGGAGCAAATCCAATGAGTAACCAATCTACTTCTCTACCAGTTGCCGGACTTTTGTATCTTTTTAATCCAAAACCAATGATTGAGCTGCCCCAAAGAATTGGATCTTCTTTACTCGAATCCTTCATTATTTTAATTAAAGTAAAGCAATCGTCTCGTTTTTGACGGTCTTCTATTTTATTGATAAATTCTTCTACATTGACTTGGGTTGGTTTTGTTTTAATGTTGGCCAATTTTGATTTTTTTTCGGTCATGAATTATAGAATAAATATGGATAGAACTTGGAATAGGTCAAAACTAAAGATAAAATTCAATATGCTCTATTGCATATCTTTGCTCAAAGGTTAATTGTTTGTGTTTCAAAATCCAATTTTTTAACTTTTAAACGATTACACCTAATCTTGTGATAGGCATCCTTTTTTATTAAAAACTTGCATTAGCAATTGAATCTTGCGATTAATTATCATTTGGATTAAGTGGAAATTTAGAAATCATTTCAAACTTTACACCTTGTTTAATCATACAAGCTTTCCAAAAATCAGTTGCTGATGATGTAAATAGATCATTTTCAGGGATATTATTCACTGCAATCCAAGCATTTTCTTTCATTTCTTCCTTCAGCTGTTTGTAGTCCCAACCGGAATAGCCTATGAAAAAACGAACGTTTGAAATGTATTCTGGGTTTTCGATTAGAAAACGAAATAACAACTCCGAGTCACCACCAAAACACAATTTACCTGCAATGTGCTGCGTGCCTTTAATTTTATCGCCTAAAGTATGAATGAAATATAAGTTATTTTCATCTACAGGTCCGCCAATACTAACTTTTGCGTTGATATTAGGTAAATTCTTTGCCAAGGTATTGAGGTCTATCTCAACGTGATTAGTTAAAACAAATCCAAACGTTTCATGCTCATTGTGTCGGCAAAGGAGGATAACCGAGCGCGTAAAATAAGGATCCTGTGTGAATGGATCAGAAAGTAACAAGCACCCTTGAGTTGCTGCTAAGTTAGTTCGAAATGAGAAATCTAATTTTTTCAAAACTTTACGAAATCAATTTTCAAAGATACAACGAACTTTGTTTTGATTTTCTAACTTTGTGAAGAAATGAAATACGCAGCTATCGATATTGGAACAAACGCAGCACGATTACTTGTGGGCGAAGTGGTGAAGAAAGTGGGTTCAACGTTTATTAAAAAAATTTCCTACACCCGAATTCCATTGCGTTTAGGCGACGATGTTTTTGAAATTGGAAAGGTAAGCAAAGAAAAAACAGATGATTTTCTTAAAACGATGAAAGCATTTCAGCTCATCACTGAAATTTTTGATGTATATGAAGTACGAGCTGTATCCACTTCTGCCATGCGCGAAGCAATGAACGCAGAAAAAATTAAAGAGCGTATTTGGCAAGAAACGGGTTTAAATATGGAAATTATTTCAGGTGATGAAGAGGCAGAGTTGATATTCAGTAATTTTTTCTTAATGAAAATGGATTTGTCCCTGCCTTTTGTGGTGATTGATGTAGGAGGGGGAAGTACTGAAATTAGTGTATTTGAAGATGGCCAAAAGATCGCTTCTAAATCCTTTAATATTGGTACTTTACGAATTCTAAAAGGAAAATCGGATGTGACTATTTGGGACAATATCCACGATTGGATCATTAAATATGTGGACTTGACAAGCGAACATCGTATTTTCGGTACTGGAGGAAACATCAATAAAGTCCATAAAATACTGGGGTGTGGAATTGATGAGCCAGTTAAAATTGTTGAAATGAAAAAATTGCGGGATAGATTGGTGTCGCTATCCATTGAAGAGCGCATTGATGAATTTCAGTTAAAGCCGGATAGAGCTGATGTCATTGTGCCCGCGCTCGATATTTATTTATACATTTTACAGGAAATTGGAGCGAGCGCTTTAGTGGTTCCTAAAGTTGGCTTGGCAGACGGAATGATATATGAAATGTACAACCGAAACAAAACTAAATGAGTATTAAGCCTTCAATACCAAAAGGAACAAGGGATTTTTTGCCTGCAGACATTGCGAAGCGAAATTATTTGTTTTCTGTCATTCGGTCTGTTTATCAAAAACACGGTTTTTTACCCATTGAAACGCCCAGTTTTGAATTATCCACCACGTTGATGGGTAAATATGGCGAAGAGGGTGACCGTTTGATCTTTAGAATTTTGAATTCAGGAGAGAAAATGAAAAAAGCGGATATTCAAGCATTGGAAGATGGCAATCTCCCTAAATTTGCTTCCTCGCTTGCCGAAAAAGCTTTGCGTTACGATTTAACTGTTCCCTTTGCACGTTTTGTTTCTCAACATCAAAATGAGCTCACTTTTCCGTTTAAACGTTATCAAATACAACCTGTTTGGCGTGCCGATCGGCCTCAACACGGAAGGTACCAAGAATTTTTTCAATGTGATGGTGACACTATTGGTAGTGATTCCTTGCTTAGTGAAGTGGAATTTGTACAGATTATTGACGCCGTTTTATCACAGCTAGCTATTCCCTCGTTCAGTATCAAACTAAATAATCGTAAAATTTTAAGTGGTATTGCCGAAGTGTGTGGCGAAGAAAAGCAACTTGTTGCCATAACTGTAGCCATCGATAAACTTGATAAAATTGGGCGAGAAGGAGTAATAAAAGAGTTAATTGATAAAGGAATAAGTCAAATTGCGGTGGATAAGATAGTGCCTTTATTTTCTTTAGAAGGGTCAGCTCGTCAGCAACTTGGCATGATGAAGGATTATTTAGCCAACTCGACGGTTGGACTTAAAGGTATTGAAGAGATTACTTTTATTTTAACTGTATTGGAAGAGCTAGGTGCAGTTGATAAGGTGAAATTTGATGTGACACTCGCCAGAGGATTGGACTATTACACGGGAGCAATTATAGAGGTAACTGTGGATAATGTTACCATGGGGAGTATTTGTGGAGGTGGGCGCTACGATGATTTAACGGGCGCTTTTGGCCTAAAAGGAATGTCTGGTGTTGGTATTCATTTGGAGCAGATCGAATTTATGATGTGCTCGAAGAGTTGAATCTTTTTCCTCCATCTATTTCAGTTGACTTGTCTGTTTTGTTTGTTAATTTGGGGCGTCAAGAATCCATGGTTGCCCTGCATCTTGCCAATCAACTGAGAGAAAAGGAAATCGATTGCGAGGTGTATCCTGGTGCTGTGAAGTTGCAAAAACAATTGAAATATGCCAATGAACGGAGCGCGCGTTGGGTAGTATTAATCGGAGAGGAAGAATTAGAAGGGAAGCAACTCACGTTAAAAAATATGGAAAGTGGAGAACAAACAAAGCTCAATCAAGCAGACTTTTTGCTCGAGTTTTTGAAGATGTAACTCAATTTTTAGTCGATAACGATGTTCTTTTCCTAGGAAACTGAGAAATTTGTTTAAGTTATGCTTTTTCGAAGGTTGGTGTAAGTTGCAATACCCTTAAAGTTTACAGCCATTGTTGTGTATTGGATTTTAATTAAAAGTGGGAGGGAGGGGATTAGCGTGTCAAAACCACTTTCTGCACATGAACAACATTTTCTAACAAAGATATGGCATAAACCATGTAAACACCGTTAGCCAAATCACTTAAGTCCATACTCATTGTTTTGCCCGCCATTTTCTGTTGATTTAACACTTGGCCTGAAAGTGAAACTACCTGAATTTGAATTTCTTCGTTGCTGTTGGAAGAGATATAAAGCATGCCGTTGCTTGGATTTGGATACATATTTATAGCAACACTGTTTAACGCATCCAATGAGGCATTTGACGTCTCGATAATTACACAATAATCTTCTGTTTCACCGGATTGATAGGTCCCGCAATTCGAAGGCAATGCAGCAGATCCGAATCCTTGATAGGCCATGAGGGCGCGAATTCTTGACAGCCCTGCTTGTGCCGTCACCGGTACAGTAAATGTAGAACTTAATGCACCTACACTTGCTGTACCTTGATCATATACCAATTCATTTACTTCAAATTGACCATTTTGATTAGCATCTAACCAAATTCTAGTATACTCAGGAAGCGGTTGTCCAGCAAAACCTGGCGTCATTACAAAGGGATACGTTGATCCTGTCGATAACACTACATTAGTTTCAATTGGACCTTCATAACCGTTATTGTTTCCTGTAGTAATCAATTCGCCCGACAAATTCATGGACTGAATCCATTCATTTTGGCGACCTAGGAAGCCCACCACTGTTTCGTTATTTTGTAGCGCTGTCAACAAATCAGCTCCTTGCGCCTGACTAATCATTACAACTGGTATGGTTACGTTTGCCGATTCAGCAGAAGCGCCTAGTGTGGCCGGGGCAGCTGCTTGGTTATTGATGATGATTATGGCTGTTGCACCAGCATTCTGAGCAGCCATTGCTTTTGCTGAGAAATTACATGTTCCACGAACAGCTACAGCAATATTGCCGGAAATAGCAGCATTATTCGTTAAAACATTACAACCTAACTCAGGTGTGGCTGAGCCGTCATTTACCAAAACCATGTTGCCATAAGCATAACCATTGTCGAGCGATCCACCCCATCCATCGGTTAACGTGTAGTTGGTGATTGTTGTTGTTAAATTTGATGGAGCATGAATCGAAAATCGAGTAGATGGGTCTTCATTTGTGTTGATAGGACAGAATTCCAAATCGATACAAGCGCCACAACCTTTAGTACGAAAAGTTAAAACTTGTGAGTTATTGCTAATTTGTTGTGGACAGATAGCATTTAAATAATACTCGTATGTGGTACACGGTAACAAACCAGTCAAATTGACAGGGCTTGATGAAGTTGAAATTTCTGTCCAATTCGTAGCGCCCTCTATTCTATAATAAAAAGTGTACGACGTGGCAGCATTGACCAAATCAAAGTTCACGCTGGCACTTGTCTCAATTACATTAACAGCACTAAGTTGCGCAGGAGTGGAACAACTGTTACACGTCTCGAACATTAAAGTATCCATTGCGTTTTTCGCATTAATTCTGCCCCCAGTTACAAAGAAATTTGCCAATTGAGGCTTTTGGTCAACACCCATCATCATGGCATTCAATACTAAGTCTGCACCTTGTTGTGGATTCCCCATAACGGTATTCATAAAGCTCTCACAGGGAATAGCGTATAACAACGCAATTACTCCTGCCGTTAAAGGACTAGCAAAAGATGTTCCTGTAGTAGTTGTGTAGGCATTTCCATTGGCAGTTGTGCGCACATTTATACCTGGTGCAGCAAATTTAATTGTTGTTAAACCATAGCCCCCTGCAAAGTTGTCGTTTCTATCTGATCGACCAACACCAACCATGTAAGGGCTTGGGCAAGCTGTTGGCATATCACCGGAAACGTCTACATTTAAATTGCTATTCGTTGTTGCACCACAATTTAAAATACCATGAACACCTAAGGTGTCATAAAAACCACACCAGATAGGAAAATTGTTGGGGTTTGCTCCATCAATTCCCCATGAGGCATTCGTTGCAACCACAAATGCCCCTTGAGCACCATTGGTTTGATTGTAACGTTTTCGCAAAGTCAAAGGATAGTTGTAAGCCGCAACCACAGTCGCCTCTGTATTTATGTCGTATCCTCTAACATTTAACATTTTAACATTCCAATTAGCTCCAACTACACCCACGTTGTTGTTGCCGCGAGCACCAATCATTCCTGCAACATTTGTCCCGTGACTAGTTGAACCTCCTGCAACTGCGCCAGTATTTGTTTGAACGTTCCATCCATTGATATCATCTATGTAACCATTTCCATCGTCATCGATACCATTGCCCGGAATTTCACCAGTGTTTACCCAATGGTTATCAATCAAATCGGTGTGCGTGAAATCTACACCCTCTAGAATGCATACCACAATATCGTGACCCAAGGCATTGGTACCACCAGTTGTGATTTCCCATGCCTCATCCGAATCAATGTCGGCATCAAGAGTTCCATTACTTGAGCCATCGTTTAAGTGATGCCATTGTTGGTTAAACTGTGGATCATTTGGCACTTCACGCAATTCAACGTAGTGGTTGTTTTGTACTACTGTAATCCCAGGCAAAGTTCTTAATAGCTGCACAGCCTTCATTTGTTCAAGCACTTCATAATTGAACTCCACCAACCAAGCACGCATGAAAGGTGACAATTCTAGGGCAACACGAAATTCATATTTCGGAGATAGAGATGTTAAAACTTTTTGTAAGTCCACATTTCGGTCGATTTGCACGATTAGTTCACCATGAACAAATGGTTCCTCTTCCGGTCCGCGCATTTGTCCATAGAGAGACGATGAAATTAATATGCTTAGCAACAGCGAATAACAAAGTTTGTACAAAACAGGCATATTCTTAGGTTTGAATTCAATTAATTAGATGTACAAATATAGTGACTAAGAAGTTTATACATTGTGTCGTTAACTTAAAAATAATCTCTTAGAATTCACGATATAAAATACATATTGTACATAAGTTTTTTGATTTTCGCATTTAACAATTTTGCTTTGTTAGCTTTGAAATAGGTACTGTATCCAAATGTTTGAAAACAATAGAAAAGTTAGGAATCGATTAAATTTTTTCACGATTTTTACTTTTTAGTATGATACTTACCTAATCCAGACCACGGTTGATACAAAGCTAATATAATATATTTTTGATCCCATTCAATTACCAAACAGATTTTTGTTTATTCGCCGAGGCGAAGTGCTGTGGATTCAACTTTCATAAAATTTTTCATTTCCGTACCTCAATTCTCTTATCGTATGTACTTTTGTCTAAACTTTCAAAATGAAATTTGATATCGCGGTAATAGGTGGGGGAATTGTCGGTGCAGCCACTTTTTATAAATTGCAAAAGCAAAATCCTACGCTACTGATTGCGCTATTTGAAAAGGAAGAAATTATAGCCGATCATCAAACAGGCCACAACTCCGGGGTGCTTCATTCTGGTTTATATTACAAGCCGGGATCTTTGAAAGCGAAAAACTGCATCGAAGGTAGAAAAGAATTGGTGGAATTTGCTAAGGAGCATGGAATAGCTCACGATGTTTGTGGAAAGGTGGTCGTTGCGACGGAGGAAAGTGAGCTCGCTAACATGGAACGCGTGTATCAAACTGGTTTGGAAAACAAAATTGAGGGACTTAAAAAAATAAGTGCCGCTGAAGTGAAGGAAATTGAACCTTTTGTCGAATCAATTGGTGGACTTTGGGTTCCTTGTACTGGTATTATTGATTTTCGAGCGGCGACTCAAAAAATGGTTGAATTGACTCTAGCGATTAATCCCTTGAGCGGCGTTTTTCTTGGACACGAGGTGCAATCGATTTCCAAGACAGAAAATGGTAGTATTTTACAAACCAATAAAGGAGAATTTGAAGCGGTATATTTGGTGTTTTGCGCGGGACTTCAAGCGGATCGTTTAGCCAGAAAAGACGGCGTTCAATTGAAAGAACAAGTGGTTGGATTTAGAGGTGACTATTATGAACTTACGCATGAAGCCAGTCATAAGGTTAAAAATTTAATTTACCCTGTCCCTAATCCTGATTTTCCCTTTCTAGGTGTTCATTTTACGAGAATGACGAATGGTGATATTGAATGTGGCCCCAATGCCGTGTTTACGTTTAAACGGGAAGGCTATGGGAAAACGGATTTTTCCTTTCGAGATACCTGGGATGCCTTAACGTACAAGGGGACCTGGAAATTGTTTTTTAATAATATGGCCTTTGGCATCAATGAATACCGTCGTGCCTTTTCCAAAAAGTTGTTTTTAAAAACGCTTCAACGCATGATTCCAAGTTTGACCATGGAAGATCTTAAACCGGGGAGGGCAGGGGTTCGTGCTTTGTTACTAGCGCAAGATGGCGATACCCGTGACGATTTTCGCATCGAATACCATGGGAATTCTATTCATGTGTTAAATGCACCTTCTCCAGCAGCGACTGCTTCGTTGGCCATTGGAGAATACATCGCTAACGAAGCGAAAGTACATTTCAAACTAGTGGATTAATTAATAATCAACAAGGTTTTTGTTAGGGCAACAGAGGTTGGAATAGTTATCAACTCTCCTTTATCTGTTTTTATGTACAGAAAGTAAAAGGAAATATCAATTAGCTTTCCCTCGATGTCGTACTCTCTGTCTAACACCCTCACGCGCTGTCCAATTTTTACCGGATGATTAAAGAATAAAATTAAACTAGAGGTGATATTTGACAAAATCGACCATTGTGCGAAAAAGGCAATGCCAAGTACTGTAACCAAAGAGGTTATAAACACCATAAATTGGGAACGATCGATGTTCCAAATTGCAGCCAAAACAACAAGAACGAAGAGCAACAAAAATAAATTGATAATCCGCATGGTAATTTTTTTGCGTTTTAAGTCGAAATCCAAACGAGCTAATATGCGATTCACAGCTTGGCCTGCAAATAACTTAACAATAATTACTATTGCGAGTAGGACACATGTTTGAATGATGGAGGGCGTAAAAGTCATAATTTATTTTTTTTTAATTGCTTGGCTTTTTCCCAAAAAACGTCCATTTCAGCAAGATTCATGTCTTGAATTTTGAGTTGATCACCTTGGATTAATTGTTCCATTAATTGAAAGCGATTGATGAATTTTTCATTTGTTTTTGCTAAGGCATTTTCTGGCGATACGTTTATGTAACGGGCGTAATTTACCAATGAAAATAATACATCGCCAAATTCATCCTCTTTTTCGTCGGAATCTTTGGTTACTTCATCTTCTAATTCCTTAATTTCTTCTTGTACTTTTTTCCAAACGTCTTTTTTATCCGACCATTCAAATCCAATTCCCTTTACTTTTTCTTGAATTCGAGTCGCTTTGACAAGAGCGGGTAGGGAGGCGGGTACTCCTTCAAGCACCGATTTTCGTCCTTCTTTTAATTTTAGCTTTTCCCAATTTGCTTTGACTTCCTGTTCGTCTTCCACAACGGTATTGCCGTAAATGTGAGGGTGTCTATGAATTAATTTCTCACAAATGGCGTTCAATACGGAAGTAACATCGAACGCTCCAGCCTCGCTACCTAGTTTACAGTAAAAAACCAAGTGTAGAAACAAATCGCCAATTTCACCTTTTATTTCCTCTTTGTTTCCTTTGGTTATGGCATCAGCTAATTCGTAGGTTTCTTCAATGGTAAGATTTCGTAAACTTTCAAAGGTTTGTTTCTGATCCCAGGGACACTTAGCGCGAAGTTCATCCATTACATTTAATAATCGTTCAAATGCTTTAAGTCGTTCGTCCATAGTTATACAAAATTATCTAAATTCATTGATTAACTTTGTTTAATATGCGAAAGATTTTAGCCTCATTTCTTGTATTGTTTTTTGTCTGCTCGTTACAAGGACAAACGAATGACGCAGGATTTGAATTTCGGTCGAAAATTGGTTTTTTAGCGGCACATCGTGGTGTTATGGCCCATTTACCGGAAGAAACGGCAAAAGCCTTTGAATTGACCTATTTCCTTCATACAAAAGGAAGTAAATTATGGCATGTTAAATACAAATATCCAACAGTAGGAGCGACGCTGTTTATCGGTTCTGTTGGTAATAAGGAGTTACTCGGTAATTATGTCGGTCTTTACGGGTTTTCAGAATTGCCGATGTTAAAATATAAAAATTACGAAATGGTTTTTCGGCTCGGTTGTGGGCTTGGTTACACGAATAAAATTTACGATCCAGTAAACAATCCTAAAAATGTGGCGGTAAGCACTCACATTAATGCCATGATGAATTTTGCGGTGAAAAGTACTTACCGAATAAAAAGCCATTCCGTTACAGTTGGGTTAGACCTAACGCATTTTAGTAACGGGGCCATTAAGGTGCCAAATTATGGCATCAATATGCCCTATCTTTCATTGGGATATGCGTATGTTTTTCGTAAAGCAAAACCTATCGAGCCAACGGAAATTAAATTACAAAAACGCATAGAGCTTAGTGCAATGGGAATTTATTCCATGAAAGAATTGATGCCAATCGGTGGAAAAAAGTACCCGGTTTATGCAATCAATATTGCTGCACGCCGATTTTTTAATCAAAAAGCTGGAATGGAAGTAGATTTGGATATCATTTCCAAACAAGCAATTATGGCTTATTTGCCCTATACTCAGAAAACACAATTGTCGATTATTCAAGTAGGATTGTATGCCGCCTATTTGGTTCCTTTCGATAAATTTCATTTCGTTTTTGGAATGGGGACTTATCTCCGTGATAAATACAAACCTGAAGATTTTTTGTATCATCGAATTGGTTGCAGGTATCAATTCCAAAATGGCTTAATTGCTAATTTTAGTCTTAAAACGCATTTTGCAAGGGCAGATTATTTTGAGTTTGGACTTGGTTATACATTTAAAACATGGAAAAAATAAAAAGGTCTGTTTGGCCCATCTTACTGCTATTGGTTTTGATTTCGTGTAGAAAGCCGAATGAACGTCCTTGTTTGAAAAAGTCAGGTTCGTTTGCAGTGAAAGAAATTCAACTCGGTGCTTTTAACCGCTTGTTTTTGAAAGAACATATTTCCTATAAGTTGATTCAAGATTCAACCAATAAAATTGTCATTAAAGGCGGTGCGAATTTAATTGGCTTTATAAATGTTCAAGCAGAAGAAGGGGTAGTCTCCATTAGTAACGACAATAAATGCAATTTTTTTAGAAAATATGAAGTGGTGGAGGTTGAAATTCATTTCACTTCGCTTATGAATATACTATTTGAAGGAACAGAAAAATTAAGCTGTGCAGATACTTTGAATGTCAATTACTTATCGGTAACGCTTCGTGATGGTGGTGGGTCGATGGATTTGTTGGTAAATGCAATGAATATTCGAACAGATATCACCAATGGTTGGGGCGATTTGGTACTTCGTGGAAATACAAATACAGCCAGTTATCAAGTATTGGGTAATGGTTTTGTGGAGGCACGAGAACTTCATGTGAGAGATTCAATTAATTTCATTTCGAGTTCTTCCACCATTCAAAAAATAAATGCTAGCAATTGTAAATTAAAAGTGGAAATCAATGGAATTGGTGATATTTGGTACAACGGATTGCCAACAGCGATTATTAAGCATGAGTATGGTAAAGGGAAATTAATTGATAAAAATTAACAGAGTATAAGATTTTAAGTATTAAACCTAAATTATAAAATCAATGAAAATTATATCGTTTAATGTGAATGGAATTCGCGCCATTGTAGCGAAAAATTTTATTCAAGATATGAAAGCCATTTCACCTGATGTTATTTGTTTACAAGAAACAAAAGCGGATGCTGAGCAAGTAGCCATTGCTGTCTCGGACTTGTCAGGTTATCAAGTATATGCGAATGCAGCTGACAAAAAAGGGTATTCAGGTACCGCAATTTTAAGTAAGTCAACGCCATTATCTGTACAGTATAATATGGGGATTGATGAGCACGATCATGAAGGTCGTATTGTACGCGTGGAATTTGATGAATTCTATTTAGTTTGCGTGTATGTGCCTAATTCAGGAAGTGAATTGGCTAGATTGCCCTATCGACAACAGTGGGATGCTGATTTCTTGGTCTATCTTAAAAAATGTGAAAAAACCAAACCTGTTATTATCTGTGGTGACTTAAACGTTGCGCATCAAGCCATTGATTTAGCTCGTCCTAAGGAAAATTATAACAAGGCGGCTGGTTATATGCAAGAAGAAATTGATGGGATGAATCGATTTATTGAAGCTGGATTGGTGGATACCTTCCGGTATTTCAATCCGGAACAAGCTAAGTACTCCTGGTGGAGTTACCGCGCCGGAGCTCGTGAAAAAAATGTAGGCTGGAGAATCGATTATTTTCTTGCATCGGAAGCTTTTCTCAATCGTATTTCTGCCACTGAAATTTACAATGACATCCTCGGATCGGATCATTGTCCGGTGGGAATTACGATTAACTAAAAACTAGTTTTTATCGTCGTCGTATTCGCCTTGTAGGGAGTATTTTCCAAATATCAAGAGGCCAATTACGATAATTGGTAGCAGCACAAAACAAATAATAATCGCAAATACGAGGTCGTCTTGTTTTCCGCTGCTGAATTTTGGAATGCCCAAGCTTGTGATGCCGTAATAGCCCACTATCACTGCAAGAAACAACCAAAATAGGCCTAAAATTCGTTTAATTTTATTCATTTTATTCTTCTATCGTTCTAGCTTTATTTCGAATATACAATACGCCAATTAGTAGGCAAACTGCCGATACTCCAATCGGATACCACAACCCTTGTAAATACCATTGTGGATGCCCAGCATCTTTTGCATTACCAACAAGATAGGTAGCAACTGCTGGTAACAAACCTCCAAAAACACCATTTCCAATGTGATAGGGTAAGCTCATTGATGTATATCTAATTTTTGTTGGGAATAATTCTACCAAAAATGCTGCAATTGGGCCATAGACCATCGTGACAAAAATAACTTGGATGAAAACTAAGAAGATCAACCAGTATTTATCCTGATCGTTAATATGGATATTGTTTTTAATCTCTGCTTGTAGTTTTCCATTTTTGAACAATGGCTTTCCCTCGCTTAATTTAATTTTTGTCGTGACGGTCTGAACGGTTCCATCGGCGTAGTTTATTGTATTCACATAAATTGAATCGCTGTTCTTCCCTTTCGAAATTTGTAGGCTACTTGTTTTATAGTCATTGATGATTAGAGCTGATTTATTAACTAGGTTGGTCGTTTGATACATGGATTCATAAATCGGACGATACGCCAAAATAGCGACTAACATGCCCGCCATCATGATCCATTTCCGTCCAATTTTATCACTTAGCCAACCAAAAAATACAAAGAAAGGTGTTCCACAAATAAGCGCAATAAATAGCAAGCTGTCCACTTGTTCTTTATCGACATTCATGGTTTTTTCCATGAAACTCATGGCATAGAATTGCCCTGTATACCAAACAACTCCCTGGCCCATTGTTGCGCCAAATAAGGCCAATAAGACAAATTTAAAATTTTGCTTTTTCCCGAAACTTTCTTTTATGGGATTTTTCGCGATATTTCCTGCTGCTTTTGCCTTCTCAAAAACCGGAGATTCCTCCATTTTTTTACGAATGAAGTACGAAAGAATCACGAGGAAGATAGAAACCCAAAAAGGCACGCGCCATCCCCAGTCGTTGAATGCTTCGGTACTTAAGATACTTCTTGTACCCATAATAACGAGGAGGGAAACAAATAAGCCAATCGTTGCGGTGGTTTGAATCCACGAAGTCATGAAACCTCTTTTGTTTAATGGCGAATGTTCTGCCACATAGGTCGCCGCACCTCCGTATTCGCCGCCAAGGGCAAGTCCTTGCAGTAAGCGCAGTAGAAGTACGAGAAGAGGAGCCATAAAACCAATGGACTCGTAGGACGGCACGCAACCAATTAAGAACGTTGCACCACCCATAAGTACCAAGGTAACCATGAAGGTATATTTGCGTCCAATTAAATCGCCTAAACGTCCAAAAAACAAAGCTCCGAAAGGACGAACAACAAAACCTGCAGCAAAGGTGGCAAGCGTACTTAAGAAAGCGGCAGTTGGATTGTCTTGTGGAAAAAATTTCGTTGAAATAATTGTAGCGAGACTACCAAAAATGTAGAAGTCGTACCACTCAATCATGGTTCCGAGTGAGGAGGCACCTATTATTCGAGTTAAAGAGGATTTTTGCGTTGACACGAGTTAAAGATAGTGTTTTTTATTATTTTCTAATTCGCAAATTAATTCCAACCTCTAAATTCCTAAATTATTTAAGAGGAAGTTTTACGTTTCGAGATTTTTGGTGAGACAACTATTCAAACAGATAATTTGAACCAAGGCACCTGATTTTGAAAAGGGCAAGGGAACACGGTCTTGAATGCGGGCTAGGGGAGGAATTATCGCAAACATGAAAAATAGGTAAAAAACAACAAAGCCTCCAAGGTTCACACCACGCCGAAGCCAAGGATTCCTTAGTTTCTCTTTGAAAAATCGAAAAATGACCAACCATAGCAACAAAATAATCCCTCCTACTTGTGAAAGTATAGTTAATAAGCTAAGAGCGAGAATGATCCCCAGTATCTTTAGAATTTTCATAATTTGTTATTTTATCGCAACAAGATAACATTTCTTTAAATGCATCAAACGCTTGTTTTGTAGGAGTTCAAATATTTCTGGTGACACGACAAAGCATCCGTCGCTGTTTCCGGTGCAACCTTGTTCACTTACATATTTTGAAGTGTGGATAATAACACCTCGAGTTAATGCATTACAATTGGATTCATCTAAGCCCTTAATGGGAAATTTCCTCGCATTGTGCGAACATTTATTATCTTCCATATACTTGTTACAAGTGCAATAGTGCGTTTTTCCTGGGTTCATTCGTTGTTCAGGATAAATTCTATAAATTCCCAACGAACTTTTTTTACTACCTATTTTATTGGAGAAACTGCGCGGCGGCAGGTAATTGGTATAGGATTTCGAATTGCAACCGTGTGAGACATAAGAGGTCGCAATTACTATTCCTTTGTCTACCACCCACAACCTTCGTTTTTTTCTAGATTTCCCAAAATCTACATAAATAACAAACTTTTTATCGAGCTTGTATTGCGAATAGTAATCGGATTCAATGAATTTTTTCGGAAGAGCTTGCTTTTTGAATCCGGTAAAAGTGGTAGGTTTATCCTCCGAATATACATAGAGAAATCCAATGATAACTGCTATCAAAATACTAAAAATAGTTAGTTTTTTCATAGTACATGTTTTTTTAGGTAAAAAAATGCCCCACATTTCTGTGAGGCCTCTCCTGTGGGAGTTGAGGGGTTCGAACCCCCGACCCTCTGCTTGTAAGGCAGATGCTCTGAACCAGCTGAGCTAAACTCCCTTTTTTGGAGTGCAAATATACACTAATTTTTAAATTGTAGGAAACTATTCGTTATTTTTCAATTCTTCAATTTTATTCAGCACATCGTCAAGCCCTTCTTTGAATTTTTCAAAATCTTCTTTGTATAAAAATATCTTATGTTTTTCGAAATTATCAACGCCGTCCTCGCCAAAAATTTTTCTACTTTCAGTAAGGGTGATATACAAATCGTTTCCTTTTGTTGCTTTAATGTCAAAGAAATAGGTCCGCTTTCCAGCTCTAACTACCTTTGAATAAACTTCATTTTGATCATTGTTCATAGTTTCCTAATTTACTTTTTCAAAATTGCTATTTTTTTTTTACTTTTCAAACTTATTAGGTCAAGTTTTCTTTCCTTTCTACTTGTTAAATTAGTCAAGTAGTTATTAATGTCAACTTAACTTTTTATTTTAAACAGCTAACTATGAATCACTTAAAATTAATTACATTTTTTTTAGGCTTTTTAATGATTACTGCCTGTACTTCGAAAAATGCTACCTCACCTAAATTCGATTTAGATACCATTGAGGGTAAAGGAAAAATTACTGTTTTAATTGATAATAGCGCATTATCCTATTTTGAATGGCGTGGTAAAAATATGGGCTTTGAATACGAAATTTTAGACTCTTTTGCCAAATCTTTAGGATTGAAACTCGAAGTAAAGGTTATGCAAAATCAAAAAGAGTTTTTAACCAGTATTAATAATGGAGAAGGCGATGTAATTGCCTGCAACCAAGCAGTAACTTTAAGCGCTAAAAAAAATGTAGATTTTTCGATTCCTTTTTATTCCACCCATCAAGTATTAATTCAACGAAAAAATTGTGATAGCATGCTAATTAAGGATGCCTCGAAATTAGCAAACAAGCAAGTTTATGTGGTCAAAGGCACGGCCTACGAATTAAAATTGCAACAGCTTTCGGATGAATTAGGTGAAAAAATAGATTGTCGCTTTTCAGAAACAGCAACGAATACAGAGGACTTAATAGAGTTGGTGTCTACGGGAAAAATTAATTATGCTATTGCCAATGAAAACTTGGGAAGAATCAGCCAAGAGCTTTACGAAAATCTTAACACGCAAACTATTATTTCCGCCACTCAAAACATCGCTTTTGGACTTCGAAAAAACAACCCTAAATTAAAGCAGCGCCTTGATCTTTTTTTAAGTGTTTATTGTAAATCGATGCAGTTTTCTGAACTCAAACTTCGTTATTTTGATTACATAAAAGTATCGCCTGTAATTGAAACTATTCCCTTAAAGAAAGGAAATATCTCTCCCTTTGATAATTTATTCATTGCGGCAGCTAACAAATATGGATGGGATTGGAAAATTCTCGCCGCAATTTCCTGTAAAGAGTCGAATTTTAATCCGAATGCACGAGGTTTAGGTGGGGCTTTTGGCCTAATGCAATTCATGCCTAATACGGGTGCACACTACGGTGTTTATCCAAATTCAAGTCCTGAAGTTCAAATTAATGGTGCCATGGTGATGATTAACAAGGTATATAATTCATGGTCAAGTATTCCAGATCCTGAACAACGACTTAAATTTACACTAGGTTCCTATAACGCTGGAAAAGGACATATCGATGACGCTCAACGTCTAGCCATAAAGAACGGTTTGAATCCGCTAATTTGGGATGGCAACGTTCAATTAATGGTTAAAAAATTATCAGATCCTTCCTTCTATCGTGATGCTGTTGTTAGATGTGGGGCGTATAGAGGGCCAGCCTCTGTTTATGCTACTGCTGTTTATCAAAAATATTTGTCTTGGAAATAGGCAAGCAATTACCTACTTTACTCATTATTCAAGGTCCAACTGCTTCAGGTAAAACTAGGCTAGCAATCGATTTGGCCTTGCATTTTGACACGCAGATTATTTCTGCCGATGCAAGGCAATTTTATAGCGAAATGTCAATTGGCACTGCCAAGCCTACAGACATTGAATTGGCACAAGCGAAACATCACTTTATTAATTCTCATTCCATTCAGCAGGATTTTACCGCTGCCAATTTTGCACAAGAAGCAACAATTCTATTGCATCGCTTATTTGAAACAAGAAAAGTCGTTGTTCTTGTTGGTGGTTCAAACATGTATATTGATGCCTTAATTGATGGACTAGATGATATTCCAAGTGATATATCGCTGAAAAAAGAACTGAATTTTCTCCTAGAAAAAAATGGTATCGGTGTTTTTTTAGAAGAGTTAAGAGAAAAGGACCCTGAAACGTATCTTTCAATTGATAATAATAATCCGCACAGGGTGTTAAGGGCTATAGAAGCAATTCGATTATCAGGCAGTAAACTAAGCGCACTTAAAACAGCTTCAAAAAGAAAACATGAATTCGAATACTACCGGTTCGCAGTGGATTGGGACCGTGCGCAATTGTATGAACGAATAAATCATCGCGTCGATTCAATGATGAAAGATGGTCTGTTAGCGGAAGTGAAAGATTTATTGCCTCATAAATCCCTAAATGCGCTTAAAACAGTTGGATACAAAGAACTTATTGCCTATTTGGAAGGAGAAATAAATCTAGAAAAAGCAGTCGAATTAATTAAACAGCATTCTAGGAATTACGCTAAGCGTCAACTCACATGGTTGAAGCGATACAACGATTTAGTATGGTTACAGCCAAATAGTTCTGAAAGTTTAAAAAGCCAGTTGCTTAATGCTTTGGGAAATGAAGCCAAATAAAGTGCAGCACAATTCCTGTTTTTAGTATATTTGTCCATCTTTTAAGGGTATAATTTAGAATTGGTTAAATTTTTGTTAAAAATGTTTCACTCAGCAATAAATTTCGTCAATTCGTTAAAATTCAAATTAAATTAATATGAAAAAACTTTTTTTATTACTTCTTCTTTCGCTATCAGTTGGGTCACTTAACGCTCAAAAAATAAAATTTAAAGTGTCAGGTGAAAAAGACACTCTCGTTAATTTAATCAAGTATTTTGGTAAAGGTTTGTATTATGCAGACACAGCTATGATGAAAAATGGCATAGTAACTTTTGATGGTTCAAAACAAAAACCGGGTATCCTAGGACTACTTCTTTCTGGACAACGCTATTTTGAGTTTGTTTACAATAATGAAGAAATTTACATGGAAACAAGCGGTCCTGAATTTGTGAAAAACATGAAAGTTGTAAAATCACAGGAAAATGCGATTTTTATCCCATACGTCGATTACATTACCAAGAAAAAAACGGCTGCAGGAAAATTAGGTGAAGAGCGAGCGAAATTGACTCCAAAGGATGCACAACACAAAACACTTGGTGATCAAATTGATGCTCTTAATAAAGAGGTGGAAGTTTACCAAAATGAAATTATGGCAAACCACAAAGACAAGTTGGTTGCTAAGATTGTTAAAATGTCCACCGAAATCGTTATTCCTGAAGCACCATTGGATGCAATGGGAAATATTATTGATTCCTCATTTCGCTTTAATTACTACCGTAAACATTATTGGGATAATGTTGATTTGTTAGATGAACGCTTGGCTAACAATCCAGTTTTTCACAATAAATTGGAGTATTATTTTTCGAAAAACTTAATGTTGCAACATTGGGATACCGTTTTATTTAATGCGATTGCATTGTGTGATCGCCTCAATCCAAAAACGAGAACTTTCGAATATGTGGTTGGTTGGATAACTTCCACTTACGGAAAGAGTCAAATTATGGGCATGGATAAAGTATATTTGATGATGCTCGATCGTTACTATTGCAGTAAAAATGAAAGTGGTAAATCGCCTGCATTTTGGGTAGCTGAAGATAAATTTAAAGATCTGTGTGACAATATTAAAAATAAGGTAAATCTAGTGTTGGGCGCACGCCCTCCCAATCTTATTTTGAAGGATACGACAGATTCTAAATGGCTTGATTTATATGCCGTAGATGCTGAATACACTATTCTTTATTTCTGGGATCCGGAATGTGGCCATTGTAAAACAGTTACACCAAAGTTGGAGCGCTTTTATCAAGAAAAATTAAAAGCAAGAAATGTTGAAATTTATTCTGTAGGAAAGGCGATAGGTAAAGATTTTGAATCATGGAAAAAATTTATCCGTGAAAATAAACTGACTTTTATCAATGTGGCTGTGACTGATAAATTGTATGAAATAGCAAAAACGAACGCAGAATCGTTAGTCCCAATTTATCCCGGCGAGAAAGGAAAGCCAACTACCTTAGAGTCGTTGAATTATCAAACTGCTTACGATATCTTTTCAACTCCTAAAGTTTTTGTGTTAGATAAAGACAAAAAAATTATCGCGAAAAGTATTTCCCTATCGCAAATTGAAGACTTGTTGGATCGTTTACAAGGCAAGATAGATGCACCAAAACTATTCCCTCCAGATGCTGTAGAGGATGCTCAAATGCAGAAAAAGGATTAAGGATGACCTATGAAACAGAGCAATTAAAAGAAATTGTTGATGCGTCAACATCGAGTATAATTCTAACGCACAAGTCGCCCGATGGCGATGCAATAGGTAGCTCAATTGCGTGGTTTTATTACTTAAAAAATAAAGGGAAACAAGCTACAATCATTCTTCCCGATCGTCCAGCGGCAAACTTGCTTCCTTTTTTGAAGGGTACGGATTTTTTGGTTTATGAATCTGCTAAAGAGCAATCTAACGCCCTAGCTAAAAAGTGCGATACATTATTCTGTCTTGATTTTAATTCACCGAGTAGGGTAGGTGCCGAAGCACAACTACTCATCGATGATTTTGAAGGGGTTAGCGCCATGCTAGATCATCATCCTAACCCATCTTCCTTCTGTGATTTGCAAATTTCAGTGCCTTCTGTTTGTTCAACCGCTCAGTTAGTTTTTGAATGCATTGATAAAATGGATGATTTTAAGTACATAGATGTGAATGCTGGAAATGGGATTTATCTTGGTATAATGACCGATACAGGGTCGTTTCGTTTTCCTTCAGTCAGTAGTAATACACATATTATCTTAGCTAAGTGTTTGGGAATAGGCGTCAATCATGCTGAAATTCATGAGTTGATGTTCGATGGAAATACACTAGATAAGTTGCAATTACGAGGATTTGCAGTCAGCGACAAATTAGTTTGTGTTCCTAACTTCCCAATTGCCTACATTTGGCTGACGAGAGAAGAATTGGAACGCTTCAATTATCAAAAGGGCGACACCGAAGGACTCGTAAATGTTATTTTATCGATTGATGGGTACTCAATAGCAGCTTTATTTGTCGAATCAAGGGATGGAATTAAAATTTCCTTTCGATCAAAAGGGAAATATGTTGTAAATGAATTTTCTGCCAAACATTTTCAAGGTGGTGGACACCAATACGCTGCTGGTGGTTTTAGTAGTGATTCAATGGATGTAACCATTGAGCGGTTCATCACGTTTTTAAATGAACTCGTTCCATGAAAATTTTAATTCCCCTTTTTGTTTTATTACTTTTAGGAAGTGCATGTCAAGATAAAAAACAAGTCCCTCGAACCGAAAATAAATGGGACAAAAATACCTCTGTAGATTACAACAAAGAAATAAATGAGCGAGAGGCCATTCAAATCGCTTTGTTTTTGGATCATCATACAGAATTTAAAATGACACAAACAGAATCCGGATTGCGCTACATGATTTACAAGGATTCCATTAGCAAGCAAAAACCAACAATCGGTCAACAAGTGTTTATAGATTTGCGTATTAAATTGTTAGATGGAACTATTTGTTATGTCACAGACTCTTCACAAAACGAAGTTTTTGCTGTTGATAAATCCGATAATGAATCTGGATTAAATGAAGCAGTGAAGTTATTAAGTGTGGGTGATAAAGCAAAATTAATTTTGCCCAGCCATCTAGCTCACGGTTTGCTCGGAGATTTTGATAAAATTCCACCGCAGTCTATTTTACTACTTGATATTCAATTAAATAAAATAAGATAATGAAAAAAATAATCGGTTTATTTATGGTATTGTTAACGCTAATTGCTTGTGGTAATGAAATAAAAAAGGATAACACTCAACCAAAAAAAACGAAAAATGTCTCTACCATTGATTCGATTAACGCCAACAACACATCAAATTTAAGCCAATTCGAAAAGGATAAAATCAAAGATCAGGTAAAACTTAAAAACGGCATTGTTATCAAATGGTTGAACAAGGGGGTAGGTAAAAAATTAGTCAGTGGAGAGGTTGTTCTCTTGGAATATCGATTAGCGCTTCCCGACGGTAAAATTATTGATGGTAATAAACGTGTAAACTTACCCTTTATACCTTTTATGGTTGGGTATAATATGCAAACAATTGGTTGGGATATCGCTCTACAACAGTTAAAGGTAGGAGATTTTGTTAAGGTGGAAATTCCGGCTTACCTTGCATTGGGGGAACAAGGAATTCCTGGCGTAGTTCCACCCAATTCGCCGAACTGGTTGTACTTAAAAATTAAGGCGCGCGTATCACCCGAATTTAATAAAGATGGCATTAAGACTTGGACTTTTTCTCCAGGAATAACCACTGAAAGGCTATCAGGTAGACAACATGAAGTCGAATACCATGCGCTTGTTTCAACACCAACAAATCCTACTGTGGTCAATACTTACCGCGATAAATTTCCGCTTAAATACGTGCAGGGGCAACGCAATATAGTTCCCGGTTTGCAATACGTATTAAAAAGTGTTAAAAAAGGACAGAAGATATATGTTTTATTAGAACCCAACCAAGCATACGGAAACAGGGGGTATGTTAATCTCATTAAACCCAATGAAGGTGTTTTCTACAACTTAACTATAAAAGATATTAGGCCAATTTGATTGAAAATCTTATCTTTGAATAAATCAAAAAAAAGGGTTTGAAGTTTAGATACATTATTTGTTTACTTTGTTTTAGCTCAATTTCTTCCGTATTTTCACAAAAAGCGATAGATACGGTCGAAACGTCCAAAGGAAGATTAGTTATTTTCGAAAACAGAACCTGGAGTTTATTGAACGAATCCACTTTTAATGGTACGCTTAATCCCCGCATTCACGCCTTAGTTTCAAAAAACAGTCCGCCATTTGTGCAAGCTTGGAATAATGAAACGTGTTACACAGGAAAAAATAATGATCTTTCCAAGTTGGCCGATACCATTTGGTTGTGTTTAAATGAGAAGGAAGCGAATGATTTTTCTATTCCTGTAAAAGGGGTTGTTACCTCGCATTATGGTTACAGAAGCGGAAGGTACCACAACGGTATAGATTTAAATTTGAGTATTGGTGATACAGTACACGCTGCATTCTCGGGAAAAATTAGGTATGCTAAATACAATGATGGTGGTTTCGGAAATTTAGTCATAATAAGACACCACAACGGATTAGAAACATTTTATGCGCACTTGAGCAAACACTTGGTGGTGCCAAATCAAGATGTTGTTTCGGGACAACCTATTGGTTTAGGAGGGAATACAGGACGCTCTTTTGGTCCACACCTGCACTTCGAAGTGCGGTTTTACGATTCCCCGCTAAATCCAGAAGAAATCATCGATTTCACTGCTAAAAAGTTGAAAAAAGAAAATCTTTTCGTTCACAAAAGTTTATTTGTTCCTGGAGCAAAGCCAAGCGAGTACTATGAAGAGAATAATCCTACCGACCCAATTACCAGGGTAATACGAGAGGACAAACCCGTTAATCCGGTTGTAAAAGTCAACACAGCACAAAAAAAATATTACACGGTTAAATCTGGAGATACATTGACAGCCATCGCGGCAAAAAATAAGACAACAGTTTCCAAATTATGCCAATTAAATGGCATTAAACCTTCAGGAAATATACAAGTGGGTAAAAGTTTAAGAATAAAATAAATGAAACGAATTAATTTTTCAATTCTTGCGATTGTTTTACTCTTCGTATTTTCGAATTGTTCGGACTATAATGTCCTAATTAAAGGAGATGACTACGAGGCTAAATTTGATGCAGCAAATGATTTTTTTGAAGATAAAAAGTATGATCGGTGCATCGTGCTATACGAGCAAGTATACCAACATTCTCCCAAAACTGACCAGGGTGAAGTTTCGTATTATCGCCTCGCTAAAAGTTATTATTTATTGGAAGATTATTACATGGCAGGTTATTATTTTAGTGCCTACACTCAACGGTTTCCTTACAGCTTAAAAAATGAAGAAGCGCTTTTTTTGTCGGCACTTTGTAGCGTGAAAAATTCTCCCAATTGGTCTTTAGATCAAACGGAAACACTAATAGCAATTAATAATGTACAAGATTTCGTGGATAAGTACCCAGAATCGAGTTTAATCGATTCATGCAATCGCGTAATTGATCGCTTGCGCTTTAAATTAGAATTAAAAGATTACAACAAAGTACTTTTGTATGCTAAGACAGAAAATTTTCGTTCTGCAATTACTGCAGCAGACCTATTTCTAAATGCCTATCCTCGTTCAATTTATTGCGAACAAATAAACTATTTGGCTATTACTAATAACCTACAGTTAGCAAATAATAGCATCGAAAGTAAAAAAAACGATAGAATAGACCAAACTATTGAAAGATATCGTAACTTTGTAGCTACTTATCCGAATTCTATTTATTTAAAAGAACTAAATCAATTAAATTCAAAAATTTCATCTTCACATTAAGTACTGATTAAAAGTCAAAAATATGAGCCAAAAAATCACTAACGCAGAAAAATCAACTATAACGCGTGATACCGTTTTAATCGAAGAAAAAACGGGTAATATTTACAAATCACTAGTTTTAATTGCCAAGCGTTCAAATCAAATTAGTACAGAAATTAAAGAAGAGCTAACGCAGAAATTGCAAGAGTTTGCTACTTCAACTGATAACCTTGAAGAGGTTTTTGAGAATAGAGAACAAATTGAAATTTCAAAGCATTACGAAAAAATGCCTAAAGCAGTATCCTTAGCTACGCAAGAATTTTTAGAGGATAGGATTTACATGCGAATGCCAGAATCGGAAAGCTAACATGCGCATTATCGTAGGAATCAGTGGCGGTATCGCTGCATATAAAATTCCGTTTTTAATACGATTACTCAAAAAAAGTGGTGCTCAAGTCAAATGTATAATGACACCAAACTCAGTCGATTTCATAAGTCCATTGGTCTTAGCTACCTTATCAAACGAATCAGTAGGCATTGAATTTTGGAACAAAGAAACTGGCGCGTGGAATAATCACGTAGCATACGGAGAATGGGCAGATCTGCTCGTTATTGCTCCAGCAACAGCAAATATGATTTCTAAAATGGCCAATGGTGTGTGTGATAACTTATTGCTAGCAACCTATTTATCCATGCGAAACAAAACACTTGTAGTCCCCGCCATGGATTTGGACATGTACAAGCACCCTTCTTTTTTAAGGAATCTCGATCAGATAAGTAAGGATGGTGTAGCAATTTTACCAGCAACTACTGGAGAGTTAGCAAGTGGTCTTTTCGGTGAAGGAAGAATGGCAGAACCAGAAATGATTTTTGCTGCTATTCAAAAAACACTTGATATAGAGCTCCAACTAGCCAACAAAATAGTACTCATAACCGCAGGTCCAACACATGAAGCACTTGATCCTGTGCGTTTTATTTCTAATAAATCGTCTGGGAAAATGGGTTTTGCCTTGGCGGAAAGAGCTTTAGAATTAGGTGCAAAAGTAATTTTGATTTGTGGACCAACAAATTGCGTTTTAACACACGATTCGCTTGATATTATTTCTGTTACTACTGCAGATGAAATGTTCTCGGCAGTTCAAGAACATTGGTCCCTGTGTGACGTAGGCGTTTTTTCTGCAGCCGTAGCGGATTACAAACCCATAACTGTTGCCGACCAGAAAATTAAGAAAGTAGGAACAGCGTTTCACGTTGAATTCATCAAGAATCCAGATATTGTAAGCTGGGCAGGTCTTCACAAAACAGCTAAGCAAATCACGATTGGTTTTGCTTTAGAAACAAACAATGAACAAGAGCATGCTCTTGATAAATTGTCAGATAAAAAGATGGATTTTATTATTTTAAATTCCTTAAATGAAAATGGAGCTGGTTTTGAAAAGGATACCAACAAAATTACTATCTTCGACTCCAAAGGAAATGTTAAAGGGTTTGATTTAAAACCAAAAACAGCAGTAGCCAAGGATATTTATGATTATTTAAACGATTACCTAAAATGAAATACTACCTTCTGTCTTTATTACTAATGCTAAGCTTAGCTTCAAAATCACAGGAACTTAATTGTCAAGTTAGCATTATTACCGACGCCAAATTGGAAATAAATAGCACCGAACAAGATGCCTTGACTCAGTTAAAGCAGATCGTGACTGATTTAATGAATAATACCCAATGGACGAAAGATAACTTTAAAACTGAAGAACGATTAAATGTTAATATTCAACTCCAAATTAATAAAATCCCAAGTCCTGGCGTTTTTGGAGGCTCGCTACAAATCCAAACAACAAGACCTGCTTTTAATACGAATTACAATACACTACTCATGAATTACCAGGACGATGACATTACTTTCGCATTTTCTCGTAATGCCATGATTATTTACGCGCCTAATCAATTTCGCGATAACTTATCTTCTATTTTAGCTTATTATGCCTATTTTGTTTTAGGAATGGATTACGATTCCTTTTCTTTAAAAGGGGGAACACCTTATTTTATTGAAGCACAGCAAATAGTTAGTAATGCACAAAACGCGGGCGGCACGGGTTGGAAATCCAATGAACAAGGAAAAAGAAATCGTTTTTGGCTTGTTGATAATATACTACAAGCGGCCTACGAACCTTTGAGAGAATGTAATTATTACTATCATCGAAACGGAATTGACAAGCTCAATGAAGACAAGTTGAAGGGAAGAAAAGCCATGTACGAAGCATTAGTAAAATTAACTCCTGTTGCGCAAGCAAGACCAAATTCGTTAAATGTGTTAACCTTCCTCAATGCGAAGTCAACTGAAATTAAAAATATATTATTTGATGCCGAATTGAAGGAAAAGAACGAATTCGTTAACTTATTAAAAAAATTAGATCCTGCAAATACTTCCAAATACGTAGAAATTCTAAATTAAATGCTTCAACTGCTTCGTATCGATAATTTTGTGTTGATCGATCGGGTAGAATTGTCACTCGATTCGGGGTTTACTGTGATTACGGGAGAAACAGGTTCCGGAAAATCAATTTTGTTAAATGCAATAAATTTACTCCTCGGTGAGCGAGCTGACTTTACTGTTATCGGAAAAAAAAGCAATAAGTCTTTTGTAGAAGCTTTATTCGATATGGAAGAGCGATTTGAAGTGTTTTTTCTAAAAAATGATTTAGATCAAATGCCAACGATAACCGTGCGTAGAGAAATTGTTAAAGATGGAAAATCGAGGGCGTTTATAAACGACACCCCTGTTCAGTTAACTATTTTGAAGGAACTAACCTCGTTGCTTTTATCTGTCAACTCTCAATTTAATACGTATGATTTAAGGTCGTCGCAATACCAAATAGAATTGTTTGACGATATGGCGGATACCAGCACACTAAGAATGAATTACACCAAAGAATACCACAGTTGGAAGTCAACGAGTAACACCATTCAAAAATTAGAGGAAAAACGAAGAGAACAAGACCTACAAAATGACTACAATTTGTATTTATTGGAAGAGTTAGGTCAATTGGAGCTAAACAACACCGATTTTGCAGCATACGAATTGATATTGAACCGCATGGAAAATGCTGATTTAATTCGTGAATTAGCACTTGAGATTACTAACTTCTCTGAAGAAAATGGTGTTTATACGATTATGAATTCGGTCGTTAGTAAGATTGAAAAAATAAGTGGAGTAGACCCTAAAATGCGACAAGTTCAAAGTCAATTAAAAGCGATACTTTCCGAACTTAAAGAGGTTATAAATGATGCGCAATACTTGACTGACGATACCGAATCAAATCCAGCCGAACTCCAAACCATATTAAAGCGAGTTGATGAGTACAATCGCCAATTAAATAAACATCGTTTTACCAGCCAACAACAGTTAACTGAATTATGGGAAACGCTAAAAAATGCGAATCAGCACAACGAAGCGTTAGGGGAGGAGATTGCCAGCTTGATTAAAGAAAACGCAAAAAAAGAGTTGGAATTACACAATGCTGCCGATAACTTACACAAAAAAAGAAGTGCAGCGGCACAAGTTATAGAAAAAGAATTGTCTCTTATTTTATCTGATTTAAAGCTAAAAGAAACGAAACTTACCTTTGAACTATATCCTTCAACAACCCTAAAAGAAAATGGAGGGTCAGACCTTAACATGTTATTTAGCGCAAATAAAGGAATGGTCCTGGTACCAATTGAAAAAGCAGCGAGTGGTGGTGAAATGTCGAGAGTTATGTTAGCACTGCAAAAAATAATTTCTGAAAAAAGAAAATTACCAACGATATTATTTGATGAGATTGACACCGGGGTTTCTGGTGATGTGGCAGAAAAAATTGGCGTGTTACTTCGTTCGATGGGTAAAAATAGGCAGTTAATCGCTATTACGCATTTACCTCAAGTTTCCGCGAAAGCTAATCATCATGTCAAAGTGGAAAAAGATAATCAAGGTCTTGCAACGCAAACACAAGTCAGAAAACTCCCAGAAAATGAAATTGTTGTTGAAATTGCTCGACTAATGAGTGGCGAGGTGATAACTACGGAAGCCATCTTAGCAGCGAAAAATCTAATGAACTAATGCAGATTAATCGTTTTATGCTATCGTTCGAAATACCTAAGTCGGAACGAGAAATTGATTTTACTGATACTATTCTGCTAATAGGTTCTTGCTTTTCAAATGAAATAGGTGAACAGTTTGTTCAATCAGGATTTAACGCTTACACGAATCCTTTTGGTATCGCATATAATCCATTATCAATTGCAAATCAATTAGTTAAATCTATTGACTTAACTTCAAGTTGTAGTATTTTTTCTTCTAAGGGGAAGTATTTAGATTGGGAAAGTGCGGGTATTTATGCTGCAAATACCAAAGAAGATTTACAAGTAAGACTAGTCGAAACACGTCAACTTTTACATGATAAAATTATCGCTGCTTCGTGTTTGTTCATCACACTCGGAAGTGCATATGCCTACCGATTAAAGGAGAATAATAGGGTTGTTGCCAATTGTCACAAACAACCTGCTTATCTTTTTACGAAAGAATTACTTGAGTTCGAAGTGATGAAGGATACTTGGGTGGAAACTATTCAAAAAATTAAACGCCTCAATCCTAACATTACAATTTGTTTTACCGTGAGTCCAGTGCGACACGTTAAAGACGGTATCATCGAAAATAACAGGAGTAAAGCGCGACTTTTTGAATTAATTTCTTACTTAGAAGCGATTGAAAAAATAACCTATTTTCCTTCTTATGAAATAGTTGTCGATGAATTAAGGGATTATCGTTTTTACAAAGCAGATACTATTCACCCGAGTAGTGAGGCCATCCAATATGTTTGGGAGCGCTTTAGTCAGGCCTATTTTTCACCATCTACCATTGAATTGCTATCGAAAGTGCAAGCAATAAGGAAAGCAGAACAACATCGATTTTTAGCTGCTGACAGTACCGAGTCATTAATTCACATGGAGGAAACCAAGCGTAAAAAGGAGGAACTTTCTAAGCTAAATCCAAGTATTATCTGGTAAAATATCAAGCCATATCCCATTCAGTCATAAATTCTTGAATAAAGTGCTTCATAACTGCATGTCTATGCAGAGCAATATCTTTGGCGCTATTGGTTTCCATTCGATCTTTTAATAGAAATAATTTTTCATGGAAATGGTTGATGGTGTGACTCCTATTTAACAAATATTCTTCCTTGCTTCGATGCATAGTTGGTTCCATGTCGGGAAAATACAAAGGACTATTTATGCTGCCGCCAAAAGCAAAAGCACGCGCAATACCAATGGCACCAATGGCATCTAAACGATCAGCGTCTCGAACAATAGCTAATTCTATGCTGCCTTGAATATCTTGAACTTGCGCTCCCTTAAATGAAATTTTTGAAACCAATACGGCTACTTTATCGGCAAGGTCAGTACTTGCACCAAATGAAAGTAAAACAGATTTTGCTGTCTCAGCGCCTAATTCAAAGTTGCCTCCGTTGTATTTGTGATCGGAAATGTCATGAAGTAACGCCGCCAATTCAACTAAAAGTCGATCTCCTCCTTCTTTTTTTTGAAGATGAACTGCCATTTTCCAAACACGTTCAATATGTTGCCAATCGTGACTTCCTTCGACGTTTACAAAAAGGGACTTAACGTGTTCTTTAACTTGCTGAATCAGCGTCTCCAATGATTATTCCTTTATGAATTTCAATGTGATAATTTCGTTATTGCAATTTACGCGAGCATAATAAATACCCGGATTAAATTGACGAATATCGATGGCTGTCTGGTTAGAATTTAACATAAATTGACCCGTGCCTGAATAAATTGTAATTGCTTCAATCACCTGATTAGACGAAAAGTTTACGTTGTCCTTCGATGGATTCGGATAGCAATTTAGAGCAGTTAATGGTTTAGGAGATGTTAGCTTGGTAACATCCTCTTTTCTTGCTTCTAAATCATTGAGATATAATTTAAATCCATCATATGTTTTTTGAACAAATGCAATGTAAATGGTCTGGTTGTCATAGCCCTCCTCACTTAAATCAACTTCTCTTGATGCCCATTCGAAATTTTCTTCAATAACAAAGCCAATCGTGTCGGTAAAACTGCTTAGCAAATTATCAGTTGTGGAAACTAAAACTAAGTAATCATCTGGAAATGATGGATCATGTGAGCGCGCCTCCCAGCTAAAATAATTTCCAAATGAGCCGAGTGGGATAGGGGGGCTTATCAACCACCGACTCGCCGTGTCCTGCGGCGTAAAAAAAGAGGTAGATGCAGCAACGGTGTCACTTAAATTTTCAGGGTCTGCTAGCGCAATCCAGGCAGAGGTGAATTCAGCCACAGCAAGAGCAGGCGTGTTCCCATCGTTATCAATTAAGGTAAAATTTGCTGGAATCCCGCCTTGAAAGTCTTCAAAAAAAACTACTGTTTGTGCTTTCGATGAAAAGCAAGAGATTAACAATAAAAGTAGCGATAAAAAGCGCGTTAGTTTCATTTGATAAAAATACGTTTATTTGAGCAAATTTATGAGAATCTCTTTGAATTCCTGATAGAATTCGTCAAATGCAATTAATCTACTTTTAAAAAAATCATAGATGATTTGCCAATTTTCCTCCAGTAAATAATTTGTATTCTCCAAACGCCAGCTTATTTGATCAATCAGCAAACCTTCTGCTGTTTTTATACCTTGGACCCAAGCACTAGGGTAATTCATTTTTGAATTGATTAATAGTTTTAACTCTTCCATTTGCTCCCAAAAAATGGCTCGAATTCCTTCGTCTTTTAGTTGAATATCGAATTGTAGTGCAACAAAATCATTTTCGCAAACTAACCTTAAAAAAACGTGCTTGATATCCGTGGGGTAAGTTAGCCAGTTAATTCGTCGACCATTAAAGGAAGGAATAAACTTCATTTCATTTCTAAGTCCATTCCAAAATCGGATGTTCCATTCTTTCTTTGCTTCCTTAGAAAGCATATGATCTATTTATTTCCTTTTGCATAGTCGGCAAGAAATTGCTTTAGTCCCAAATCCGTTAAAGGATGATTAGCTAAGGCCTTTATAACACTAAGCGGACCCGTCATGACATCGGCGCCAATTTCAGCGCAATTTATGATGTGCATGGGATGACGAACCGATGCGGCGAGAATTTGGGTATCGTAGGCATAATTATCATAAATCAAACGAATCTGTGCGATTAATTCTAGTCCGTTGGTAGATACATCATCCAAGCGACCGATAAAAGGCGACACATAAGTAGCTCCAGCTTTCGCAGCCAAAAGAGCTTGTCCTGCAGAAAAAATCAAGGTACAATTTGTTCTGATATCTTTCTCATAGAAATACTTAATCGCTTTTATTCCTTCGGGAATCATTGGGATTTTGACAACGATATTATGATGCAGCGCAGCTAATTCCTCGCCTTCTTTCACCATTCCTTTAAAGTCAGTAGCAATGACTTCCGCAGAAACTGGACCATTAACAATTGTACAAATGTCTACGTAGTGTTGCAGAATCTTCTTTTTCCCTGTAATGCCCTCTTTTGCCATCAGGGAAGGATTTGTAGTGACACCATCCAAGACACCAAGGTCGTTTGCTTCCTTAATGTCATTTAAATTTGCTGTATCTATAAAAAATTGCATAGTATAAATTTTATCGTTTTTTGTTTTTAAGCACTTCCTGCTGCTGTTTTTGCATTTCCTCCAACTTCAATTGAAATCGCGACTTTTTCTTTTCTTTCGGATTGGCGCTTGCCTTTGCTTTACGCAGGGCCATTTTCTCTTTTAGTTTATCTTCATTAACAAAAAACTTTTTGATTGCAACCATTAAAAGAATAGAAACCAAGGTCGATATGAAGTAATAATAACTAAGACCGGAGGAGTAATTATTAAAAAAGAAAATCATCATGAAAGGAAAAATATACATAATAACCTTCATATTAGGCATCCCCGGTGCTGTAGGTTGCTGCACATTCCCGCTATTCATGTACGTATACAAAAGGGTAGTACCTGCCATTAACAAGGTGAATAAACTAACGTGATCGCCATAGAACCAAATATTTACTCCAAAATCCCAAATTGAGTCGAAAGAGGATAGGTCCTCTGCCCATAAAAATGATTTTTGTCTTAATTCAAAAGCAGCTGGAAAAAACCTAAATACAGCAAGAAGTATAGGCATTTGTATGAGCATTGGTACGCAACCGGCAAGCGGACTAGCCCCAGATTCTTTGTACAGCGCCATCATCTCCACCTGTTTTTTCATCGCATCCTCTTTATTCGGAAATTTTGCATTTAAGGCATCCACTTCCGGCTTTAAAATCTTCATTTTAACAGAAGATGCAAACATTTTCCATTGGATAGGCATTAAAATGAGCTTTAATACAATGGTTAGAAATAAAATTGCCCATCCAATTGCCGAACCAGCAGAAATGATGGTACTAAAAATAGGTTGTACCGCGTACAAGTTGATCCAACGAAATAAACCCCAACCAAAATTGAGAATATCAGGATAACTGGCATTTGTAGCTGCTAATATGTTGTAATCATTAGGACCAAAATACCAGTCAAATTTTACTTTTTGTTCTGCGTTGAAAATTAGACTTAGGTTAGATGAATAATCCTTCAAATGTGAAAATTGCTTTTTATCGTCACTTTCGTAGGTACGCACATTTATACCCCCATTATTTTTCGAGAAACCTTTTTCAGGCTTAAGAATAGAAGAGAAATAACTTTGTTTGTAGGCAAGCCAATTGATATTATCTTCTGGATTGGTGAAATCACTTGACGTTTCGCTTAAATAAGAAAAACCATCTTTTTTGTATTCATAACAAATTGTGCTGACGCGTTGTTGCTCAGTAGCAAGTCGTTCTGTTTTTCTAAAGGCCGTTTTCCAACGAAATTTAATATTTTTCGATTCACTCGCATTAAAACCAATGAGTGCAATTTCGTGCTTTATTTCAAATCCTTTCTTACTTAAATCGTAAACGAATTGTATCGCTTTTGTTTGGCTTAACTTTAGTTCAAAAGTGAGGGATTCCGAATCTTTTCGCAGCAAAGAACAGGCATAATTTGCAGTATAGATTTTCTTTCCATTAAAATTAAAATGTAACTCATTGGATCCATCGCCGCCTTTAAATAAACAAAGCGCATCCTTCTTTTTACCTACATAATTTTTGTATGATAAGTAATTTTTTAAGTAAACGGCATTTATTTGGCCACCTCGGTCGGTCAATTCAATGCGCAATTGGTCATTTTCAATGGTGTACAACTGCTCTTTACGAGAAACGTTTAAATACGCTTTCAGTGGAGTAGGGGTATTGGTATTAGACTTATCGTCTTTGGACGCCTGATTTACTTTTGGCGGCAATTTTTTCGCCTCTTTAGCTTCTTTTTTCTTCTCCGCTAATTCAATCCTTCGGTTGTCGGCGTCTATTTCATCCTGAGAAGGTTGGTTATATACTGAAAATACAGTCAATACCAAACCAATTAAAAACAAACCAATTATTGTATTTCTATCCATTAATTTACTTTTTTATTTATCAAACTTGCGTTAATAAAGGCAACAAAAAGTGGGTGAGGGGTATCCACAGTACTTTTGTATTCCGGGTGAAATTGCACGCCTACGAACCATGCATGAGAGGGGATTTCAACTACTTCTACTAAGTTGGTTTTTGGGTTTTTACCCATTGCTTTCATACCTGCTTTTTCGAAATCAGCCAAGTAGTCAGAATTGAATTCGTACCTGTGGCGATGGCGTTCAGCTATTTTATCCAGGTTGTAAGCTGCTGCCACCTTTGACTTAGATTTAAGTTGACATTGATAAGCGCCTAATCGCATCGTGCCGCCCATATTTGAAATTTCTTTTTGTTCTTGCATCATCGAGATTACAGGATGGGGAGTATCCTCTACAATCTCTGTAGTATGTGCATCCTCAAGTCCCATTACATTTCTAGCGTATTCAATAACCGCACATTGCATGCCAAGGCAAATCCCTAAAAATGGGATGTTTTGTTCCCTAGCGTATTGAACAGCCTCAATTTTTCCAGCTATTCCGCGTGACCCAAATCCAGGTGCTACTAAAATACCATCTAAGTTAGCCAACTGTTTTTGCTGATTAGATTTTGTAATTTTTTCTGATTGAATCCAATGTACATTTACTTTGGTGTCATTGGCAACACCGCCGTGAATTAAGGCCTCAGAAATCGATTTGTAAGCATCTTTCAGTTCAACGTATTTTCCTACCAAGCCAATTTCAACTATGTGTGTGGGATTTTTAAGTTTGAATAAAAAAGAATTCCAATTAGTTAAATTGGGTGTTGTTTTTTTAGGAAGGCCAAGTTTTTCCAAAACAACTGAATCCAATTCCTCTTTTTGCATGAGAATGGGAACATCGTAAATGGATGCCGCGTCTCTAGCTTCAATGACAGCATTGATGGATACATTGCAAAACTTTGCTATTTTTCGACGTAAGTTTAGGTCTAATTCATGTTCAGTTCTACAACAAAGTATGTCAGGTTGAACCCCTAATTCCAGTAATTGCTTTACAGAATGTTGGGTTGGCTTAGTTTTGAGTTCGCCTGCGGCCGCCAAATAAGGAACAAGGGTAAGGTGTATAACAAGACAATCTCGTTCATACTCCCAAAGTAATTGTCGAACTGATTCAATGTAAGGTAAGGACTCAATGTCACCTACAGTTCCACCAATTTCGGTAATAATAATATCGTAATTCCCTTTGGTGGAAAGAAGTTGAATTCGCTCTTTGATTTCATCCGTGATGTGAGGAATAACTTGAACCGTTTTTCCTAGAAATTCACCCCTACGTTCCTTTTCGATTACCGACTGATAGATTCTTCCGGTCGTTATGTTATTGGCTTGTGAAGTTCGAACATTAAGAAAACGTTCGTAGTGCCCTAAATCAAGGTCGGTTTCAGCGCCATCATCTGTTACAAAACACTCGCCATGCTCATACGGATTTAAGGTTCCCGGATCGATGTTGATGTATGGATCTAGTTTTTGAATGGTGACTGAATACCCTCTAGACTGAAGTAATTTCGCCAATGATGCGGAAATAATTCCTTTTCCTAGCGAGGAAGTTACGCCCCCTGTTACAAATATATACTTGGTTGAATTCGACATTAAATTAAAAAATCAGTAACTAAGGGACCCAAAGATAATACATACCTTGCTATGTAGCGCTAAATTTTATCAACAAGTTTTCTCCTTTCGTTCCATTTTTATTTTTGATTCTTATCCCAAATCTTATAATGCTGTTGTTGTGTTGGGCGATTTTCCTCGGGACTTTCTAAGGGTTCACAAAGTAGGAGGGATTCATGACATTCTTTAGGAAGTGCTTGATAAAGAGCTGTCCCTTCCGTTTTCCATGCAATCATTTCATCACTAACCGATTTAAGTATCCGTGCAGGATTACCCACCACTAAACTTCTTCTTGGAATTTCCATTTTAGAAGGAACAAAGCATAAAGCGCCAATTATTGATTCTTCACCAATTATAGCATCGTCCATTAATACTGCATTCATGCCAATTAAACAGTTTTTGCCGAGTGTGGCGCCGTGAATAATTGCACCGTGTCCAACATGTGCCCCTTTATCCAAGGAAACGGTTGTCCCAGGAAACATATGTATCGTGCAATTTTCTTGTATATTACATCCGTCGCCCACTAAAATTAATCCCCAGTCGCCTCGTAATACTGCACCTGGACCTACATAAACATTCTTGCCAATAATTACATTTCCAATGACAGTGGCTTGAGGGTGCACGAAACTACTGGGATCTACCACAGGAATAAAGGCTTGAAATGAATAAATTGCCATAGTTTGTTTTTTTAAGTATAAATAAATTTATTGCTAATTTTAAGGCAAAGATACAAACCATGAAAATAATCAATTCAAAAAATAATTCTATCCTCAAAAAAGGGCTTGTTTTTGCATCAATCCTACTTTCTTTTTCTTGCTTTTCGCAGCAAACAATAAATGGAACCATTGTGCATGATGGAATCGTGCGTTCCTATAAATTATATGTCCCTTCAATTTATAGTGGAAATATGGCTGTTCCATTACTTTTTAATTTTCACGGATATACCAGTAATTCAAATGAACAAATGATTTATGGAAATTTTAGAAATATCGCTGATACAGCTAATTTTCTTGTGGTGCATCCGCAAGGAACCCTTGATCTTAACAATACTACCCATTTTAATGTGGGATGGGGCGGTAGTTCTGTCGATGACGTAGGATTCACGGAAGCATTAATAGATTCTTTATCAGCTGCTTATTCGATTGACCAAAACAGAATTTATACAGTTGGAATGTCAAATGGTGGATTTATGAGTTTTAAACTTGCCTGTGAGTTGAGTAATAAAATAGCGGCTGTTGGTTCTGTTACAGGTTCCATGACGCCTTCCACATTGGTAAATTGTAATGCTTCGCATCCTATGCCAATTATTCAAATCCATGGAACAACCGATCCAACTGTTCCTTATAATGGCTCAGCAGGGTGGACTGCATCCATTACAAATGTGTTAAACCATTGGGCCACATTTAATAATTGTTCGTCGGTACCAACGATTGTTAATGTACCTAATACGAATGCATTAGACGGAAGTACCGTTGAGAAATATACCTACGAAAATGGCGATAATTGCAGCGAGGTGGTTCATTTTAAAGTGACCAATGGACAACATACGTGGCCAGGGAGTATTATTAATTTAGCGGGGACCAATTTTGATATCAATGCTTCCGTGGAGATTTGGAATTTTTTTTCTAAGTATGATATTTTTGGATTAATCACTTGTAATCCAGCAACTGTTAATGAGCAATTTGTATCGGAAGATTTTCATTTGTTTCCAAATCCATGTAGCGAATCTTTACATGTCGATTTAAAAATTGCTGAATCATCTTACTTTGAAGTCTATTCTTTATATGGACAACTTTTGAAATCAGGATCTATTTCAATGAATAGCAATCAAATTGATCTTTCTAATTTTGATCCGCAAGGATACCTTCTTAAAATAGGAGGTCAATACCAACGCTTTATAAAGTTGTAATTAATACCATAAGATAGGAGAGCCTTATTATTGCTTAGCCATACTATTTAACATAATATTAATTATAAAGCAAATTGGCTTGTATAAACAATGGGCTTAAACATATGTTGTTAACATTATAATTTAAGTCTTAATTTTGATTATGAATTCATTGATCTGTGACGAGCAAACATTAAAAGAGTTAAGTTTTCCAACGGTAATCGAAGGCCTAGAAAAGCACGCCATTGGTCCTAGTGCCAAACAAGCCATTTTAGCATTACGTCCAACAAACGATGTTAATAAATTAGTTTATGCGCTTAAAGCGGTTCAAGAAATAGTTCAGCTCAAAAATTTAAAAATTACTTTTCCGGTTCTTGAATTCGATGAATTAACCGAGGAACTTATATTGTTACCCATTGCAAATGCAGTTTTGTCGGCGGATAGTTTCTTCAAAATACTAAACACTTCCATTTTAGTTAATGAAATACTTCATTTTTTTGAGTCAAATCCAACAAAATACCAACTAATTAGGCAAATTTTTAACGATTGTTATTCGACCACGGATGTAATAGATAAAATTAATAAAGTGCTCGATCGACGTGGAAAAGTAAAAGACGATGCATCCAAGGAACTTTTCGCAATAAGACAAAAAATGAAGTCCTTAAAAGCGCAAATCAATCGGAATTTTGACCGCGAATTGCGTAAATGGCGGAGTGAAAATATTTTAGGTGAGACAGCGGAAACCTTTATCAACGAAAGACGTGTATTAACCGTACAATCAACCTATAAACGTAAAGTGTCTGGAAGTTTTCTAGGCTCGAGCAAAACGGGAAGTTTGAGTTATGTTGAGCCTCTCGTCAACGTTGCTTTAAATCAAGAACTTGACTGGTTAATTGATGATGAAGTTAAAGAAATAAGAAAAATATTGCAGCAATTAACAGCAGAAATGCACAGTTATTCCTCGTTGATTGAGGCCTATCACTTGTCCTTGTGTCAGTACGACTTTACGCATGCCAAAGCCCGATTCGCCATTGAATTAAGTGCATCTCTTCCCCACATAGAAAAATCGCCTCTAGTTAAATGGAACAATGCCTTCCACCCTATTTTAAGAGAAAACAATCAACGTCAAGCTAAAAAAACACTAGCGCAAGATATTGTATTGACGCGAGATGCGAGAATGCTAGTAATCTCCGGACCAAACGCAGGAGGAAAAAGTATTACACTCAAAACAGTGGGGCTTCTTCAAGTCATGTTGCAGTCTGGTTTGCTTATTCCGGTTGATTCAAACAGTAAAGCTGGGATTTTCAATGTGATTCTGTCTGATATTGGAGACAACCAATCAATTGATAATGAATTAAGTACATACTCTTATAGACTAAAAAGGATTAACTATTTCTTGCAAATCGCCAATAAAGAAAGTTTATTCCTTTTAGACGAATTTGGTACTGGTTCTGATCCTGATTTAGGTGGCGCGCTAGCAGAGGTGTTTTTTGAGTCATTGTACGAAAAATCATGCTTTAGTGTAATCACAACTCACTATTCAAACATTAAAATTCGCGCTGGTCAGTTGGCAAATGCGATGAACGGCTGCATGTTGTTTGATGTTAATTCTCTTCGTCCTCTATTTCAATTGTCTATTGGTCAGCCAGGCAGTTCATTTACTTTTGAAATTGCACAAATTGTCGGTATTCACCACAAGCTTATTAAAAAAGCAAAGGATTCGTTGGGAGAAAACAAAATTCGTTTTGACAAGCTGTTAAGCAGTCTTCAAAAAGACAAGAATGATATGGAGCAGCTAATAATCAATCAGGTTTTAACAGATAAGAAAGCCAAGGAAACCATTGCGGAATACGAAGCAATCAACGAAAAATTGGAATCGCGGCTACAAACCACTAACAACGCTATTGAAACGCAGAGCAAGCAAGCCAATCTTGGAAAAAAAATGCAAGTTTTTATCGATAAATTCAATCACAAATCGAGACAAAAAGGGGTTAATGACCAACTAATGGAGGAAATCAAAAGGATGATTATTATTGAAAAATCAAAAGAGTACTTAAAGACAAGTGCCCAAGCGCATGTTAAAAATAAGGAAAAACCGTTAAATTTTAAGCAAGTAGAAGCGCTAAAGAAATTAGAAGCTATTAAAGTTGGTTCAAAAGTGACTATTCTTGCCACAAGACAAACAGGAATTGTAAACCTTATCAAAGGTGACATTGTACACCTTGAAATAGGCAATATTCGAATGAAAGTACAAAAATCAAAATTATCGTTGCTTGACTAATTCCCATTATTTTTACAAAAAAAATAGCGTGAAATGGAAATGAATAAAACTGTTTGTTATTTGAATAGTAACGATGGGACCAGTATTTTGGCGTTTGGGGAAAAAGCACGTTTGAAAATAACTTCTGAAAAGGCCTTGATAGCCCTACAGCAATTCCTATTTGAACACCCAAACGTGTACCTATTTGGTTACTTAGCCTACGATTTAAAAAATGAATTATACGATTTAAGCTCCAGTAATGAAGATGGCCTTGAATTTCCTACTTTGTTTTTTTGGGAACCAAGTTGCGTAGTAAAAATAGAGAATGTCAATGTTGAATTTTTACAAGGCGAAAATACAGCGGCGAATTTACTATTTATTAACAACTTTATCGAACAGCAAAATAACCAAACAAGTTCTTCTTTTGGATTTGAATTTAAAGCACGCACGTCGAAAGAGGCTTACTTAACGAATTTAGTGCACCTTAAAAACTACATTCAACGTGGCGATATTTATGAAGTAAATTACTGCCAAGAATTCTATTGTGAAAATGCAACGATTACAGCACCGATTCAGGTATATTGGAAATTAAATCAATTGACTAAAGCGCCTTTTTCAAGTTATTTTCATTTCGATGACTTCACGCTTTTTTGTGGAAGTCCTGAGCGATTTATTAAAAAAAATGAAAATCGACTCCTTTCGCAACCTATCAAAGGAACTGCAGCTAGAAATGCAATTTTAGCACTCGATGAGCAAGCGAAAGTTGATTTAATGAACAATCCGAAGGAACGAGCTGAAAACATCATGATTGTTGATTTAGTACGAAATGATTTGTCCAAGATTGCGCTGCCAAAGAGTGTTTTGGTCGATGAGCTTTGTGGAGTCTATTCTTTTGAAAATGTGCATCAAATGATATCCACTATTTCCTGTGAAATGAATTCGAAAATAAGCTTTACAGACATCATTAGGGCTACTTTTCCAATGGGGTCAATGACAGGTGCTCCAAAGTTAAAAGCTATGGAAATCATTGAGGAAACCGAAGATTTCAAGCGCGGTTTATATTCTGGAAGTATTGGATATATCGCTCCGAATGGAGATTTTGATTTTAATGTTGTCATTCGAAGTTTATTGTATAACGAAGTCAATTCGTACCTTTCTTGCGCAGTGGGTAGCGCAATTACCATTCAATCAAATCCTGCTGCCGAATACGAGGAATGTTTTACAAAAATTAAAAGAATTTTAGACGGACTACATGCATAGACTGGAAAGGTTAGTGAATGATGCGACCAAGAAACACCCTTTTAAACGCTACATTTTAGCCGTTAGTGGCGGCCTTGATTCGATGGTTATGTTAGCACTTTTTGAGAAAATGAAATTTCCCTTTGAGGTGGCGCATGTCAATTATCAACTGAGGGGATTAGAAAGTGATAAAGACCAATCGTTTGTTGAGGATTACTGCGGGAGAAAAGGCCTTATCATGCATGCATGTAAAAGTAATTTAAGCGAGTACATAAAAGTAAACAAGGGAAACCTTCAACAAGAAGCCCGAAGAATTAGGTATGATTTCTTTCGGAATATCACTGCTAATAGCAAAGATAGTGTGGTTGTAACAGCGCATCACCAAGATGATCAATTGGAAACATTCTGGCTTATGTTAGGTCGAAGTGCAGGTATGTCGGGACTTTCGGGAATGGCAGTTCTCTCCAATTCCATTTATCGTCCCCTACTCGACTTTTCTAAAAATGAATTGTTGGAATACGCAATTGAAAATTCAATCGAATGGCGAGAAGATGCAAGCAACCAGAAGAACGATTACCAACGAAATCTTTGGAGAAACGAGCTCCTCCCCTACTTACATACCCAAATTCCAAGTCTAAAAGCCTCCGTTTTATGCCTAATGGATTGTTTCA
>Ga0247834_1000715_pt1 | contig 61999 bp, 47 predicted proteins | sample LaCruzMarch2015__8_FD_187118 | JGI IMG/M metagenome (GOLD analysis project Ga0247834, IMG submission 187118) | Freshwater microbial communities from meromictic Lake La Cruz, Castile-La Mancha, Spain - LaCruzMarch2015_12m | ecosystem: Environmental > Aquatic > Freshwater > Lake | place: Spain...
CGTCTGGCGCGCGCCGACAAAGCCGGGGCCCGTCCGATGGTGGCCAAAATCGAGATCGAAGCCGATCTGCTCGGCTTCACGGTGCGCCAGTCATCACCTGACAGGCAGATCGGGCTCTGCCTGTTCCTGGTCTCACTGGAGGAAGCGATCCTGGAGGCCGGCCGTCTGGTTCACGAACGGCTTGCGGAAGGCTACATGGCCTCGAGGGAAGTCTCGGACTGATCCTCGGCACTATCCATTCTTGCCGCCGACAACTGCATCACTGCACTGGTGATGTCTGTCATCATGCGCGAGGTCGAGTTCGACATCAGGCGCTCCGCCTGCCCCGCATGGCGCGACAGCGCCTTGGCCAGGATATTGCTGTGGTTACGCAGGGTGGTCTCAAGCTGAGCCGTCCGCGCATCGATCAGGGTCGTCAAGCCATCGGCCTGTTGGGCGACGACAGTACCGACGCCGGCGACATGCGTGGCGACCTTGTCCGCTGCTTCGGGCAGGCGCTGGGTGACGAGTTTGTCGATCTCTTCGGTCATCGTCCCCAGGCGTTGCAGTGACCCGGTAACAGCCGTATCGACGCTCTTGAAGGCCTCTTCGACTTCGTTGGCAGCGCCACGAGTTGCTTCGACCATGCGCTTGGTGACGATATCCTCAACTCGGTCTGCACCCTTTTCGAGATTGTCCATCGAGGTCGCAAGCGATGCGTCGATGCTTGCATGCAAGGCTGCGAGGCGCTCCGCCGCGATATCGACCCGCGCGACGATGGCTTCGGGTAGTGCGGACAGATGCTGATCGAGCGTCTCGTCTATCGACTCGCGCGTGGTGTCTGTCCAGGCCTGCAGCCTGCCGGCCGCCAGTTCGAGGGCCTCACCCGTCCCCTGCACCGCACCTTCGATGCGCTGCGCAGCGTCGGTCTGCACCTGCGAGAGGTGATGGATCGAGGCACCCACGCGCTCCTTGAAGGCGGAGTTAACCCGCGCCACGTTCGACTCGAGCTGCGTGGTCACGGCCTCGAGATGTTCGCTGAGGGCACCGGTCGCGCGGTGAAGGCCGTCGTTGATCTGGTTGCCAACGGTTGCACTGCGTGCATCAATGTCGGCAAGCAGCTCCTCGCCCTGAGCGACCACCACTGCGGTCAACTTGAGCGCGTGGCCGCTCAGGCTCTCGTCGAGCCGTCGCTCAGCTTCAGTCGCCGACCGTTCGATGTCGCTGCCGGCTGCGCTCAAGCGCTTGTCGATGGCTGCACTGCTCTGCGTCAGGGATGCTTCAAGTTCGGCGCTGCGCGTCGCGAGAAGTCCATCCAAGGCCTGGCTGTGGGTCGAGAATGTCGAGTCAAGGCTCTGGCTGTGCCGGCTCAGGCTCTGATCGAGTTCACGCAGACGCTGGGACACGGACTGATCCATCTCGCGTGAGCGAATAGCCAGCGACTGCTCGAGTTCGGCTGTCCGCATGGTCAGAGCCAGTTCCAGGTCACGTGTCCGGCCCGACAGCATGTCCTCCAATTCCCCGCTATTGGTCCGAAGACCATCGGCAATCTCGAAGGCGCGTTTGCGCAGCATGTCATCGAGGGACTTGCTCCGATGCTCCAGTTCTTCGGTGATGAACTTGCTGTGCACGTCCAGGGTGCCGGACAGGCTCTGAGTGTGCGTGGATATCACCGAGGCGAAGCTCCGGGCGTGCTCGCCCAGCGTCTCACTGATCTCCTTGCTTCGTCGCGCCGACAGCTCACCCAGGTGACTGGTCTTTTCGTCGAGAACGATTTCAAGCAGATCAGCCCGGGCGACGAAGCCGGAGTTGTACTTTTCCAACGCCCCGACGAGCTTTTCGCCCTGCTGCTCGAGTGCATCGGCAAACCGGCCATAGCCGTCACCTACCGTTTCGCTGATCTGCTTGACCCCAAGGGCGACAACGTCCTTGAGGCCCGACGAGCGATCGGTGATGGCGAGTTCGATGTCCTGGATGCTCTGTGCAGCGACGGCCTCGGCGTCGAGGACACGATTGTAGAGCAGATCCCCACTTTCAGCGAAGAGCTTGGCCCGGCGATCGAGGGCATCGACGACCTCGCTGGTGCGCTGCACGATCGACTGACCAAATCCGGAGAGCTTCTCGCTCAGAAGCGATTCAAGAACGTTCACGTTGCTGGAGACATGTTCAGCGTGCCGACTAAGGGCGCTTGCCAGTCGGCTGCTCTTGCTGTCGATCGCCTCGGTGAGCTGCGTGGCGCGGCTATCGAGCGCCCCTTCCAGCGTCAGCAGGCCACTCTCGAGCAAGTTCGAAAGATCCCGGGTCCTGGTCTCGAACTCGGCGGTCATGGCCCGGGTCCTTGTGTCCGCGACCTGATCGAACCGCCCGGCTGCGGCGTCCACTGCTGCCAGCAGGCTTTCGGCGCGTTTGTCCATGCGGGAGACCAGGCCTTCGCCGCGCTCGACAAGGGCAGTGTCGAGGGACTTGCTCGCCGCTTCCAGTGATCGCGTCAGGGCTCCGCCGGTTTCGACGATCGCCCCGGCAACACGCCTGGAGAGCATGTCGAGATCAAACAGCAGGCCGCTCTGGCTTTCCGCCAGCGACTTGCGAGCCCGTTCGGCACTTGCGGCCACGGCGTCGCGTTGATTGTTGAGTTCGTCGGCAAGGGCCCGGATGCCCGATTCACCTCCGAACTTTGCCAGCTCCACCGAGGCAGCCGCTTCAGAGGCCGCCAGGCGAGAGGCGACTTCGGTGGCGACGAGTACGGCGTTGTTCAGGTCTCTGGCCCGCTGGTGCAGCATGAGCACGATGTAGATAGCTAGTCCGAAACAAGCCGCAAAGGCGGCAACAGTCAGGCTGTCGGCGAAGGACCAGTCGGCGAGCGAACCCGTGACATAGAGCACCAGGATCACAGCACATGCTGCCATGGCGCCGAGAACCGGGAGGGAGAGAAAAGTCGCGCGGTGCGGCGCGGCCGGCTGATCGGCTACGGGCGCGGTCTGGGGGGCGACGCCATGAAAGTCATCGACTACAGCCATCTCGAACTCCTGAAATGTGGGGACCCGGCGCGGCGTGTCAGGACCCGGCGCGCGGTACGAAGATGATCTTGCCGTCGGAGCCGACGCGGTAGGTCTTGACCGTGCGGCGGGTGGCGGTGAGGTCATTGGGGAGCAGAGCGTCGGCCTGCTCTGGTGCGACAGTGGCGACTGCCTGCGGCGGTTCAGCCACCAAAGGTTGGTAGGTGACCCTGACCGGGCTGTCGTCGGCAGGGGCCAGGCTCGACACGTCGACAGGCGCCTCGATCCAGTAATTTTCCAGCAAGTCCCGAATGTTAGCGTAGAAGGACTGGCCGACGATCACCATGCTTCCGCCGATCAGGAGCAGGATGATGGCCATGACCAGCGGCAGTCTGCTGTTGCCGCCTTTTGGCGGCTGGAACGACCGGCCGCGCTCGGGCGGCTGGCTTTCGCCGGCAGCGTGACGGCTTGAATCGGAGGCCGCGAGGGCCTGCAAAATGACCTCATCGACGTCCGAACGATGCGAAAGGACACGTTTCTGAACGGATTCTGAACGCGGTCTGACCGATGTCCGGCTGGCTCTGGCGGGCTCGGCGGAGGGCCATTGGCGGTCCGGATGGATCGGCTCGACTTCGACCATCGGCGCCAGCGCCGGCGCCGTTACCGACCGGGGGCGATGCCGGACTGGCGGCGGCGTGTCGGCGACGGGCTCCGGCTCCTCGACATGGGCTACCGCAGCGGGCAGGTCGGTCGCCACCGGCCGTTCGTTTCGCAGCTGCTCGATGTGAGCCTGGAGCAGATCGACATGGGTGGCGGACTCCGTCGGGGCACCGGCGTCGGCGACGCCCGCGGCGCCCACGATCTGCTGGACCAGCAGATCGATATAGTCATCGGCGGTATCGACCTGTCGGGCGCCATGCGCCGGCGGGGCAATCGTGCTGCTGTCATACGTCCTGCTATTCGGCTGCATCGCTCAGTACCTCCTGCTTTGCCTTGCGGCCCGACGGTCTCGTGGTTCCCAGCGCGCTCAGAACCTGCACAAGCGCGCCGTTGACGGTCACCAGGCGATCGGCGGCCAGTTCGGCGGCCTTGCGCGTGGTGTCGCCGACATTGGCGGCGGCGCTTTCCATGCGGCCGAGCGCCTTCTTTTCGTGCTGGGTCAGGCGGACGAGGAAGGTCTCAAGGCCGGTGTCCAGCTGACGCTGCGTCTGCTCGACACCCGACTGCAAGAGCTGGGTGGCTGCCTCCATCGACTTCTGCATGGTGGCTTTGACGCCGGTGACGCCCTCGGTGACGGTGGTCTCAATCTCGCTGGCAGCGCTCTTGACGGCGCGGCCGATCTTTTCGCCGCCCTCGGTGAGAATGCTCGTCGCGGCCCCGACCTGTTCACGCAACTGCGCTTCAAGACTTGCCGAGCTGTCGCCGATCCGCTCGGTCAACCGCGCGGTCTCTCTCGACAGGGTGGCATCAAGTCGGTTGGTGCCGGCAGACAGCGCTTCCTCGAGCAAGTTGGCCCGCGCAGCGAGAGATCCGAGCAACTGATCGGACCGCCTCTCCAGCGCATCGCTGAGCCGGCCGGTCGTTGAGGAGAGCTTTCCGTCGATATCGCTGATGCGCTGATCGACCGTTGCGGCCGATTTTTCGATGACCCCTTCGAGCGCGGCCTGCACATGCTCGGTCTGCCGGGCGAGCACCTGCTCCAGTCCGGTGCTGCCCGACTGGAACATGGTTTCGAGGGCGCGACTGGTTTCGGTGAGCTCTTCCTCGAACTGCTTGGACGAGGCGTGCAGCTGATCGGTGAAATCGGCGCCGCGGGTGCGCATGATGGAGTCGAGTACTTCAGTCCGGCTGTCGAGCGTCCGGGTGAGTACTTCGACCTGCCGGTCAAAGCTGTTCTGACCATCCTTGAGGAAGGCGATCCGCAGGTTTTCGCTCTTGTCGATATGGCTGGCCAGGGCGTTGTCGATGGTGTCGATACCGCTCTTGAGGGTGTGTTCCAGACGGCCCGAGCGCTCGGTGACCTGCTTATCGAGCCGGTTGACCTGCTGTTCGATGGCTGCATCGAACTGCGCGACGCTGGAGGCCATCTTTGCCGCACGAAGTTCGAGGGCGTTCTGCGACGTGCTGAACTGCAGCGACAGGTTCTCGGTCTGGTCGCTGAAGGCGCGGGTGAGTTCGGCAAACTGCCGGTCGAAAGTCGCTTCCTCGGTCTGCAAGAACTGATCAAGCGAAGCGACGGCCCGCTGCAGATGTCCGGAGATGTTGGTATCGAGCCGTCCGATCCCCTGCTCCATGCTCTGCTCGAAGACGTCGGTCTTCTGGCTGATGACGCGATGGAGACGACTGGTCTGCGTATCTATGCTCGACCCGAACTGAGTAATGTTGGCCTCGAATTCGCGGCTGCGCGCGTCAAGGCTGCCATAGATGGCATTGACCCTGTCCTGCATGGCGGCAGCGACGGCCGACATCTTGGCCTCCAGGGTGGAGACGTTCTGCGCGCCACTGGCCGAGATGTCCTCCCTGGCCCGTTCGGCGAAAGCAGCGAGATCAGCGGTGAATTTCTGCCAGAGCTCACCAAGGGCGGCACCGAACCGGTCGGTGGTCGCCTCCATGCGGGCCCGCGCCTGCTTGGCAGCATTAGTCAGCGTTTCGTCGCCACTGTCGATCAGTTCGGCGACCGAACGGATTGCAGCATCAAAGGACGCCTGCAGCCGTTCCTGATTGCCGGCCTCGCTGGACTTGAACTGCTCGAAGCGCGCCTCGAAGGCCTTGTCCGCATCCACCAGGCTATCGCCGAGCAGACCCGAGAGGCGCTGCGCATTGCTGGCGAACGAGGCCTCGATGGTCGAGGTGCCTTTTTCCAGGGTGGCCGACAAAGCCCCGACGCTTTGCAGCAGCTGTTCGTCCAAGCGGTCGGAGCCGCCGGCAAAGATGCTCTCGATCTGATCGACGTGCTGGGCGACGGTGGCATTGTGCGCGGCGACGGTGATCGACAGCTTGTCGCTGGCGACGGCAACCGTGTCCTGAACGTTCTGCAGGGTCGAGGTGAAGCGCTTTGACCCCTCGTCCAGAGCATCGACCGCCCGATCCATCTTGAGAACCAGACTGTCACTGATCTCCTTGGTCTGGTCGCTGATCTTGAGGTGGAAGTCGCGGACGTTGCGCGCCATGGCGTCGGCGAACACGGTGGCCTTGGTGGTCAGCAGTTCGTTGAGTTTTTCCGTCGTCTGGCCCAGGGCTCCCTCGAGTTCGAGGGTGCGCTCGAGCGCAGTATTGTGGCGCTCCAGGGTCGGCATGAGGCGCGTCGCGGCGCCCTCGACCAGGTCACCGAGCCGCTTGACCTGGCTTTCGGCGCCCTGCTGGAAGGTCGCCATGCGCGCATCAAAACTGCCCATGGTTTCGCTGGTGAGTTCGGCGAAGCGCTGCGAGGCCTGCCGCGCGCCGGTATCGAGCACGCTGGTCAGTTCGATCGAAGCGGTCCCGATCTGGCTTTCGATCCGGTTGACGCTGCTGTCCAGGCTCGTGGCGATGGACGCGGTCAGTCGGGAGGCGATCTCGTCGACATGGCGCGACTGGTTGTTCAGGTCGTCCCGCAGCTTGGTGCGTGCGGCTTCGAGATTGGAGACCAGGCGCTGTCCCTGGGTCTCGAATGTCTCGACCAATCCGCCACTGCCATTCTTGAGCAGGCTGTTGACCGACTGGACCTGCTCGGAGAGCATTTCTCCGAGCGGCCGCACGCGGTCGTCGATCACGTCGCGGATGGTGTTGGCGAACTTGGCCCCCTGGCTGGAGAGCTCGCTGCGCAGTTCCAGATTGACATCTTCGACGACGCCGCGGGCGTAGTTGCCGGCCTCCAGGACCTGGGACGCCAGATTGGCGAGTTCCTGATGCAGCGCCTCGCGGCTGCCCTTGACGACGCCCTGTACTTGCTCGGTGGCGGTGACCAAGGTCTCGCGCTGACGCGCCAGTTCCTGCACCAAGCCGAGCATGCGCCGCTCATTGTCGGCGAAGCTGTTTTCGAGCACGCCGACCTCGCGCTGCACGGCAGCTTCGATTTCGCTGGTGCGATTGAGGGACTGATCGAGCTGCTCGTTGAGTTTTGCCAATTCACGGTGAACGGCATGTCGGATCGAAATGATCTTGCCCGATGCCTGGGGTTCGGGATCGGCGATCCGGACGATGGAATTGCGGACCTGCTCTCCCTGCGTCTGAAGGTTCTTGAGCTGCTCGCCGAGCGGCATGAGGTAGAGCACCACGACCGCCGGCAAGGCGATCTGGGTTAACAGCGTCAAGCCACCGCTGGAGAACCAGAATTCCAGCGACAGGACATCAAGTCCTCGCTCGAACAACGCAATGGTGAGGACAAAAAATGCCCAGCCGCCGACCAATATCGCCGTGCGCATTTTTTGCGACGCAAGTGACGCCTCAGACCGGCCACTCGAATCTCGGTTGAAAGACCCAACGCCAACTGCATCTTTCGGCTGATCGTCTAGCGGCTGATCGTCTAGCTTTGAAATCCCCTCTGGCTGCGCGACATCAAAATTTTCCATTACCAAACCCCCGTTTAACCGAGTTCTAGCAAAAGAAAATTAACCACCCCATCACAATCCCTATCCATTCTGAATAGATCATGCAGCATTTAACTCCACGCTGCGAATTATGACAACACACCCCACAACACACTGTCCACATCTACCCGTGACGAAAAAATTTACTTTTCCATAGAGCCTCACACTCCTTTATCACTCAATATTCTTTTAATTGCCCCCTCAACCTGCATCAGCGACAACGGCTTGCGAAAAACAACATCACAATTTGGCACCCTAACAAATATACTATCATATACGCCAGTCATAAAACAAAATACATGCGGCATATCCGAAGCAGAAATCGAACACAGCAAACTCACTCCGTCTTCCCGTGGCATCATGACATCAGTAAGAATAACGTCGATGCTCTTCTTCCTCTCCAAGATACATCGCCTGACACCTTCAGCACTATCTACCGCAACCGCACCCCACTTGTTCCTGCCGAACCACTCTGCAAGTTCGACAGCAACATCAAGCTCATCATCGCAAATAATAATCTCTCTCACGAGAAAACCCTTTTCAGCGGCAAGGAAAGAATGAACTGGGCTCCATCGGCAGTGTTTTGCACATTAATGTCTCCACCCATTGAACGAATACCACGTCGAGCAATCGCCAAACCCAAACCAGTACCACCGCTCGATTCCTTTGATGTCACGAAGGGTAAAAACACTTTATCTAATATCTCCTTCTTTATGCCGCCCGCATTATCAGTTATTATTATATAAACCACTTCTTCTGTACATTGCAGGTCTACCCGCAACTTCTTCTGATACTGCACCTCCATACCGTCAAACGCATCTCGCGCATTCAACAAAATATTGAGCAACGCTACTTCCACTACAGATGGACCCCCTACGACAATACAATCTGTTTGACATTTAATCACCACCTCCACATCAACATTGGCGAGGCGCAACTGATGACTGACGAAGCCAATACTTACATGTAGACTTTTAATAACACTAAACGGTTCCGTCTGCACGCGATCTTGTCGTGCCATATCAAGAATAGTTTGAGTTACTTTATCTGCACGCTCTACCTGCCTTATAATATTCTGCAGCTTCTTTTTGATATATTCATTGTCAAGTTTGCCACTTGCTACTGAGCCGATCGCATTTTCGGCGGCAGCGGCAATTACCGCAAGCGGCTGATTTAATTCGTGCGCGATGCTCGAGGCTAATTCCCCAAGCAGCATGAGGCGCGCTGAAATAAGCGACTGACGCTCATAATCCATAGCGTGCGTGCGGTCTTCAATCGCAAAAATGGCTGTTGACTGGCCTAACCAATTTACATTATTCGACATAAATGAAATATTTCTCGCCACCCCTTCGACAACTAGAGAAAGTGATGTACTTCTTGCGTCCACAGCTAACGCAGCACCAATTTCACTTAAGAGAAACTCATTGCTACAGCCAAAATTAGAAAGTAGGTCCTTAAACGCGACGTTTGAATAAGTGGTCAAGTTATCACTAGCAAGCGTAATAGCCACGGGGATTGCATCGAGAAGATCCATCAATTCCTGCCCGTGCTCGACGGCAATACGGCGCATTTCAAATACTTCTGACAAAAGCCTTCGGCGCCTTTTCATCTCAAATGCCATAAATAACACAAGACCGATCGAACTAGCGGATAACATCAAGAACGCTAACTCAACACTTTTATTATTTATAAGCTGCTCACGAATAGTAATGTCTTTATTAACCAATACAGCACTCTTGAGAATTTCTGACAGCAATTTATCGACCGAGTCACTTTGCGATCGCATAATCTGCAATTGTGTGTCGACTGAAATATTCTCACTGCTTTGCGAAAGCAGATCGTCTGAGAGTGCCGAAAAATACGCAAAGAACGTCCTTAAGTCGTACTTAAACTCCTGAATGTTAGCGATTTGACTCCCTTCTTCTGAATCCGACAACACTGCAATCCGAGACGCGAGTATCGCCGCATTTAATCCCAACTCGCCTCTATTGCACAACACTTGGGCGACCGCACATTTTTCTACCGACATCGCGAATTTTATTGATTCGAGTTTTGCCTGGTACGCAACCCACCCGGCGGATCGAATACTACCTTGAAGGGCATTTCTTTGTGCGTTATTTTGCACAAACAACACGGCTGTCGAAACGAACAGCCCGGCTGTCAATACGGACAGAACTAAGGTAACATATATACGCCACTTTAGTTCATACTTACTCCACATGAAATTCAACATGAGATACATGCCATACCATCCTGGACAACACTATTTGATCAGCAGGACGCGACATTTCGTCTAAAGGATAAATAACCCAAAACGGTCCTTTATCATATATTTTGAATTGAGCTCCATTTATTCGTGAAGCCACGATAACATTAAGCGCCTCCCAATCTTCAGCAGGAACAAACATTGAATATCCGTTTAACGCGCTGACGGTGGCCCCACTTATCCTGCCGAACTTTGGCAAAAACAACTCCGAAAGCGTTGCAAGTGTGGGACCAATAAATGAATCAATTTCTTGGGTCCAAGGGGTCGAAGTAATTATCTCTGACTGAACAAGTGATTCGATAAATTCTTGGGATATTGTTAGTTCGTTTAGTGGCAAGTCTTTCATTACCCAGGACACATGGAGTTCAGCTGCATCGACAACCAGAGAAGAAAGCGAAATTATAAGTGCGCTAACGATTCGTATATTTGCCCTAACCATGACCATTTTAATCCACTTCGTATTCGTTAAACCAGTTCACGAAAGCAGACACTGTCTCACGACCACGTTTTGTCAAGGATACGACTATACGTCGCCTGTCTATCGGATCGTGCTCACGCACAGCTAGGCCTTCGTGCACGAGCATGTCTAATCGACGAAGGGCCGTCGTCTGCGAAGATTCGGATCCGACACAGACATCAGAAACAGATAGCTCCTCTCCGGATAGGGAGGCCTTGTATAGATCAAGCATGATGTGCCAAGATACTTCGTCGCTTGTCTTGGCTCCAAGTAATCGTAGGCGCTGGTCCCGCGCTTTTAGCAATAGCTCGACACTGTTCTGCGGAGTGAAAGCAAAACCTTTTGAGTGACCGCGCTTGAATCGACTTGCTCTGCGAACAGCCTCGGAAAGCTCGCCGGCCAGAATCGGCTTTCTCAAGAAATCAAAGGCTCCAAGGCGCATAGCAGCCAGAACATTTTCGGTATTAAAGAAGCCAGAAATTACTATGGTAGGGATTAAACTCTGTTCCGACGACGAGCGCATTTTCCTTAGTAGTTCAAAGCCAGACATATCTCCAAGGCTCACGTCGGTTACGACGGCGGAGTAGAAAGGTACGTTGGCTAAAACCTCAATAGCTTGCCTGGCATCGTGGACGATATCCATCTGGATACCGGTCATGTCTGAGGTTTCTTTTAGTTCCTGCGCGAGAGCGAGGTCGTCCTCTACAAGTAGCACTCTCTCGGCCGTTATTTTTTTAGTCACTTTAAACGTCCTGTCCATTCACTTTGGTCACTCTAGCGCGCCAGACGGTGAGGCGAACATGCTCACAATGGGCCGTGTTTGGTTGTTTTTTGCGCCATTTTGACAGTTAAATTTTAGGTCATTACGGATCGTGGTGAGGTCGTTCATGAGGTTGGATCGATTTTCACCCGAGTGCGCTGCTTCCGGCATGATTTACCGGTTCGTCGTAAACTAGAATGCGAAACCTAAGCATCTGCCTGCTCGGTGGACACGAAGTCCCCTCATTTCGGTCGTCGCATACCACACTGATCAGATAGAATCGGTTCCTGCATCTACGCCACTCTGGAGTTGGCTCCGGTTCCACAACAAGGACAAGAGGATGAGGCGCAGCAGGTTCACCGAAGACCAGATCCTCGGGAGGTTGAAGGACCACAATCCGGGGATCCTTGTCGCGGGCCTTTGCCGGAGATCTTGCGTGAACACAGCCAGCCTTTAACAGCCAGCCTTTAAAGGTGGAAGGCAAGTATGGCGGCATGGACGTCAACGAGGCCAGAAGCTGGAGGCTCTCTGGACTGCCCCCGGTTTGGCAGACATTTTTCGGCCTCACGCCGCGGCGGTTTCGAACGCCTCGGGACTGATGCCGCCAATATGGCTATGGCGGCGGGTTCGGTTGTAGAAGACCTCGATATACTCGAAGATGTCGGCACGAGCGAGGTCGCGGGTTTTGTAGATACGCTTTCGAATGCGCTCCTTCTTCAAGCTCGAGAAGAATGACTCGGCCACGGCATTGTCCCAGCAGTTGGCACGTCGGCTCATGCTAGGTTCGAGGTTGTTGGCCTGACAGAACCGCTTGAAGTCGTCACTGCCATATTGGCTGCCCTGATCGGAGTGTACGACGACGCGGCCGGCAGGCTTCCTGCGCCAGACCGCCATCAGCAGCGCATCCATGGCCAGCTCCCGGGAGAGACTAGGCTTCATCGACCAGCCGACAACCTTGCGTGCGAACAGCTTCGACGACGACTGCCAGGTAAAGCCAGCCCTGCCAGGTCCTGACATAGGTTATGTCGGTCACCCAGACCTTTGTTGGGGGCCTCGACGGTGAAGGCGCGCTGCAGGTGGTTCGGAGCGATGATGGACGGACGGCCTGCAATGGCCCGGGGCTTCTTGTAGCCGCGTACGGGCTTGATGCCGTTCTCTCGCATGAGGCGTTCGACACGGTGGAAGCCGCAGACCTCGCCGACTTCTCGCAGGTCCCCGAAGATGCGACGCGCACCATAAACGCCATGACTTGCCCTGTAGGAATCTCGGATAAGATCGAGCAGGCGGGCATCTTCCTTGGCGTGATCGCTCACGGGCTCCTGGAGCCATGAGTAAAACCCTGCGCGGGCTACCCGCAAAACCCGGCACATCAGGGTGATGGCGTAATCACGGCGGTGCTCGTTCATGAAGCGGTACTTCACCCGGGTTCCCTGGCAAAGTACCGCGCGGCTTTTTTTAGCGGATCCCGCTCCTCCTCGACCCGCCGAAGCTGCGAGCGCAGGCGAAGAACCTCGCTCTTGGCCTCCAGAAGTTCCTGCGACTGCTGCTCCGAGCGGTTCGGCGACACAGCCTTGACCCACTTGTAAAGGCTGTTTGCCGACACGCCCAAACGGGCGGCGACATCAGGCACGCCATAGCCCCGTTCAACCACCTGGCGAACGGCATCTTCCTTAAACTCCGGGGTAAATCTCTGTGAACTCACAAGCTGCCTCCTCCGATGCAGCCGAGCCACCGAGAGCGGCAGCTGCACCAATCGACGGGCCTACCGGCTTGAGCGGATCGAGCGCGCAGTGATCGATGGCGTCGAGGGGCAGCTGCAGCACCCGGCATTGCTTGCTGAGTACATCCGAGCCTATCGCGAAGAGCGCATGCGAGATGCTGCAGACGCCATCCGCGACCGCGCCTCGCTGGAAAGGCGGGCGAACGAGGTCAAGGGCCAGCTGAGCCGGTTGCTGGATGCGTATCTGAAGAGCGTAATCACCATTGAGGCTTTCGAAGAGAGGTCGGCGCCGTTGAATGCCGAGCGCGACGATCTCGCCCAGCGGTTGGCCCAGACGCCAAGGGCGCCAGTGATCGAGCTTCACCCCCAGGCGGTTGCCGAATATGAGCGCATCGCCTCAGACCTTGCCGGCAGACTGGGAGCACTCGACCTCACCGAGGACCGCGACACCATCGACAAGTTTCGGTCTCTCATCGACCGCGTTGTTATCCACGACACGGCAGAAGGCGGCGTGGAAGCCGAGGTCATCGGCCGAATGAGCGCCGTTCTCGGCCTGCCAGCCGGTGATGTTGGGGGATTGATGGTAGCGGAGGAGGGATTTGAACCCCCGACACGCGGATTATGATTCCGCTGCTCTAACCAACTGAGCTACTCCGCCCCGGGACGCGAACGGTCCGAGTGCGCTGGAGGGCAAGAGGGCCCGAGCGCCGCGACTTATTAGGTTTGGCGGTCTGGCCTGTCAAGCAAAAGGCAGGGCAAAACCGCCATTGGGTCGTCGGGGCGGCCGGAAGGCGGGGCAGGGGCGGTGTGGCGGCGGCGCTGGCACGGCGTGGAGCCGGGCTCAAGCCAGATGGCCCGCTGTCATGCGGGTGGGGGGCAAATATGCTCCCTTTACCCAGAAAAGCCACAAATCTAGAGTGGCCTTGCCGTGGGGCATCGAGGGTTATTTGAAATGCAGAGACTGTTTCAGTCGGTCTGGGTGCTCTTTTGCGCCCTGCTTGTTGTTGTGGGCACGTCGGCAATGGCGGCCGACAGCACGGTCACCCGGCTCGAGGGCATCGATCTTCCCGGCTTTGACTATCAGGTGCTCAAGGATGGCGATCTGGAGGCCTGCGAGGCCGCCTGCGTCGAGGACCGGCTGTGCCGCGCCTATACCTACAACCACAAGGCCGGCTGGTGCTTCCTCAAGGGTGGCGCGGGCGAAGAGCAGCCGTTCAAGGCCGCGACGTCGGGCAAGCTCACCCTGGTGCCGGCCCCCGAGGTGACGGCGGCAGTGCGCCAGGCGGAAATTCCGTTCCCGGCGCAGGACCTGGTCGATGGCGCTCGTTATTTCGCCACCACGCTGCGCACGACCGACGTGCCGCCGCCCGATGTCGCCTATGCCGACCTGGTCGCCTCGGGCGACGATGCCGTGGCCCAGGCCAACCCCTCGGCCGCGCTGGTGTCGTATCGGCAGGCGCTGGCAATCAACAGCAACGACCCCGCCCTCTGGCTCAAGCTGGCGCAGGTCGAGCTGGACCGCGCCATCGCCACGGCCGGACAGTCAGAAAGCTATGATTTTGCCGTGACCGCCGCCTATGCGGCGATCAACGGCCTGCTGCAGAGCACCGCGGTGGCCGAGCGGGCCAGTGCCCTGCGGGTGCTGGGCGGCGCGCTGGAACGGCGCGAGATGTGGCGCGAGTCGATCGCGACCTATCGCGCCAGCCTGGCGCTGGTCGAGGACGCGACACTGGTCGCCCAGCTCGACAAGGTGCTGGCCGAACACGGCTTCCGGGTCGCGTCCAATCAGGTCGATTCCGAGTCGGCCACGCCGCGCATCTGCGCGGTGTTTTCCGAAGCCCTGCCGGGCGGGGATACGGATCTGTCGCAATATGTGGTGGTAGAGGGCGCACCGCAGGTAGCGGTGGAGGCCGAGGACTCCCAGCTCTGCCTCACCGGCGTCGCGTTCGGCGCCCGCTACACCATCAAGCTGCGCGCCGGCCTGCCGTCGGCCAATGCCGAGACGCTGCGCAACGACGTGACGCTCAATGTCTACGTGCCGGACCGCTCGCCCTTTGTGGGCTTTGCCAACACGGCCTATGTGATGCCCTCGGGGCTGGGCGGCGGACTGCCGATCACCTCGGTGAATGCCGAGACCGCCGAAGTGGTGATCTACCGCATCGGCGACCGCTCGATCGCCACGGCGGTGCGCAACGGCATCTTCCAGCGTACGCTGGACGGCTATTCGGCCGAAGACGTCGCCAATCAGCACGGCGAAAAGCTCTGGGAAGGCGAAGTGGACCTGGCACGGGCCGAGCCCAACCAGATGACCACCACAGCCATCCCGGTGAGCGAGGTGCTCACCGACAAGCTGCCGGGCGCCTACGTGATCACCGCCAAGGTCAAGGGCATCAACCAGGACTATTGGCGCGAAATGGCGACGCAGTGGTTCATCGTCACCGACCTGGGCCTGACCACGGTGCAGGGCGAAGACGGCGTGCATGCCTTCGTGCGCGCGCTCAGCGACGCCAGTCCGGTGGCCGGCGCCAAGGTCAAGCTGGTAGCGGTCAACAACGAGATTCTGGGCGAAACCACCAGCGATGCCGATGGCCGCGCCGATTTCGCGGCGGGCCTGGCCCGTGGCGAAGGCGGCCGTGCGCCGCAGCTGCTGGTGGTGGAGACCGAAGGGGGCGACTATGCCTTTCTCGATGTCACCAAGCCGGCCTTTGATCTGACCGATCGCGGCGTCGAAGGGCGGCCATCGCCCGGTCCGCTCGACGTGTTCGCCACCACCGAGCGGGGCGTTTATCGCCCCGGGGAATTCGTCTACTTCACCGCTCTGGTGCGCGACGCCAAGGCCAAGGCGGTCACCGATCTGCCGCTGACGCTGCAGCTCGAGCGGCCCGACGGAGTGGTGTCGGAAACCGCTGTGCTCAGCGATGGCGGAGCCGGGGGCTATTTCTCGGAGATTGCCCTGGTGGGCGATGCCATGCGCGGCTCCTGGCAGATCCGGCTGTTCGCCGATCCGCAGGGCGAGGCGCTCAGCAGCACCAGTTTCCTGGTCGAGGATTTCGAGCCCGAACGGCTCGCCTTCGAGGTCAGCGCCGCAGAGGCGGCCCTGGTGCCCGGCGAGGTCACCCCGGTCGAGGTTTTGGCCCGCTATCTTTATGGCGCCACCGCGCCCGGCCTTGCCGTGGAAGCGGACGCCATCCTCAAGCCGGTGAGCACGCTGACTGCCTTCCCCGGCTATACGTTCGGCCGGCAGGACGACAGCACCGAATCCCAGTTTGAGCCGCTCGGCGTCGTCGGCACCACCGACGAGGCCGGCGCGGCCGTGGCCGAGATCGTGCTGCCCGAACCGCAGGCCAGCACGCGGCCGATGGAGGCGCGCATCAACCTGCGCCTCGTCGACAGCAATGGCCGCTCGATCCAGCGCAGCCTTTTCCGTCCGGTGGCGGCCAGCATGGACCGGATCGGCGTCAAGCCGCAATTTGCCGATGCCGAGGGCCTGGGCGAGGGCAGCGCGGCCGATTTCGAGCTGATCGCGGTGTCGCCCGAGGGCGTGGCCGTCGACAAGGCCGGCCTGAGCTGGACGCTGTCGCGCATCGAAACCAACTATCAGTGGTATCGCGACAGCGGCGTGTGGCGCTGGGAGGCGATCACCACGACGCGCCAAGTGGGCAATGGCACGGTGGACGCCACCGGGTCCGGCCCGGTCGCGGTTTCGGCGCCGGTGCAGTGGGGCCGCTATCTGTTCGAAGTGTCGAGCGGCGGCGCGGACGCGACCTCGACCAGCTATGACTTTTATGCCGGCTACTATTATCCGGAAGCCGGGTCGGACACGCCCGACACGCTGCAGGTGGCGCTCGACAAGCCGGCTTATCGCGCCGGCGAGACGGCCGTGCTCCAGCTCGAGCCGCAGTTTGCCGGCACGGCGCTGGTGATGGTGGTGGACGACGCGATCATCGACATCAAGTCGGTGCAGGTGCCGGCAGAAGGCGCTTCGGTCGAGCTGCCGGTGACCGAGGCCTGGGGCCCCGGCGCCTATGTTACGGCGGTGCTCTATCGCCCGTCCGACGCCGCCGAAAAGCGGATGCCGGCGCGGGCGCTGGGCCTGGCCTATGCCGATGTCGATCCGGGCGAGATGAAGCTCGAGGTCGGCTTCGAAGTGGCCGAGGTGTCGCTGCCGCGCCAGCCGCTCAGCGTCAAGGTCAAGCTCGATACCGCCAAGGCCGGCGAGACGGCCTATGTGGCGGTCGCCGCCGTGGACCTGGGCATTCTCAACATCACCAACTTCCAGACGCCCGATCCCGACGGCTGGTATTTCGGGCAGCGCCAGCTCGGCGTCGATTTCCGTGACCTTTATGGTCAGCTGATCGACCCGACCCAGGGGCTCGCTGGTGCGCTGCGCTCGGGCGGTGACGGCGAAGGCCGCCTCGGCACGCCGCCAGCCACCACGGTGCTGGTGGCGCAGCATTCTGGCATCGTCGAGGTGGGTGCCGACGGCACTGCGACGGTGACGTTCGACATGCCCGATTTCAACGGCACGGTGCGGCTGATGGCCATGGCGTGGACGGCGGGGGCGGTCGGCCATGCGCAGCAGGACGTGATCGTGCGCGATCCGGTGGTGGTCAATCTCAGCCCACCGCGCTTCCTCCGGCTCGACGATACCTCGCGGTTGCTCGTCGAAGTCAACAACTTGGCCGGTGCGGCCGGCACCTATACGGTCGAACTGGTAACCGGTGAGGGTCTTTCTACGACGTCGGCCAAGACCAGCGTCGAGCTGGCTGCGGGCGACCGCACGGCGCTCGATCTCGACCTGACGGCGACCGGCATTGGTGACCAGGACCTCAAGGTCCTGATCACCGGTCCGCAGACGACGCTGATCAAGGAGCTGACGCTGGGCGTGCGCCCGGCCAGTGGTCCGCGCACGCAGAGCAAGCTGGTCACCATCCAGCCGGGTGATGCGATTGTCATCGACAAGAGCAATGTTGCCGACCTGGTCCCCAATTCCGGGGAACTGACCGCGGCCATCGGCCCGGTCGCTCGTCTCGACGTGCCGGCGCTGCTGTTCTCGCTCGACCGCTATCCCTATGGCTGTGCCGAGCAGGTCTCGAGCCGTGCGTTCCCGCTGCTCTACCTCAACGAGGTGGCGCAGATGATCGGGCTGGGCACGGACGACGCGCTCGACCAGCGCGTCAAGGACGCGATTGCGAGCCTGCTCTCCAAGCAGGCCTCCAATGGCAGCTTTGGCCTCTGGGGTCCGTTCAGCACCTCCGACATGTGGCTGGACGCCTATGTGACGGACTTCCTGCTGCACGCCCAGGCCGAAGGCTATGACGTGCCCGAGCGGGCGCTGTCGCAGGCGCTCGACAGCCTGGGCAACCAGGTGAGCTACGCCACCGACTTCAGCAATGGCGGCGAAGACGTCGCCTATGCACTCTACGACCTGGCGCGTGCCGGCCGGGCCGCCATCGGCGACCTGCGCTATTATCTCGAGGCGCGCCTGGATGCCTTCGCCACGCCGCTGGCCAAGGCGCAACTGGGGGCAGCGCTCGCGCTTTACGGCGACCGCACCCGTGCCGCGACGGCCTTTGCCGCTGCGGTCGACAGTCTCGCCACCTGGCAGGAGGATCGGACCAGCTACCGCACCGACTATGGCAGCCTGCTGCGCGATACCGCGGCAGTGTTGGCGCTGGCGGCCGAGTTCACGCCCGCGGGCGTAGACCTCGCCGCGCTCGCCACCGATCTGGGCAAGTTGCGGGACCTGACGCGCTACACCTCCACCCAGGAGGACGCGTGGACACTGGTGGCGGCCGCGGCTCTGGCGCGCGAGACCTCCGACAGTGCGGTGACCATCGATGGCGAAAGCCTCGCGGGCGCCGTCTATCGCAAATACGACCTCGGCTATTTCGATGATGCCGAGGTGCGGGTGACCAATGCGGGCAACCGCCCGACAGAAGCCAAGATCACCATCACCGGCATTCCGCTGGAACCGCCGGCGGCGGCGAGCGAGGGCTTTGCCATCGTGCGCGACTACTTTACGCCCGAGGGCGAGCCGATCACGCTCGAGGACGTCCAGCAGAACGACCGGTTCGTGGTGGTGATCACGGTGACCCCGACCACGCTCGGCTCGGGCCAGTACATGATTGCCGACCCGATCCCGGCGGGCTTTGAGATCGAAAATCCCAACCTGCTCGCAGGCTCGGGTGTCGCCGATCTCTCCTGGCTCACGGTCGACCAGCCGACGCATTTCGAAGCGCGGACCGACCAGTATATCGCGGCCTTCCGCTTCACGAGCGCCGCGGCCAGCGTCACCACGGCCTATCTCGCCCGCGCCGTGACCCCGGGCAGCTTCGTGCTGCCGGGGGCGACGGTCGAGGACATGTATCGGCCCGAGCTGCGTGGCAATACCGCTGCCGGCAGCCTCGAGGTTGCGGCCACCGGGCCGTAACCGCCGATGCACACCCGCACCGCCCGGCGCGCTTCGCGCGCGCCGGGCCTTTTCACCGCAACGCTGATCCTTTTCGGTTTTGTCGGGCTGATGGCCGGCCTCTATAGCCTGGCCGTGCTGCGCGACATCCGGGCCGACCTGCCGCCGGTGCCCGACGTGGCGACCCTTGCGGTCTCCACCGAAGTGGTCGACGCCAAGGGACAGTTGCTGCGGCCGTTCACCACGGCCGATGGCCGCTGGCGGCTGCCGATCGCGCTGGGCGATGTCGATCCCGATTTCATCAAGATGCTGGTCGCCTATGAGGACCAGCATTTTGCCACCCATGCCGGCGTGGACTGGTCGGGCATCGCGCGGGCGGCGCTGCAATATGCCGGTGCCGGCCATATCGTGTCGGGCGGGTCGACGCTGACCATGCAGGTGGCGCGGCTGCTCGAGAGCGAGTCCACCCGCTCGCCCTGGGCCAAGCTCCGGCAGATGGTGCATGCCGACCTACTCGAAAAAGAGCTCAGCAAGGACGAGATCCTCACGCTCTATCTGACGCTGGCGCCCTATGGCGGCAATATCGAAGGCATTCGCGCGGCGAGCCTTACCTATTTCGGCAAGGAGCCGGCTCGGCTCACCACCGCCGAAGCGGCGTTGCTGGTGGCGCTGCCGCAAAGCCCGGAGGCGCGGCGGCCCGACCGCGACCAGGCCGCCGCGCTGGCCAGTCGCAACATGGTCGTCGATCGGCTGGCCCTGGCCGGGCTGATCGGACCGGATGAAGCGGCCGCCGCCAAGAGCGAGCCGGTGCCCACCGCGCGCCGCGCCTTCCCCATGCTGGCGGCACACCTGGCCGATACGGCGGTCAAGGCCCGGCCGGGCCTGCGGCAGATCGCGCTGACCCTCGACAAGCGACTGCAGGGCGCTCTCGAAACGCTGGGACAGAGCCGTGCCGCCGAACTGGGTCCCAAGGTGTCGGTGGCCATTGTCGTCGCCGACCAGCAGACCGGCAACATTCTGGGCTCGGTCGGCTCGGCCGGTCTGTTCCAGACCGAGAGCGACGGCTTTGTCGACATGACCACGGCGGTGCGTTCGCCCGGCTCGACGCTCAAGCCGCTGATCTACGGGCTCGCCTTCGAGCTGGGCCTGGCGCATCCGGAAAGCCTGATCGAAGACCGGCCGACGGCCTTCAACAATTACATCCCGGTCAATTTCGACGGGTTTTCGCGCGGCACCGTAACGATCCGGCAGGCGCTGACGCAGTCGCTCAACATTCCCGCCGTGGTGGTGCTCGACGCCGTCGGCACGGCGCGACTGGTGGCGCGGATCAAGCGGGCGCACGCGACCCCGCTGCTGCCCTATGACACGGCCCCGAGCCTTGCCATCGGCCTGGGCGGCGTCGGGGTGACACTGCGTGACCTGGTGGCGATCTATGCGGCCATTGCACGCGGCGGCGCGCCGCTGGTGCTCAGGGACGGCGCGAGCGTGGTGGCAGAGCCCGAGGCGATCGCCGCGCCGGTGCTCGACCCGCTGGCGGCCTGGTATGTCAGCGACATTCTCCGCGACGTGCCGCCGCCGCTCAATGGCGCGGTGGGCCGCATCGCCTACAAGACCGGTACGTCCTACGGCTATCGCGACGCCTGGGCCATCGGCTTTGACGGCAAGACAGTGATCGGCGTGTGGGTCGGCCGGCCCGACAACGTGCCGGTGCCCGGCATTTCCGGCTTCACGGCCGCCGCGCCCATCCTGTTTGAAGCCTTCGATCGGCTGGGGGCACCGACTGTGCCATTCCGCAAGGCACCCAAGGGCGCCATCATCGCGCAGAACCCGGACCTGCCTGCGCCGCTGCGCCGTTTCCGTCACCCTGACGTGCAGATGACGCGGCGTGACGCGGCGCCAGAGATCGCCTTTCCCTCCGACGGCACCGATCTCGACCTGGGCATGGCGTCGGGCGCGGCCCTGCCGCTGGTGGTCAAGATCCGCAACGGCGTGCCGCCCTTTACGTTCTTTGCCAACGGTGCGCCGATCGGCCGCTCGGCCTTTTCGCGGCAGAACAGCTGGCAGCCCGACGGGCCGGGCTATGTGACGCTCTCGGTGGTCGATGCGCAGGGACAATCCGACAAGGTCAAGGTATTCCTCGAATAGAGGCGATTATCCGCGGGGAGGCGGAGGGCAATGAAAGAGGGCGTCGCGATCCTCGGGATCTTCGTGGCAGATCTCGCCTTCCGGGCCGGGCGGATGCCGGCGATCGGGGAAACCATCGCCGGGTCCGGCTTTGCCATGGGTCCGGGCGGCAAGGGCTCGAACCAGGCGGTGGCGGCGGCGCGCGCGGGCGCGTCGGTCACCTTCATTTCGCGGCTGGGCGCCGATGATTTCGCTGCAGTGGCGCGGGCGACCTGGCAGCGTGAGGGGATCGTCGCCCGCGTTGCCGAGGATACGTCGCGCCCCACCGGCGCCGCCTTCATCTATGTCAACGACGTGACGGGGGAGAATGCCATCATCGTGGTACCGGGCGCCGCCGGGGCGATCAGCGCCGCGGACGTTTCGGCGGCCGCCGATGCCATTGCCGGCGCGGCGGTGTTCGTGACCCAGCTCGAACAGCCGATCGACGCGGCCCAGCGCGGGCTCGAGATCGCGCGGGCGGCGGGCGCCGTCACCATCTTCAATCCGGCACCGGCCGCACTTCTGCCCGAGGCGCTCTACGGGCTCTGCGACTACATCACGCCCAACGAGAGCGAGGCGGCGCTCCTCACCGGCCTGCCGGTCACCTCGCTCGAAGAGGCGCGCCGGGCGGGTGACGTGTTGCTGGGGCGCGGCGTCGGTACGGCGCTGATCACGCTGGGCGAAAACGGTGCACTGCTCCACAGCCGCAGCCAGTCGCTGCCGATTCCGGCATTCAACGCCGGCCCGGTGGTCGAGACAGCCGGTGCCGGTGACGCCTTTACCGGCGGCTTTGCCGCAGCGCTGGCGCGCGGCGAGACGCCCGAACGGGCGGCGCGCTTTGCCTCCGCCCTTGCCGGCCTCTCGGTCACCCGGCCGGGCACGGCGCCCGCGATGCCGATGCTGGAAGAAGTGCAGGCGCTGCTGGCGCGGGGCTAGGCGGCGCTCTGCAGGGGCTTGGCCCGTTCGACCCGGCGCCGTGCCTCGGGGTCATTGAGCGTCTGCCAGAGGTCGGTCCGGCGCTGCACGTTGAGCCAGAACTCGGCGGTGTTGCCGAAGACGCGGGCAAGGATCAATGCCGTCGCTGCCGTGACGGCGCGACGATCGTTGCACAGTTCGTTCACATGCTTGCGCGGCACACCCATTGCTTCGGCCAGCGCCGCCTGGGTGAGCGAGAGCGGCACCATGAACTCCTCAACCAGGATTTCTCCGACCGTTGCCGGCTTGCGTTTGGTCATCGGCATGCTGCGCTCCTAGCGGTACGTGTGGTCGTCGAGATAGAGATCACTGGCTTTTGCCGACGTATCGTCCCACCGAAAGATCAGCCGCCAGTGATCGTTGACGCGGATCGACCAGAACCCCTCGAGTTTGCCGCGCAGTTTTTCGAAGTGATTGCTGGGCGGCGCCCGCAGGTCCGTGCCGGACGTCGCGTCATCGATCAGCTGCAGCTTCCGAAACACCCGCGCCTCGATATCGGCCGGAATCTGTCGGGCACGTGCATCGTGCAGGTAGAAGTCAGCCAGCCAATCATCGCGGAAGCCTTCGATCATAGCCCCACCCCAGATAGCCCATTGTACCACTCAATGGGTCATCTGCAAGTCAGAACTCAGCTCAGCTTTCCCGCGTCCAGCGCTACGAGGATCCAGTTGCGATAGGTCTGGTCCTTGTCCGCAATCTCGGGCACGACGCGGCTGGCTTCTTCCATGAAGTAGCGGTAGTCGCGCCCCATGGCCTCGCCGCGGCCGGTGTGCATGTCGATGGCGAAATCGGGGATTTCCGGTAGCCGTTCACCCAGCGACACCGACTGCTTGGCCCAGTTGGCCATGTCGTCGCTGGTGCGGTCCTTGCTGCCGCTGGCCATCACCCGCACCGCATGGGCCGCAAAGAGGAAGCGGTCATGCATGGGCCGGTTGTAGCGCTTGTGCATCTGGTAGAGCGTTTCGACCAGCACCGGCGCCTGCAGGTTGCCGGCCCCGACATCCTCCACCGAGATGACGCAGAGGCGCGACCACAGCATCTCCTCCATCTCGGGGCTGGTGATGTACATCTCCCAGGCCAGCAGCAGGGCATTGTCGAGCATGCCGCGGCGGATGGATTTCTGCAGCGCCGAGATCACCTCGTCGGCGGCAAAGCCGTTTTCGGTGGTGGTGCGCTGCCAGGGGTCGGGGGCCTGCTTGACCTTCATGCTCAGGCTCCTGCGGTCCAGCTGGCGATCTGGTGCCAGAGTTTGGCATAGCCGTCCCAGTCGCAGAAGGCGGGTGGCGCCCAATGCGGGCCGCAATCGGAGGTGAAGGCCACCGACCGGCCCTTGCCGAAACTGCCGGCTGCGATCAGCACTTCCTCGCCGGCGGTGGCCACGAGCGTGGCGTCGCGCTTGATGGCGACTTCGTTCAGGCCCAGCAGGGCCGGCCAGGTGGATGGCAGGCCGGCCACGATGGGGTGGCTGGCGTCGCTCACCTGTGGCACGAGGCCCTGCGGCGCCTCGATCCGGTCATCCTGGCGCAGCATGGTCACGGGCAGCACCTCTTCGACGGCGGTGCCGCCATAGCGCGCCTTGGCGTCAATGCCCTGGAAGGTGAGGTAGCCGCCGATCATCACCAGGCCACCGCCGGCCAGCACGTAGTCGCGGATCGACTCCAGCCGGTTGGGCAGCGACACCGAGCGCACGAAAGTGTCGGGATGCAGCAGCAGCGTATTGGCGCCGATGTCGGAGAGCATGACGCAGTCATAGGCCTGCAGCGCTTCCGCCGTCTGCGGGAAATCGCGCGCGGCGATATGCGAGGGCTGGAAGTCCACCGTCCAGCCATGGGCCTCGAGCGCGGTGCGCAGCCAGCGCACGCCTTCGTTGTATTCGGTGGTGGTGAAGCTGTCGAAGCCCTTCTGGTGGATCGAGTGGGTCGTCCAGGACTCGCCGGCAATCAGTACGCGTCTGCTCATTCAAAAACCTCCTTTGCGTGGCGTGGCCACGGATTCACGTTCGATCAGATGCACAGGCAACAGCGTCAGCGCTGGCGGCTGCTTGCCGCTGAGCAGCGCAAACAGCACCTGGAAGCCCTGCCGCCCCAGTGCCTCGATCGGCTGGCGGATGGCGGTCAGCGGCGGGTTGAACAATTCGGTCAGCGGCATGTCGTCAAAGCCGACCACCGACATCTGGGTGGGGACCTGGATGCCGGCCTGCTTGAGCCCTTGCAGCACGCCGATAGCGAGGAAGTCGCTGGAGGCCAGAATGGCCGTGGGCGGGGTGCGGGTCTTGAGAAAATCGAGCGTCGCCTTGCGCGCGAAGTCGGGGGCAAAGCTGCCGCCGGCCTGATGCTCGGGGCGGATCTTGAGCCCGGCCAGCTGCATGGCCTCGGTGTACCCGGCGCGGCGCTCGCGCACGGTGTAAAGACCCTCCGGGCCGCCGATATAGGCGATCCTCTCGTGTCCGGCGTCGATGAGGTAGCGGGTCGCCTTGCGCGCGCCAATGTGGTTTTCCACAAAGACGCGCGGGACGGCGACGCCGGGGATGTCCTCGTCGATCAACACCACGTTGCGGCGCTTGCCGATCAGGGCGGCGAGCGTGCCGTCGTCAGGAGTGTTGGTCATCATGATCAGCCCGTCGACATGGCGGTCGTGCAGGCGGTTGAGCGAGGCGATCTCGCGCTGCCGGTCCGAGCGGGTGGAGGACATGAAGATGGTGTAGCCGTGCCGGTCGGCCTCGTCTTCCACCGCCGAGGCAAGCTCGGCAAAGAACGGTTCGCGGATTTCCGGGGCCACCAGGCCGATGGCCTCGGTGCGGCCGGTCGAGAGGCGCTTGGCCAGCAGATTGGGGCGATAGTCGAGCTTGGCGATGGCTGCGTCGATGCGGGCGGCGGTGGCGGCCGGCAGCTCGATACGATTGTTGATGTAGCGCGACACTGTGGTCGGTGACACGTTGGCATCCAATGCCACGTCGTGGATCGTTGCCATGCTTCCCCCCATCGCAATCAGTGGAACCTAACGTCGGCTCACCCGCCCAGTAAAGCGGTTTCGTAAAGCGGTTGTGTACCTACCAGACGACAGGATGAGTAGCGCCGGTCTGCACGTTGACGAAGCCGTCGGGGGCCAATGGCGAGGGGGCGACCAGCACCCAGCGCCAAGGCGCGCAGGTGAGCGTGGCAAAGGCCAGCCGCTCGGGAAAGCCCGGCCACCAGCGTGGCGAAAAGGTCGGTTCGTACATCCAGTCGATCCTGGCGCCCTCGGCATAAAGCGCCTGCATGTCGGCATCGAGCTCGGCGGCTGGACGCGCGCTCATCAACCCGCCGATTTCGTAGCGGACCGTGGCCGTGACCTTGCCGTCGCGGACCAGGGCCCAGCCGCCCTGCAGGTCGGTGAGCGCGTTGACGGCCATGGCCATGGCGGCGTCGGACGATCCGGTGACCCAGATATTGTGCTTGTCGTGTCCGAGCGAGGCGGCCAGAGCCGTGTCGGGGGTTCTGGGCCCGGTGCCCAGCCAGAACATCCTTGCCACTTTGCCGGCGCCCGAAAAGCGATCGACGATGGCGAACTTGGTGATGTTGCGGCTCGCGTCGCGTTGCACCTCGCCATCGACGACCGGCAGTTCGGTGGTGATGAAGTTATCGTCCCAGTGGAATGGCCGGAGCAGGGCCGCCTGCATGCTGGCGCGGCCGGGTGCGGCGGGAATGGCGAAGTCGGCGGCGGTCAGCCGGCGCTGGATGTTGACGGTCTTGGTGGCCCAGTCGGGCCAATCGATCTGCGGTACTTTTGCCAGATAGGTCGTGCCCGCCGACACCTGCTGGCCGTCGGCCCAGACCTGCGCGATGGAAAGGGTTTGCACGTCGTCGAGCAGCACCAGGTCGGCATAGCGGCCGGGCGCGATGGCGCCCACCCAGGGGGTAAGCCGCATGTGGCGCGCCGGATTGATGGTCACCAGCTGGATGGCGATTTCGGGCGCGAGGCCGCTCTCGATGGCAAGGCGCACATTGTGGTCGGTAGCGCCCAGCTTGAGCGTGTCGCTGGCCGAGCGATCATCGGTGCAGAGCGCAAAGTTCGACCAGTCGGTGAGCCCGTCGGCCAGCATGGCCTTGACGATGTCGGGCAGCGAATGGGGGCGCAACTCCATGAAAAGGCCGCGCCGCAGCTTGTCGCGTACTTCCTCGGGGGTCCAGGCTTCGTGATCGGAGGCCATGCCGGCGGCGGCGAAGGCATTGATCTCGGGCAGGGCGCGCAGGCCCGCTGCGTGCCCCTCGACGACGCCGCGCTGTTCGAAAGTGGCGCGGATCATGCCCCAGAGCCGCTCGTAGGAGGGGTTTTCGGGGTTCCACACGGCCGGCCAGTCCATCACCTCGTCGAGGCCGGCGACCTGCAGCGACTGGGCCAGGAAGTCGCGCTGTTCGGCATAGCCGAAATGTCCGCCGCCCCACTCATAGGCAGTGGGCGGCACTGCGGAGCCGGGGAGCGGAAAGATCTTTGCCGGCGATCCGGCGCGACGGGCGGTCAGCCAGAATTGCAGATTGTGCGGGCCGTCGACATTGGAGAATTCGTGGCTGGCCTCGCAGGTCCAGGTGCAGCCGCGCGGCAGCACCAGCGCCGCCTCGTATTCGGGCGACAGGTGCGAACTCTCGATATGCTTGTGCACTTCGCCAAAGCCGGGCACGGCGCTGAGGTTCGGCTCATGTCGGCGCGCCTTGACCTGGCCGGTATAGGCGCCCGCCGGGCCCACCCAGGCAATGCGGCGACCGCGAAAGACGATCTCCTGGTCGTCGTGCCAGCGTCGCCCATGCACATCGAGCAGTTTTCCAACTCGCAGCGCGAAGTCAGCCGGGCGCTTGCCCAGGGCGACGAGCGTCAGGTCCTGGCGGATGATGACTTCGTCGGCGGCGGTGATGAGCAGATCCTCGGGGAGAATAGTCATCGTCAGTACTTTGCCTTCCAAACTTCGGCCAGACGCACGCACTCTGCGACGATGGCGGCGATCAGGTGCTCGCCCTTGGCGGCGGTGGCCGGACGCGGATCGCCAAACACGCCGGAGCGGTTGAAGGCACTCAGCTTCATCGGTTCGAGCCCGAAGGTCTTGGGGAACTCCGGATACTCCGGCGCAGCCTTGTCCATCGCCACGGTGTCGGGGGCGAGTGCCAGCATCATCGAGGTCTCGACTTCGTCGGCGTGGTAAAAGCCCGGCCCGGCGGGCGTGCTCTCGCAGACCTCTACCGCAAAAACCTCCAGCTGCGGGTAGTCGAGATGCAGCACCGGAAAGCCCAGTTCGCTCAGCGTGCGTGCGGCGAGGGCGATCGGCTCGCGATTGCCGAAATGGCCGTTGAGGGTGATGAGACCTTTCACCCCCATGCGCTGCAGGCCGCGCCCCAGATCAGCGACCGTAGCACGCAGCGTCTCGGGCGAGAGCGACAGCGTGCCGGCCCAGCCTTCAGCAGTCCATGCGTCGCCATAGGCGATGGTCGGCAACAGGAGGGCGCCGATGCCTTCGGCAAGACCACGGGCTACGCCGGTCGCCAAAACCGTGTCGGTGGTCAGTGGCAGATGCGCGCCGTGCTGTTCCAGCGCGCCCACCGGCAGGACGGCGAAAAGGCCCTGGGCAATGGCGGCTTCGATCTGCGGCCAACTGGCCTGGCTGGCGTCGATCAGGGATGCCATGCGATCACCTCGAGTGTTGCGTTGGGGGCGACCTTGCGCAGCAGTTCGGCTGTGCTTGCGGCGTAGTCCACGGCGCCGCCGGTCACCGTGCCCAGCCGGGCCGACACGATTTCCTCATAGCGGCGGCCATGGGCGAGAAGGTCGATCAGCGCGGCCTGCAGGGGCCCCATGGTGGGGTTGAAGGCAACGCTTTCGACGGCGCTGCCGCGCAGCTTGGCGCCGTCCGCGAGCGTCAGTACCACCGCGGCCGGGCATTTCGAATAGGGCGTGTGGGCGCGCTCGCCGGCCTGGCGCAACAGCGCGTCGGCGGCGGCAAGCCGCCACGGCCGACGGTCCGGCGCAGCGCCGCTTTCCCCGAGATAGTCGGGGTCGAATGGCCAGGGGTAGAGCTGGCTCATGGTCAGCCGATGCCCGAGTGGATCGATCAGCGTCAGGTCGCGCGTCGCGGCGAATTCGCACAGATATTGCCGGCAATGGGCACAAGGGTGCGCCTCGCCCAGCGCGATGGTCGCAATGGTGGTGCCACGCGAAAAGGCGCGGGTGAAAACAAAGCCCTCGCCGTGGATGGTATAGCCCAGATGCGTGCCGGGAAATTCGACATTGCCGCCCAGCACCAGGTTGCCGGCTTCTGCTTCCAGGCCGACGGCGCCGACGTGAAAGTCGCTGATCGGCGGGTGGGCGAGAGCGCGGGCGCCGGCGAGGGCCAGCAGCATCAGTTCCTCGACACTGGCCAGCCCGAAGCGTTCGCGCAGTTGATCGACCTCGGCCCGTTCAACAACGGCCCCGAGATTGGACAGAACATCGTCGCGACGACGCAGATTCGACTTGATCGCCGCCAAGATTCCAGCGCCCGCAATTGGCGCGAGTGCAGCCATACGCGCTGCGATTTCGGCATCGGGGGTGAACGGGTTTTGACTCAATTCTGCACTCCGGCTGCCGCTGCAATAGCATTTGACAAGCCCGTCTCGGCTGTCGTTAGATTGTTAGGTAAACCGGTTTACCGGATGGGGGTCAAATGGGTTCAACGCTTTTCCACGGTGGGACAATCCTCACCGTGGACGCTGAAAATCGTGCGTTCGCGGAGGGCTGGATCGCCGTCCGCGATGGCCGGATCAGTGGCGTTGGCGCCAAGGCCACGACTCCCGACCCGTCCGGATATGACGAGGTGCTCGACCTGACCGGGCACCTCGTCATCCCGGGGCTGGTCAATGCCCATACCCACTCGGCCATGGTGCTGTTTCGCGGCCGCTCGGAAGGGCAGAGCCTGCTCACCATGGAGGGCTGGTACAATTCCATCCGCGAGCCCGAGCTGTCGCTGATCAGCTCCGATATCGGACCGGCGGTGGCGCTCTCGGCCGCCGAGATGCTGCTCTCGGGCACCACGACTTTTTGTGACCAGTATTTCTTTGCCGAAGAGATCGCCGCGGCCGTCAAGGAGGCCGGCATTCGCGCCGTGATCGCCTATGGCATCGTGCAGCTGGGCGACGCACATCGCGGCGCCGAGGAGCTGGCCAAGGCTACGGCATTCCTCGCGCGGCAGCGCTCGTCCGACGGCCGCGTCATCCCGTGGTTCGGACCGCATGCGCCCTATGTCGACAATTCCGAGGATCTGCTGCTCGAAGAGGTCAAGGTCGCCAACGAATATGGCGTCGGCCTGCATCTGCATATGGCGTGCGGGCCCGAGGACAATGAGGAGACGCTGCGCCGCTACGGCACCACGGCCAGCGTGGCGCTCGAAAAGATCGGCTTTTTCAATGGCCGCATCCACGCCGCGCACTGCATCGACCTCAGCCCGGAGGATATCGCGGTGTTCGCCCGGGCGCCGCATGCCTCGGTCTCCTACAATGCCACGGCGGGCCTGCGCTCGGGGCGCAAGGGCATCTGTCCGGTGGTCGATCTGCGGGCTGCCGGCGTCACCGTCGCCCTGGGCACCGACAATGTCGCGGCCAACAACGCCTATGACATGATCGCCGAGATGCGCGTCGCGGGGCTGGTCGCCAGCCATCGCGAGGGCCGGGCGCAGCCGCTCAGCAGTGCCGACCTGCTGCGCATGGCCACCATCGAGGGCGCGCGCGCCCTCGGGCTCGAAAGCGAGATCGGCAGTCTCGAACTGGGCAAGGCCGCCGATATCGTGGCCATCGACATCAGCGGTCCGGGCTATTCGGAGACGCCCGACCCGGAAACCCTGTTGATCTATTCGGGCAGCGGGCGCGATGTGCGTCACGTGTGGGTTGCAGGCGAGCAGCTGGTGCGCGATCGTGTGCTGTTGCGGCGCGACTATGCAGCGATCCGCGCGGATTATTCCAAGACCTACCAGAGCTTCTGGCAACGTGTCGCCGAAGCCAGAACCAACAAGGAAGTCGCTTGAGCAAGCGTCAGTTCATCTTCGACAGTGACGGGGGCGTCGACGACGCCCAGGCGCTGATCCTCCTGGTGGCCAACGGGCTGGTGCCCGATATCATCACCACCGTGTTCGGCAATGTCGGGCTCGACCAGGCCACCACCAACCTGCTTGCCGTGCAGGCCATGCTGGGCACCACAACGCCGGTGCACAAGGGCGCCGATCGCCCGATGGTGCAGCCGATCATCGACGCCAAATATGTGCATGGCGAGGACGGTCTGGGCGGCGCGCGCCGGCCGGCGGCCCAGGACCTGCCGACGTCCGACGATGGCGTCGGCGTGCTGCGCACTGCCTTCCGCGATGCGGCGGCCAAGGGCGAGAAGGTCGACATCCTGATGATCGGGCCGCTCACCAACCTGGCGCTCGCCTTGGTGCTCGAGCCGCAGATCGTGGACGGCATCGGCACGCTCACCATCATGGGCGGCAATGTCTATGGCCGGGGCAACACCACGCCGGCCGCCGAGTTCAACATCTATGCCGATCCGGAGGCCGCGCATGTCGTGTTCACCGCCGGCGTCGAGACGGTGGTGATCCCGTGGGAACCGTGCACAACCCATTTCATGGAAGGCGAGCGCGTCGACGCGCTGTTCGACGGGATCCCCGACAGCCCTCTGAAACATTTTTCGCGCGCGCTGGCCGTGCATGCCCGCGACAATGGCGTGCGGCGCGGCAATCCGGACCGCATGCTCTATGTCGACCCCCTGGCCGCGGCGGTCGTGCTCGACCCCTCGATGGTCACCAAGTCGATTTTCGCTTCTTCCAGTGTCGCGCTCGCACCGGGCCTTACGCGCGGCATGACGCTGGTCGATCCCTCGGGGCGCCTGGGAACGCCCAAGATCACGTTCGTGGAGGAGGTCGACACCGGGAAGGTCGACAGGCTCTATGCCGTATCTGCTGCCTTCAATCCCACGACACCGAACTAACGCAACAGGAGTGCGCATGTCTTTCATTTCCACCTACAGCAAGGTCGCTGCCGGGCTTCTGCTTTCGGCCAGCATGACGCTTGCGGCGATGCCCGCCGCCAGCGCCCAGGAATTCACCGAAGAGAACCCGCTCAAGGTCGCGCTGGTGCTGCACGGCACGCTCGGCGACAAGAGCTTTTTCGACGACGCTGCCGAGGGCATGAAGGTCGCCGAGGAAGAGCTGCCGGTTTCGGTCAAGATCATCGAACTGGGCTATGACCGCTCCAAGTGGCAGGCGGGCCTGGCCGATGCCGCCGACTCCGACTACGACGTGATCATCGCCGGTACTTTCGACATGACCGGTTATATCGTCGAACTCGCGCCGGAATATCCGGACGTCAAGTTCATCGACTTCGACGACGCGCCCGACTTCTCCAAGGGTGACCTCGGCAACGTGCTGGGCGTGCAGTACACCACTGCCGCTGCCGGCTACCTCGCCGGCTATGCCGCTGCCAAAATCTCGACCTCGGGCATCCTGGGCACCATCATCGGTATGGAATTCCCCACCGTCACCGACTTCAAGACCGGCTTCGACCAGGGCGCCATGGCGGCCAAGGCCGACGTTCAGATCCTCAATGCCGTTGCCGGCTCGTTCAACGACCCGGCCAAGGGCAAGGAAATCGCGCTGGCCCAGATCGGCCAGGGCGCCGACGTGATCTTCCCGATCGCCGGCGGCACGGGCATCGGTTCGCTCCAGGCGGTCAAGGACTCGGGCAAGCTCGCCGTCGGCGTCGACAGCGACCAGGCCACCATCTTTGCCGCGTCCGACACGGCGCAGGCCGACGTGATCTTCACCTCGGTGCTCAAGAAGGTCGGCGCCTCGCTGGTGATCGCCCTCAAGGGCACGCTCGATGGCACCGCCCCCTATGGCAGCCGCCAGCTGCTGGGTATCAAGGATGGTGCCGTGGGCATCGCCAAGAACGCCTATTACGAAAAGCTGGTCCCGGCCGAAGTGCGTGCCGAGGTCGATGCGATCGAAGCCAAGATCATTTCGGGCGAGATCGAAGTCAAAACCGACATGCAGTAAGTCGCTCGGGCGCCGTGGCAACACGGCGCCCGAATTCTATGTGAACACAAGCGGGTCGGGGCAAATGACAGCGCTTCTAGAAGCTATCGGGATTGGCAAGGTCTATCCCGGCGGAGTGGTCGCCAATGACGGGGTGAACCTCTCGGTTCAAGCCGGCGAGGTTCATGCCGTGGTCGGCGAGAACGGCGCGGGCAAATCGACCCTGATGAAGATCCTGTTCGGTATCGAACAGCCCAATGCCGGCCAGCTCTGGCTCGATGGCAGGCCGGTCGGCTTCGCCAATCCGCGCCAGGCCATCGATGCGGGCATCGGCATGGTGTTCCAGCATTTTTCCCTGGTCCCGAGTTTTACCGTCTACGAAAACGTGGTGATGGGCTCCGAGCCGCGCACCGGCATTACCTTTGATCGGCAGAAGGCCATTGCCGAAGTGCAGGCGCTCTCGGACAAGTTCAAGCTGGGCGTCGATCCGACCCAGCCGGTGCGCAACCTGCCCGTGGGGCAGCAGCAGCGCGTGGAAATCCTCAAGTCGCTCTACCGCAAGGCGCGGGTGCTGATCCTGGACGAACCGACCGCCGTGCTGGCGCCGCAGGAAGTGCAGGAGCTCTTTGTCGCGATCCGCTCGCTGGTCGAGCAGGGCCAGACGGTGATCTTCATTGCCCACAAGCTGCCCGAAGTGCTGCAGATTTCCGATGCCATCACGGTGATGCGCCAGGGCAAGACGGTGGGGCAGGTCAAGACCAAAGACGTCACCGAGCACAGCCTCGCCGCCATGATGGTGGGGCGCGAAGTGGTGCTGCGCGTCGACCGCAAGCAGACCGACCAGAGCCAGCTGGTGGCTGCCTGCAAGGGCGTGCGCGTGGTCAATGCGCGCGGCGCCGACATCATTTCCGATCTCGACCTGAGCGTGCATGCCGGCGAGATCGTCGGGCTCGTCGGGGTGGAAGGCAACGGCCAGTCCGAACTGCTCGAGGCGATTTCGGGCCTGCGTCCGACGGTCGAGGGCACGATCACCATCGCCAACGAAAATATCTCGCAAATGTCGGTGCTGCAGCGCCGGGAGCGCGGCCTTGCCAGCATTCCGCCCGACCGGCTCGCCGACGGGCTCTCGACCGGCAGCACGGTGGCCGAAAACATCGTCGCCACCCGCCTCAACGATCGGCGTTATGTGCGCAACGGCCTGCTGGACCTGCGGGCGATCAAGGCCGAAGCTATCCGGCTGATCGAGAAATTCTCGATCCGCGTCGGCGGCCCGGCCTTTGCCGTGGGCACGCTGTCGGGCGGGAACATGCAGAAGGTGGTGGTGGCGCGAGAGCTCGCCGAACAGCCCAAGCTGCTGCTCGTCAACCAGCCGACGCGCGGCGTCGATCTGGGCGCGACGCAGTTCATCTGGCGCACCATTACCGACGCGCGCGACGCCGGCACGGCGGTGCTGCTGTCCTCGGCCGATCTCTCCGAGCTGATGGCACTGTCGGACCGGCTGCTGGTGTTTTATCGCGGCCGTATCGTGGCGGCCTTTGTCAACCACCCCGATCTCAGTCCGGAAACGCTGGGCACCTACATGCTCGGCCTCAAGACCCAGACTGCAGACGAAATGAAGGCGGCCCTCAAATGAGCAGCGCTCCGATCGTCAAACCCCAGCGCTGGGCGGCCTTCCGCCGCGAACTGTTCCGCAATGTCGGCGCGCTGCTGGTGGCCATGGCCGTGACCACCGTCATCGTGTTTCTCACCTCCAAGGCGCCGCTCGAGGCGCTGACGCAACTGCTCACTGCCCCCGCCGCCAAAGTGCGCACCATCGGGCTCTGGGTCGACGACATCGCCAAGCTCACCATTACCGGGCTTGCCTTCAGCCTGGTGTTCCAGGCGCGGCAGTTTTCCATGGGCGTGCAGGGCCAGGTCTATATCGGCGCCATCGCCTCGACCTATGTGGTGCTTTCCCCGCTCGGCCAGACGCCGTTCGGGCTGGCGCTGGGCGTGCTCGCGGCCATGGCGGCCGGCGCCTTCTACGGCTTCCTGCCCGGCTTTGCCAAAGCCCGGCTGGGGGCCAACGAGATCGTCTCGTCGCTGATGCTCAACTATATCGCCATCGAGCTCTGCAACTTTCTGGTGCGCACCGCGCTGCCGCTGCCGCAGGCGGGCGTGCTCACCACCATCGACTTTCCCGAGTCGGCGGTGTTTCCGGCGCTGGTGGACAAGACCCGTATCGACCTGGGGCTGATTTTTGCCATCGTCGCCGTACTGGTGGTGTGGTTCGCCCTCTATCGCACGGCCTGGGGGCTGAAACTTCGTCTCGTGGGCCACAATGCCCGCTTTGCCGAATATGCCGGCATCCGCTCGACCTTCATCATGGTCTCGGCCATGACTGCGTCGGGCGCGCTGGGCGGGCTGCTCGGCGCCATGTTCGTGCAGGGGCAGACCTGGGGCAAGCTCACCGTGCAGTTCGAGGGCGGGCTCGCCTTCGAAGGCATCCTGGTGGCCATCGTGGCGCGCAGTCGCCCGCTGGCCGTGCCGATCGTGGCGATCTTTTACGCCTATCTGCGACAGGGCGCCTCGCTGATGAACGTGCGGACCGACGTGCCGGCCGAAGTCATCGGCGTGGTGACCGCGATCATCATCCTGCTCGTCTCCTCGACCTTCTCGCTGAACTTCCTCACCCGCTGGTTCAAGCGCGGCCCGGCGCCCGTCGCAACCGCGCCGGCCGTCGCCGAAGGAGCCACCAAATGATGGACCTCTTCCTCACCGTCTTTTCGGCGGCGTTCTTTGTCACCATCATCCGCACCACCACGCCGTTGCTGCTGGCGACGCTGGGTGGGCTGGTCGCCGATCTCTCCGGCGCGCTCAACGTTGCGCTGGAAGGCCAGATGCTGATCGCGGCGCTGACCGCGGTGATCGTCTCGGTCTATGCCCCCTGGTACGTGGCGGTGGTGGCTGGCCTCGGGGCCGGGGCGCTGCTCGGGCTGATCATGGCGTTCTTTGCGCTCAGGCTGAAAGCCGACATCATCCTGGTCGGCTTTGCCATCAACATCCTTGCCGCCGGCGGCACGGTGTTCGCGCTGGCGCTGGCCACCGGCGGGGACAAGGGCACCTCGATCAACCTGCCCTCGCAGGCGATCCCGATGCTCGATCTCTCCTTTCTCGGCGGCATTCCCGGTGTCGGCCCGACGCTGGCCGCGCTGCTCTCGGGCCACTCGGTGCTGTCCTGGGTGGCGGCGTTCCTGGTGTTTGCCATCTGGTACTTCCTCTACCGCACGCCCTGGGGCCTCTGGCTGCGCGGCGTCGGCGAGTATCCGGCGGCGCCCGAAGCTGCCGGCATTCCGGTCAACAAGATCCGCACCTGGAGCCTCATCGTCTCGGGCGCGCTGGCTGGCCTGGGCGGCGCGCAGCTCGCCATGTTCAACTATGTCGGGTTCACCCGCGACATGACGGCCGGCCGCGGCTTTATCGCGCTGGGCGCCGTGCTGCTGGGGGCGCGCCATCCGGTCGGTGCGCTGCTCGCGGCGCTGTTGTTCGGTGCCTTCGAGGGGCTTGCGGTGGTCATGCCCGGGCTTTTCCGCGAGATCCCGGCCGAGCTCATCCGCATGATCCCGTTCATCGTCACCATCCTGGCGCTGGTGCTGTTCAGCTACCGCGCCCAGCAGCTGCTCAAGATGCGCAGCGGGCAGTAAGGGAAACCTCTCGTCCGATCAGTCAGGTGTCCCTCCCCCCTTGCGGGGGAGGGACAGGCCGGCCGGCGCCTTATTCCGCCAACAGCTTCCCCGCCGCGATCGCGAGAATCTGCTCGAACGCGGTCGTATCGGCATACATCGCGTCCGCCGGGGCGTCGGTGGTCACCCAGCTGCCGCCGCGGGCGGCGATGCCCCCGTCGAGCATCAGGTTCTCGTTCATCTCGAAATCTTCCACCGAGATGCCGTCCGGGCCGCGCAAGCGCCCGTCCGGCGCCACCGCGACCTTGCCGCCATAATAGTCCAGCACGCGCTGGTAGTGATCGGCCTTGACGTTGGAATAGGCGAAGGCCGCCTTGCCCTGGCCGCACATGAAGCCCAGTTCGAACACCGTGCCGGTATCGGCATGCAGGCCGCGGAACGGGGTGAGGTTGGCGATGATGGCCTGCGCCGAGTTCATCATCTGCTCATCGATGGCCGAGATGTTCTCGCCGAACTGCCGCTTGGTCGGCGCCTTGGGGATTTCGAGATCGCCCGGCGTCACCGGGATCAGGCCGGCCGCGCGGGTCAGCGCGATCTTCTTGTCGAGAACCTCCCGCGCATTGGGCAAAAACACTTCCGGCCCCGCCAGATAGACTCTCACGCTCATTGTGCGCCTCCGACGCGTCGCCCATCGATCCAGACCGCGGCGATGTTGGGCCGCGAGGCTGTGTAGAGGACCTTTTCGAAAATGGCGACGGGATCGGTCTCGCCGAAGAGCCGCACGGTGCCGGCCGCAACGCGCGGATCGATCAGCATGGCGTCGAATTTCTGGCCCACCGCGAACGTCCCCACCGGCAGGTCGAGCGCTTCGCCGCCACCGGCGGTGGCGAGATGGAAGGCCGTCGCCATGTCGATGCGCGATCCCTTGCGCCCGCGCTTTTCCGCCGGCAGCGCCGGATCGACACCGTCCTCGAGCAGGCGCGAGGCCTGCACGGCGCCGCGCGCCGCGTCCCAGAGGCTGGCGATCGGCCCGCCGGAAATGTCGGTACCCAGCCCGACATGCACGCCCTTTTCCAGCGCATGCCGCAGGGGAAACACCGCGTTGGCGAAGTAGATGTTGGAGACCGGGCAATGCGCCACCGCCGCGCCACGGTCGCTGATGCGCGCCATGTCCGGGTCGGTGAGAAAATTGGCATGGGCCAGCACGGTCTTGCGCGTCAGCAGCCCGAACGCGTCCAGCGCCTCGGTATCGGTCTTGCCGTAGCGATCGAGCGCGTGGCCGTGGGCCCAGTCGCTTTCGGAGGCATGGGTCTGCACGTGGCAACCGCAGTCGCGCGCCAGCTGGCCCAATCCGCTCAGTGCTGCATCGGTGCATGAGGGGATAAAGCGCGGCGTGATCACCGGCAGCACGCGGCCCTCGCTCTCGAGCGCCTGGCAATAGTCGATCAGGGCGCGGGTCTCGGCGACCGCTGTTTCGGGCGAGGCGTCGCGATAGTCGTCCGGGCAGCTGCGGGGATCGTCCATCACCACCTTGCCCACCAGCGCCCGCTGTCCGGCGGCCAGGCAGATGTCGGCGAGGAGTTTTGTGGCCTCCAGATGCGCGGTGGCGAAGTAGAGCGCGGTGGTGGTGCCGTTGGCGATCAGGTCCTTGACCAGTGTCTCGTAGCGCGGCCGGGCGAATTCGAGATCGGCATAGCGCGCTTCGAGCGGGAAGGTGTATTTGCCCAGCCAGACTTCCAGCGGCGCATCGAGCGCCTGGCCGAGCTGCGGATATTGCGGCGCGTGGATATGCAGATCCACAAAGCCCGGCAGCACCAGGGTGCCGTCGGGCAGCACCACATCGGCCTCGCCGATCCCGATATCGGTGATGGTGCCCGCTGCGTCGAGCGTCAGCACGGCGTCATCGAGCACCTCGATCTCGCCGCGCTTGGGCGCGTGGATGAACCGGCCCTTGACCCTCCGGCCGCGCAGCGTCACCAGACCACCTTGTGGGTGGCGCCGGTCTGCACGTTGACGAAGCCCTCGGGCGCCAACGTGCTTGGCGCCACCAGCACCCAGCGCCACGGGCTGCAGCTGAGCGTGGCAAATTTCAGAAACTCCGGAAAGCCCGGCTTCCAGAGGTTGAGCGCGGTGGGCTTATACATCCACTCGACCTTGGCGGCGGCGGCGTAGAAGGCCTGCATCTCGCGATCGAAATCCTCGGCAGTGCGCGCGGTCATCAGGCCGCCGACCTCGAGCCGCGCTTCCGCGACGATCTCGCCCTTGTGCACCAGCACCCAGCCGCCATCGATCTCCTGCAGCCGGTTGACGGCCTTGGCCATGGCCTCATCGCTCGAGCCGATGCACCAGACATTGTGGCTATCATGGGCCACCGAACAGGTGAGCGCCGTGTCCGGATCGACCGGACCGCAGCCGGTCCAGAACATCTTGGCGAGCGCACCAGTGCCGCTGTAGCGATCGATGACGCTCCATTTGGTGGTGTCGGGCTTGCGCTGCACCAGCCCGTTTTCGACCGGCATCTCCTCGACCAGATACTCCTCGTTCCAGTGGAAAGGCCGCAGCACCGCCGCCTGCATGGTCTGCCGTCCCGGTTCGGCCGGAATGGCAAAGTCGGCGGCACTCAGCCGGCGACCGATATTGACCGACTTGGTGGCCCATTCGGGCCAGGCGATGCTGGTCCGTGGCGCCGTGTAGGTCTTGCCCTCCGACACCAGCTGGCCGTCGGCATAGACGTGCTTGATCGAGAGGGTCTGCAGCTCGTCGAGCAGCACGATATCGGCATAGCGGCCCGGGGTGATCGAGCCCACCCACTGGTCGATGCGCATGTGCCGCGCCGGGTTGATAGTGGCGCACTGGATGGCGATCTCGGGCGCCAGGCCATAATGGATGGCGTGTCGCACATTGTGGTCGGCGGCGCCGGTCTCGAGCGTTTCGGACGCACTGCGATCGTCGGTGGTGAAGGCGATGTTGCTCCAGTCGTCCAGACCGCGTTCGAGCAGGCCCGGCATGATCACGTCATAGCTGAAGGGCCGCAGCTCGACGAAGAGCCCGAGCTTGAGCCGGTCCCAGGCTTCGTCCAGGGCCCAGACCTCGTGGTCGGACGAGAGGCCGGCGGCGACGAAGGCGGAAATGTCGTGCAGGTCGGTCAACCCCGAGCCATGGCCTTCCACCACGCCGCGCATTTCCATGGTGGCGCCGATCATGCCCCACATACGCTGGTAGCCGGGGTTTTCCGGGTCCCAGACCGACGGCCAGTCCATGACTTCATCCAGGCTGGTGACCGAAAGGTCGTTGCTCAAGAACTGCTTCTGCTCGTCATAGCCGAAATAGCCGCCGGTCTCCTCCCAGGCGCTGGGTGGAACGGCAGAGCCGGGCTGGATGAAGATTTTCAGCGGCGAGCCGGCGCGGCGGGCCTTCTGCCAGAACTCGGTGTTTTTCGGGCCGTTGACGTTGGCGAATTCGTGGCTTGCTTCGCAGGTCCAGGTATTGCCGCGCGGCAGCACCAGCTCGGCCTCGAATTCGGGCGTCAGATGAGTGGATTCGATGTGCTTGTGCACTTCGCCGAAGCCGGGCACGGCGCTGAGGTCGCGGTGCTTGACGCGTGCCGCCACCGTACCGCGATAGCTGCCGATCGGCCCGACATAGGCGATGCGGCGGCCCGAAACGATGATCTCCTGGTTTTCCAGCCATTTGCGCGAATGCACGGCCAGCAGTCGTCCCACTTCGATGGCGAGGTCGGCCGGGCGCTTGCCCAGGCTCACCAGCAGCAGATGCTGGCGGATCGTCACCTCGTCCTGCGGGTTCAGGATCAGGTCGTCAGGCAGGGCGGCAGGGGTCATCGGGTGGCTCGCATCAAGGTTTTGTAAACCGGTTTACCAAAGCTAAGCCCAGCCCCGCAAAAATGGCAAGCTGTCCCCTGCCCATCCGGGCAGGTTTCCGTCATGATGGCACACGCGCCACGATAGGGGTTGGCGTCTGGCTCAATCGACACCAGATAGAGTGTCCCAACCAAAGAGGGTGACCATGGTCGCAATGCCGCTTTACACGTCGACTCCGCGCCTCGCGCCCGGGCTCGGTCGGTGGCCGCTGACGTCGCTCTCGCATCGCCTGGCCATTTCGGTCGCCGATCCGGAGCTGGGCAATGCCTTGCGCACGGCGCTGGTGCTGCGCCCTGAATTTATCGCCGCCAACGACAATACCGCCGACGTGGTGGTCACCGACTCGCACGATTTTACCAACTGGAACGGTGCGCAGGTGCTGGTGGTGGGCTCGAGCGAAAAGCCGCGCCATGGCGAAACGGTGATCGATACGCTCGATCCCTCCTTCATCCTGTCGGCCGCCGCCGTGCTGGCCTCGGGCTACAAGCTGACGCCGGAGCGGCCGCAGGCCGAAGCGATCCGCCTCAGCACCCGCGAACAGGAAGTGGCAACGCTCCTGGTCGATGGTGCCTCCAATAAGGTGATCGCCCGCGAGCTCGACATTTCGGTGCATACCGCCAAGTTCCATGTCACCGCCGTGCTCGACAAGCTGGGCGCCCGCAACCGCGCCGACGCGGTGGCGATTGCGCTGCGCGAAGGGGTCGTGACGCTGTAAGCGCCATACTCGGTGGAATCGTTTCCCATCCACCGTCATCCCCGGGCTTGACCCGGGGACCCATCTATCCACGCCCACCAACAGTCCTGCGTTCGTTGCGCCATGGGTCCCCGGGTCAAGCCCGGGGATGACGGTGGTTCGTGGGGAACTGGGTGGCTTCCTCCCCGCCGTCGTGAACTCCCGCGTGTTGGCGGCCCCCCCCATCCCTCCTTGCAACCCTTGGCACGTCCCGCCTAATGTGTCGGCCCGCGTGACAGGTGTCCCCTTGCAGTTTTCCCATGCCTTCCAGCCCGGCGGTCTCGATCGGGCCGCGCATCTGCGCGGTGGCGATGCCGCGCTGTCCGATCCGGCCGCGCGGGCCTTCGTGTTCTGGCGGGGCAAGCTGCTCGCCGATGCCCAGAACCAGCCCATCGTGGTACCGCTCGATCATCCTGCCTTCGTCGACTGTCGCGAGCCGGCAGTGCTGCTCGGCCTGACGCCCGATGGTCCGCGCTTTGCCGCCGACCTCGCGCTCTGGCACCCGCAGGAGGATGCGGCGACCATCGGGCAGTTCACCGACCAGACCCACCAGGTGCATCCCGGCTTTGCCGGCGGCCGGCTGGTGGAGATTCGCGGCCTGATGCCGACGCTCACCCCGATCGCCGCCGAGGCCATCGCTACCGGCAGGGCGCTGCTCGGCTGGCACGGCACGCATCGCTTCTGCGCCAATTGCGGGGCGCCCAGCCTCGTCGAAATGTCGGGCTGGCAGCGCAAGTGCCCGCAATGCGCCACCCAGCATTTTCCGCGTACCGATCCGGTGGTGATCATGGCGATCACGCGCGGCGAGTCCTTGCTGCTGGGCCGCGGCCCGTCCTGGCCGGAGCGGATGTATTCGCTGCTCGCCGGCTTTGTCGAACCGGGCGAGACCATCGAGGCGGCGGTGCGCCGCGAGACGATGGAAGAAGCGCGGATTTCCGTCGGCGCGGTGCGCTACCTGGCCAGTCAGCCCTGGCCGTTCCCGATGTCGCTGATGTTCGGCTGCATGGGCGAGGCGCTGGACGAGGCCATCACCATCGATCCGGTGGAACTGGCCGACGCGCGCTGGGTGACGCGCACCGAGGTGCAGTCGATCCTTGCCGGCACCCATCCCGACATCTCCGCCCCCCGCCCCGGCGCCATTGCTGGCGCACTGATCGCGGCCTGGGCTGCGGGGCGAATCTAGGGCCGCTGTCATCCCCGCGAGTGCGCCCACCCACCGCTGTCATCCCCGCGCAGGCGGGGATCCAGGGCCAGGCACACCGGCCGGTGCAAACCGCCCGGGATTCCCGCCTGCGCGGGAATGACACCGGGATGGGCCGGCCCTGTCATCAAACTGCAGCAGATGATCGGCTAACGAACGCGGACAATTCAGCCTGTCCCCGAAAGCCTTTCAATGTCCAAGACTTACCGCCAGTTCATTGCCGATCCGACCCGCGCCTGCGCCATCGTTTCCCATCGTGGCGCGTGGCACGGGGCGCCCGAAAACAGCCTTGCGGCCATCGCGGCGGCGATCGAGGCCGGCTACGACGTGGTCGAGATCGACATTCGGCGCAGTGCCGACGGGCAGTTCTTCCTGCTGCATGACGATACGCTGCTGCGTATGGCGGGGATCGACGTCGCGCCCGAGACGATGACGCTCGACGCGCTGATGCAGCTCACGCTGCGCGACCGCGACGGCGGGCCCGACGCGCCGATGACGGCCGAGCGCGTCCCCAGCCTTGCGCAGGTGTTCGAGCTGACGCGCGGCCGCATCTTCATCGATCTCGACGTCAAGCATGTCGACATGTTGCCCGAGGTCACCGCTGCGGCGCGCGCTATGGGCGTCGCCGACGAGGTCGACCTCAAGGCCGACCTGCGGACCCGCGCCGATCTCGACTGGATCACCAGCGCCATCCTGCCGCACGGCGTCCCATTCATGGCCAAGACGCATCTGCAGGAGCCCGATGCCGACGCGCAGCTGGCGCTGCTCGACACGCTCGGCCCGTTCATGTCGGAGCTGAGCTTTGCCCGGTTCGATCAACTCGCCGCGGCCACGGCGCGCATGCAGAGCAAGGGCATTGCGGCCTGGGTGAACACGCTCGAAGTGGTGGTCAATCCCGGCTTCGGCGACAACCTGGCGCTGACCGATCCGCAGGCCGTGTGGGGCCGGCTGATCGATGCAGGCGTTTCCGCCATCCAGACCGACGAGCCCGAGGCGCTCAAGGCCTATCTCGCCACGCGCTAGCCGGCGCCGCCGCTGGAAAAGTCGTATTCGCCGCGTTCGTGGATGATGTTGGCACGGCCCACCAGCAGGTCGTCGACCGGGCCGATGCGTTTGACCGATTTTTCGGCATAGGGCAGGGCGTGCAGCACATAGCGCATGGCGTTGAGCCGGGCGCGCTTCTTGTCGTCGGACTTGATCACCGTCCAGGGCGAGTCCGCCGTGTCGGTGTGGAAGAACATGGCCTCCTTGGCCTTGGTGTAGTCGTCCCAGCGCCCCAGTGAAGCGAGGTCCACCGGCGAGAGCTTCCATTGCTTGAGCGGATGGAAGCGACGCTCCTTGAAGCGACGGCTCTGTTCGGCCTTGCTCACCGAGAACCAGAACTTGATCAGGTGGATGCCCGAGCGCACCAGGTTGCGCTCGAAATCAGGCGTCTGGTTGAGAAACTCGCGGTATTCATGGTCCGAGCAAAAGCCCATGACGCGCTCCACTCCCGCCCGGTTGTACCAGCTGCGGTCGAACAGCACGATTTCCCCGGTGGTGGGCAGATGCTGCACATAGCGCTGGAAATACCATTGGCCGCGCTCGACCTCGCCCGGCTTTTCCAGCGCCACCACGCGGGCGCCGCGCGGGTTGAGATGTTCCATGAAGCGCTTGATGGCGCCGCCTTTGCCGGCGGCATCGCGGCCCTCGAACAGAATGATCACCCGCTGCCGGCTGTCCTTGACCCAGGATTGCAGCTTGAGCAATTCGGTCTGCAGGGCGAACTTTTCGCGCTCGTAGTCGCGGCGCAGCATCTTGTATTTGTAGGGATAGCCGCCCTGCCGCCAGTCGTCGGCCAGCTCGTCGCTGGTCCGTTTCGGGGTACCTGGGGGCTTGGGCAGGCCAAGCGACTCGCTGAGGCGCACCGCATCGTCGGGGGCCGACCCCTCGATGATGGCGGCGGCGGCCTCGCCGCCCTGCGGCTCGGCCGGCGTGCTCAGGCTTTCGATGGCCGCCAGCTCGGCCTCCTGCTTGGCCAGGACGCGCTCCTCGGCAAGGCTGGCCTCGAGCTGCGGCGACAGGCTTTCGTCACTGGTCGGTAGCTTGGCCTGCGGCTTGTCCTCGTCCATGCTGCTGCTCCCCTGATGTCCGGGCCAAACCCCCGGATTTCCTCCGCTCCGCACTGTCACATTGCCGTCATCTGAGGTCGAGCGGATTGATGCAGATCAAGCCCGGCGTGGCCCGAACGGCGGCGCGACCCTGCCTTAATTCGTGCCTTCGCATTTAACGTCCAGCTAGTATTTTTCCGCTAGCGTGCCGGTCAATCCGCAGTGAGAGCAGAACAAGCCGTGCCGAGCAGTTCGCATAAGCCAGTCGGTCTCATCCACGATATGTGTTTTGCCGCGCATGGCATGGCCCTGGCCGCGTCGCTTGGCCTGCGGGCAAATTGCCTTTCCAGGATCGACCCCAGTTCGCTGGCCGAGACCAGCGACCTGATCATCGATCTCAACCTGCACGATCTGGCGACGGTGGAAACGCTGCGCCGCCTGCTCGGGCGAATGCCGGCCATGGGCCTGCTGGTGTTTCTGATCAACGACAAGCGCGACCGAGTCGGCCGGGTGCAGGCCGAGGCACTGGGGGCGACGCGGGTGCTCGAGCGGGCCTGTGCCGAGCGCGAACTGCTGCGCGCCCAGGCCGTGCCGCGGCTCGACCTGCCGGGTCCGACAACGGCGGCCCGCCTGGCGCAGACGGCCGAGGGCCGCTCGATCGCGGCAGCCGGGCAGGAACTGGCCAAGCTCTTTGACGGCGTGCTTTCCGACCAGCCCATCGACATGGACAGCCTGACCAGTTCGAGCCAGCAGATCCTGTCGGGCATTCAAGATTGCGGCGCTCGGCCCTGGCTGGCCACGGTGCGCGCGCATCACGAAGGCACCTTCCAGCATTGCCTGCTGGTTTCCGGAGTGGCGGCGAGCTATGCGCAGCATGTGGGCATGGGCCAGGTGCCGGCGATTGCGCTGCTCAACGCCGCCATGCTGCACGATATCGGCAAGGCGCTGGTGCCGCTGAGCATTCTTGACAAACCGGCAGGGCTGACGCCGGCCGAGATCGCGGTGATCAGGCGCCATCCGGCCGCCGGCTACGACTATCTCACCCAGCACCAGGATCTGCCCAAGCTGGTGCTCGATGCGGTCCGCCATCACCACGAAATGCTCGACGGCTCGGGCTATCCCGATGGCATTTCGGGCTCGGCCATCCAGCCGCTGACCCGCATCCTGACGGTTTGCGACATCTTTGCCGCGCTCACCGAGCGTCGCCCCTACAAGCGCACGCAGACGCCGTCCGAGGCGGTGGCCGTGCTTGCCGACATGGCGCGGCAGGGCAAGCTCGAAGCCAGCATCGTGCGCAACCTGGCGCAGGCCTTCGACATCTGGGTTCCCCTCCAAGACCTGGCGCCGGTGGAAAAGCGCCCCTATCTGCGCGCCTAGTCCGGCGCTCCGGACCAGTGACGCCGGCGCACCAGCCTGCCGCAAGGCGGGCCATTGCAGCATAAATCTGCAGTAATGTTGCTGATCTGACCCGAGATGTAGTATAACGCAGTCCTGCCTGGTGGTCCGGGAGGACGTCGATGCCGTTCTACAGTGGTCTCCACAAGAGTTTTCCTGCCGGCTCAGAAGAAGAAGTGCTGCGCCAGCGTACCATCGCTGGTCTCAAGCGGTTGCGCGCGGCGCTGGCGGCGCATTTTCCCACCGAGCTCAACCGGCTGCGCACCGTGCGCATCGGCACCTGGAACATCCGCGAATTCGGCAACACCAAGCATGGCGGCCGCTCGACCTACGAGCCGCTCTACTACATGGCCGAGATCCTCTCCAATTTCGACATCGCCGCCCTGCAGGAAGTGCGCGACAACATGACCGAGTTTCTCAAGCTGCGCTCCATCCTGGGGCCGGATTGGGATTATCTGGCCACCGACGTCACCGATGGCGGGGCCGGCAATGGCGAGCGCATGGTGTTCCTGTTCAACCGCAGCCGCGTGCGCTTTCGCAACATTGCCGGCGAACTGACGCTGCCCGACGGCAAGAAGGTGCTGGCCAGCTTCGGCGAACGCCTCCGGCTCGAAGGCGGCCTGGCGCTGACCCTGCCCGACGGGGTCGATCTGTCCGGCATCTACCCGGCGCGCTCGGCCAAGTCCGACAGCGGCGCCATCAAGCTGGAAGAGGACGTGGAAATTCCGCTGCCGGAGGGCGCCTGGCTGGCGCTGCCGCCGGGCAGTGCCCTGGCCGTTGCCAAAGGCGCGGAAGTGAAGCGCCCGCCGCAGACCAAGGGCAAGGTCGACCTCACCATCCCGCCCGGCAAGGTGGCCGGCAAGGACTATCGGCTGCGGTTTCCCGGCGAAGCGCTCGACGAGAGTTTCAAGCAGTTCGCGCGCACGCCCTTCATCGTCAGCTTCCAGTCCGGTTGGATGAAGATCGACCTGGCGACGGTCCACATCTATTTCGGCGACAACGAAGACGACAAGCTGCTCGCCCAGCGCAAGCGCGAAATCCTGCGGCTCACCGAGGCGCTGGGCAACCGCGCTGCCAAGGAGATGAAGTCCGACCCGAACAATCCGGTGCTCACCGCCGTGCTGGGCGATTTCAACATCATCAGCGCCGAGCACGAGACCATGCAGGCGCTCGAGCAGAACGGCTTTGAAGTGCCCGACAAGATCCGCCGAATCCCGGGCTCCAACGTGCCCAAGACCAAGGCCTACGACCAGATCGCCTTCTGGGAGCCCAAGCGCAAGCGCGGCCACGTGCAGGTCGACATCAAGGACGCCGACGTCTTCGACTATTATGACCACGTCTTCCGCATCGAGGACCGCGACCAGTACAAGCCCGGCATTTCGGAAAGCGATTTCAAGGAATGGCGGACCTACAAGATGAGCGACCATCTGCCGATCTGGGTCGAACTGACCAGCGACTTCTCCGACGCCTACCTCGACGCCTGCGCCGCCCTCCCACCGACGCCTTGAGCGGCGACTCGCCGCCCTCGCTCCTGGAAGCTCTGGGTGGTCCTCGTCGGTCCTCTGCATCTCCCATCTCCCGCAAGGAGAGAAGTTACCGCAAGCATAGCTTCCTTTTGAGGTCCTGTCATACTACCGTGACGCCCGTCAGGAGGATTTATGTTATCAGTTGCGAGGAGAGTTTCGTATCTTTACATAGCGTTGTGTGCCAACGGCGGAACATCCTATGCTTGGGATGAGTTCGAGTTTGTCCCTCCGGAGAAGATCGAATGCTCACTCAATGAAATCGAGTTGAGTGGGAATTGTTTCCGCTGGCAAGCCTTCAGTGAGGTCTTTGGCGTCTCCACCACCGCTGACGGCTTCGTGTCTTTGCAGAACAATATCACTCAATTCGCTGGCGCCACGGCTACAGAAGACGGTCCAGTTGGAGCGGTAATTGTTCTTCAGTCTGCGCCGCAGTTCAGGTGGCTCGACTACCAGCCCGGTACGCTGGTTGTGTCGACGTCGAGTGGGGCGATCTCAATCGCTACCGCACCAAACGTATCGACCCCGGAACCGACGCCCGGCATCGTCTTCGTGAAGGAGGCCTACATCACGGCGGGCGACCAATCTGAGCTCATGTTTGGTCGAAAACGGACGGTTGCACGCTTCGACGACGATGTTGCTCAAGGTTTGTTCGGTCCTTTTCGATCAGATCGATCAGGGCTTTCCGATCACTTTCGGATGTCTCGGGAAGGCCATTATCTCCCTGATCACGGCCTGGTGTTGCCTAATGACGTCAGCCTCCAAAGGATGGGTTCATCTATTCAGCTGCGGACTGCGTTGTCATCCGGCTGGACGGCCTACGCGGCCGTTGAGGAAGTTGATCGACCAGATGGGGGAGTTATCGTCGGTGGCACCGCCTACGATGGCGAGGGACTTGCGGGTCACGTAACCTTGGTTTCGGACGGGATGCTGGACGCCAGCATCGATAGCTGGGCTCTTCACACTGCAGCGACAGCGGACTTTGATCTAGTGGACGCTACATTTGCGCTGGTGTCGACGACTGGCCGATACTGGCATGCCATGGGTTCATTTGAGTTGACCATCGAAGCGCTTCGTCTGGCCGGCTCGATCGAGCAAGTGTCGGATGGGGAGACAGGCTGGGCAGCATCGACGGGAATTGTTTTGGGTCCATTCGACATCGAACTCGGCACCCGGCAGCAGGATGGTACTTCCGTTGATGCAAGACAAAGCGCTGCGGTGCTTTCGCTCACAGCCAACGAAGCGCTCACTGCGCAGCTCGAATTTGGGAACTATGATGGCTTCGGGTCAAACTTCTTGACCAGCGTAAGCTATCTCGTTGGTCGGCTAAGGTGGGAACCGGGCGGCGACCTGCGCGCCGAAATGCAGCATCAGCGCTACAGCAATGGCGCCGCAAACACTGCAGTGAGTGTGTCGAAAGTTATCCGTTAGCGCAGCAGTGGACACTCTCGTCAAACGGGTCAGACCTGCGGAGCCGGTGGAGGGGGCGGCTTGGCCGGCTTATCGCCGTCCCGCCACATTCTCCCCCCTTTCGCCTGCCACCTCGTGACACGGGCAATCGGGGTGGGCAGGCGGCATGGGGTCGCTTATGGTCGGCTCCGGTGATTTGCGGGAGTGTGTATGACCAGGGACCGGCTCACCGAGCTGCGGCAGGCTATCCGGGGGGCGACGCTCGCCGAGGAAGGCGCCAGCGTGGCGCGCCTCGTGGCGGCAGCGGCTCTGGGTCCGGACGAGCGGGCCGCCATCGGCGTGCGCGCGGCCGAACTGGTCGAAAAAGTGCGGGCCACGGCCTCCGGCAGCATGCTCGAGAGTTTTCTGGCCGAATATGCGCTCTCCACCGACGAGGGCATTGCGCTGATGTGTCTGGCCGAGGCGCTGCTGCGGGTGCCCGACACGCGCACCATCGATGATCTGATCGAAGACAAGATCGCGCCCAGCCGCTGGGCCGAACATCTCGACCGTGCCAACTCGCCGCTGGTCAATGTCTCGACCCTCGCGCTGACTCTCACCGGGCAGGTGCTGCGCGATGGCGGCGCCGGCATTGCCGGGATGCTCAAGGGTTTCGTGCAGCGCCTGGGCGAGCCGGTGATCCGCTCGGCAGTGCTGCAGGCCATGAAGATCCTGGGCGGCCAGTTCGTGCTCGGCCGCAACATCGAGGAAGCCACGCGGCTGGCGCGCAAGCGCGAGCGCGACGGCTTTTCCTATTCCTACGACATGCTGGGCGAAGCCGCCCGCACCGAAGCCGACGCGCGCCGCTATCGCGCTGCCTATGCCGATGCGATTGCCGTGCTCGCCACCCGCGCCAGCGCCGGTAGCGTGCGCGACAATCCGGGGGTGTCGGTCAAGCTCTCGGCACTGCATCCGCGCTATGAGTTCGCGCAGCGCGACCGGGTGATGGACGAGCTGGTGGAACGCACCCTGGCGCTGGCGCTGATGGCGCGCGGCGCCAATATGGGGTTCAATATCGATGCCGAAGAGGCCGACCGGCTCGACCTGTCGCTCGATGTCATTGCTGCCGTGCTGGCCGACCCGCGGCTCGCCGGCTGGGATGGGTTCGGCGTGGTGGTGCAGGCCTATGGGCCGCGCGCCAGCTTTGTCATCGACTGGCTCGAGGCGCTGGCCGAGCAGCACGATCGCCGGCTGATGGTGCGGCTGGTCAAGGGCGCCTATTGGGATGCCGAGATCAAGCGCGCGCAGGTGCTCGGGCTCGAAGGCTTTCCGGTGTTCTCGCGGAAATCCGCGACCGACATCAGCTACATCGCCAACGCCCGTCGCCTGCTCGAAAAGCGGGCGCGGCTCTATCCGCAGTTTGCTACCCACAATGCGCACTCGGCCGCAGCGGTGCTGGCGCTGGCTGCCCAGATCGGCGCCCGGCCCGAGGACTATGAGTTCCAGCGCCTGCACGGCATGGGCGAGCGGCTGCACGACATTCTCTCGGCCGATTTCGGCTCCCGCAGCCGCATCTATGCGCCGGTCGGGCGGCACGCCGACCTGCTTGCCTATCTGGTCCGCCGGCTGCTCGAAAACGGCGCCAATGGCAGCTTCGTCAACCTGATCGCCGATCGTGACGTGCCCGCAAACGAGGTGGTGCAAGACCCGCTTACGCGGGTCGAGACCGAAAAGGCGCGGGTGATTGCGCCGTCCGATCTGTTCTTGCCGGCGCGCCGCAATTCGCGCGGTCTCGATCTCACCGATCCGCTGATCATCGAGCGGCTCGACCGGCGTCGTGGCGGCTTTGCCGAACGGACCTGGACGGCCGGGCCGCTGCTCGACGGACCGGTCTCGGGCAGCGCCAGCCACGGCATCGTTAATCCGGCCACCGGCCAGGCCGTCGGCGTGGTGACCCATGCTGATCTCGCCGATGTCGCCACCGCCATCGATGCGGCCGAGCGGCATTCGCTCGACTGGTCGTCGCGGCCGGTCTCGGAGCGCGCCGCGCTGCTGCGCAAGGTCGCCGACAGCTACGAGAACCATGGCTCCGAGCTCTTTGCGCTCTTGGCGCGCGAGGCTGGCAAGACCTTGCCCGACTGCGTCGGCGAAGTGCGCGAGGCGGTCGACTTCCTGCGCTATTACGCCGCCGAGGCCGAACAGAACGGACCCTGGGTGCCGCGCGGCGTCTTTGCCTGCGTCTCGCCGTGGAACTTTCCGCTCGCCATTTTCACCGGCCAGATCGCTGCGGCGCTCGCCACCGGCAACTGCGTCATCGCCAAGCCGGCCGAGGCCACGCCGCTGATTGCCATGCGCGCCGTCGAACTGATGATCGAGGCCGGCATTCCGCGCGGCGTCATCCAGCTGCTGCCCGGTGAGGGCGCCGTGGTCGGCCATGCGCTGGCTGCCGATCCACGCATCGGCGGGGTGTGCTTTACCGGCTCGCTGCCGACGGCCAAGTCGATCGATCTGGCCATGGCCGATCACCTGCCGCCCGATGCGCCGCTGATCGCCGAGACCGGCGGGCTTAATGCCATGATCGTTGATTCCACCGCGCTGCCCGAGCAGGCGGTGCGCGACATCGTCGCCTCGGCCTTCCAGTCGGCCGGGCAGCGCTGCTCGGCCCTGCGCATGCTCTATGTCCAGGAAGAGGCGGCCGAGCGTACGCTCGAGATGCTGTTCGGCGCCATGGACGAACTGCGTCTGGGCGACCCCTGGCAGCTGAGCACCGATATCGGCCCGGTGATCGATGCGCGCGCGCACGCCGGCATCGTGACCTATGTCGATGGCTTTCGCGACGAGGGCAAGGTGCTCAAGGAGCTGGCTGTGCCCGAGGGGGGAACCTTCGTTGCCCCCAGCGTGCTCAAGGTAGGCTCCATCGCCGACCTGCCGCGCGAAATCTTCGGCCCGGTACTGCACGTGGCGACCTTCAAGGCCGAAGCACTCGAGGGCGTGATCGGCGCCATCAACGCCTCCGGCTATGGCCTCACCTTCGGGCTGCATACGCGCATCGATGCGCGGGTCGAGCAGGTCTCGGCGGCGGTGCGGGCAGGCAATATCTATGTCAACCGCAACCAGATCGGCGCCGTCGTGGGGTCGCAGCCATTCGGCGGCGAAGGACTTTCCGGCACCGGTCCCAAGGCCGGCGGGCCGCACTATCTGCCGCGCTTCTGCCGGCCCGTGGCGGCGGCGCCGGTTTCGACCACCATCAACGGGCTTTCCGGCCTTTCCATCGGCTTTGCCATTTCGGCGGCCGATCAGGTGCGCGCCGCCCTCAAGCCAGTGCCGCAGTCGATCACCCTGCTGCCCGGGCCGACCGGCGAAGCCAACCGGCTGTTGCGGCTGCCGCGCGGCGTCGTGCTCTGCCTGGGTCCAGACGAGGCGTCGGCGCGGATACAGGCCGGGTTGGCGCTGGCCGCCGGCAATGGCGTGCTGGTGATCGCGCCGGGCGCGCAGCGGATCGCCAATGATCTGGGGGCCGACGGCTCGGTTATCGGCGGGGTGGACAAGCGCCTGGCGCCGGCCGCCATCGAGGCCGGGCTCAATATCGATGCTATCCTGCATTTCGGCGACGCGGCCGCGCTGCGCCCCTGGCGGCAGGCGCTGGCCCGGCGCGACGGCGCCATCATTCCGCTGATCGGCCAGGAGGTGGACGTGCATCGCCTTTCACTCGAGCGGCATGTCTGCATCGATACCACCGCCTCAGGTGGAAATGCCGAACTGCTCGCCGGGGCGGAGGGCTGAGCGTGCAGCGTCTGGCCGGTACCGTTCTGGGGGCTGTTCTGCTGGCGTTGCTGCCGCTCGCGGCGCTGGCCGACGACCTTAACGCGATCCGCGAGCGCGACGAGGTCCGGGTCGGCGTCTGCCTCGATTCCGAGCCGATCGGCTATCGCGACGTCGACGGGCGGCCCAGGGGCTACGACATCGACGTGGTCACGCAACTGGCCGAGCAGTTGCAGGTCGAGTTGACGCTGGTCGAGGTCAGCGTGCCCACCCGTTACGAAGCGCTGCGCGCCGGCCGGGTCGATATCCTCGCGTGCAACGTGTCGGCGACCACCGAGCGCGCCCTCGAATTCGATTTCTCGTTCCCCTATCTGCGGACCGGCGTCAAACTGCTGGTGCAGCGCCAGAGCGGCATCCAGGCCATCGGCGAGTTGGGTCCGCAGCACAAGGTGGCCGTCGGGCGCGATACCACGGCCGACGCGCTGTTGCGCCGCACGGCGCCGCAGGTGCAGGAGATCTATGTGGGTAGCGGCGGTGAAGCGGCACTGCTGATGCGGCAGGGTCAGGTCGATGCCTATGTGCAGGACAGCCTGATCGTCGACTATATCGCCCGGGCCTTCCCCGATCAGCTCGTCGCGCTGCCGCAGACCTATTCGTTCGACGCCATCTGCTTTGCGGTGCGCAAGGGCAATCCGGACCTGTTGCGCTGGCTCGACCTGTTTGCTTCGATCTACGTGTCGTCGGGCGCCTACCAGCGGACCTATGCCAACTGGTGGGGTGAGACGCCGCCGCCGCTGACCCCGGTCTGGTAGGCTAGAACGTCACCGCCGCCAGCATCAGGAAGGCGCCGACCAGGCCGGTATTGATCAGCGTGGCGCCGATATGCGGGCCCTGCTCGGCCTTGGGGAACATCCAGTAGGGGTGGACGATCAACGTGGCCGCGATCAGGAACACCGCCTCGCCCAGCGCTGCCCAGGGGGTCAATACGCCCAGCATCATCAGCCCGCCGCACAGCGTCTGAAAGCCGATGCCGGCGAGGGTGATCGGTCGCGCATTGGGTACCTTGCGGCTGGCCATCAACGTGATCAGCTTTTCGCGGTTGACGATGTTGCGCAGGCCGGCAACCAGGAACGCACCGCCCAGCAGGATGCGGCCCAGCAGAAAGATCAGGTCGGTCGGCACGGCACGTCTCCAGTTGGCCCGCATGGCCATGCCATGCGTCGGCGGCTCAGGTCGAGGGGGTCAGGTGGCCTTGCCGTCCGCGCCGAACACGTGCGTGCGCGCCGGATCGACATGGGCGGCCACGGTGCTGCCCAGGGCGACCTGCTGCTGGCCATCCATGGCGATGGTCATGGGCTGGCCGTCCGCAGTGGTGGCGTAGAGCATGGTCGAGCCGCCCAGATGTTCGACCAGGTCGACGCGCACGTCGGCGAGTTTTGCGCCGCTGCCCTCGCGCAGAGTGATGTGCTCGGGCCGCACGCCAAAAGTCACAGGACTGCCGTCGGCGCCTGCGGGGCGCTGCAGTTCGATGGCGGAGCTGCCCAGCTGCACCTTGCCGTCCGCCACCTTGCCGTCGAGGAAGTTCATCTTGGGTGAGCCGATAAAGCCAGCGACGAAGCGGTTGACCGGTTTGTTGTAGAGATCGAGCGGCGCGCCGACCTGCTCGACGATGCCGGCTTGCAGCACCACGATCTTGTCGGCCATGGTCATGGCTTCCACCTGATCGTGGGTCACGTAGATCATGGTGTTGCCCAGGTCGTTGTGCAGCTTGGCGATCTCCACCCGCATCTGTACGCGCAGCTCGGCATCCAGGTTGGAGAGCGGTTCGTCGAACAGGAAGATGCGCGGTTCGCGCACGATGGCGCGGCCGATGGCGACGCGCTGGCGCTGCCCGCCCGACAGCTGCTTGGGCCGGCGCTTGAGCAGCGGCTCGATGCGCAGGATTTCGGCCGCGCGCTGCACCCGTGCCTGGATTTCCGGCTTGGGCACCTTGGCCGTCTCGAGGCCGAAGGCGAGGTTCTGGTACACCGACATGTGCGGGTAGAGCGCATAGCTCTGGAACACCATGGCGATGCCGCGCCGCGCCGCCGGCACTTCGTTCATGCGCTGGCCGTCGATCAGCAGGTCGCCGCCCGAGATCGGCTCGAGCCCGGCGATCATGCGCAACAGCGTGGACTTGCCGCAGCCCGAGGGACCGACAAACACCACGAATTCGCCCGGATCGATGCTCAGGTCGATGCCGTGGATCACCTCCACTTCGCCATAGCGTTTGTAGACCTTGGTGAGGGCGACGCTGGTGGACATCAGTGCAGTCCTCCGCAAGAGGGGTTTTGAGCGTGGACGAGGGGTCGGTGGCCCATCAGTCCGGACTCCCTCCCCCTTGTGGGGAGGGGGGACCCGCGCAGCGGGTGGGTGGGGGTGGCCCGAACAGCGATGCTTACTGAGCGCTTTGCAGAAGACCCCTCATCCGCCCTTCGGGCACCTTCTCCCGCAAGGGGAGAAGGGAGATCGGGTCGAGAGCGGAAAGCGCTACACGCCCCACCTTCCTTCTCCCCTGGCGGGAGAAGGTGGCGCGCAGCGCCTGATGAGGGGTTTGCGATCTCGCAAGTGACGAGGAGACTCACCGGAACGCCTCCGGCAGCCAGCTCTGGTATTTCGGATGTTCGGGCCCGATGGGCAGGGCCACTTCGGTGCGGGTTTCCGACGAGTGGTAGAAAGCGGTGACGATTTCGAGCGCGCGGCGCGAGTCGGCGCTGCTGACCGGCAGCGGGCCATTGCCCATCAGATGGTCGTGAAAGCGCGCCATCTGCGTCTGGAAGCGCGAGGGCACGTCCTGCCAGTCCTTGAGCAGCGCGTCGATGGCCTGCCGGGTGGGTTCGTTGCGCGGCAGAATCTTCCAGAGCGCCGCGCCCGGATTATAGGGCGCGTGGTCGCTTTCGAGCGTGACGTTCTCGAAGGCGAGGCGGATGCGGGTGATCTCGTCGGCCGAGCCGAGCGAAGCAGTGAACGAGCCCAGCGCGCCCGATTCCAGCTCCACCGAGGCCGAGATGCAGTCTTCCACCTCGATCGGGTTCACCCGCGTCGCCACCCGGCCATAGAGCGAGCGGATCGGCCCCATCAGGTAGACGAAAATGTCGTGCGGGTGGATGGCGTGGCCCATCAGCACCCCGCCAAGTTCGGTCTTCCACTTGCCGCGCCAGGGCACGGCATAATAGTCGGCCTCGCGGCGCCAGAGCGTTTCCACCGTGCCCACGAAGGGCTTGCCGGCCAGCCCGGCATCGATGATCGCCTTGGCCTGCTGGATGCCATTGCCGAAGCGATACTGGAACACGGGCATCAGGATGCCCTTGCTCGCCTTTTCCGCCGCGATGATCTCGTCGACTTGCTTGAGCGAGCCGACCAGCGGCTTTTCGCAGATGACGTGCTTGCCGGCCGCGAGGGCCGCCAGGATCATGCCATAGTGCACCATGGGCGGGGTGCAGATGTCGATGATGTCGAGCTCGTCCATCGCCAGCAGGTCGTCGAAATTGGCGACGCGGTGCGCGATGCCGAATTCGTCGGCCAGCGCATCGCGGCGTGCCGGGTCGAGATCGCAGATGGCGATGACCTTGTACTTGTCCGGATTGGTCAGATAGCCCTCGGTGATGTGGCTGCGGCCGATGCCGCCACCGACGACGGCGACTGTCTTGATGGTGCTCATTGCTGCCACACGGTCCCTTGTTCTGCGAGGCGCTGGGCATCGAGTGCCAGCTCCATGGCCTTGAAGCAGTGCGCCTGGCTCATGGCGGTTTGGGTGCGGTCGCGGACGTCGGCGATCAGTGCCGGACCATAGGGCAGGGCCACATCGGCGCAGTCGATGTAGTGGGTGCCGGTCTTGTCGACGAGGAAGAGGTGGTCTTTCCCGGGCCGGCCGGCGATGTCGATATATTTGCGCAGCTCGATATAGCCCTCGGTGCCCAAAATGGTCAGCCGTCCGTCGCCCCAGGTGCCCAGGCCCGCCGGGGTGAACCAGTCGAGCCGCACATAGCCGGTCGCGGTCTTGCTGCGCAGGTGCATGTCACCCACGTCCTGCAGGCCGGGACGATCGGGGTTGGCGCGGTTGGCGACGGTGGCCGAAATCACTTCGGCGTCCAGCGTATCGGCGAAAAACAGGAACTGCTCGCACTGGTGGCTGCCGATGTCGCAAAGGATGCCGCCATAGCGCGGGCGATCGAAGAACCAGTCCGGCCGCTGGTTGTTGCGGATAGCATGCGGGCCCAGCCCGACGGTATGGACGACCTGGCCGATGGCGCCGGCGCGCACCAGTTCGCCCGCCTTGACGGTCGAGCCGGTCTCGAAATGCTCCGAATAGCAGATCGAGTAGATGCGGCCGGTTTCGGCCTGCACGCGACGCAGTTCGGCGAGCTGACCATGGTCGGTCATGCCGGCCTTGTCGCTCATCACGTCCTTGCCGTGCTGCATGGCCGCTATCGAGATGCCGGCCCGCTCGTTGGTGATGGCCGAGGTCAGCACCATGTGGATCGATGGGTCTTCGAGAATGGCGCGGCGATCGCTGACCCGCTTGGCCTGCGGATACTTGGCCGCGAACGGGGTGGCCAGCTCATCCTCGATGGCGTGGAAGGCGACGAACTCGGCGCCTGCCCGCACCATGAGGTCGACCTGACCATAGATATGGCTGTGGTTGATGCCGATGGCGGCGATACGGATGGTCATGGAAATGGTCTTTCGAACTCTCTCGTCAGGCTAGCGCTTCATCCCGGTCGTCGCGATGCCCTCGATGAGCAGGCGCTGGAACAGCAGGAAGAAGACGAAGATCGGCACCAGGCTGAGCACGCTCATGGCGAACAGGCCGCCAAAATCGCTCTCGCCGGTGGAGTCGGTGAAGGTTCGAAGGCCCAGCATGACGGTGTATTGCTTCATCTCGTTGAGGTAGATCAGCGGGGCGAAAAAGTCGTCCCAGGTCCAGATGAAGGTGAATACGGCCGCCGTTGCCAGCACCGGCACCGAGAGCGGCAGCATGATCTTCCAGTAGATGCGCCACCAGGAGCAGCCGTCCATCATGGCGGCCTCGTCGAGCTCGCGCGGAATGCCGCGGAAGAACTGCACCATCAGGAAGATGAAAAAGCCGTCGACGGCCAGAAATTTCGGCGCCACCAGCGGCAGGATGGTGTCGATCCAGCCCAGCGAGCGGAACAGCACATATTGCGGGATCAGCGTCACCTGGCCGGGCAGCATGAGCGTCATCAGCATCATGGCGAACCAGAACTTGCGACCGCGGAACGGCACGCGCGCAAAGGCGAAGGCGGCCAGCGAACAGGCCAGCAGGTTGCCCACCACGCACAGGATCGCAATCACGAAGGAGTTGAGGAAGAACACGCTGAAGCTGACGCGCAGCCCGTTCCAGCCGCGGAAATAGGCGTCCAGGCTCCAGCTCGAGGGCCAGAGGCTGGTGGCGTTGAAGATCTCGTTCTCGGGCCGGAACGAGGCCGACAGCAGCCAGAGCAGCGGGTAGAGCATCAGGATCGAGGCGGCGATCAGCAGGGCGTGCGAGATCACCGAAAAAGTGCGCTTGCGCCAGGCGGTGCTCGCGTCGCTGCCGGTGACTACGGTCAGGCGGGGTGCCTCACTCGTCATAATGCACCCAGTATTTCGAGGTCAGGAACGAGAAGGCCGTGAACGCGGCAACCAGCAGCAGCAGGAACCAGGCCAGCGCCGAGGCATAGCCCATGCGGAAATAGCCGAAGGCCTCCTGGAACAGATAGAGCGTGTAAAACAGCGTCGAGTTGATCGGATTGCCGGTGCCGCCCGAAATGATGAAGGCGGGGGTGAAGCTCTTGAAGGCTTCGATGGTCTGGATGATGGCGTTAAAGAACACCACCGGGGTCAGCAGCGGCAGGGTGATCTTCCAGAACATGCGCGACTTGCTGGCGCCGTCCAGGCTTGCCGCCTCGTACATGTCCTGTGGAATCTGGCGCAGGCCGGCCAGGAAGATGATCATGGGCGAGCCGAACTGCCAGATCGACAGAATGATCAGCGTCCAGAGCGAATAGCGCGGGTTGGAGATCCAGCTGGGGCCTTCGATGCCGAAATTGGCCAGCACCTGGTTGACCAGGCCGTCGCCGGCAAACAGCTGTCGCCAGAGAATGGCGATGGCGACCGATGCGCCCAGCAGGCTCGGCAGATAAAACAGCGCGCGATAGAGCGGCAGGCCGCGCATGCCGCGGTTGAGCAGCAGCGCCACGCCGAGCGCGAAAGCCAGCTTGAGCGGCACCGAAAAGACCACGAAGAACAGCGTCACCCTGATCGAGGCGACGAATTTCGGGTCGTTGGTGAACATGCGGATATAGTTGTCCGCCCCGATCCAGCGCGGTGGCGTCAACAGATCGAAATTGGTGAAGCTGAGGTAGAACGAGCTGATGATCGGCCCGATGGTCAGGCCGAGAAAGCCGATCAGCCAGGGCAACAGAAACAGGTAGCCGGGGGCATTGTTGGTCCAGGCCCTCGACCACCACGCGTTGTTGACCGCGCGCTGGGAACTTACCGTTGAAGTCGACATGCTGCGCGCGGTCATCTGGTCTTAGGCGGCGCGCGACAGAATGTCGTTGGCACCGGTGAACAGCGCCGCGCCCGCGTCTTCCGGGGTGCGTGCGCCGAAGGCGACTTCCTGGCTCAGCGTGCGGAACAGCGACGCGTCGATCTCGCCGGCCTTGGCAGGCGGGGAGGGCGGCAGCTTGCCGAGCAGGTCACCCAGATTGGCCACGAAGTTGAGCGCGGTCTGGCTCTGCTCGTCGAGCGTGGGCGCAAGCGCTTCGCGTACGCCGGCCGAGCAGGGGATGCCGCGCTCGACGCCGAGCACCAGGCTGGCTTCCTTGCTGGTGACGAAGAAGTTGATCAGCTTGGCCGCTTCTTCCTTGTTGGCAGCCGTGCCGCCGATCGAGAAGAACATCGAGGGCTTGCGGTAGTGGCCGCCGGGGGCGTCAGCCGCAATGCGCGGGAAGTTCGAGATGGTGAGCTTGTCCTGGTTGATGGCCTGGAATGCCACCAGCTGGTTGGAGTTGGACGGGATCACCGCGGCCTTGCCCAGCGTGAGCATGGTGGTTTCGAGCGGACCGGTGTCGAGGGCCTGGTCTTCAGCCGATACGCAGACGCCCTTGGCGCGGAAGTCGGCCCACATGGTGAACCACTCGGTGGCGTCGGCCGCTTCCCAGGCCAGCTTGCCGTCGGCGGTGTAGAGCGCCTTGCCGCGCTGGCGCAGCCAGTTCTCGAACATCGGCTCGGAGCCCGAACCGTCGGCGATCACCTTCTTTTCGATGCCGGCGGCCTTGAACGCTTCGGCCATGGCCGGCAGGTCGGCGTACGTGGTGGTCGGGCCGGGCACCGGAATGCCGGCTTTCTCGAAATCGGCGGTATTGATCATCAGGGCCACCGAGTTGGCGCCCAGCGAAATGCCGTAAAGCTTGCCGTCGACCTTGCCGCCTTCGAGCTGGTCAGCGTCGAAATCGGCCAGTTCCAGAGCGCTGCCGACAAAGTCGTCCATCGGGGCGATGGCGCCGCGATTGGCATATTCGACGATGTAGCGGTAGTCCATCTGGATGACGTCCGGGGCATTACCGCCGGCGGTCTGGGTCGCAAGCTTGGGCCAGTAGTCGTTCCAGGCGAGGAACTCGCCTTCGATGGCCGGGCCGCCGGCCTTGGTGTAGAGGTCCGTCACGCCGTAGGTGCGGTCGGCGCGGGCCTGGCTGCCCCAGAACAGCAGGCGCAACGAGCTGTCCTGTGCAAGCACGGGTGAAAAGGCGCCGGCGGCGAGCAGCGCGGTGCTGCCCATCAGAAACTGGCGACGGTCAACGCGAAAAGTCATCTGCAATCCTCCCATAAATTGCCGCCGGTGCTCCCGGTCGGGCGGTCACCCAGCGGCCTCCACCGCTAAATAACCAACTGGTTACAACCTTCGACTGATATGGCGGGACTGTCAAGCGCCTCGCGCAATGCGTTCATAAGCCGTTCATCGGACAGGCGAAACTTGGTCAGCCGCGACGGTTGCGCAGGTAGTCGAGCACCATCTGCACTGCCTGGGCCTCGCGATCCTGGATCAGCGCGAACTGGCTGAGGTCCTTGCCGAAGACGACTGAAAGCGTCTTCATATTGGACACATAGAAGTAACACAGAGAAATAATCGAAATGTAGAGCTGCATTTCGTCGACATCGGTGCGGAACAGACCCAGGTCATGGCCGCGTTTGACGATGTCGCGCAGTTCGCCGACGATCGGTGAGCGAATCTGGTCGAGATTTTCGATCTGGCTGACGAAACGGGCGTTCTGCAGGTTCTCCACCGACAGTAGCCGCGGGAACCAGGGATTGGCGAGAAAGTGCCGGAAAGTGAAGCGGATGATGCGGTCCACCGCTTCGATCGGGTCGTACTGGCTGATTCGCAGCTCGCGCTCGCCCCGCCGGATTTCCTGGTAGGCATCGAGTAGAACGGCCTTGTAGAGCGCCTCTTTATTGCCAAAATAGTGATAGAGCAGGCGTTTGTTGGCCTTGGCGCGCTCGGCAATATTGTCGACGCGGGCGCCATTGAAGCCAAGTTCGCAGAATTCGTCGCGTGCGGCCTTGAGAATGGCGGCCTTGGTGCGCTCCGCATCGCGGGGCCGCGGCTTGTCGAGCGTCGCCTCCTCAATCGCCGTCATCTCTTGTCCTCTCGACGCACTGGCGCGTCATAATGCACATAAGTCCGATGGCCGGGCAGGGTGGCCCACCGCTTTTCCGCACCCTCTTGGCAACGCCTGCCGCCAGCACTCTTGACGGTGCACTGTAGCGACGTGTATCCAAGTAACCAACCAGTTACAAACAAGACGTGGAGGAGGTTGGCATGGCGCAGCGGCGGCTCGGGGTGATCATGCATGGCGTGACCGGACGCATGGGCTACAACCAGCATCTGGTGCGCTCGATCCTGGCCATCCGCGATCAGGGTGGCATCACCCTGGCCAATGGCGACCGGCTGATGCCCGACCCGATCATTGTCGGCCGCGATCGCGAAAAGATGCAGCGGCTGGCCGAAAAGCACCACATCGCGCGCTGGTCCACCAATCTGGAGGAGGTGCTGGCCAATCCCGAGGACGAGGTGTTCTTCGATGCCGGCACCACGCAGATGCGGGCCGAGCTGCTGAGCAAGGCGATCGACGCGGGCAAGCATGTCTATTGCGAAAAGCCGGTTTCGGACGATCTCGAGACTGCCGTCGCCCTGGCGCGCAAGGCCCGCGCCGCCGGCATCAAGCACGGCGTGGTGCAGGACAAGCTGTTCCTGCCTGGCCTGCTCAAGCTCAAGATGCTGCGCGACAGCGGCTTTTTCGGCCGCATTCTCTCGGTCCGCGGCGAGTTCGGCTATTGGGTGTTCGAGGGCGACTGGCAGGCAGCGCAGCGTCCGAGCTGGAACTATCGCAAGGCCGATGGCGGCGGCATCATCCTCGACATGCTCTGCCACTGGCGTTACGTGCTCGACAACCTGTTCGGCGAGGTCGAGGCCGTCTCCTGCCTCGGCGCCACGCATATCCCGACCCGCGTCGACGAAAAGGGCAACACCTATCTCGCCGACGCGGACGATGCCGCCTATGCCACCTTCCAGCTGGCCGGCGGCGTGGTGGCCCATATCAATTCGAGCTGGGACGTCCGGGTCCGCCGCGACGACCTGGTGACGTTCCAGGTCGACGGCACGCATGGCTCGGCGGTCGCGGGTCTGCACAAGTGCTTCACCCAGCATCGGGTCAACACGCCCAAGCCGGTGTGGAATCCGGACCAGCCGCAGACCATCAACTTCTTCGAAAACTGGGAGGAAGTGCCCAGCAACTGGCCGGCCGACAACGGCTTTAAGGCGCAGTGGGAGATGTTCCTCCGCCATGTCGCCGAAGACGCGCCCTGGCCCTATGGGCTCGAACAGGGGGCCAAGGGCGTACAGCTCGCCATGCTCGGCCTGCAGAGCTGGAAAGAACGCCGCTGGCTCGACGTGCCGGCGCTCGGGATCTGATGGTACTCGCTGTGCGCGAGGGGGACGCCGA